>OBLQ010000770.1_pt1 | contig 12250 bp, 11 predicted proteins | sample 1519881 | NCBI WGS metagenome assembly OBLQ01 (sample SAMN01911456, study PRJEB22533) | soil metagenome | biome: Soil | place: Malaysia | collected 2012-04-30 | depth DG_metagenome m | reverse complement strand
TGTCAGCTGGCTGGACTGGGCAGTGCTGCAGATGGCCAGCCCCCGCCGCATCCGCTTCGTCATGGACCGCGGCATCTACGAAAAGTGGTTTCTGAAATGGTTCCTGGATCTTTTCAGCATCATCCCCATCTCGGCCGGCTCCAGCAAGGACGCCATCGCCTGCATCGGCGAGGCGCTCAATGCCGGCGAATGCGTGGCCCTGTTCCCGGAAGGGGCGATCTCGCGCAACGGCCATCTCGGCGAGTTCAAGAAAGGCTTCGAGCGGGCCCTGGAAGGCGCTTCGCCGGGAGTGCGGGTGGTGCCGTTCTATCTGCGCGGCCTGTGGGGCACGGCATTCTCGCGCGCCTCGCGGTTCAACAAGGCGATCAACCGTCCGGCCCGCGACGTCACCGTCGCCTTCGGCCCGGCGATCGCCCCTGCCGACGCCACCACGGTCAGCGTCAAGCAGGCGGTCACCGAACTGTCGATCCGCGCCTGGCGCGCCTATAGCGACACGCTGCCCGATATCCCGACCGCCGTGATCCACGCCGCCCGGCGGGTGGGCGGCCAACTTCTGGTCGCCGACTCCACCGGTCTGGAACTCTCCGGCTATCGTTTCCTGGCCGGTGCGGCACTGATTCGCCGCGCCCTGGCACCCCGCCTGCAGGGGCAGAACATCGGCCTCCTGGTCCCCTCCAGCGGCGGCGGCACCCTGGCCAACATCGCCGTGCTGATGCTCGGCAAGACGCTGGTCAACCTGAACTACACCGCCCAGCCACAGGCGCTGAAGGCCGGCATGCAGGCAGCCGGTATCAGGAGCGTCGTCGCCTCGCGCAAATTCCTTGGCCGGCTCGGCAGCAAGGGCTTCGATCCGGAGTCGCTGCTCGAGGGGATGGATGTCATCTATCTGGAGGAGATCGGCCAGCAGTTGTCGAAACGCACGCGCCTGGTCCACTACCTGCTGGCTCGCTGGCTGCCCGCCTGGCTCTTGACGCTCTTGTGGGTGCGCCGTGTCGATACCGACGCGACGGCGACCATCCTGTTCAGCAGCGGCAGCGAGGGCACGCCGAAGGGGGTGGAGCTGACGCACAGGAACCTGGTCGGCAACATCAAGCAGATCTCCTACATCCTCGACCTGCAGGAGCAGGACGTCATCCTCGGCACGCTGCCGCTGTTCCATGCCTTCGGCATCACCGTCACGACCCTGCTGCCGCTGGTCGAGGGCTTCCCGCTCGCCACCCATCCCGACCCGACCGACGGCCCCGGCATCGGCGCGCTGGCGGCGCAGTACAGGGCGACGATCCTCTGCGGCACGGCCACCTTCCTGCGTCTCTATGCCGCCAACCGGCGCATCCATCCGCTGATGTTCGATTCGCTGCGCCTCGTGATCGCCGGCGCCGAAAAGCTGCCGGAGACGGTGCGCAAGAGCTTCAAGGAGCGTTTCGGCAAGGAGATCGTCGAAGGTTATGGCGCCACCGAGACCAGCCCGGTCGCCTCGGTCAATATCCCCGACCGGCTGATCCCCGGCGAATGGAAGGTGCAGCAGGGGCAGAAACCCGGCACCGTCGGCATGCCGCTGCCGGGCTCGGCGTTCCGCATCGTCGATCCGGCCACACTGGCCACCCTGCCGGCCGGCGAGGAGGGTCTGATCCTGATCGGCGGTAACCAGCTGATGAAGGGCTACCTGAACGACCCCGGAAAGAGCGCCGAAGCGATCGTCGAACTCGACGGCAAGCGCTGGTACAAGAGCGGCGACAAGGGGAGGCTGGATGCCGACGGTTTCCTGACCATCGTCGACCGCTACAGCCGCTTCGCCAAGATCGGCGGCGAGATGGTATCGCTGGGTGCCGTCGAGGAGGAGATCGGCCGCATCCTCGGAGATACGGCCGAGTTCATCGCCGTCAATGTGCCGGACGCCAGGAAAGGCGAGAAGATCGTGCTGGTGCTGGCCGGCGAGACCGACACGGCAGCGGTACATGGCCGGCTGCGCGAAAGCATCAGCAACAACCTGCTGCTGCCGGCGGAACTGCTGCCGGTTGCCGAAATCCCGAAACTGGGATCGGGCAAGAAGGATTTCAACACGGCCAAGAGCATGGCGCTCGCGGCGATGCAGGGAGCCGAAACCGACTGAGTTGCCACACCTCGACTGATTGCCCCGGCAGGCGCAATAAAACCTGCCGCTTCCCCCTTGCCGAGGTCGAATTTCAGGTCTTCAATCGAGGTCGGGAGACCACTGGCCGCCGGGGAGGCAGCTTGTCCGGATAACCAGTTAAAATGGTCAGCGGACCTCGTGGTCCGGAGGGAGAAGCCAATGCAAATGACCAGACTCTTGCTACTGTGCCTCTTGCTGGCGGCTTCGTCCGTCGCCAACGCCACCGCGTCGGACATTTACACCTTCACGCCTCCGGCAGGCTGGACGCAGCAGAGCACGGCCGAACACTCCGGTTTCTCGACCATCGACCGCAGCACCGGGGCCTTCTGTGTCATCGGCGCCTATGCCAGTACGCAGGGCAGCGGTGATCCCGTCCGGGATTTCGCCAGCGAGTGGATTGCGCTGGTGCAGCATAGTACCGGCATTCGTATGCCCTCGGACGTCCGCGACGAAAGCTGGCGTAACGGCTGGCAGCTGCTGAGTGGCACGGGCGAGGTCGTCTCGACCGTCAGCGGCACCTACACCACCACCCTGTATGTGCATAGCGGACCGGATCGCGCCTTCAGCATCATGGTCAACGAGAGCAAGGGCGGATGCGGCAATCAGGTACAGGCATTCCTGTCCGGAATCCGGCTGAACGGCGAGCCAGCCGTAGTGCCTCCGCCGGCTCCTCAGCCCTATACGCCGCCTGCCGACAGCGCGCATGGCGGTGTCGGCAAACGGTTCGGGGAGGTCGGCTTCCGGCTGCCGGACGGATGGAACCTGCTATCCAGCTCCGCCTTTGCCGGCGCCAACCTTGGCCGACACGTCGAGCTGCAGCCACGCAACCTCTATCCCGGCGAGAATCTCACTGTCATCGTATTCGATGCCCTGCCCGCCACGCGCTCCACGGAAGAGGAGATGAAAGTTGCCTGGGAAGATGTCGTGGCCCAACTGGGTGCCACGGCGACGAATACGGCCTACATGCGGCACTATGATCTGGTCGACATCGCCCGCTACCCCAACGGCTCCTGGGTGGCCAAGGGCGACGGCGCAATCGATATGGCGGACGGCCACTACGACATGACACTCTATATCGTCCAACTTAACGGCCGGATTATCCGCGTCGCAGCCATTGCGCACTGGCTGAAGGCTTCCTTCCTGCGCATGTCCGCCCTCGGCAATCCGCGCTTCATGACCAGCATCCCCCGCCTGCTGCTCGATCTCGACATCCAGGGACAGCATCTCGGCCAGCAACCGATCCAACCGGCCAATGCCAAACCGATTCTGGGAATGTGGAACGGCATCTCGATGTTCGGCGGCCTGCTAAAGGAAACCTACGCCTACTTCTACCCCGACGGGATCGTCTACTTTTCCAGCCATACCCCCATGCAAGGTTTTCTAGACCTCGACCGCGAAGCTGATTTGCTTCGCAGCCGCTTCTACTGGGGCACCTACAGCTTTGACGGCAAATCCGGCGAGATCAGTCTGCCCGGACGCAAGGCCGTGTTCCCAATGCGGCTTTCGGGGGATGCGCTGGTGATTAACGCCTACAACGCTCCGCACGATTTCATCCGCCTGCCGTCGATGAACGATTATCGCCTGCAGGGGACATACGGATTCAAACTGACCGACGGTTCGTTCGCCAACATCCGCTTTTCCGCGGACAGTCACTTCGTCGATGAAGGCGCACTCAAAGTGCTGGGACATGAAGTGTACCAGTTCACGGTCACGGGCCAGCCGGGTAGCGGGCGTTACAGGATCAGCGATTACACGCTGGTGCTGAACTATGACGATGGCCGGAAATTCCAGCTGCCGTTCCTGGGCAGCAGCGACCTCCACTCTTCGACACCGGGTGAAATCCGGGTCGGAATGGAGGACTCGAGACTGGTGCGCCGCTAGGAAACGGGTCGCTAAGGGCAAGAACTTGCCGGAAGGCGGGGTTTTTCCGCGACACAATCGGAGGCCCCCGGCATTTTCTTCAGCTGCCGAGAAAGTTTCCTCCCCCGCGACAGGCAGCCCGACGAAGATGGCGACTCACGACCGTCAACCTAGACCTTTGGCCAGGTAGGCAACGGCTCCCCGTCCGGGCAGCATTTTCACGGATTTATTCCTTACCTGTCAGGATGATCGATGCGCCATGGCGTATCGGGGAGGAACATGCCGGGACCGTTTGCGCATATGGTGGCTGCCGAGCAGGCGCAGCTGAGGGCCAGGCATGCCGGTTGCGAACTGATCGCAGCAAGCACCCTGCGCTACCCTGCCTGGCTGCAGGCCGGCGCCATTGGTCCGGACTACCCCTACCTCACCGACTACGACAGCCCCGCATCCGGCGACTGGGCAAATCGTCTGCATCGCGAAAAGACCGGCGACTCCCTGCGGCACGGCATCTGGTGGCTCTACGACCGGGCGAGGCGTCAGGACGAGGCGGACTTCCAGAAAGCCGCCGCCTGGCTGGCCGGCTACCTGTCGCATGTGGTGCTGGATGCCACCGTGCATCCGGTCGTTGCCGCCACCGTCGGCGACGACAACGATCTGCTTGCACACCGACGCTGCGAGATGGTGATGGACGCCCATATCTGCCGCAACCGGCTCGGCTACGAACTGGTCTTCGACGAATGGGCGCAACATATCCGTAACACCAGGTACGGCGATCGCGAAAGCATGGACCCGATCATCAAGGCGATCTGGTCGCACATGCTCCGCCAGACCTATGGCAAGGATTTCCGTGCCACCCCGCCCCGCTTCGACGACTGGCAGCGGGCCTACCTGCGCGCCATCGAGTCGGTCGCCGGCGACATCATCTTCTTCCGCCATGCCGCCTCCGGTAGCCCGTTTGTGGATATCGCCTGCGACGGCATCAGCGAGGCCGACCGCCGCAAGTTCATCGAGCATTGCCGGCCGCCGGCGGGCAACCGCTTCGGCAAGATCAACATGCACTTCGACGAGGTTTTCGCCTCCGGCGTCGACAACATTCTCCGTTACTGGTCGCTGATGGAGAACGCCATCCAGTCGCGCGGGGATCTCGCCCTGCCGGAGCTGGCGAACTGGGATCTGGACCTCGGCATTACCCACAGCACTGGCGACGGCTTGGCCATGCTCTGGGGCTAAGCTCCCCCAGGACGCCGCCGCACCCGGCGGGGTCAACTGTGGTTCTGCAGCGTCGGCGGAATGACGTCGCCAGAGGCCTGCATGGCGATCGCCTCCGGATGCTGCCGGTAGTGGCGGCGCACCGCCGCCGCCAGCTGCAGCTTCACCGCCGCATCCACTGCGGCCGGCGTACTGTCCGGCAACTCGGCGATCAGCGCCCGTAAAAGCTCGTCCTGCGGCGCCGGCAGGCGGCCGATCCAGGAGGCAAGCAGTTCACGATCCACACAGGGCGGCAGCGAACCCATGATGCCGAGATCGTTCTGGTCGTGCACCATAAGCCCCGTCGTCGTGCCGCGGTCCAGCGTCAGCACCTGCAGAAAATAGAGACTGTGGTAGGCGAGCTGGGCGGCACGCTGTTCGTCGGTCGCAGCCGGGGCGGCCGCCAGCGCCTGCTCCAGAATCGCCAGATATCCGTCGATGGCGGCCTCGCCGACTGCCTGGGCCAGCGCCAGATCGGCGGCGGCATCGCCGCTGTTGTAGTGCTCCAGATAGAAGTGCGCCACGCCGCGATGCCGCCCGAGCACCGGAATGTAGAAATAGCGTTCGCCCTGCGCCTTCGCCGCCTCGAACTGGGCAGGTGCCGCCTCCCTGAGAGCGGCAAGGAAGGCCGCCGTATCGGCCGGGTTCTCGTGCGACGGATTGAGGTCGGCCATCAGACGCCAGTAGCCCTCGCCATCCTTCATCTCCGTCCAGCTGATGTGGATGTGCACCGATGGCGCCAGCGGATGGCGCGGGTGGATGATCGTCGAGATCGCGTTGGCCGAGCCGAGCTTCTTGCCGGGCACGTCGTCGTAATGCACCTGCGAGACGTTCACCGAACCGCGGCCGAACAGTTCGCCCTCGCCGGTTTCGAAGCGCACGCCACCGCCATGCCGCCCTTCGTCGCGCAGCCATTCGACGGCGTTGAAACGCTGGCTGCTGCCCTGCCGGGCGGCAAGCTTCTCCAGTCCGCCGACGAAGCGCCGTTGCAGCGATTCGACCAGGTTGAGCGCGGTGGTGGCGGTGGCGGAGACGGCAGCAGTGCGTTTCATGGCGTGATAAAACCTTTCAGGGGGAAGTTCAGGCCGGAGCCCGACGGAGACTATGGAGAGGAAGACACAAGGCCGCAACCATTTGCGCCGGCACGGGTATCGGGCACCCCGCGCACAAAAAAGCCGCCGCATTCGGCATGCGGCGGCTCCTGTCGGCGATATCGGCCGGCTTACTTCGGCTGCGAGTGGCCCTTCACGTCACCGCGCTGGCGGCGCTGGTAGTCCTCCAGCTGGCGATAGGCGGCATCGAAGGCATCGCGCACCGCCACATAGACATCCTCGTGCGAGTGGTCCTTCTGCGGATCGCGGCTGACCACCACCTTGCCCTGCGGCAGCGTGATGTCGATATGGACGCTGTAGAGCTTGCCCTGATGCTGGTGCTGATGCGGCGCCTCGACCACCACATGGCAGGCGACGACCTGGTCGTAGTACTTCTCCAGCTTGGCAACCTTATCGCGGATCGCCGTCTCCACGGCATCGGACGGTTCCATATTGCGGAACTTGATTTGGGGCTCAACCTGCATGACTGCTCCTCTTGCTTTAGACGAATGGTACTCCGGCCGCTACTGGCGCGGCAGCGGGATTTCGCGGCGCAGTATAGCGAATGCTGGCCATAACAACATGCCCCGCTGCACGGATTCGGCAAAGCGGCCGCACCTGGACCAATGACCAGCTTGGCAGCAGGCGGATTCCCGGCCTATGGTCGGGCATGCGAGAATCCATGCGGGAGGAACAACCATGCGCGATCCCATGATGCAGGCTGCGATCGACGAGGCGAAACAGGGCCTCGCCGAAGGCGGTATCCCGATCGGCTCGGTGCTGGTGCACAAGGGGCGCATCATCGGCCGCGGCCACAACCGCCGCGTGCAGCAGGGCAGCGCCATCCTGCACGCCGAGATGGATGCACTGGAAAATGCCGGGCGCCAGCCTGCCGCCGTCTACCGCCAGAGCGTGCTCTACACGACACTGTCGCCCTGCGCCATGTGCTCCGGCGCCATCCTGCTCTATGGCATCCCGAAGGTGGTGATCGGCGAGAACCGCACCTTCACCGGCCAGGAGGCACTGCTGCTCAGCCGCGGTGTCGAGCTGGAGGTGCGTCAGAACGACGATTGCATCCGGTTGATGCAGGAATTCATCCGCGACCATCCGGGGCTGTGGAACGAGGACATCGGCGTTTAGCACCCGGCCGCGGCGGACGTGCTAATATTTCGAGGCATGCCGCCAGGGAGGAAAGGATGGAGCAAGGCAACCGGATGATCGACCGCGCCAGGCTGGCCCGTTTCACCTGGCTCTCCATGCTGGCCAGCGGTCCGCTGATTCTCGCCTTCCTCTATTTCTCGGGAATCAACCAGGGGATCGACCATATCCCGGCCGAATACGAGGCATGGTTCCTCGCCGCCGGCATCGCCTCGGCCGCCCTCAGCCTGCCGCTACTGCGCCGCTTCCGCGAGGCAACGGCGAAGCGGCCGGCGGAGCCCAACGACGAGACCTACTGGCAGCGGGTGAACGCGGCGATGTCGATCGGCAATGCCGTGGCCGAAATCCCGCTGTTCATCGGCTTTGCTGCATATCTCGCGGGCGGTTTCCTGCAGACCGCGCTGGTGCTGCTGTTCCTGACGCTGATGCTGCAGAGCCGCTACCGGCCGCCGGTGCGCTGAACCGGCAACACCATCCGCCACCGCGGGATGCCAACGGACGCGAATTCGGCTAAGGTGTCTCCCCCTTCAGGACGAAGCAAAGGAGAGATGCAGTGCTCGAATATCTGCGACGCATGGCCCGTTACAACCAGTGGGTGAACCGCAAGCTGTTCGCCGGAGCGGCCCAGCTGCCCGATGCGGCCATCCAGCAGGATCGCGGCGCCCCCTACGGCTCCATTCTCGGCACACTGAACCATATCTTCGTCGCCGACGTGCTGTGGCTGATCCGCTTCGGCTCGCACGAGGCCTGCCACCCGCTGGGGCCGGTCGGCGACATCCCCAAGCCCACGTCGCTCAGCGAAGTGATCTTCTCCGATCTCGAGGACATGACCGCGCCGCGCGACCGCCTCGACGACCTGATCGTCGATTTCAGCAAGACCTGGACGGATGAGATGCTGAACGTAATGATCGGCTACCACACGCTGAGCGAAATCAAACAGGAGCACCCGCTCGGCGAGCTGCTGCAGAACTTCTTCAACCACCAGACCCACCACCGCGGCCAGGCCACCGCCCTGCTCCGCCAGGCCGGCGTCGACGTCGGCTCCCTCGACCTCGAGGCGATGCTGATGGAGGAACGCGCCGCCGCCTGAGCTGCGGCATACCGGAAGCCTCAACGAGGCGCCCGCGTTTTGCCTGAACCAAAGCGATCCGGCTGATATCGGTATCTGCCGTGGCGCCTTGACGCCACCCTGCCCCCAAAAAACCAATAATCACAACAAACCTAGACCTCTGGCCAGGTTGCGAGATGCTGTAATGCCTGCCTAAGGTGGTGATACGGGAAATCACGCCTGGGGAGGCAATCATGAGCCGTATCGTCTTGCTAATCACGCTGTCACTTGCATTGGCCGCCTGCGCGACCATGCAGGATTCCGGCAGGCAATCGCCAGCATCACAGGCGATCAGTTCGGATGACTTCCTGGACTATCAGCCCATCGCTCCCCTGCCCGCCCTTAATGTCCGTTATTACAACAGGGTCACAAAAACATACGAAGACAAACCCTGGGCATCGTTCCCCGATGATGCGGCGGGAAGGAACTTGAAGAAAAGCCTGTTGCCGATGCAGTCCTCCTACACCTACGTCATCAAGGATGACTCATCGGGTACCCTCTCCCTGCTGGCCAACACGGCCTCGATTGCGAAAGGAAATTACACGGTTGTTTCGGACTACATCCTTTACAGGGTCGAGAACGTCCCCGGTGCAGGTGTCGGCCTGGTCGGTGTCGGCATGCGGGTGCGCGCCAAGATCAGGACCAACAAAGGCGGCCTGAATCTTAGCGGCCTGTTCAATCTGGCCCTGGAAGCCAAGGCGGAAAACCTGTCGGGAGAATTGCAGGTCGATGTCATCGGCATCTATTCGAAGGATGTCGTCCAGATATTCCCGGCCATGACCACCGAGATCAGCCCGACCTCGATCCAGCAGGTGATGCAGGCGCTGGCCGCGATCAAGGCCAAGATCTCGGAGGATAATGTCGACATTACGCCGCAGCTCATTGCCCTCCGGCAAAACCAGAAGGGTGCCAAATCGATCATCGAAGACTCCCTGGCCAATGCCCAGGGTGCGAAAATCGGCTCCGAGCAATCGAGCCGGATCGAAGCCATCGTCAGTTATGTCGGCACGGACAAGGCCAGGTGGGAAGCGATCGTCCAGGCGAGCGGCCTGGACAAGCAGCAGAAGCAGGCGTGGAGCGGCATCCCGACGCAACAGATCGGCAAGAGACTGAGGATCGAGGCAGGTGCCACCACGTACGGCGTCTTCCCGAAACTTTACGACGCATATCTGAAAATCAAGTAAGGAGATTAATCGATGAATGTAAGGATCAAGATTTATCAGCCGGGTGACAGCGCGATCGAAGTCGAAAGGGGACGCCTCACTGCGCTCGGCTATTCGGTCACGGTTCTGAATGCCGACGAAGGCCTGGAGTGCGAAGACATCATCGGTTCGGAGAATCACCCCTACCAGCAGGCCGTGATCCTCATCGCCACCATCTAGGCCGCCCGTCCGGCACGCGAACATCGCGATCCGTAACGGATCGGAAAGGAAGAAAGAAGGGAGAAATCAGCATGAGCATGAACACCATTGCCCAGGAACTGGTCAGCAAAAAGATGACGGCGGACATGGCACCGCCAGCAGCGGCAGCGGCACCGGCAGGAGCGGCGGCGCCGGCGACAGCCGCGCCAAAGCCTCCGTCGCGGGATGACGGTGTCGCGGCGCTGACCAAATACATCCCGACCGAGTCGCTGACGATGTACGTTGCCGTCGTCTCGTCGCAGAAGGCGCTGGAGACGGTTTCCTCCACCATCACGGCGGCATCGGCCTACAAGTTCTTCATCGTCCTGACGCCGCTGATCATGCTGGGTCTCTACTTCCGCGGCCTGGCGCTTGCCGGCCACGAATGGAAACTTCCGCCGCGCTCCTGGCCCTGGTGGCGCATGATCGCCGCGACGGTGGCTTTTTCGGCCTGGGCCCTCGCCATTCCCGGCAACCCGGTCATCGATCCGCAGAGTCAGGCGGGCGGCGCGGTGGCAGCCCTGGCGGCACTCTTCGTTTCCATGTTCCTCAGCCTGCTCGCCCCTCTCTTCGAGCGGCAGCAGAGTTGAGCCGACTGCCCGAAAGCGTGCAATAAGTGCGCCGAACCTGGACCAATGGCCAGGTTGGCAAGCGATTGCGATGCTTCCAAAATTGAAACTGATCGGTGCGATAGAGGGGGTGCAGTAGCGTTGTTGCACCCCCTCTTCTTTTGGCAATCCGCAGACCACCACCTAAAATCGAGACAGCCGAACCTGGACCTTTGGCCAGGTTGGCCGGGATAGGATGCTAACCTATGGTATAGATGCCGGGGGGGCAGAGGGAGGAATCCAGTGATGGATCAAAAACAATCCGTGCTTTCACAGTCTCTTTTCCTGCTGGCCGCATGCGCCATGCTCGCCGCAGCTCCTGCATACGCAGAGGATAAGGCGGGCGCCGCCGCTCCTGCGCCGAACGCGAACACAGCGCAGCAAATAAAGCCCGGCTCTGCCGATCACAACCAGCGCACGTCGACCGGCATGACATATTCCGAGAAGGCCGCGAAAGGCATGAAATCGAATCCGATGGGTGCAGCAAGCCAGATCACGGGTGGTGGCATACCTCCCAATTCGCCCCTATCCAGTGGCGGAGATGATGGTACCGACAAAACGGGAAATTAGTGATCGTCTGTGAATTAATTTATGTATTATCCATGGACATGCCGCCGCTTTGGTCCGGTTACTGCGGATTGCAGATCGTCTATGCTTAGAACACTACTAAGTGTCGTGAATCTTCTGATTCTTCGGAGAAATAATGCCTCAGACCCATTTGTCCATACGATCTCTTATTGGTGATAGAAGGCCTGACAAGGACGTTCAGGCACTGTTTGCCGTAAACCCCAATCGTAAAGCCATTTTATTCATCCATGGATATTCCGGAGATATCGGAACTTGGTCGGACTTTAACCTGTTAATTCCCGGCAATGAATATTTTTCTGGTTACGACGTCTATTTCTATTTGTACGATGGCATCCGGGCGGAGCTGTATGCCAGTGCGGCGTTGTTTAGAGATTTTCTTGGCCGGATATTTTTGAATACATCTGGCTTCGTGAACCGTTCCCTGCCCGATCTAGCTCGGCGAACTGGCGATTTTCAATATGATGAAATGATTATTGTTGCCCATTCCCTTGGAGCCGTTATTTCCCGTAGGGCACTGATCGATGCAACAGAGGAAAATGCACCGTGGGTAAATAATCCCTTGCAATTTAATTCATTTGAAAATTAAAATGGTTCTTTATGCCCCCGCTCATAGTGGAGCCCGTGTAGTTGATCTGGCGAATGGTGTCATTGATTCTCTGCCATTTATTCCCAAGTTCATAACATTTGTTGGAAAGTTCAAATCTCCACTCATTGAGCAATTGGCTCCAGACTCCGACGAGCTAAGTGCATTGCTGCAAGATACAGAAGCTCTTTGTCAGGCTGGTGCAAACCAACACTTGATTGCGAAACGAGTCGTCATCGCCGAACGTGAAAATATAGTCCGCAATACCCCATTCGGAAATGACCCCAACCCGATCACAATTGCTGATACAACGCATACAACTGTCTGCAAGCCTAATATCAGCTTTTTGGATCCATTGCGGTTGCTGGAGCAATGCTTATGAATGTTCAGAAGATCAATTTCCATGATATAAAGGCGACCTATTTCGATGCAACAGGGGCCTCATCTGCAATGGATGACCTTCTGTACTCTATCA
>OBLQ010000769.1_pt1 | contig 12252 bp, 10 predicted proteins | sample 1519881 | NCBI WGS metagenome assembly OBLQ01 (sample SAMN01911456, study PRJEB22533) | soil metagenome | biome: Soil | place: Malaysia | collected 2012-04-30 | depth DG_metagenome m | reverse complement strand
ACGTCGGCGTCAGACCAGTTGCCAACGCTGGGGGCGGCTGGGCCTGCTTCACCTCCGCCGCCATTCGTCTCGAGACCGGTTTCTTCCGGCCGATGCAAGGGGATAACGCGAGCTGGTCCGAAAATCTTCTTGCTCGTGTCTGCTCCGGATGAAGCCGAGGGATGAGACACCGCGTGCGCGGCCGAGGTTATATGAACCGGACCATGCGACTGTTGAGCACTTGCAGATGAAAACAGACCAGCAGCAAGCAGTCCGGCCAGCGTGAGAATAAGACTTCGAACCTTCATCAGGGCCCCCACATTTGAAGTTTTGACATCCGGCTTGAGGCTTACCGCCCAAAAACACTTCGCTGTGCGGTTGTGTGAACGCGAAGCGCACCGCGGTAGAAAATGGCAGCCTGCCCTGCTCGTTCATCAACGCAGCGGCTTTTCTGCCTTGCCTTTTGCCGAATATCCTTAAGGCCAGGACCCCAGTAGCCTTTAGACTTGAACCCAAGCTAACACAATCGACCAGACGATTCAATTATAATTTGGATATGTACTGACTGGTAACACCAGCGTTGGGTGCAACCGCAGGTCCCAAGGCCTCGACCCGCAGCAGTGGTTCTGGCTATAGAAAGGCCTCGCCGTTGAAGCCGGGTGAATTCCCACTTTCATCCATTTCCTTTAACCGCTGGCGGAATAGATGCTTGCGGCGACCTTGGAAAGTGCCCAGGCAAGTGCGGGAATACTCCATGCTAGCCGCTGCCCCGCTTGCAGCATCCCGCTGTGGCTTGACTTCAAATCGGGTTGTATTGAGATGGCGAGTGACGTACTATAAACATACAGTTCAGAATGACTTTATCAATGCTCCGCTGCCGATACGCAGCGTGGGTGTATTCGGTCGCAGGTGGGTAGCGTAGAGTTTGGCAGGCTGCAGGGTCCCTGTGCTGAAAGGACGTGTCCCTGGGCGCCTTGCCTGGTGTCTTGAGCGGAAGTGAACATTCTCGGATCCCGGTGGCCCTTGCAGAAGCGGAAGAAGAAACAGAACGGGAAGAGGACCAGCGAGTCCCGGGTTGAAATGGTGGAAGTGGTTCTGCCGAATGATGCCAATCCGCTGGGCAACATTCTGGGCGGCAAGGTCATGCACCTGATTGATATCGCGGGCGCGATTGTTGCCACTCGCCATACACGCAGCGTGGTGGTGACGGTTTCAGTTGACAACCTGGACTTTCTCCATCCCATTCGGGTTGGACAACTTATTATCCTGCGAGCGCAGGTCACGCGGGCTTTCCGGACTTCGGTTGAGGTGGCGGTGAAGGTCTATCTTGAAGATTCTCTCACCGGCGAGCATCGCCAGACGAGCTCCGCCTTTGTCACTTATGTGGCGCTTGACGCGGGCGGAAAGCCCGTCAAAGTTCCTGCGGTGATCCCGGTCACGGCGGAAGAGAAACACGAGTACCGTGAAGCGTTGATCAGGCGCCGCCACCGTCTGGAAGCGGCAGCGCGCGCGCATCGCCGGTATTTTGAAAAACATAAGTAAGAATTGTTCGACCGCAGACAGCAGTTCAAACCCATGAGTTGAAAACTACCCCGGGGATTCCTCATCCGGGAGCTTCGAGGAGGGACTGATGAAGAACAAGCGCACTAAGATTTTTTCCGGAACCCCCTGGGAACCCAAGGTCGGATACGCCCGCGCCGTGCAGGTGGGCGATATGGTTTACGTTTCAGGAACAACGGCGACGGACCCTTCAGGAAAAATTCTTGCCCCTGGTGATGCTTATGCGCAGACCGTGCAAGCTTCACGAAACATCGAAAACGCCCTGAAGCGCCTTGGCCTGGGCCTGGAACACGTGGTCAGAACGCGGGTTTATCTCACCGATATGGACCGCTGGGAAGAGGTGGCCAAGGGACATTCAGAATGCTTTGGCGAAGTCCACCCCGCCACCAGCTTTGTGGGCGTCGCCCGGCTGGTTGATCCGGAAATGCTGGTGGAGATTGAAGCTCTTGCTGTTGCTTAATCCCAGGGCATGACGCACACAGGTGAAGGCGCCTTGCGCGCCTTCACGAGCTATTGTGTTTTCCTGGCACTCACGCTGTTCCGCTGTGGGCTCTCGCGATCTGCCACCCTCTTGATGTGCCTTGTTCCCGTGGGTAGTGGCACTTTGAGGATTTCAGGAATCCTGGGGAACACTTCCAGCGTCTTCAGTACCTGAGGGTCACCTCTGATTTCCACTTCGTTTGCCGTTGCCAGCCCGAAAACCAGACTGAACACTTCCACCTTGATCCTGAGCTTCAGGTAGTCCTGGTCATTCTCCCAGTACTCGGCCGGTGTCCGGATCTGGCGGCTGGCGAGGAAATTCCGGAACTCCGTCATCACGTCGGAGTCGGGCTCGAAGTCTTTTTTCAGTTCCGGGTGGTAGGTGAGGTATTGCGAGGCGAAGTCGGTAAAAAGACCGTGCTGGGTAATGAAGACAGCCCAGGGGTCGAGCGTGCGGGCAGGAATAATGACGTCAGGGGTTATCCCTCCGCTGGCGGAAACTGACCTGCCGTCGTCGGTGTGGAAATCTGTGCTCTTGCCAATGCCTGTCTCGGCTTCAGCCAGCATGGTTCCGGGCAGGCGGCGCTGGATGGAACGTCCGCTGGGTGTGAAGTATTGGGCAATCGTGAGGGCCAGCCCCGTCTCATCAGAAAGCGGCATTACGTTTTCCACCACGCCCTTGCCGTAGGAGACCTCGCCCGCCACCACGGCCCGATCATGTTCTTCCAGGGCTGCCGTCAGCAGTTCTGCCGCGCTGGCCGTGTCGCCGTTCACCAGCACCACCATCGGCATGGTGAAGCGGACCCCCATGGCCGTTGTACTGTACGCCTTTTCGGGCACGCCGCGGCCACGCATGGTCAGGATGGGCAGGCCGGGTTGCAGGAAGAGGCTGGCCACGCCGGCTGCTGTTGCAACCACCCCGCCGTGATTGTTCCGGAGGTCGAGAAGAAGACCCTTCAGCTTTTGCCCGCCCAGTTTTTCGACCGCGTCCTGGACTTCTTTGGTTGTTTTGGCATCAAACCCCGAAACGTGAATGTAGCCGATCTGCCGGTCCTGAAATTCAAAAACGTTATCCACTGTGGGCAGCTGAACTTCCTTTGGCACAAGGCGAACTTCCTGTGCCTGATCCTTGCCCGGGTGCAGAACTCCCAGCGTTACAGGATGGGAGCGGGAACGCTGCAGTAGTTGGATGAGGGATTCGAAATCAAGCTGCAGTACCTTCTCTCCGTTGACCTCAACAATTTCGTCGCCGGGTCCGAGTCCCGCCCGCCACGAGGGCGAGCCCTCAGCCGCCTGCAGCACCAGAACCTTTCCGGGCTTGACGTAAAGGACGGAACCAAACCCTTTTGCCTCGCCGCGGGTCTGCTCTTGCAGAAGTTTGAATTGCTGCCGGTCGAAAAAAGCCGAAAAGGGATCCAGCGTGTCGAGCATCTTGCGGATTGCGCCGTCGAAAATTGCATGATCAGGGTCAATGGGATCGACGTAATGCTCCTCCAGCAGGCCGTAGATCCGGGCAAACTTCAGACTTTCCTGCGTGGTGGGGTCGTTGGGAGGAGTTTCCTGCGGAAACAGAAAGGCGGGAACCAGAAGCACTAATCCTGCCAGAAATAGACTTCGATGTCGTCGTCGCTTGGTGTGCAACTGTTCCCCATTCCCCAATTGCCAGTATAACTCAGTTCCCCGTGGCCGCTGTTGAAGCGCCGGCGCGGGTGCGAACAGCGCTCAACGCGCGAAGGGCTGCGGCGGCGACATCGGAGTTACGGTCGTGTGAAAGCTGTTGAAGCTGAGGGATGCTGGTAGAGTCACCGGCATACATCAGGACGTTGCAAAGCTGCTGCCGGACCTGGTCGTTGCGGCTGTTCATGTATGGATAGAGCTGGGCCAGAAAATTCGGTCTTTGGGCCAGTTCCACCAGATAGGCCCGAGCCGACTCTGCCTCTCCGGAATCCAGTGAATCGACGATCGAGCTAAGGAAATCATTTCTGCCCATGCTGGTAATGGCAAATTCCATGGCCAGGCGGGCGTCTGCATCTTTCTCTGCAGGCGCGCTGCGCATAAGGTCCGGGAGGGTCTTCTGGTCCCTGGCGCGGCCCAACCCCTCCGCCGCATACGCCCGGACGGAAGCTTCCTTTTCGGAAAGGGCTCTGACGAAGATCGGCACTGAGACGGGATCGCCAATGTAGGCCAACCCCTGCAGGGCCTTCTGCCTGGTCTGCTTGTCCGGGCCGTTTTCGTAGAGGGCCTGAAGTTTCGGGACCGCCGAAGTCGTGCGCAGGATTCCAACGGTTATGGCCGCGTCCCTCTGGACATTCCTGTTCGATGAACTCAGCAGGTCAACCAGCCGGGGGCCGGCGGAAACGTCCTGGATTTTCGCCAGCGAGTTCAAGGCTTCGCGTGCGAGATCTTCAGAAGGGGAGTGCGCAGTGATCACCAGGTCAGGGACGGCCTGCCGGGCCATCAGGATGCCGAGCGCCCGCGTGGCCTCCTGCGCCGCCCGCTGGTGCTGGGTATCCATCATCACTCGATCCAGCGCGGAGACAGCGTTCGGATCAACCCCGGTTCCGGGAGTGATGCGAATCGGGCCGCCCAGGAACGTTCTTTTGGCGCTGCGATACTGCCGTTCCATATAGCCGAAAAAACCTGTCTTGGGGGCTTCGCCCGTGTAGTAGCCTTCGATGCCCTTTACGGCAAGCCATCGGACTTCCGAGTCGCTGTCGCTGGTGGCCTGGATCAGGCCCTGTAGCGACTGTGCCACCCGGATGGACGCCAGTGCTACCACCACCTGCCGCCGCACTCTGGTGCTGGAATCATTGAGCGCAGATATCAGTGCAGGGACTGCGGAGGGATCGCCGGTCTCACCGATTTCACGCGCGGCTTTTGCCCTTATCTTCGGGTTGGGGTTCCTGAGGTCTTCCATGTCAGAACCGCTCACCGGCTTGGAGGGCGCTGCCGACTGGGCGGTTGAACTCGCAGAGGTTTGTTGCGCAGCCGTCCCATATGGAACCGCGCCCGCAATTATCGCCAGAACCAGAATTTGTGACAGGAATAGTGCGCTTCGTTTCACGTTGTTGTTGCTCCTTAATCCCGCGTATCGGTTCCCGGTGTTCCCGGGTCCCTCCTGATATTGTACAAAGGTACGGTAAACTTTGAAGCATGAAAGCTCGGGCGAATTCTGAAACGAACTGAGGTTGAAAATCCACCTTGGGGGCAGGGAATCAGATTGCAGCCTGCAAGAGTGCATGCTGCATCCAATGGATAAGCCGCCAGGGGAGCATTCTGCCCCTGGATGACCATGGACGAGGAATAGCGGCGCATTCAACGTAACGGAGGCTTTGCCATGGCAGAAATTACGGCGTTGTTCTGGGACGTCGGGGGAGTCTTGCTGACCAACGGCTGGGACCGGCACGGCCGCGAACGCGCGGCAGAGAAATTCAGGCTGGACTGGGAGGATTTTGAAGACCGGCACGAGTTGATTGCCGGCCGCTTTGAAACCGGCAAGCTGACGCTCGATCGTTATCTGGACCGCACGGTTTTTTACCGCCCACGGAATTTTGCAAAGGAAGTATTCAAGGTCTACATGTTTGACCTGTCCAAGCCGATTGCCGGAACGCTGGGCGTGGTGGACCGAATTGCGCACTCTGGACGATACCTGCTGTCGACACTGAACAATGAGTCGCGGGAACTCAATCTTCATCGGATTGAGCATTTCGAATTGCGAAAGTACTTCACCCTTTTCTTGAGTTCCTGCTTCCTGGGGGTCAAGAAGCCGGAGGATGAAATGTTTCGCCTGGCGCTCGATCTGACCCAGCGCGACCCGGAAGAGTGCCTGTTTATCGATGACCGCGAGTTAAACCTTGAATGCGCCGCGCGCCTGCGGCTGCAGACTTTGCACTTCAAGGATGCCGCGCAGATCGAAAAAGACTTGCGCAGCCTTGGGCTCAATTTCTGATGGAATCGTGGCACGGCCGTCCCGGCCGTGTTCATGGGCGAGACGCCCATGCCACGCCGAACGGTTCTTTCAACGACAGGTCCGGGCGTGGTTAACTGTTTTTGCTAAGCTCGTTTCGGCCGTTCTCTTCCTTTGACAGGTCGCGCAACAGCATTGGCAGTTGCTGGCTGAAGGCTGATCTTGCCATCACCCGGTCGCATCCCGCGGCGTGCGCCGCCTGCGCGAGGTCCGTTTGAACGTGAGAAAGGAAGGCGACAACGGGGATTGAACGGGTGGCAGGAGCGCTCTTCACCCTTTCGAGCACCTCGATTGCTTTTCCCGAACGATGATTCAAATCCAGCAGAATTACGCGAGCACCATTCTCTGCCAGGCTCGCCCCGAGTGAATCGGGCGAGACGGGCTCAACCGTGATGCCCAGTTGCCGGGCAGTCTGTTGAATCTTGGCAAGAAAGAAGATGTCGTCAACCACAGCCAGAATTTTGCGAGACACGTTCGCTCCTGTGTATTCCATTCGCTGCCGGGAAGGTTCCCGCAACCACTGAATCCTTCGCCCGCGTCTCAGCGGCACCAATTCAGCATACCTCAAAGCGCGTGTGCGGCGGTCCCGTTTACGTGTTGAAGGCTGGAGGCGAATAGACTTTCTCTGATCGCCCGGTTCGCACTATTTTACTGACAGCTCAAAAGCGAGCGCCGCACTTCTGTTGGCGTCGAGAGGACTTTGTCAAAGCCGGGAGTTAACCAGAGGTGCGTCGGATAGCCATCCGGCACGAGGAGCAAGTCGACGGAGGAGACTTTTTCCAGAAGTTCGGCTGCTCCGTTCAAGCCAGTAACAAAAAACGCGGTTGACAGGGCATCGGCAGTGACGGCGTCGGGGCACAGAACGGTCACGCTTGCTGTGCCGGTGACAGGATACCCTGTGCGCGGATCAATGATGTGGGAGTAGCGCTCGCCCAGGATGTCAACGAAACGCTCGTAGCTTCCCGACGTGGAAACAGCCGACCTGCTGGGCAGGGTGATTTTGCCGAGGATGCTGGAACCGTCAAAAGGGTCCCTCACTCCAATCTGCCAACCCTGTTTCCGCGAGGGGCGCCCGGCAGCGCGTACATTGCCGCTGAAGTCGATGAGGAAGTCTCGAATCCCCGCGCTCAGGCAGTAGTCGTAGGCGCGATCGACGGCATACCCCTTGGCAATTCCTCCCACGTCGACCGCCATGCCTTTGGCAGGGAGAAAGGCCGCTCCGTCATTGAAAACCAGGCGGCTGTAATCAGACAGTTCCAGAAGCTCGCCGACGGACTGGTCGGAGGGCAGGGTCATCGGAACCGCCGCGCCATTGAACCCCCAAAGGGCCGCCAGCGGCGAGGCGCCAATGTTGAAAGCGCCGGCAGTCAAGTTCCCAAAGTGCTGGCCCAGGCTGAGTACGCGATAGGTGTCTTCCGGCACCCTGACCGGCGCAACTCCCGCCATTCTGGAGAGCTCGCTGATAACACTGCTTGGCCGGTAGGCGCTCATCTCGCTTTCCAGGCGGTCGAAGATTGCGCGGATTTCCTCCGTGACTTCTTCGATGCGGCCGGCATAGTCGCCGCCGAGGGTGACAGCGGCCATGGTTCCCATCGACCGAAATGACCGGCTGGGAAGTTCAGCGGTGCGGAACAAGCCGCCGCCAAGACCTGCGCGGCCCAACAGGCTGCTGAAAAACCCCCGATTGTCATGCTGTGCCACGCGAGGCGCCCCTGTCCTTGTCCGAAAATGTTTGTCGGGATATTCTGCTTCGCTCAACATGATATGTCCAAGGCTTTCCTCTGCGTACTGCTCAGGCATACCACGGGCGCTTCCGGTTTTTCAGGCTGGAAAGCACCTCGATGGCTGCGTTCACGTCCTCGACAACCTGGAAGTCAAACATCCCGACACAGATAAAGTCGCCACCGTTTTCAAAAGCGAAGCGAAAGCCCTCCCTGGGAGGGAAGGCCCCGGCTGCCAGAACCTTGAAGGCAATCCACGGCTTCTTGACGGTTTCCATAAACTCGATGGTCTTATCCGGAAAGAGGTCCCACATGTTGTCGTGAATATGGCCGTGGGCAAGCTTTTCATCGATCACCGCAAACTCCACGCGGTCTTTCAGCGGAGTTGCCGACCAGTAGTTGTCACTGTGCAGAGTTTTCACGTAGTAGTCGGGGTTCAATCCGGCCTTCTCGCATTGGATGGGCACTTCAATGGAGTGGGCGCAAACACCCGCCATGTAACCCTGGCTCTTGATGTAGTCGAGACCCTTACCCATGACGTCAACTCGGCCGTTCTTCACGTACCTGTCGGCATCGCCCCCGAAAAGGTATATCGTGCTCACACCAGAATCGATTGTCCGGTCAATGTTCGTCTTCAATTCCTGGGGCGTGGGGAAGTACACCAGGCTGATCGTTTGAATTTTGGAACCGGTCAGGTCCTGATACTTCTTAACCACGCACATCGCCACCGGGTTGACAAACATTGTGTTGATGCCCGCGCGCTCAGCCAATTCGAGGGTCTCGAAAACCTTGCGGTCCGTGTTGTACGCTTTGAAAAGCTGGGAACCGTAGACCAGATCCCGGGTATGCGCGATTGCGGCGATCAGGTCGTGGCCCATAATCAGCCGGCTGACTTTGAGTTTCCCCAGCGTTCCCATGGGCAGCTCGCCTTTCAAATCTTTCAGACTCAGGTCCTGCAGCTTGATCGTCGCCCCGGTTATGGCGTGGACCTTCTCCCAGTGGTATTTCTTGTTCGCGGCATATCCGAGAAGTCCCAAAACCGGCACGCCGAGCAGGTTCTCGAGAGTCTTGCGCCGGGTGAGGGAAACGGCGGTGACCGCCGGGCCGGCGTCCAGCGCGGCCGCCTTCTTCCGCGATCGCCAGCTGCGCCAGAATCGGTCAAGCCCCCACAACGCTCCCGCGGGCACGAACAGGAAGACCACCAGGACCAGCAGCTCCACCAGATTCTTGTTCACCACCATGTAATGGCCTTCAACCGGGGCCCAATAATTTGTTCGGATCAGTGGTGGTTGCGCCAGGTAGTAAAGCGCCAGCATTACAATCCCGCAGGCGCTGGCGAAACGGGTGACAACGCCGAGGATCAACGCCAATCCGATCAGGGTCAAACCCCACGTGTTCAGGAAATTAACCACCCCCAGCATGCCCGAGCTCGACCCCAGCCAATGGAAGAAGCTTGGGAAGAAACCGCGCGACAACAGCAGATAGGGGGCTGCCGTCCAGTCCGGCGTGAGCAGCTTGGCCAGCCCTTCGTAAAGGAGCTGCCATCCGACAACCAACCGCAGGCACAAAAGGACGGCGGGCATCGGCTTCCACGCCAGAGCCTGTTCAGCAAGCCCTCGGTTGTTCGGTTCAGTCATGGTATTGGTCCCTTTTATCCGGTGTCTGCCAAATGCGGCAGGCCCCTTGATGATTGCAAAATGGAGGGAAAACGAAAGGTGCAGCGGCAGCCTGTGCGAGCAGTTTTTCGCCGCTCATGGGGCACCGCTTTAGAAGACGCACTTCAATCGATTTTGCCATCCTCCTCAGGCGTACCACGGTCGCTTACGGTTTTTCAGGCTGGAGAGGACATCCGAGGCGACGTTGACGTCCTCGACTACCTGGAAATCAAACATTCCCACGCAGATAAAGTCGGCGCCGTTTTCGAAGGCAAACCGGAAACCGTCTTTGGGATGGAAAGCGCCGGCTGCCAGCACCTTGAAGGCAATCCACGGCTTCTTGACGGTTCCCATAAAATCGATGGTTTTTTCCGGGAAGAGGTCGAAGATGTTGTCCTTCCAGTGGCCGTTGGCAAGTTTCGGGTCGATGATTGAGAACTCAACGCGGTCCTTGCGCGGAGTCGCCGACCAGTAGTTGTCACTGTGCAGAGTTTTCACGTAATAATCGGGGTTCAATCCGGCCTTTTCGCATTGGATGGGCACTTCAATGGAGTGCGAGCCGATGCCTGCCGGCACTCCCTTGCTCTTGATGTATTCCAGCGCATTGCCCAGCACATCGATCTGCTGATTCTTGACGAAAAGGTCGCCCTCAACCCCGCGAATGTAGAGCATGGTGCCGCCGTAATCGATGGCTTTGTCGACGATGCCCTTCAGGTCTGTCGGCTTGGGGTGTCCCCACACCTGGACGAGAGTCTGCATTTTGGAAGAGTTCAGCTCCCGGTACTTGGCAAACAGAGGCAGCTCATTCGGGTCGGCGCAAAACGTATTGATGCCCGCGCGCTCTGCCAGTTCGAGGGTCTCAAATATCTTGCGGTCAGTGTTGTAGGCCTTGAAGAGCTGTGGCCCGTAGACCAGGTCCCGCGAATGCGAATATCCGCCGATCAGGTTGCCGCCCAGAATCACCCGGCTGACTTTCACTTTCCCGAGCGTCCCATGGGGCAGTTGGCCCTTCAAATCTTTCAGGCTCAGGTCCTGCAGCTTGATGGTCGCGCCGGTGATGGCATGGACCTTTTCCCATTGGTATTTTCGGTGAGTGGCATAGCCCAGCAGGCCGATTATGGGCGCGCCAATCAGATTTTCCAGCGTTCTTCGCCGGGTCAAAGAAACCGTTGCGAGTTCGGGCGCAGGGGCGGCTTCCTGTGCAATCGCCTTTTTCTTCGATCGCCAGCCTTTGATCAGCCGGTCGATCCCCCAAAGTTTCTCGGCGGGCACGGCCAGAAAGACCACCAGCACCAGCAGCTCCACCAGGTTCTTGTTCACCACCAGGTAATGCCCCTCGACGGGGATGCGGAAATCCGTCCGGATCAGAGGAGTCTGGGCCAGATAGTAAAGCGCAAGTAGCCCAATGCCGAAGCCGCTGGCCAGGCGGGTCAGACAGCCGAGAACCAGACCCAATCCAATCAGCACCAGCCCCCAGGTGTTCAGAAAGTCCACGGCGCGCAGCAGGCCGGGGCTCGATGCCAGCCAGTGGAAGAAGCCCTCGAAGAATCCGCGTGATAACAACAAGTAAGGCGCTGAGGTCCAGTCCGGGGTCAGCAGCTTGGCAAGCCCTTCGAAAAGAAATTGCCACCCGATGGCAAGGCGCAGGCACAAGAGCACGAAGGCCATTGGCTTCCAGAGGGTTCTTTCGGCCCGCTCTCCGCTGGTTGCTTCACTCATGGAATTAATCCCTTCCGCCCGGCGTTCACCCAGATCAGGTAAGGCCTGTGTCCAGGCCCGGCCGCCGGCTTTGGCGCGCACTACTCCTCGTTATCACAACCACCTATAACGCAAACTATCGCCCGGCTTCACAAACGGCTGTGATGCCTATCACGATTCAGTGTGATGTTTGTTGGGATTTTGACATTGGAGAGTGGAGATCTGTGACGGGTCTCCCCATGTTGGCCGGGGGATTTCGCGTCGTTGTTCAGTTAATGGCATGTCACCATACGGAAGAGACGGCCCGCGCTTGCGTGGCCTTGCCCTCAGGGTGAAGAATGGTGTGGGTATGCTCACCGACGCCAAACCACGAAAAAAAACCTTGCTGGCGGACTTCATCAAGAGTGACGAGAACCGGGCGCTCGATGTTCCGCCTGACGATCGCCTGAAGGCGCCGTGTGCCTCCCTTGAAGCGGCGCTCAAGGCGGGAACGATCCCGCCGGTTCGCGTGCTGTGTGAAAAGTTTTTGAACAACGCGGCCGACTTCTACAAAGTTAAACGGATCCCCATCCGGGTGCTCGCGGCCCGGCCGGTGCGCAGCCGCGAGGGTGGTTGGGGATACGAGCTTTTCGGCGACTACCACCCCGACACCACTCTCATCCGCGTCTGGATGAGGACGGCCGTGCGCAAGCAGGTTACCTCATATGGGACATTCCTCAGCACGCTGTGCCACGAGTTTTGCCACCACCTGGACTACAAGCTATTCGGTTACCGTGACACCTGGCACACGCGTGGTTTCTACGAGCGCGCCGCACTGCTTTACCACCACGCGCGCGGCACGCCGGCAAAAAAGTTGTTCTGGGTCCAGATTCCCAGCGGGCGCTGGAGGATTGACTGGCAGCGCACCAATCGTGGTGGTTGAGGCGGGGAGGCGTGGCCACCCGTCATCCTGAGCGCAGCGAAGGATCCCTGCATTGATTCTTACGCAAATGCGGGGATGCTTCTCCCGCTTCGCGAGATCAGCATGACGGGTCAAGGTCTTTCAGCAATTATTACGCCCGTTCCAGGTGGCCGCCTTCACGGCGGTCGGCGCGCAGCAGCAGAATCGAAAAGATCAGGCCGCAGAATCCGAGCGCACCGAACATGATCTGGCTGGCGGTATAGCCGTGCGTGGCGTCACGCAGCGCGCCAT
>OBLQ010000768.1_pt1 | contig 12266 bp, 8 predicted proteins | sample 1519881 | NCBI WGS metagenome assembly OBLQ01 (sample SAMN01911456, study PRJEB22533) | soil metagenome | biome: Soil | place: Malaysia | collected 2012-04-30 | depth DG_metagenome m | reverse complement strand
CTGCTCCTGACCGCCGGCTGCGCCCCGATCCGCGTCGGCGAGCCGGAGATGCTCGCGATCGATGCTCGCGACCCGACGCCCCCGGTCGAGATGCAGCGCTACCGCGTCACGGGCCTCCTGCCCGGCGCGGGCGCCATCCGCCTGACCGGACGCGACGATACGGGGCGGCGGCTCTCGTCGTCGACCCGCTACTGGATGGCCCCGGTGGTCGATGCCGGCGCAGCGATCGTCCTGAACGTGATCCTCGTCGGGACGCCGACGATCTGGCACCTCGCAGCGGGACGCCCCGACTACCTGCCGACGCCCGATCGCTGGTGTCTCACGACGCTCGTCGGATCGTGTCGCGTGCTGGTCGAGCCGAGGAGTGCGCCGACCGACCCGTGACTTCGACGAGCTTCGCGTGGCGCGGCGGATGGACGGTCGCGACGGGAGCGGCGTCGACGACGCCGAGTGCCGACCGAATCGCAGGATGAGCCGTGGTGGGATCGAACCACCGACCCGCAGCTTAAAAGGCTGCTGCTCTACCGACTGAGCTAACGGCTCGAAATAGGACATTCGCGGACTTACACGCATCGCTGGGCCGCCACAACTCACCAACTGAGCTAACGGCTCGGGCGTGGAAATCGCTGGACTCTTACGCGCCGGCTGGGGGTCGGGCAAGCGGTTTCTGCCTCGATCCGCCCTCGCGGCCTTGCCGGCTCACCGTCCCGCGAGCCTCTCGGCCTTCGGTGCCTTCCACGTCTTCATCTTCTCGAGGTCCGGCACGTAGATGCGAAGGATGGCGCCGATGTCCTCGTCCTTGCGGAGGATCGGCAGCCAATTCTCCTCGGGCACGCCTTCGGGTTTCCGTGCCGCAATGTAGATGGTGAGGCCGCCGCTCCCGTCCAGCTTCATGCCCGCGTTCTCGCCCACGCTGTACTTCTTGCGCTCGTTCGGGATGAAGAAGCCATTCTTGAGGTCATAGAGCGTCACCGACCAGAACGCCTCCGCGGGCGGCAAGTCCTTCTTCGCCATGCGGATGACGTAGTCGTGCTGCGCGTTCATCGGATTGCCGTCTGCGGTCGCGATCGCCGGGTAGAGCGCTTCGCTCGCCGGCATGCCGATGGGACCGAGGATGGATTGAAACAGCTGCAAGTCAAGCGTCATCCGCCCTTTGGGCAGGAACATGCCCGTCATCGTCTTGGCGGATTCCGGGTCGGTCGCCTTCGCGAGCTCGGTAGCCGCGACCCGCTCGGCGACCGCGCGCACGCGTGCGCCGTCGATCTGCGCAACGCGCGCCGGATCATAGGTGCGCCCCGGCGCAACCCCAAGCGGCGCGTAGGCGGCGAGCACCGCTTGGTCAAGCTCGTTCTTCGGATCGAGGGTCGTGTGGTTGAAGACGAACTGCATCACCTCGAGCAGGTTGTTGCCGAAGATGTCCGCATCCGTCTTCCCGACCGGAGGGGCCTTTAGGTCGTCGATCGGCTTCGCGTTGCCTCCACGGTATTCCGACAGGGTGGCGAGCTTCACCGTCTGCATCTGCTTGACGATGCGCTCGAACCGCGCGGGATCGCTGGCATGGGGCATGACGCGGAAAACGGCGGAGACGAAGTCCCCAGTCGCCTCGAAGCGCCGGCCGACGCCCTTCACCGGCGCGCCCTCGTATCCCGCCGTCCTCGCGCTGTAAATGATCATCTTCTCGGCCTTGCGGAAATCCCCCCGCCGCGTCGACATCGGGATGTTCACGTGGTGGTCGTAGCCGGTGATCATGAGCGACACGTACTTCGAATCGAACGCCGGCATCTCGAGGATCACCGGATCCTTGCGCAGGTCGAGCAGGCAGCTGATGTACAGCGTGTCGTTGTTGGGCCGCGCGATCTCCCGCATCGTGTGGTCCTTGAGCCGGGTATCGGCGTCGCAGGTGTTCCATCCGCCCTGCTTGAGCGCGAACTTGTTGTTCACGTTGTACATGGCGACGTACTGGTAGGAGCGCCGAACGAGGTCCTCCACCTGCCCATCGCTGAGCGCGGCCACGGCTCCCTGCGCCAGCGCCGCGGGCGCCACAACCGACGTTGCGACCAGGAGGAAAACCGATCCGACAATTTCGGGTTTCATCTTGAATGCCCTCGCTTTCCAGTCGATGCCTCTCCCTTTCCTGAGAGTCGCTGCAAGCAGCGACGGCTCAGCGCGCATGCTCCAGAACCTGCGGCGGAATGACGACGGCCTTCTCCGGCCGGTAGCGATCGAAGAGGTTGATGAGCTTCGCGGCCTCGGTCGCACTTCCTTGCACGTTGATCTCGCCGTTCTTGATCAGCTCTTCCGGCGTCGCCTGGCTCAGATACAGCTTGGCCCACGTCTGACCGGTCATGGCCAGCGTGATGTCGGCCTTCCGCCCGTACTGGTCCGGGTCGGCCACGAATTCCGCAACGGCACGACGAACATGAAGCCCGGCCCTGGAGCCATCCGCAAAATCAAAGCGAATGAAGCTGTTTGTCTGGTCGCTCTGAGCCGGGTCGATCCGTACACGGAAGTAGTCGACAAATTTGGCGGGCGTCGCGACGATTGCTTCGGGCGCCGGAGGGATGAGACGGGCAATCCTCACTTTGCCCTCGAGCGCGAGCGCTTGCGACAGCAGGTGCGCCCGGTCATTGGCGCCGGTCGAAACGTAGGCCATCTGGCGAAGAGCCTCGGCCTTGAGCCGGCGCGCGTCCTCGTCCTGATTGTCGATCAGGTAGAGCTGGTTGGCGAGCTTGGCGGCCCACGCATACTCCTTCTTGTCGAGGGCCGCTCGCGTGGCGGCGAGCACTTTTTCGCGACCGCCCATGAGCGGCACCAGGCGCCGCGCTTCATCGGCAGGCGCGAGCGGCTTGAGATTGGCGGCGTCGTTGTCGTACCAGCCGACGGTCTGGTAGTAGATCGCCGGCGGATAAGTCGATATCTCCCCATAGGACTGCAGGTTGATGGGGGCCTCGTCGAGATATTTCGGGAATTTGACGAAATGTCGCAAGTCGTCGGGACCCAGCCCACCCAAGATCCCTCGCAGCGTCTGATCGAGCACGAAGCTCGCGCCGTCCAGGTATTGCTCTAGGGTCTCGCGCACCTTCTTGGCGCCAACGATGGGCTTGCACCCCGCCGAGACCAGCACGTCCGGTTTCAGGTCTCGGTTGAACTTCAAACCGGCAATCCACTCCCGGGGATCACGGAACACATCACCCCGCAGCGAATAAAGTTGCGGCGGCGCGCTCCAGAGCATCGTAGTGAAAAGGATCTTGCGCTCGGGAAGCCAGACGGTCGTGTGGACCTTGTCGTCCGAACCGTACTTGGTGAAAAACTTGAACTTGATCCCCAGGATCGTCATTTCTTCGCCGTCTTGCACCGGCCGATTGACGGGAAGAAATGCCGAGGCATCCACCTTGCCCAGTGTGGTCGGCAGCACGTAGGCATCCGGGCCTTCCTTCGGCATGTAGGCATTGAACTGCGTCAGCGCACGCGCCGTAAGGTAGGGCCCGACCTCGGGATAGAATGACGGCGCCCCGCCACCGCTCAGATTCTGCTTGACCACCGCATTCAGATTCGGGTGGCCGATCACCATGATGTCCTTGTTGCCGTCCGCCATCACGGCGGCGCCGAAGACTGTGTGGGAATGACCATAGATGATGGCCCTGACGGGTTTCTTCGTCACCGTGCGGATGGCTTCGAGCATCAGCTCGCCATCGTGCCTGGTGTCTCCCGTGTCGAACGTGATGAGGCCATCCTCGGCCTCGATGATGCTCATGGGTGCGAGTCCGTACCCACCGAAAACCCAAACCCCCTTGGTCGGGTTCTCGATCGTTGGCTTGAGCCAGTTGAAGTCGCCGACGCGATCGAGCAGCTTCTTGTTCGTGATGGCTCCGTTAGGAGCCTTCACGAGTTCAACCGGACCGCCCATGTAAGGCGACGGGGCAGCGCTGGCATATAAGGATGCGAATGTGATGCATGCGATGGAGATGATCTTCTGTGTTTTCATGGATGCTCCTCATACGCCCGGTGACACATCGGGCCCTGGCAACCTTCTGTCTCTCGTCGTCGTCACTTGCGGTACAGGTCGCGCATTGCCTGCTGTTGCGCCGCGTCTATGCCCAAGCCCTCGGTGAAGTACCGCTCGATGGTGCCGTACCTCTTCTGCATTTCGTCAAACGCTGCATCGAGGTACTCTTTCTTCACACCCAAAATGGCCTTGGGGATCTCCGCGTTGCCGCCGCCGGCCACAAAGGCGTCTATCGCCTTCTGGTATGCGGGAAGGATGTAGTCGTTGCTCCGCAGGTAGTCTTCGTACACCTTGCCCTTCGGTACACCCATCAGCGAGAGGAACGCCGCCGCCGCCCATCCTGTCCGGTCCTTGCCGGTCGTGCAGTGAAAGAGCGCCGGCACCTGCTGCCGATCGCCGAGTGACATGAAAAGCTTACTGAACTCGCGCCGCGCGCTCGGCAGCGCGATGAACTCGCGGTACGAGGCCTGAAACGCCGCCTCCACCTTGCCGCCGCCGAGCTCCGCGTTCGCCACCTTCGGGTTGCCCATCAGCTTCTCGAGCTGCGCCGGTCCCGCCTGCGGCGAGTCGGCGAGTACGTTGAGCACGACGTAGTTGACGCCTTTCGGCAGCTCCTCCGGGCGCTTGTTGCGCTCCTCCGCGGTGCGCAGGTCGAAGGCATTCTTCAGGCCGAGGCCGGCGAGCTTCTCCATGTCGGCGGGCGGGATGCCGCTCAGCTGGTTGGAGCGATAGACGAGCCCGCTCGCGATGGTCTTGCCGTCGGCCGTGCGGTAGCCGCCCAGGTCGCGCAGATTCGGCACCGACGCGATGCCGACATTCCTGCCCGCCTGCGCGGAGGGCGGGATTCGAGCGCAGCCTGCGGCCAGCGAGATGCCAACGAGCGCCCATCCAAGCGTGCGGCGCGGCCGTGTATTCTGTTGCATGGCCTTCCTCTCCTTGCGCACGACGTGCGCCAGCTGTCATGGTGGCCGCCGGCGCGGCGGCCAGCCCGCCTCACCTTCCGACGAACTTCCTCTGCCCTTCGATCTGATTGGCGGCGGTGAAGACTAGGTCTGCAATCCGGTAGCCGGCCAGGGTCAACTGCCGCTCCGACGTGCTCTGCAGCTTTTCCCAGTACCCGGCAGGCAGCGGCGGAGCGGTCTTCACCGGCGAGACTCCGTTGAGAATGAAGTTCACCATGTTCTGGACCAGCTTGTCGGCGGGCTGGTTTCTGTTCGGGTCGGGCAGGGTCTGGAGGTCGAAGGCCCAGTCCACGGCGATCTGGTGGGTGGCCTTCGCCCATTTCGCAAAGGCGTTCGGGTCGCCGACCGGAGCGCTCTTCAGCTCGGGCAACGAAGAGCGCGGATACTTCTTCATGAACGCCTGCGCGTTCCGGTCCACCTCCTCGAGGGTCGGGACGCGAAGGACGTTGCTGTCCCAGAGGATGTGCAAGGGGATGGCGCTATTGGTGACCGGGTCCATGACGTAGCTCGTGGTGGCCGCCGCGTTGCCCGTCGGGAAGTCCTTCGAAAAGAGGTCGCTCACATGCATCGGCTCGTGGATATCGCCCACAATGTGAAACACCCAGCACAGCCCGAACGCGCGTTCCGGAGGCGTGGCTTCAACGTTCGCGACCATCCCGTAATTGAGCGCCAGGGCCTCGAGCGCCTGTCCCACGGGCTCGCCCTTGCGGGACGCGGCCGCCGCCTTCGCTTCCGGCGGCGCGTCTTTCGCGACGACGGCCCAGCGCGCCGAATGCCAGGTCAGCAAGTCCCTCGGCGTGAATTTGCTGTCGTCCGGCCAGCGGGCGCATTCGATGAACATGCGACGGACGCGCTCCTTGCCCTTGGCCTCTCCCGCCGCCACCCAGAAGGGGGCCGTGTCGGGGTGCTTCAGGAAGAGCTGCCCGAGCTTCTCGATCAGCTCTGGACGCGCGCGTTCGATCTCGGAGAACGCGATCGCGGCCGTCAGCATGTGGCCAGGATGGTCCCAGGCGCGCGCGCCCGGCGCAACGGCCATCGAAGCGCCGAGGGCCAGGGTGCCAACGAGGGCGGTGAAGGGTTTCGACATGTCCATCTCCTTCTGCTGGTCAGCGATTCACGTCACGGATTGGAACGCCCAGGTCACCCCGATCTGCCAGCCTTGCTGGGTGACGAGGCAACGGACTAGACGCGAAGGAGCTGGCTCGAGGGAAAAATGGTCCGTCTCGCCGGGCATCGTCAAGTAGGTTGCGCCCGCGGTTGGCGCCGGGGGGGAGAGGTGCTAGCGCGCCCGCTTCGGGAGGACGGATGAGGAGAAAGCGTTTGCGCGTGCTGGCGCTCGCCGCTGCGCCAGCGCCGCGGGCGGCAGAACGGACGTTACCGGTCAGCGTTCGCATGAAGTCCCGATCGGCAAGCGCGACTACATGGGGCAGATGCGCTTGAAGAGCTGATCCGGGGCTCGCAGCGGCGCGATGCCGGCCGAGCGAGGCCCTGCCGTGTAGCCGCTGTGCAGTGGATCATCCCTGGGCGCGGATCGGCGTCACAGTGAGTAGCGCCTGCCCCGCTGCCGTTCGTCAGCGAGTCACCGGCACGGGGAAGAACAGCCGGCACACGCGCCATCCAGCCAATGAGCGCGGGATGCGTGGCGGGATCGAGCGGGAAGCCGAGGAAGGCGGCCGCCATGAGATGTGGTGCGATGGCGATGCCCGCCCGCGAGAAGTCCCCGCAGACGGACGGTCCACGAGCGAGGCGACCTTCCGGTTCGCCGTACAGTCGCCGCAAGTCCTGCCCGGCGGTGTCGTGCAGGGCGGCGTACGATTCCTGCCGGCCGAGTTTCCTGCGCCGCGTGACCACTTCAACGGGGATCTCACTCTCGTTGTTCGTGCCGCCGACGTGCGTCGAGTAGGTGATGCCGGGGGCGGCGGTGGCGATCCCCACCACGCCCCCGAGCATGGCGCACACCGTCAACGTGCGGAGCGGCGCGCGTGACCTGGCTAGCGGCTCTGACAGAAGTCGGCGCAGGTCGTGTACACGCCGAAGATGCACCCACACGAGCAGCACGCCTCACCGAATCCGCATTGCGTGCAACCGTTGCAGCCGCAGTAGAAGCCGCCGTTCCCGTCGTCGCAGGCCACGAAGTCCCCGTCGACCGCGCTTCCCGGCGGAGCCTGGGAGCACGCCTTGACGCAGGCGCCGTTCTGGCAGACCTCGTCGAAGTTGCAGCCCTTGTTGAATCCGGTGCAGGGAGTGCAGGCACCGTCCACGCACTCGCCGCTCCCGCAGAGGTTCGAACAAGATCCGCAGTTGTGCGGGTCGCTGGTGACGTCGACGCACCCTGCGTCACACGGCGTGAGCCCGGGCACGCAGCCGCAGGTTCCGTTCGTGCACTGCTGGTAGGCGCCCGAGCAGGCGTTGCCACAGGAGCCGCAGTTCTGGGCGTCGCTCGTGGTGTCGACGCACTGGCCGTTGCAGTCCATCTCGCCGCTCGGGCACGTGCAGGCTCCGTTCTGACAGGTCGTCCCACCGGCGCACGCGTTGCCACAACCGCCGCAGTTGGCGTTGTCGGACGACGTGTCGGCGCAACCGCCGCCGCAGCACTGGACCCCCCGCAGGGTGTCGCAGCAATCACCGCCGCAGGCAGCCTCACCCGCCAGTGCGTTGCAGCATTCCCCGATCGTGTTGCACGTGCCGGCGCAACAGCGGCCGTCCCCTTGGGTGCAGCACTCCTGTGAACCCGGACATTGACTGTCCGTCTTGCAGCGACGCGGCTTCCTGCCGGCGTCGACATCCGGGCTGGCGGCCAAGAGCATCATCAAGATTCCTGCGATCACCGACCATCGTGACATCGGACACTCCTCCTCTAGGAGCGTGACCTTTCGGCCGCGGTTGGGTCGTCCAGGACGACGTTGAAGAACTGGACCAGGCCGCCGAGCGACGAGAACGTCGCGCTTCGCCCACTGGTGAGGTGTTCGACCCTCCCACGGAAGCGTGCACGCAGCCCGCTCCTCGGACCCAGGTGAACGACGAACGCGCGGTGAACCGACAGCAGCGGAGGCTCCCGGCTCGTTGGCACCGAACGTCTCGTCTTGCCCGTCATGGACGTCCATCTACGTCCGACCGGCAGCCGGGGTCTTGGGCGAACTCAGGGATTACTCAGGGAAACTCGGGGGAATCACAGCGAGGAAGGCTCGGACCTTCCGCGGGCGCCGAGCTCCGCCAGGAGCGAGCGCGCATCGCGGAAGTCCGGGGTCTCGGAGCCTTCGTCGAATCCAGCGTACGTCGCCGCCAACAGAGCACGCGCGTCCTCGATCCTTCGTTGCCGCTGCCACAGGCGGCCGAGGCTGGTCGCTGCACGCAGCTCGAGAGTCCTCGCCTTCTGCCGCCGAGCGATCGCGATGGCGCCCAGGAAGCACGCCTCCGCCTCCTTCATCGACCGCCGATCCCCGGGGAGGAGCAAGAGACACGCCCGCAGGCGCTCGAGCTCCGCGTCCCAGTACCGGGTGCCCGTTTCGCTCGAAATGGACGACGCTTCGGCGACCACCGCCAGCCCTTCGTCGCGCCGACCCTGCCGTTCGTCCAGTTCCGCAATGAGGCCGAGGTGGGTCTGCAGTCCGAATCCGCCACCCGTCGCCCGGTAGGCCGTGACGCCGGACCGCATCTCGGTCGCATCGCCGCATAGCCAGCCGCGATGGATCGCCGCCAGGCTCGCGAACAGCTCGAGTCCGTGCTCCGTCGCCTGGTGGATCCCGTCGTCGGCCAGCATCCTCGCCATTTCCTCCTCTCGGCGGACTTCGTGGAAGAAGGCGGCGTAGTGGCACGCATAGGTGAGCGGAAACGGGCCGGCGGCGGTGCGGGCCCATTCGAGCGCCTGCTGCATGCGTGCGGCCGCGCGGTCGGGATGACCGAGCAGCCATAGGGTCCATGCCGCATGAACGGCACACGACACCCCGGTGTCGTGTCCGCCCCACAACACCATCGATGGACTCGGATCGCGCCGTCGGGGATCGTACAGGCTCAGACCCTGCTCGAGATGGGTGAGCGCGAGGATGAAATCGCCCGCCATGAACGCCACCATCCCCGTGGCGTTGCGCGCGCCCAGCAACATGGCCGTGTCGTTCGTCGCCTCGGCCACGGTCGCCAGTTGATTCGCCAGCTCGCGCGCGGCTCCGAGGTCGCCTCGCGTGGCGTGAAACCCCCAGAGTCCGAACAACACCGGAAAGGACTCGGTGGCGACGTCCACCCGATTGCAGAGCTCGTGTGCGCGCGCGAGCGACTGCGCGACCTCGGGGGCGGCCCACCCTTTCGGAATCAGCGCCGCGCCGAGCATCGCGTGGATCGCCAGCTCCTGTCGATCCCGTTCGGGCGAATCGGGAAACGCCTGCAGGAGGCCGAGCGCCCGTGCGGCGTGATTCGCCGCTTCGCGATGTCCGTGGTGACGCAAAGCGCTCTCCACCGCCTTCCGCCGATATGTCAGCGCCCGCTCGAAATCCCGCCCCTCTTCGAAGTGCAGGGCCAACTCGCCCGCGATCGCGTCGACCTGACGATGGTACGCCTCTTCGAGGCGGGCACCGATCCGCAGGTGCAGGCCGACGCGGTGGCCGATCGGCACCCGTGACGAAAGCACGGTTCGATAGAGCGCATGGATGAACGCGTAGCGCCCCGCCACCGTCCCGTCGGGCCACTCCGCCGTCCCCATCTCGCGCAGGAACTGGCCACGGCGGGCGAGCGTCGCGCAGCACTCTTCGGCAGCCAGTCGGTCGAGCCCGTCCGCGGCGATCAAGGCGGCCGAGAACTCCGCACCCGCGACGCTGGCCACCCCCAGCACCGCCCGCTCCTGGGGGGTGAGGCGATCGATCTGCTTGTCGATGAGCCCCGCGAGGGTCGCCGGAACGTCGGAAGCGAGATCGTCGAGCGACACCGACAACTGCCAGCGGCCGTCGACTTCGCGAACGTGCCCGCGGGCGACCAGATGATCGAGCAGGTTCACCAGGAACAGCGGGTTGCCGCTCGTGTACCGGTGAAGGAACCGCGTGAACTCGGTCGGCCACGACGCGTGCGGGAAGCGTCCCGAAACGTAGTCGGCCACGGCGCGCTCGTCCAGAAACTCCAGCACCAGCTCGTCGCAGTGCCCGTGGGCTCGAAGCTCCTGCTTCGCCGGCCCCAAGCTGTGCAGACTGGCGGCGGCGTCCGCCGGCCGGACCGTCGCCAAGATCAGAAGGCGGGAGGGTTCGCGCCGGCGCGCGATCGTAGCCAACAAGTCGACGGTTGCCGAGTCGCTCCAGTGGAGGTCTTCGATGACGAGGACCAACGGCGCGTCGGCGCTGACGACGTCGAGCGCCTCCGCCAGCTCGCGCAGCATGCGCTCGTGCGTCGTCCCCTGCGCTCGGCGCTGCACCGCTTCCACCTCCTCGTCCCCGACGAGGGCAGGAAGTTGAGCAAGCCAGGACGGCGCGTACTGCCGCAGGACGCGAACGACCGCCTCGCCCCCGGGCTCGCGCGCCACGCGGGCAAGGGCCTCCAGCACCGGCAAGTAGGCCTCACCGCTCCCGTAATGCTCGACGCACTGTCCGCGGCCGATGCGGACGTCCTCTTGTCCGAGCCCGCAGAGGAACGCCTCGACCAACGTCGTCTTCCCGATCCCGGCTTCCCCCGTGATGAACACGAGCCGTCGTCGCCCGCCGTGCACGGTCTCGAAGAGCATCCGAAGACACGACAGCTCGGCCTCGCGCCCCACCAATGGGGGAGACCGATCAACCGCCGACCCAGTCGCAATCGGCGCCGCGCGCAACCCTCCGAGAGGGCCGATGAAGCGGAATCCACGCCGATGGACGGTCTCGATGTAGCGGGGCGTGCGCGACGAGTCGTTGAGCGCACGGCGCAGATCCCGAATGCAGCTGGCGAGAGCGGCCTCGCTCACGATCGCGTCGCCCCAGACGGTGGACAGCAACTCGTCCTTGGTGACGAGCCGGTTGGCCCGCTCGACGAGATACCGCAAGGTGGCGAACTCCTTTGGCGTCAGCTCGAGACGTCGCTCCCCACACCACGCCCGCTCGTCCTCCGGTTCGACCCGAACCGGAGCATCGCCGCCCGCGTTGCTCATGCGCGGTTCCTCGACATTTTCCGAGTCGCCCCTCGCCGTCACCCAGCCGCAGTCCGACGAGGCCTGACTCGACGGGCACGATATCTCCGAGCTTGCCCACCGTCCACCAGGAATCGCCCCACGTCGTTCATGCCAGGGCAGCACGCTCTGGGACGGGAAGCGCCTGCGTCCGTCCGGCACCGGCGTGGTGCCCCTGTCGTCGAAGGGCCGCTGCTCTACCGACTGAGCCGACGGCTCCGTGAAGGGCCCGCGCGCACTGACGTGCGTCACCACGCTGCCCAAGCGCTCCAGTGGAGGAAGCCCACGCCACCTACCGGTCGACGTCGGGATCGTGGGAGGACACCCGACGCACGCAGGCCCGCGCGGAGCACGAATGCAAAACGGGCCGCGGAAGGACATCCCGCGGCCCGTGTGATCACCGGGAGAACGTGGCGCCTACGCCGCCGCGCCGATCAGCCGCTCGAGCTTCTGGCGCACGAGGGAGGGGTCGACGACCGGCTTCGCGAGGTAGTCGTCGCACCCGATGGCGAGCGCCTTCTCCTCGTCACCCGCCATCGCCTGTGCGGTGAGCGCGATGATGCGCACGGCGGCGCCGCCGTCCATCGCCCGGATGCGCTTGGTGGCTTCCCAGCCGTCCATGACCGGCATCTTCAGGTCCATGAAGATCAGGTCCGGCGGATCGGCCTTCACGGCGTCGATCGCCTCTTGGCCGTTCGTCGCCTCGCGGATGTCGAATTGGCCGATCTTCTTCAGCCGGTAGACGAGGATCCGACGATTGTCCTCGTTGTCCTCGACGACCAAGATCTTCTTGAGCGGCATCGGTCTCACCTTTCCCCCTTCGATTCGCCCCCCAGCCGACACACGACGATCCTTGCCGACTGCGAGGCCAGTATGCAGGCCCCCTGCGGGACTCTCAATCCATCCCGGCTCCGCATAGCGTCAGGAATTTGACTTGCGGTTCGCCATCTCCTTACTTCCACGCAATGGCGGTCCGAACGCGCATCGCGCCGAGCCCCACCGGCGCGCTCCACATCGGGCTCGTTCGCACCGCGCTCTTCAACTACCTCTTCGCGCGTCGCCACGGGGGCGTGCTCGTGCTGCGCATCGAAGACACCGACCGCGAGCGCTCGACGCCGGAGTCGACGGCGACGATCCTCGAGGGCCTGCAGTGGCTCGGCCTCGAGAATCGTCGCCGTCGACT
>OBLQ010000767.1_pt1 | contig 12281 bp, 8 predicted proteins | sample 1519881 | NCBI WGS metagenome assembly OBLQ01 (sample SAMN01911456, study PRJEB22533) | soil metagenome | biome: Soil | place: Malaysia | collected 2012-04-30 | depth DG_metagenome m | reverse complement strand
ATGGTCGATTATCAGGTACTCGCCCGTGGAGTACGGGACGCATTTTTTTATGTGCGAAAGCTCGGATTTCTGCGTCGACTTTATGTAGCCGAGAAGCGCCCCCGCTGCCTTTACGGCCTCTTTAAGCTCTCCGAGCCCGAAGCCTTCGAGCGAGGTCGTGCCGAAGTGCCGCGTGAGGGTCTCGGCGGCCGTGTCGGGCTCGTAACCGTACTTCGGTACCGGGGTGACCTTCTTTACCCTTAGGTCTTCTGAGCCGAGGCGGTCTTCCGCGCCATCGGATACGATAAGCTCAAGCGGGTGGATACGCCGTATCTCGTCCCGTATCTCTTCGGCCCCGGAAAACTCCGCGGCCCTGAACTCACCCGTCGAAACGTCCATGTACGCTAATCCCGAGACGCGGGGGCCGAACGAGACCGAGGCTATGAAGTTGTTGGTCCTCGGGTCAAGGAGTTCGTCGTCTATGGTGACTCCGGGAGTGATGACCCTGGTAACCGCCCTTCCGACAATGCCCTTTGAGTCGTTCGGGTCCTCTATCTGTTCGCAGACCGCTACCTTGAGCCCCTCTTTTACGAGCCTTGCGATGTAAGTGGCCGCCGCGTGATAAGGGACCCCGCACATCGGGATCTCGCGGTTTTTGTCCCTCGACGTCAACGCGATCCCGAGGACGCGGGAAGCGGTCTTTGCGTCCTCGAAGAACATCTCGTAGAAGTCCCCCATCCTGAAAAACAGGACCGCGTCGCTGTTTTTGGCCTTAAGGTCAAGGTACTGCCGCATGGCAGGGGTGATGTTGGTCATATCCAAAATGTTCCCGTACCGGCCCGTTCGGCTGGCTAAAATAGATTATCCCTTCCCTGCAAGGAAGGGATAATGTGGAAGCAAAGACACGGCGGGGCCTTTTTGGCGCCGGGGTCTATAGGCCACCGGAGGGCCGGTTACGCCGCGGCTTAAGAGTCAAAACAGTGCATCTCAGACTATCCAGTTCTGCTGCTCGAAGTCCTCGGACGGGACGTCGATAATAAGGAACCCTTTTACGGGCCACCTCTCTATGCCCCTGTCGGCCCCGTTGATAGTTATAAAGAGCTTGATCTCCCCGCCCTTGACGGCTCCGATCGACAACAGGTCTACTCCCGTCTCCACGACAGTGTCGGCGGCTATGTCGGCCCTGAAGTCGGTCTCGACCCATTTATCTTTGACCTTGCCGAGGACCACGGCCTTTGCCTCTCTCCCCTTTACGGTCGCGTGAATCCTCAGCGGAAGCGGTTCGAGGAAGTTTATGGTGAACGACCACTCGGTCTCGTACGGAATAAGGTCTTCGATGTAATCGAGCCTGAAAAACAGTGAGTCCTGCGAAAAGCCGTAGGCTATGTTGCAGATCAGCCCCTCGTCCTTGAGGTCCCTGTGCATGGCGGTCCCGAAGAACTGGCGCTCGAGGTATCCGGAGCCGAGCCACTCGAAGTAGTTGGTCACGGCGCCGTCGATGACGGGGTTTATGTACGCCTGCGGCGGCACCGGGGGCCTGTAGCCCTTCATCTCGGTTGATATAGGTATATCGAGCGAGTCCGGGGGGTCCATCCCGATGAGGGTGTATATCTTTTTTATGTTTCTCCTGAAGAGGTAGTCGAAGTGCTCGTCGAGCATTGACGAGTGGTCGTCCCCGTACCACCAGAACCAGTCGCTCCCCTCGGCCGCGTAAAGGACCTCCCAGGCGGCCTCTATAGCCTTCTTTTTCGATTTGTAGTCAGGAGAGTTTTTCGCGTCCTGCTCGTACTCGACAAGCGCGGCCCTGACCGTAGAGATGTAGTCCCACGCGGCGTTGTCCTCGGCGTGCCCGATCCATATCTTGAAGTTATGGTTTATCCATGAGCCCGGGTATATCCAGTTGAGATGGTCCCTGTGGCGGGTATTCGAGAGGAACTCTCCCACGGTGACGGAACGGAGCAGCGGGTGGTCGGCAAGCTTCGAGTAAAGCGCTACCAGGAAATCCCGTCCGTCGTTCCTGTAGTGCTCCCACGCGTTCTCGCCGTCGAGGATTATGTTCACGATGTGGGCTTCCGGGTCTTCGAGCATCCCGTGAATGTGGACAAGGCGGCGCACCATGTCGTCGGCGGCGGCTACAGGGTCCATCTTCGCGTAGTCGAACCCGATGAGGTCCGAGAGGATATGGTCCCTGAAGACGGCGGAAAGGCTTTTACCGTTAGAGTCTATCGAGTAGGGCCTGTAGAGGAAGGCGTCATAGCAGTTGCCGGACGAGTCCCTCCTTATCGGGCGCTTAAGGGTGTTCGAGAGTATCTCTTCGTCGGTCGCGAACCACTGGATGTCCTCGCCGGCCAGGAGCGGAAGTATGTCCATGCTCACGGACCCCTCCGAGGGCCAGATGCCGCGGGGACTCACGCCGAAGGCCTCCTTGTAGATGGCAACTCCTCTTCTCAACTGCTCCTTTGCGTCCTCGGGGTGGACAAACCGCTCCTTTGGAAGAACTGCATGGGGCATGGCCTCCCTGGCCGAGAAGCTGTCACACAGAAGCGGCATTATCGGGTGGTAGTACGGCGTTGTCGAGACCTCGATTATACCCTTGTCCTGGAGTTCCTTGTACTTGGGAAGTATCATCCGTATTATCTCGAGCTGTTTTTCAAGCAGCCGCTCTTTTTCTTCTTCCGTAAACCCCCCGCCCTTCGCGTACAGCGAAGAGAGGAACTCGTCGCCCGAGCGTATCGCCGGGTCGATCCAGACGAGGTTGAAGAGCACCTGGAGGTCGAGGTAGTCGCGTTCGCTGAAGTACCTGAGGACACTCGGTATGTCTTCGCCGGTTATGGAGTACCCGCGTTTACGCAGGAGTTCCTGGTACCTGGGCAGCGGTTTTATCATGTGCTCCCAGTTCGCCTGAAAGAAGTACTGGAGGATGAAGGTCTTGTCCTCGCGCGTAAGCTCGGATGAGGGTTTTGCGGAGGCGTTCCTGTACCTGTCGTTTGCCCTGCCGCTGCCGTACTCCTGGAGCTGCTCGATCAGACACGGGACGATGTTGAAGGTCTGGTGTACCCTGGGGAACTCCTCGAGTATGGAGACCATGTCATAGTAGTCCTTCGTGCCGTGAAAAAGGACCCAGGGCATGGTGTACTCTTCGGTTATGGGGTCCTTGTACAGCGGCTGGTGCATGTGCCAGACGAATGCTATGTTGAGTTTGTTTTCCATGGTCCCGTTTGCATGCAACGAAAACGCGGGGGAAAGGCCCGCTCCTGCCTACCTGCCTTTGAAGACCTCGATTATGCCGCTGTCCGTGAACACCGCTACGCGGTTCTCCGTGGAAGCGCCGTTCGCAGTTACAGTGGACGGGAGTTTGCGCGTCCATTCGACTGCGCCGTCCTTGAGACTTAGGGCCGTTACGAAGCCTTTCTCTTTTGAGAGGAACCGCATCCCCAGCGGCACCGTCGTGTAGTTGGAGATGACGAACAAGTGGTCTCCCGCCGCGAAGACGGTCGATAACTGAGGGTTGGGCAGTTCGGTCTTCCAGAGTATCGCCCCGTTGCCCCTGTTTATTGCGACTACCCGGTCGGTCCCGGCCATCACGAGCGTTTTTTTGTCGGGCAGGATGAAATCAAAGGTCTTTATGATGTTGTATATCCCCTTTACGTCCCCGTTCTCGGCACTGAGCGCTACTACCGAGTTTGTGTCGTCTATCATGTAGACGACACCGTCGTCTACGAGCGGGGTCCTTCTTGCGGGCCTGTTGGAGTCGAAGTTCTTGACTACCTTCCTGCTCCAGATCTCCTTGCCGTTTTCAGTGGAGACGGCCACGAGATAGCCGTCCGAGAAGAAGTGATAGAGCACGGAGCCGGATAAGGCCGATGACGAACGTACCCTCGGGGCAACCGTCTGGTAAGTGGTGCGCGAGTAGCTCCAGAGCTTCTCTCCGGTGGAGAGGTCCAGCGCGTACAGCTTGTCGTCAGAAGAAGAGAAAAAGACCCGTTTGTCCTTTATGACCGGGGCCGAGTGTATCTCGGATTTCGCCTGGAAGCTCCAGAGGAGCTTTCCCGATGCCCTGTCGAGACACCTCATCACGCCGTTGGCCGAGCCGAAGCAAAGGTAGTCGCCTGAGACCGTTGCCGGGGCTTCGAGTGCGTACCCGGCGTCGAACTTCCAGAGGACGCTGCCGGACTTCAGGTCGAACGTGTAGAAGAGCTCGTTTTCGCTTCCCGTGTAGAGCTTTCCCTCGGAGATGACGGGGCTTGCGAACTGGAGCTTTGAAGAATCCCTGAAGATGGTGACCGGTGAGATATCCCTTCCCCAGTCGAACGACAGAGGGAGCGCTACAGGGTCGGCACTGGCGTTCGACCTTGAGTAGTCGTGCAGGAACGACGGCCACGGCCGGTAGTCTACCTTTGCGGGCTTTGCGGCGCACCCGGCCAGAAGGACCGCGGCAGACAGAACCGCCGCGAATCTACGGACGGATTTTTTTGACGAACGCTTTTGCATTCTCCTGCATTCTCCTGAAGTCTTCTTCGTTAAGTCCGGCGCCCAAGGCGACCTTCAACGCCTTCTCAAGGGTTATGAGGTCGCCCGGCGAATGGGTATCGGTGTTCAATACCATCTTTACTCCGTGCGTCTTGGCAACGGCCGCCACATGGCCGTTCGAGAGCGAATGGCCGCCCCTGGAGGTTATCTCGAAGTGCACCGGTTTTTTAGCGGCCGCCTTTGCGTCCCCTGCGGTCACGAGCCCCGGGTGTGCGAGTATGTCCACCCCGGCCTTTATGAAGGCCGCGTTGGTCCCCGGCTCAACAGGCTCGGCCAGTGTTTCGCCGTGGCCGACGACGACTTTCGCGCCGAGGGCCCGGGCCTTTTTTACCATGAGAGGGATATGGACCGGGGGTATGTGAGTGAGTTCCACGCCCGGCAGGAGTCTGAAGGCCTTGTCCGAGTTCAACTGACGGGCCACCCTGGTCAACTGTTTCAATACGTTCTCCATGTTTGACTCGTCGGCGTGGTCCGTTATGGCCATGGCCTTGTAGCCGGCGACCCGTGCCCTTCTTACAAGCTCGGACGGCACCAGCACGCCGTCGCTTAAAAAGCTGTGCATATGGAGGTCTATCACTGGACCGTCCTCCCCTGTTTGTATTTTAAAGATGTTGAGAAAGTCTTTATGGGGGAAATTTTCCGTAGAAAGGTTTCCCCGAGGCCCCCTCCAAAAAAACCCGGACGGCGCTCATCTCTTTTCGCGTAATTGCCCGGGACACCGGACCTGGGATGAAAAAAACCGGGCCTGGCCGGGCTTACCTGATATTATCGTCCTTTATGATGCTGCTGAAAAGCGAGTAGAATATCTCAAAGATCATGCTGTTGTCGGATTTGTTCAGCTTGAACAATACCTCGTCGGCCTTCATCCCCAGGGCCGTTTTGTACCTTGCTGTCGTCTCTTTTGAATCCTTCCCGGAGAACACATGGAGGACCGGGACGCGTTTTCTGGCTATGATGTCGTTTTTTGCGCCTTGAAAATCTTCCAGGACGCCTTCCCCTTCGGCGTCCCAGAGCAGCACCACGCCGATGAGGTTCTCGGAAAAGGCCCTCCATATGGGGCCCATGTTCTTAACGGTCGGTATCGAGAAAAGTGTTATGTCCATGCCGCCGTACAGCTTTATCGACGATATCTCGCCCAACGGGTTCACAAGGGATATCTGCTGGAACGACGACTTCGGGTTCATGGAAAAGCCGGGTATCACCTTGCAGCGTTTTATGAACTCCGAGGCGAGAGGTCCTGAGGAGGATATGAGCATGACCTTGCCGTAGTTGGCGTTAAGGTCCGTGTTGTGGCTCAGGATCTTCTCCCTTATGCTTATCGCCTGGTCCGTGGTGAGGAACTGGGCCGACTGGTCTGCTGGTCCGGTCTCGGCGTCGCTGTACTCGAGGATCCCTCGCGCCAGCATCGACACTATCGTCGTGTAGACCTCGTAATCGGGAAAAGTCGAACGGTCCACGATGTCGGCCACCCTGGGGTGCGTGTTCGCGAGGTTTATTATCTCATAGATCACCGGCTGGAGGTCCTTCGGCAGCGTCGAGGACTTCACGTTGCACTTAAGCCGCCGGTCTTTTCCAGGGAACTGGTCCTCTTTCTTCCTGAACTCGTCTATCTGCCTCATCCCTTCCATCAGGAGGTTCCCGGTGGAGGAACGTATCTTCTTTGTAGCCGTTACCTGCTTGGGCGTGAACTCGAACCTGCCGTCTTCCCACGTGAAGAGCCTGAAAAGCGCCTTCTCTTTTTCTACTCCTTCGAGAGACGAGTTGTATATCTCGCCGTCCTTTATGTAGACCGACCCTGTTTTTTCGCCGGCGGTGACCTTGAGCTCGCCCTCTTTCTTGTTCAGATGCAGCATCTGGAGGATGTCCGCGAGCGACATCTGGCTGAGCCTTCCCTCTATGCCCTTGGCCCCCGGCCCCGAGGACTTGCTCGCCGATAGCGTCTGCCGTATCCTCGATGTCAGCTCGTCGTGATTTATAGGACGCTGCAGGAAGATGTCGACTCCGGGCCTGAACCCCTTGATGTCCGAGACGCTGTCCGCGATGAAGATGAACGGTATGTTCGATGTATGCGGGTTGTTTCTGAGTATCTGGAAGACCCGTTCGGCATTGATGACCGGCAGGTCGGCGTCCGCTATGATGAAAGACGGCACTTCCTGGATCGCGATCTCGATTGCGCGCGCGCCGTCCATTACGGAGGTCTGGTCGAACCCCAGCCCGTTTAAGTACCCGGAGAGGTCCGCTATCTCTTTTTCGTCCTTTAGCGCGAGCAGTGTCCTGTTTTTATCCATCATCCGAGTTGCTCTTGAAGGGAATATTCCGACTGGAACTTCGTTATGAGACCCTCCACAAGGTGCTCGTCAGCGGTGTGGAAGCACGAGTAGGTGGCCCCCCAGTTCTCCTTGCATACCAGCGCGTAGCCGGAGCCCTCGTTTAGATAGAAGGTGAAGAAGATCTCCCTTAAGCGCGGGTCGTCGAGTATCAGAGGGGTGGCCGTCCTTATCTCCGAGGTGCTGTCCTCGGGCTCTCCCACGAGAAAGACCCTGGTCGAGAAGGCCCCGGCGGCGTTGAGGTTTTTTACCAGCGGCAGCCTCTGGGATATCTTTTTTGACGAGAAGTAGAGTATGCCCCTTTTCTGCGGCGTCCTTGATATCTCTTTTACGATAAGCTCGTCGAGCTGGTCTATGAAGAACTCCGTGATCGCGCGGTCCCCGCCGGCCTCGAAGCACGAGTTGACGTACCCTATCGGGGCCAGGGACGTAAGCTCCCCCATTATCTCCCAGAAGAGTTTGTCCTTAAGGCCCTCCTTCTCCCAGAGCGATTCCTTTTGAAGCTCCACTTTCGCGGTGGCCGCGCCGACGAGCTCTCCGAAACCTTTGCCGTCCCTGGGAAAAGTCGCCTGCGTCAGGTTGACTGAAAAGGGCGTGCCTGAGCTCAAGGACTCGACCGACCTGGAGAGTTTCCTTACGGCCATGAGCGAGCCGAAGTGGTCGGCTTCAGGCAGTATTACGAGGATGCGTCTTTCGTCGGCAAGCCCGGCGACGTCGCAGTTTCTTATCGACTCGACGACCCTGGAGGCAAGCTTGCTGAAGAACTCATGCCACCCGGAGCCTTCCGCATCCGCTCCTCCGCCTTCCACGCTAACGAGGACCACGGAGAAGCAGGTGTTGTATCTGGAAGCCCTGAGGGACTCTATCTTGCCGTATTCGTTTATGAAGAAGGCGTCGTAGAGCCTTTCGTGGTAAGGCTTTCTCGAAGCCCCGGATTTCGTAGCTATGTCCAAAATTTCAAGCCCCCGGCAAATTGGTTTGATGTCACTAAGGCCCTTAATGCGCGTCCCCGCAGCTAGCCCCGGGGAGCACGGATGGCCGGATCTTTACTACATCTTGTATTTGCCGAAGTCGCCGGGAGAGAGGTCCTCGAGGGTCTCGATGTAGTCCTTCTCGCCGTCTTCGCCCTTGCCCTTTTCCGAGCGCATGTCTATGTTCCTGGATTTCTCAAGGACCTTTGAATCGACGAATATCGGAGAACGGGTCCTGAGGGCCAGCGCTATGGCGTCGCTGGGTCTTGCGTCCAGGACGAAGGAGCCGGCGCCGGTATCCATGTGGATGGTGGCGTAGTAGACGTTCTCCCTCAGGTCGACGACCTCGATCCTCGTAACCGTGGACTTCGTGTTCCTGAGGACCTCTTTCAGGAGGTCGTGCGTCATCGGCCGTGAAAACTGGATCTTTTCAAGCTCCGAGGCTATCGCGCTCGCCTCGAGTACGCCTATCCACACCGGCAGGGAGTTTTTGTCCTCCATGTCCTTGAGTATCACGATAGGGACGTTGGTGAAAGGGTCTAACGCAAGCCCGGAGACCTTCATCTCTAGTAACATGGTACGCTCCTTTCCCTGAGTTCTCCACGCAGGGAGTTTGGATAAGCCTGGGTTATCGTCACTTCGACTATGGCGCCGTTCAGACCGGCGGCGGCCGGAAAATTCACTATCCTGTTGCAGCTCGTCCTTCCGCTCGACTCACCCGGGTCCGATTTGCTTCTCCCTTCGACCAGCACCTCCTTTACCGATCCCACGAGCTCCAGGCTCTTTTCAGCCGTTATCTCCCGCTGTCTTTCCTGCAGGACCTTAAGTCGCCGTGCTTTCGTGTCCGGGTCGACCTGAGCGGCAAGGCCCGAAGCATGGGTGCCGGGCCTCTGGGAATACATGAAGGAAAATATGTTGTCGAAACGGACTGTATTTATAAGCTCCATGGTCGCATCGAAGTCCGTGTCAGTCTCACCCGGAAAACCCACTATTATGTCTGATGTTATCGAGATGTCACCGTAGAGCTTCTTGAGCATCGAGACCTTCGAGAGGTATTCTTCGGCGGTGTACCCTCTCCTCATCGCCTTTAATACACCGTCAGAGCCGGACTGCACGGGCAGATGGATGTGTCTGCAGAGCTTCGGCTCCGAAGCGAAGAGGCGGATAAGCCCGGGGCTGATGTCCTTGGGGTGCGAAGTTATGAAGCGGACCCTCTGGACCCCCTCGACCCCGGCTACCTTTCTCAAAAGCTCCGTAAACCCGGCCCCTCCTCCGCCGTACGAGTTGACGTTCTGGCCTACGAGTGTTACTTCCTTTACTCCGGACGCCGCCAGAGAGCGCACCTCTGAGACGATATCAGCGCTATTTCTACTTACCTCGCGGCCCCTGGTGTAAGGGACGATGCAGTAGGAGCAGAAGTTGTCGCACCCGCGCATGATGCTTACGAACGCCTTAAGCCCGGTCTCGGTCCTGCCGTAGGCGTACTCGTCTTCGTCGATCCCGGCCTTGAAATCAGTGGCCACCACCCTCTTTTTCTTTTCGGCTTCCGCGAGCAGTTCCTTAACCTTGTGAACGTTATGAGGGCCGAAGACTATGTCGAGGTGAGGCACCCTTTTTAGCAACGCCTTGCCCTGCTGCTGCGCCACGCACCCGCTTACGCCGATTATGAGGGACGGGTTTTCATCCTTAAGCTCCCTGAACCTGCCGAGTATGGAGTAGACCTTCTGCTCGGCCTTGTCCCTTATGGAGCAGGTGTTTATTATTATCAGGTCCGCCAGCTCCGGTGACTCTGTACGCGAGTATTTGATATCCTTGAGGAAACCGAGCATCCTTTCCGAGTCGTTGTCGTTCATCTGACACCCGAAGGTCTCAAGGAAGACAAGCTTTTCCGGTATATTCCTCTGTAGTTCTTCCATACCTCGTTCGACGGCTGCGGGGGCTTTTTTGAGGCCTGGTCGGGGCCTTCCGGGCAGCTATCATGCCATTTTATGTTTATTAAACCTCTTTAGTCAAGTACCTTTTTTAAAAAAAACCGATATAAACGGTTGATTTTAAAAGTTTTTAAGCCGTATTCTAACCCGCGTAGGCCGAGATCTCTTCCTTGGGCGGCTTTACGACCCAGGGGGTCTGTCCCCTGAGCATATTTTTTAGTTTCTTGCCGACTGCTACCGCGTCAGCCCTTGTAGGGTAGAACCCCACCCGTACCCTGTACCATCTGGTGGAATCCTTGGTAAATTCGGTTATATAAGAGTTGTATCCCGATGTCTTGAGCTTGCTCCTTAGCGACCTTGCATCCTGAAGATTCGTAAACGAGGCTACGTTCAGGGCCCACTCGCCTTTTGAAGGCGCCTTTGAGGCTACCGCCGTTTCTTTTTTCGCTTTTTTCGGCGCTACGGCCTTTACAGGGGCCTTCTCGGCCTTTTTTACGGCCTCCTTCTTCTCCGGTGCCTTTTCAGTCTTCGCCGGTGTTTCCTCGGCGATGTCTATCTTTATCGGAGACCCCGCGCTCTGTTCGCTTTTTTTAGGGGCAGGTTCGGCAACGGCCGTCTTTTCGGGCCCTTTCGAAGGCGCGGTCTCTGTATTCGTCCCTTCCGCCTTGGGTGTCGTGTCTTCCTGGATGTTGATCTTCACCCTTTTTGAGATGACCTCTGGCCCGGCGGTGTTGTCCTTTGGCGCCGGGAAAAACACCACCACTACGACTATGAAAAGCACGACAAGGGCTGCCGCGACGACTATTAGGTTTTTACCTTTAAGATTATCGCCGATACTCAATTTGAGACCTCCTGGCCTGTGTATGTGACACCGTCTACTATATTACAAAATCACGGACAATAAAAGCAAGTTCCTCTTTTCTCTTTGTTTGCGCCCCTGCAAAAGTAAAAAAGGCCCCGGCTCAGCGAGCCGGGGCCTTTCGGGACAGAAGCGGGGTTTAACCGACGAAAGAGCACTTGGAAGCCGCGGTCCTTGTGTCCATGTTGCGGCCCCTGTTTATGTGGTCGTCGACCTCGGCAGCGGTGCCTATCATCCTGCCGAACAGGAACGTCGTGAACGCGGCGCTCTCGACCTCCCTGTTGGTCATCTTCCCGGAGTTGAAGGCCTCCCAGACGACCTTGAGGAGTATTACGGCTATCACGGCGTCCACGTTGACGCAGTATACGTTCTTGCTTACCTTGGCCTCGAAGAGCGAATGCACGAGGTTGTGGTAGAAGTCCAGGAATACGTTGTATATGCCCTTCTCGTCGAAGAGCGCCGTGACGAACCGTTCCCTCGGGTCGTAGTTGACGTCCTTGCCCTTGAATACCGGGTGGTTTACGCACGGGATCTTCAGGTACTCTATGTTGCCGAAGGCCTTCTGGTCGGCCTTGTACTTGGCGTACCACTTCGAGTACTCGTCGGCCACGGCCTTGAGGTTCAGGCCGTGCTTCTTGTTGGCCGGGTCCTTTAGGCCCTTGCCCTTGAAACGCTCTATAAGGAACGCTATGGCCTCGTACCCGTTTCCGCCGTGGGCGAACCCGGTGTGGGTCAGGAACCCGATGAACGCCTTGTTTATCTGCACCCTTGCCGGGTCCTCCGGGCCGTCGGCGCTCACGGCGCCCTTGCAGCCCTGTGCGCTGATGGTGCCCGGGCCGTTGGTGATTATGAGCCCCAGGAGCATCGAGAACTCGAAGAGCTCCTTTTCAGAGGGTTTCCTCCCTATAAGGGCGAGGAAGGCGGCTTCGGTAAAGGTCCACTTGTCGATAAGGTCCGTGTTCTTCACTCCGCAGAAGCTGTCCTTCGTGTGCTTGTCAGCGGGCACGGAGCAGCCGACGAAGGCCGAGAAAACTCTCGAGTACCACGGGAGCTGTGATATCGTTATCTTGGATATGGACCTCTTTACAAGGGGCTCCCATCCGAGGGTCATCCAGATCGCCGCAAAGACGGCATCAGCTGAGGGTTTCCCCCCGGCCGCCTCCTTTACGAACTCGACGAAGACGGATTTGCGCCCGAGGCCCTCGACCTTCTTGAGCATCGCGGAAGCGAGCTTGTCGTCCTTGGAGGCCGTGAATGACTTCTTGGCCTCCTTCGAAAGGGACTTGAGTATTCCGGAGAAGTCGAACTTCTCGGTGGGGTTCACCAGGCCCGAGGTCTGGAAAAGCTCCAGCATCTCGTTGGAGACGGCCAGGGATTCCCGCACCCTGGCTCTGCCGATTATGGAGATGGAAGCCGACAGGACCGTGTTGGGAGAGCTCTCGGCCTCCCTTGCGGCGTCCGCCGCGGCGAGGGCCACGTCGCCGAAGTGGTTCAGGTACGAGTTGAAAGCGACGTTCAAAAGGCCCCTGCCGTACTCGTCCGGGTACCTCTTGAGGAGCGACATGGAGAGGTTCTCCTCGAGCGAGCGCTTCGAGGCGTCGAGTATCGAGATGTTATGGACCTTGGAGACCTGGGTCGCCGGGTCCATCATCGAGGCTCCACTGCAGTCCTTCATGGCCTGTCT
>OBLQ010000766.1_pt1 | contig 12290 bp, 5 predicted proteins | sample 1519881 | NCBI WGS metagenome assembly OBLQ01 (sample SAMN01911456, study PRJEB22533) | soil metagenome | biome: Soil | place: Malaysia | collected 2012-04-30 | depth DG_metagenome m | reverse complement strand
ACATGGTTCCGCCGATCACAAGCGGAGTACATTCAAACGATGAGCGGACCGGAAACCCGGTCCCGTCGCTGACGTCGCCGGTATGGTAAGTCCACGCGACACGCAGCTTGCTGACGTTTTCCCGGTTCACCTGTTTGAGCGGCGAGTATTTCGAGCCTCCGGAATCTCCGCCGTAATAGGGCCACTGCTGTGCCGAGAGCGTAAAACTCAGGCTCAGAATGATGAAGGTGGTGAGAATGAGCGAACGTGCCAGGCGCCCCACTGCGTGTTTGGCGGCATTCAGTTTGACCATTGAATTCTCCCCGCAGGCTTTGAGCTTTTTTGACCGACATGCATCCTACGCCCAATTTGAATTCTCGTGCAAGCCTCCCCTCTCTTTTGTCAAGAATCCCTGCACGATGGCTTCCTTGCAACCTGCAAATACACCCCACAAGGTCCGGATACAGCGATCTCCGGATGACGAAGTCAACCCGCAACTGAACGGTGATACAATCGCTCGGCAAGCGATTGACTCAACCGTCCTTCTGATGCATTAGCGAGTCTTTCAGGTGTTGAGTGGGGAAGGTCCATGCGTATCAAGGTAATGGGTGTGGTTGCGGCGCTCGTGTTTTCAACTGCACTGGCGTTTGCGCAGAACAGTAATGTCATCGTCCGTCCTAAAGAAATTGACACGGTGCTGGTCAATCCGGGCATGGGTGTCCAGACGTTTCAGCGGTTTAACGGCGACCCGCTGAATGCGGGATTGCGATGGTCTGAGCGAGGTCCCACGAAGGTTCTGAAGGCGGCGGCGGAAAAGCCTGACTTTCCTGAAAGCTCAATCTCCTACTGCCGCTGGTTCTGGAACGTGCTGGAACCTGAGCAGGGCAAGTACAACTGGGGCATCATTGACACGGCGTTAGAGCAGGCGCGCCTGCACCACCAGACTTTGGCCATCCGCCTGATGCCGTACGATCAGCGTGATCCACTTCCAGAGTGGTACCAGAATTCCGGAGCGCATCGTGCCAATAAGCCCACTGACGAGGACGGCAAGATTTGGCAGCCGGACTTCACAGACCCCCTCTACCTGAAGTACTGGGGAGACCTGGTTGCGGCGGCGGGCGCCCGCTATGACGGCAATCCCTATCTTGATACGGTCGACATCTCTTCGGTTGGCTACTGGGGCGAGGGCTGGAGCAACTATATGCCGCCCTTCAAATATCAGAAGGCCCTGATTGACATCTATCTCGACGCCTTCAAGCGAACCCCCCTGTTGATGAACTTCGATGAACAACAGGCGCTCAGTTACGGGACGTCTCACGGTGCAGGCTGGCGGCTCGACTGCTGGGGCGATATGAGAACACCGAGATGGGGCGCAATGCTCGACGCGTATCCCGAACAGGTGGTCCGCGCGGGCATTCAGAACGTCTGGGAACGAAGTCCCGTATCACTTGAAAGCTGCGGAGTTCCCGGAAGCTGGTTCAAGCGCGGATACGATTTGAACTATATCCTGCAGCAGGCGTTGCGCTGGCACGTCAGCTCCGCCAACATCAAATCTTCAGCGATCCCTCCACAGTGGAAACAACAATTCAGGGAATTCGAAAAAGAGATGGGCTACCGCTTCATCCTGCGGCGGCTGGAATATCCAAAAGAGGTCCGCCCGGGCGCGATGATGCCAGTCAACGTGTGGTTTCTCAACGCAGGGGTTGCCCCGGTTTATCGCGACTATACTCTTGCCGTTGAACTCTCTTCATCCGAGGGCAGCGCAGTGATCAAGACCTCGGCCGACGTGCGCAAGTGGCTCCCTGGCGATGCCGTGTTTGAGGACACGCTCTTTGTTCCGCAGACTCTCAAGCCCGGCCAGTATCACTTCCGGGTGGGGCTGCTAGATCCGCGCACCGGACTCCCGGCCATCAAGCTGGCCATCGAGGGCCGCCAGCCCGATGGCTGGTACGATCTGGGCGTGATCGAGGTGCGCTGATCCGCGTTTACAGGCATTCGTTGCGAGGCTCGGGGGTGAGGTCGGTCAGCTCATCGGGAGAATACGCCTGCCGGGTGGCAAGGACAACCCCCAACTGAACGGTGATACAATCGCTCGATATAAAGAAGACTCAGGCGTCTGCATGATGCATAACCGAATTCTTTGAGAGTTGAACTGGGGAGGGGTCATGCGTATCAAGGTAATGGGCGTGTTTGCGGCGCTCGCATTCTCAACTGCACTTGCGTTTGCGCAGAACAATAATGTAATTGTCCGTCCCAAAGAAATTGACACCGTGCTGGTGAATCCTGGCATGGGCGTCCAGACGTTCCAGCGGTTCAACGGAGATCCGCTGAATGCGGGATTGCGATGGTCTGAGCGAGGTCCCACGGAGGTTCTGAAGGCGGCGGCAGAGAAGCCGGACTTTCCCGATAGCTCAATCTCCTACTCCCGGTGGTTCTGGAACGTGCTTGAGCCTGAGCAGGGCAAGTACGACTGGGGCATCATTGACATGGCCTTGGAGCAGGCGCGCTTGCACCACCAGACGCTGGCCATCCGCCTGATGCCGTACGACCAGCGCGATCCACTTCCGGAGTGGTTCCAGAACTCCGGCGCGCATCGCGCCAATAAGCCCACTGACGAGGACGGCAAGATTTGGCAGCCGGACTTCACAGACCCACTTTACCTCAAGTATTGGGGACAACTGGTTGCGGCGGCGGGCGCCCGCTACGACGGCAACCCATACCTTGAAATGGTGGATGTTTCCTCCATCGGCTACTGGGGCGAGGGCTGGAGCGATTACATGCCGGTGTTCAAATACCAAAAGGCCCTGATTGACATCTATCTCGACGCCTTCAAGCGGACGCCGCTGCTGATGAATTTTGACCAGGCGGAAGCGCTGGCGTATGGAGTCTCACACGGTACAGGCTGGCGGCTTGACTGCTGGGGCGACATGGGCATGCTGCGGGGCGAAAAGGAGTCCGGTCGTTCGCTGATGCTCGACCGCTACCCCGAACAGGTGGTGGAGACCGGCATTCAGGATGCCTGGACGCGCAGCCCGGTATCGCTCGAGAGCTGCGGCGTTGCCGGGACCTGGTTCAAGTTTGGGTACGACGTGAACTACATCCTGGACCAGGCGCTGCGCTGGCACGTCAGCTCGGTCAACATCAAGTCGTCGGCCATTCCTCCCCAGTGGAAAACGCAGTTCGACGAATTTGAAAAGAAGATGGGCTACCGGTTCATCCTGCGGCGGCTGGAATACCCGAAAGAAGTCCGGCCCGGCGCGATGATGCCTGTCAACATGTGGTTTCTCAATGCCGGCGTTGCTCCCGTTTATCGGGATTATACTCTTGCCGTTGAACTCTCTTCATCCGAGGGCAGCGCAGTGATCAAGACCTCCGCCGAAGTGCGAAAGTGGCTTCCCGGCGACGCCGTGTTTGAGGGAACGCTCTTTGTTCCGCAGACTCTCAAGCCCGGCCAGTATCACTTCCGGGTGGGATTGCTTGATTCATACACCGGAGTTCCGGCCATCAAGCTTGCCATTGAGGGCCGCCAGCCGGACGGCTGGTACGATTTGGGCACGATCGAGGTACGCTGACCCAGTCATATATTCATTCGGTTAATTCATGGTTTTAGCGGGCCCATAAGAAATTCCTGGAGGCGAACTATGAGCACCGATGACACCGGCAATCGCCGGGATGGTTTTTCACGACGGGAGTTCCTCTATCGGGTTGGGACGGGAGTACCAACGCTGAGCGTGGCGGTTGAAAGTGCTGCCATCGCCCGGCCGCCGAGCGGCCAGGAACCCGCAGACGTAAACGATAAATTTACGCCGCTTGACCTGAGCTCGCACTTCAACGTATCGGCGAGAGACTTTGGGCCGCGCGACCGCGCAAGAAGGTTCCTCGGCGGACCGGCTTCGGAAGACGGCTTGGTCCGCACGGCTGGCGGCAGCCGCCGGCTGCAAGGCGCCCCCTTCCTGCTGGGGCCCGAGGATACCGATCAAAAAAGGTGGGTGGGTCTCAGCACCGAGGCGCGCGGGTGGGCCACGCCAGCCGTCGAGATCCAACTCAACAAGAAAGCCCAGTACATCTGCATTGCGTCGTTCTGCGACTGGGACCCGAACGAAACGCCGGCCCCTGGAGATATTAGCATCGAGAATCTGGGGCAGGAGCTTGCCCGCTGTGTGCTGCTCTACGATGACGGCAGCCGGCACGAAGCGCTTATTCGCCGGCGTTTTGAGACCAACTCGCCCAAGGAGAGTTGGGGACACCTTTCCGCCGCCTCTTTGCCGCCTTTCAAGGGGCGGGCAAGAAGCATCCGCGATCCGCTTCAATCAGGGATCGGGTGGGGACCGCTGCAGGAGTGCCTGGGCGGCGGAGGTTCGGGCGGAGCAGGGTTCGGTGATCTGTGGATTTGCGCTCTTGAAAACCCGGCGCCCGAGCGGAACATCCGCAGCCTGCGGTTTGAGGCCCTGGGAGCGGCCCCTCTGTTGCTGGCCGGAGTCACGCTTTATCATCGGCCGGAATTTCCTTTCCGCTACGAAAGGCGGTCACTTTATCGGTTGACCTTGCCGGAAGCAAAGGCCGAGGACACCGATCGCTGGAAACTGGATGTCGATCTGGGCGTGGTGATTGGGACGTTCGTTCCGGCGGCTTTTTCCGCGGATGCCTGGCTCGCTTCGCCCGCTGCAGGGCTGGGCGAGTTTGAAAAGCCGCCATCCGGCGCCCGATACCTTTATGCAGAAATAGCGGCCAGCGGCGGAGCAACGCTGACGTTTGAGGACAGCAAAAGCGGCCGGAAATATGAGTTCGAACTCGGCCGTGCGAAGCCCGGCGAAGAACAGGCAGCACAGCCGGGCGATAGCCGAATCGAACTCCTGGTGCGCGAAAAGCAGTGGATCCACGGCCGCGTGCACGATTCCTCCACTCGCAAGCCCACACCCGTCCGTTTGGCCTTTCGCTCCAAGGAAGGGCGATACATTCCGCCTTACGGCCATCGTGAAGACATCAACGACGGCTTTTTCCAGGACTATGGCGGCGACGTCAAGCTGATGGATACGCCGTTTGCCTATGTAGATGGGACGTTCCAGGTGGAACTTCCTGTGGGCGAAGTGTATCTGGAAATGACCAAGGGTTTTGAATACCAGGCGGTGCGGCAGCGCCTCGAAATCAAGCCGGGCCAGCGGGAACTGACGATAGAGATCCCGCGCCTGACCGACCTGCGGAAGAAGGGCTGGGTTACGGCCGATACTCACACGCACTTCCTTTCTCCGCCGACTGCTCTGCTGGAAGCGCAGGCGGAAGGCCTGAACCTGATCAACCTGCTGGCGGCCCAGTGGGGCGCGCTGTTCACCAATGTGGGCGACCTTTCGCACGGTCCGCTGGTTTCATCCGACCGCGAGTCGATGGTGTGGGTGGGCAGCGAGAACCGGCAACACGTTCTGGGGCACCTGGCGCTGTGCGGCGTGCACGGCACGCCGGCATTCCCGTTTTCAGCCGACGGGCCAAGCGAAGCCTATATTGGCGATCCAATCTGGTCGAGCCTGGCGGAGTGGGCGGAGACTTGCCGCGAGCGCGGCGGGCTGGCCGTCTGCGCGCATTTCCCATTCCCCACCGGCGAAATCGCCGCCGACATCATCCTGGGCAAGATTGACGCCGTCGAGGTCTGGCCTCGCAGTGAAGTGGAGATACAACCTTCGCCCATCGAACATTTCAGCACGCTCCGCTATCGCGACTGGTACCACTACCTGAATTGCGGCTTCCGTGTTCCGGCCGTTGGCGGGACCGACAAGATGGGCGCCTACATGCCTGCCGGGACCAACCGCTGCTACACCTACATCGGGCAGGATGAATTTTCTTTCGCCAACTGGGCCAAAGGGGTCCGCAGCGGCAACACCTTTGTGACCTCCGGACCGCTGCTGCTTTTCCAAACTGACGGCCACTGGCCGGGGGAGGAGATCACGCTGGGCGCGGGCGGCGGCACCGTGACGGTCCATGCGGACGTCCAGTCGTTTATTCCCATTCACAAGCTGGAGGTCATCTTTAACGGCCGCGTCGTGGCCTCGCGCGAGGAAGCTGGCGGAACTCGGACGATGAGCCTGAGTGAAGAGGTGAAAGTGCCGGGGCCGGGCTGGCTTGCTGCAAGATGTTCTTCTCACCTCGGGCCTACCACAGTATGGCGGTACAAGATTGCCGCGCATACGTCGCCGGTCTACGTCAAAGTGACGGGGCAGGAGTTGTTTTCGGCGCCCGCCGCAGCCTATTTTATGAAGCTCATTGACTTTGCGGAAACTTACGTCAAGACGCTTGCCATTCGGCCGGATGCCGGGCAGTACGCCAAAATTCTGGATCTCTATTCGCAGGCGCGAGAAGAACTGCACCGCCGAATGCACCAGAACGGCGTTGAGCACAAGCATTGATGGCGACCACCACAGCCGGAACGGTAATGCCCAAGTCATTGCTGGCCGCTGGGCAGGTTGATGTAGCGGTATAGTGATGGACATTCGGTTCGCCTGGAGCTAACGTGGTAGCTTACAAGGAAAACCCGGCCGCGTTCCGAAGATAGGCAGAATTGAGCTGCCAATCCTTATTGTGGCGCAGGTTGAAGAACTTTCCCCAGATCCTGCCGTTAAGTTGTGAAGAGGTCACCAAAGTCTCACGGGAGCATTACCATGATAATCAGGAAATTCTCAATTGGTTCTAGCCTGGTGCTTTTCCTCGCACTGGTGCAGGCGGCGCAGGCTGCGAATGTGCGAGTGTGGGAGGGAACGATCAGTATCCCGACCTACCTGCTGGGACCCGAAGATCCGAACCCGCAGTTTCCGCTGGTGAACAGCCATAATATCTACCCCTACACGGCGCTGGATGATCTGACGGATAATCGCGAACCCAAGACCTACCGGGCAATCTATCTGGAAAATGAATATCTGAAGGCCACGATTTTGCCACAGATGGACGGCCGCCTCTACTCGCTCTATGACAAAGTGGCCAAGCGGGAAGTCTTTTACCGCAACAACGTAATCAAGTACGGCATGGTGGGCCTGCGAGGGGCGTGGATTTCCGGCGGCGTCGAATTCAACTTTCCGAACGGGCACACGACGGACACGGTGTCGCCGGTGGCTTCACGATTCCGCCAGAATCCTGATGGCAGCGCGACGGCGGTAGTGGGTGATGTGGACCAGGTGAGCGGTATGCACTGGGAAGTGGCGTTGACGCTGCGGCCCGGTGTGGCGCACCTGGAGCAGCACGTCACCCTTTTCAACTCGACCCCGTTGCCGGGACTCTACTGGTGGTGGGCAAACGCCGCCGTTCCGGGCACCGATGACATGCAGTTCATCTACCCGATGCGACTGACAAATCCACACTCGCACACCGAGATCTGGACCTTCCCCATATGGAAAGGAGTGAATTACAGCTGGTACAAGGACGTCCACCATGCCACGTCGCTGTTTGGCGTGGACGTGCATCGGCCGTTCTTCGGGGCGTACTACCACAACTCCGATGCCGGCGTCATCCACGTGGCCGACTATCGCCAGGTCCCGGGCAAAAAGACCTGGACCTGGGGCAACGCGGGCGACGGCAATATCTGGGTCCACCTGCTGACGGACCACGACGGTCAGTATTGCGAGATTCAGGCCGGACGCTTCGAGACGCAATTAAGCCAGGAATTTATTCCGCCGCAGAGGGTTGAAACATGGACGGAATACTGGTACCCGGTGGCAGGCCTGGGCGGCGGCTTCGTGGACGGCACACCGCAGATGGCCATTAACGTTGTTTATCCATCATCGGGCGACGCTGGAAAGTCCGACGTCGTGCTTGCCGTAAGTCCTGCAGTGGCTTTGAACGGCGCAAAAATTCAGGTGAAGCTGGGTCCTGAAACTCTAAAGGAATTTTCACCCGAGTCGTTTGTCCCGTTGGCTACAAAGAAATTTACTGTTCCGGTCGCCGATGTGGCGGCCGCGAAGAAACAGCTGGATGTCACCATCCTGAACGCAGAAGGGAAGACGCTGCTCCACTGGTTTGCTGGAGGTCCGGTTGACGGGAACCCCGAACCGTCCGTGAAGCCCGGCGAGCAGGAAGTTAACCGCAAGCCGGATAGCGAATTGTCAGTCGAAGACCTTTTCCTGCGTGGCGTGAACGACGAACAGGAAGGAAGACGGCTGCGGGCAACAAGCATTTACAAGGAAGTGCTGAAGCGGGATTCCGGTTATGTGCCGGCTTTGCTGAAGCTGGCAGAACAGGATTATTACGCCGCGGACTTCGAGGGCGCAGAAGCTCTGATGGCCCGCGCCAGGGCGCGCGATTCCAAGGACCCGCGTGTCGGTTACCTGACAGGGGTGGTCTATAAAGGGGCAGGGAAGATGGACCTGGCCCGTGACGCCTTCTGGTCTTCACTGCGGTTTGGCGGAGCGGAAGCCCCGGCGTTGATCCAACTGGGTGAGATTGCCATTCAGCAAAGACAGCATGCCCACGCGCAAGTGTTGCTGCGAAAGGCACTGGGCTACAATCCCGACGATGGTGTGGCGTTGAGCGACCTGGCGGTCGCGCTGAGACTGGGCGGGAAACTTAAAGAAGCCTCTGAAGTGGCCAGCAAGGCTGTTGAGAAGATGCCGATTCTGCCTTACGCGCTTGCTGAACAATGGCGCGCGGAGGCGGCGCTCGACCGCAGTGCTACCTCGGAACACGACCTGGTTTTTAGGAACACAGTCGGCTTTCGCTCGCAGGGATACCTGGAAGCTGGAACATGGTATCGGCGGTTGGGCGATCTGTCCTCTTCGGATGTTGTGCTGCGGACGGGGACGAAGAGTCTGGCGGCAAAAGAAGTTTCTCCGATGATTTACTACTACCTGGCTGCGAATGGCTGGGACGAAGGCAACGGCCAGCAGGCGTCCGCCGATGCAAATGCGGCAATAAACGCGAACGTTGAAGCTGTTTTTCCCAACCGGCCTGAAGACGCCAAAGTGCTGCGTGAAGTGCTGGCACATAACTCCTCCGACGCGCACGCGAAATACTTTCTCGGAAACTTCCTGTTTGCCCATTCGCACTACGCCGAGGCTGCCGATCTATGGAAGCAGGCCGAAGGCGAAGGGTTCCACTACGCGGTGCTCTATCGAAACCTTGGTGTGTACGCCATGCGGGTGCAGAATGACGCTGCAAGTGCCGCCGCATATTATGCCAGCGCCATCAGACAGGCCCCCGGAGATTTCCGGCTCTATGTGGACCTTGACGAGATCTATACCCGGTTGGGGAAGACGAGCGATCGCGAAGAATTGTTTGCCGGCGCTCCGGCTGAAGTCCTCGGCCGTGATGCCGTGCGCGCGCGCAGAGTGCTGTTGAACGTCGAGGAACGCCGCTACGATCAGGCGCTGGATGCGCTTAAGGGACACAACTTTAAGCCGTGGGAAGGCGGGCGCATCATTCGCGAGTTGTTTGTGTTGGCTAATCTGGAAAAGGGACGCCAGGCGTTTGAAGCAGGGCAGTTCGGGACGGCGGAAGAATCTTTCCGTGCCGGACTTGAATACCCCGAAAACCTGGGCGTCGGTAAGCCCGAACATCCTCAGGATGAAGAAGCTCTTTACTGGCTGGGCCGGGCGTTCGATGCGCAGGGCCAGAAGTCCCAGGCACGCAACGCCTGGCAACAGGCGGTAGACCAAATGCGCGCGGCGGAGAGTGAAACCGAAGGGCGCGGGGGCGGATCGTCAGGTTTCTATGCCGCGCTGGCTCTCGACCGCCTGGGACGTTCCGACGAGGCTTCACGAATTCTGGATCGTCTGGCGCGGGAATTGGCGACCGGTCGGAAGTCGGCTTACGACTATTACCTTGCGGGGCTCGTCAAAAATTACCGCAAACAGGATGGCCAGGCAGTGGCGGATTTCCGTCGCGCGCTTGAGTTGAACCCGGGTTTCTGGCAGGCACGCCTGGAACTTCAGCGCAAAGGCGAGTCGGAATAAACTCAGTTAATACTGGCTGACCCGATTTCACGCGAACTCTTGCGGAGAAAGTCATCAGCTGCGAGAGCGATCCATTCCCGCGGACGTGGTCGGAGCCACCGGGAACGGCGCCTGCCCGTATATAAATCTCTTTCGAATTCCTGCGTCTTGCTTCGAAAGGGGAGAAATCTATTGACAACTTTCTTTCTATGTAGGAGATTAACCTCGCTGTTGGTAGCTAACCTGTTGCGCAAAAAGCTGTACCATTTTAGGACACTCGCGGGAATATCGGCCGGGAACGTTGAGTATTGAAGTGCCTCAGCAGTGGCGCCTCCTGTCATCGGCTGATATTTCAATCAACTGAATATGGACCACTTAAACAACAAAACCTGTTGAAGATCGGGAAGGAATGGGGGTGCAGGTGAGGTTTACTGGGAGGGTGTTTTGCCAAACGATGTCTGCGGCCGCGGTGGTTTTTCTAGCGGCCTTTCTTTCTGTGGGGGCGCTTCACGGTCAGCCGGAAGACTCGTCGGCTCCGCAGGCCGCATCCGGAGTTCACAAGGCTGGGCCAGTGTACGTCATCCTCTGGTTTGACACAGAAGATTACGTGCTGCCGCAGAGCGATGACGCCGCCAAACGGATTGCAGAATTCCTGACGTCGCAAGGCGTTCACGCCACGTTCAAGGTGGTTGGGGAAAAGGCAAGAACGCTTGAGCGCCGCCGCCGCGAAGATGTGATTGCCGCGCTTAACAAGCATGCCATTGTCTACCACTCGAATTATCACAGTTGGCATGCAAGCCCTGCGGAATTCGAAGAGTTGCTGGATTGGCAGAACGGCGTTGAGGAGTTCATCCGGCGCGAGCAGCCGGGCGTTGATGACATCCGCCGCATCTTCGGCAGGATGCCGACTGCGTACGGCCAGCCGGGCAGTTCCTGGTGCCCTGAGGCCCAGCCAGCCCTTCAGAAAATGGGAATCCACGTCTATCTGGACGACGGTGAACAGATTGGCCTTGACGGCAAGCCGTTCTGGTACGGCGGAATCCTCAACATTTTCAACATGAAGTATATCAGCGACTTCAGGCCAAACGACGACTGGACGAATGTCGAAGAAGTCAATGCCAACTTCAAGAAAGCCTATACCGCCCTGAGCCAAAGCGGCGGAGGGCTAATCAGCATTTACTTCCATCCTTGCGAATTCATTCACAAGGAATTCTGGGACGCCGTGAATTTTTCGCACGGCGCGGAACCTTCCCGGTCTGAGTGGAAGCTCCCGCCTGTGAAGACCCCCGAGGAACAGGCGCGGTCGTTTGAGTTCCTTGAGAAATTTGTCGAATACATGAAGACATTGCCGGTCCAATTTGTTACGGCGCCCGAGACGTTAAGGCTTTACCCGGACGGAGCCCGGACCCGGTCGTTTTCCAGGCAGGACCTCACTGAAATCGCCCGGAAGGTTGGCCCAGCAGTGTCATTTCAGGTTTACAAGGATTATGACCTGTCCGCCAGCGAAGTGCTCTGGCTGCTGAACAGCTACGTATCACGTGCGATTGCGAAGGCTCCGAGCCAGTTCATCGAACTTCGGGGGACGCCTCTCGGCCCGAGTTCTGACGCTACGGATGCGGCGTTGTCCGGGGAAATCAAGGTTCCGTGGTACCAGTTCAAGTGGGCCGTTCAGGATGTTGAGAACGCTCTTCACGTAAACGCACAGGTTCCCACCGTTGTCTGGATTGGCGGGAACCCGTATCCGCCGGCCAGCTATCTGGTAGCCCTTGCACATGTCGCCGGCAGCTTATTGGAAGATAAACAACTTCCGCAGGAGGTCACGCTCGCCCCAGCGCGTTTGGACACAGCGAAGTATGTGGCCAAGAATTCGCCGCAGTTGTGGGCCTGGCCCATCTTCCGTCCAGGGTTTAACGGGAAGCATCTCCTCGACCTCGCCAGATTGCAGGCTTGGACTTTGAAGCCTGCACAGCTTGAAACGGGGCAGCGCACGACGGCAAACGTAGGCTTGGGACCCAAATAGATTGAAGGTTGGATCTCGACCGGCGTGTTTGGGGCCCGAGCTTGCAACAGTACGGCAGGGCCACTACGGAGGGGCCTCATCATTCGTTTTTTGTATCATCACATCCTGACCTGGAAGTTGGACTGTCTCGCCTCCCAGGTGTTGCTGGCGGAGGAACAGTCCTTATCTTCAGGATTTTCGCCAAGTGCTCATCGTGAATATGGCATGCGGCTATTCGTGAAGCTCGCCCGATGTTTTCTGCCACTTGTTCTTGGCAGCACTCTGGCTTGGGTGCCGCTTGATGCTGCCACACGGTCAGGGCTCTTCGGCCGTGGCTACGCGGTGATTCCGCAGCCGCAGAAGGTGGAGTTTAAGGGCGGGGATTTTGAAATCGGCGCCGGGTGGCG
>OBLQ010000765.1_pt1 | contig 12294 bp, 12 predicted proteins | sample 1519881 | NCBI WGS metagenome assembly OBLQ01 (sample SAMN01911456, study PRJEB22533) | soil metagenome | biome: Soil | place: Malaysia | collected 2012-04-30 | depth DG_metagenome m | reverse complement strand
TCCTCGCCGGAGATGCCGCCGGCCATCGCCTGCCGGTCGGCCCATTGCATCTGGGCGGCGGTCAGGATCCCGGCACCCATACGCGCCTCAGGACTCGGCGATGGCGAAGGCCACCGCGATGCCATCGTCGTCGCTCAGGGAGACATGCACGGCACGGATGCCGAGGCGTGCGGCCGCGCGCGCCGCCCCGCCGTGCAGGCTGACCTCGGGCTTGCCCGATGGCTGATGAATGGTCTCCACATGGCTGGGTGCCACACCCTGGCGGAAGCCGGTGCCGAGCGCCTTGACCACGGCCTCCTTGGCGGCGAACAGCATGGCCAGGCGCCTGGCCGTATTCCCCTTCGCCGACGCCTGCGCATACTCAGCCTCGGTGAACACGCGCCGGACAAAGCGGCTGTCGAAGCGCTCCAGGGCCGAGGCCACGCGGGCGATGGCGATGCGGTCCACGCCGATACCGACCACGGCCATCAGCGGCACATCGCCTGCTTGAACGCGGCCACGGCCTGCCGGATGCCGCAGAACAGGGCATCGGCGACGATGGCGTGCCCGATGTTCAGCCCCTCGATCTCGGGGATGGCCACGATCGGCGGCAGGTTGTCGAGCGTCAGGCCGTGGCCGGCATGCACGATCATGCCCAGCTCGCGGGCGAGCATCGCGGCCTCGCGGATGGCATCCAGCTCCTGGGCGCGGGCCTGGCCGCCCAGATTGGCGTAATGGCCGGTGTGCAGCTCGACCACCGGCGCCCCGATGGCATGGCTGGCCTCGACCTGTTCGCGCACCGGATCGATGAACATCGACACGCGCACGCCCTCGGATGCCAGCGCCTCGACGACGCTGCCCAGGCGCACCCGGTGCGTCGCCACGTCCAGGCCGCCCTCGGTCGTCAACTCCTCGCGCCGCTCCGGCACCAGGCAGCAGGCAGCGGGACGCAGGGAGCGGCAGATCGCCACCATCTCGTTCGTCGCCGCCATCTCCATGTTCAGGTGCAGCCCCATCGCGGCCAGGTGCTCCATGTCGGCATCCTGGATATGGCGCCGATCCTCGCGCAGGTGCGCGGTGATGCCATCGGCGCCGCCCTCCAGGCACAGGCGCGCCGCCGCCACCGGATCCGGATAGGTCGTGCCGCGCGCCTGGCGCAGTGTCGCCACATGATCGATGTTCACACCCAGATGCATTCCCGATTTCCCCTTGCCGATCACCCGTATTCTAGGCCGACCCGAGACGCAGGCGCAGGCCGTGGCGCATCAGCACGTCGTCGATCATCCGCCGCCAGGCGGCCACGTCGGCGGCCGACAGGCGCACGTTGTTCTGCACCAGATGCGCCATCATGCCGCGCCTGAGGCCCAAGGATACCGGCATGCCGTGCGAACAACAGCGTTCGCAGCACAACTGGCCGTCATGCCAGACCGCCGCACCGTCATCCGCCAGCGGGCGGCCGCAGCCCCAGCAATGCTCCAGATCGCCGACCCAGCCGCTCTCAATCAGCAACTGCCATACCGAGGCCGCCAGCCCCGAATCCTCGGGGCGCGGGGCCAGCAGATGCAAGCCCCGGTGCAGCTCGACAAAGCCGTGCGGATCGCCCTCGCGGTACAGCGCGGCAGCCAGCGCCACCAGTTGCAGCCCGGCGCCGGCCAGCGCCGGCGGCAGCAGCGGTTCGTGACGCTCGATATCGGTCAGTGTGCCCATGCCGGTGCGCCCCGCCCGCCATGCCACCGACAGGGCGTACAACGGCTCCAGCGCAGCCCTGAGCGGGCTCTTGGCGCGCCTGGCGCCCCTGGCCATCAGGGACAGCACGCCGTGGTGCTCGGTCAACAGATGGATCACCAGCGAGCTGTCGCCATAGGGGATGCGGCGCAAGAGCAGCGCCCGGTCCCTGATCTCGCCCATCTCTAGTCCCCGAGGCCGAGCTCGCGCAACTGGCCCGGACGGTTGTACCACTCCGGTTCGACCTTGACCCACAGGTTCAGGTGCACCCGGCACCCGAGCAGGCGCTCCAGGCCGTGCCGGGCCACGGTGCCGATGTGCTTCAGGTTGGCCCCGCCCTTGCCGATCAGCATCGGCTTGTGCCGTTCGCTGCCGACCAGGATGGCCGCATCGATCTCGAGCAGCGCCGGGCTGTCCCCCTCGGGCGCATGCTCGGCAAAGCGCTCGATCTCCACGGCGGTCTGGAAAGGCACCTCCTGCTGCATGGCCATGAACACCTGCTCGCGCACGTACTCGGCCGCCAGCTGGCGCTGGCTCTGGTCGGTGAACCATTCCGGGTCATACAGCGGCGGCGATACCGGCAGACAGCCGGCCAAGAGCGCCAGCAGGGCCTCGACCTGCTCGCCCTTGCGCGCGCTGACCGGCACGTAGCCGCGTGCATCCGGATCGATCTGCTGCGTCAGCGCCAGGCGCGGCAATAGCTCCTGTCTGCGCACCTGGTCGATCTTGTTCAGCACGTGCACGCGCGGCTTGTCCCGCGCCTCCTCGGCCAGGCGCTCGATCATCCGGCGCGTGCCCGCATCCAGGGGCTTGCTGACATCCTGCATGATGGCCAGCACATCGGCCTCCTCGGCCGCCGCATAGGCCACGCGCACCATGTTCCGGTTCAGCTGCTGGCTGGCCTGGTGGATGCCCGGCGTATCGACGAATGCCATCTGGCAGTGCTCGTCGGTGCGGATGCCGAGGATGCGGTGGCGGGTCGTCTGCGGCTTCGGCGTGACGATCGCCACCTTGGCGCCGATGATGCGGTTCAATAGCGTCGATTTGCCGACATTGGGGCGTCCGAGCAGGGCGATGGTGCCGCTGCGGAAAGGTTCGTCGCTCATCCTCACCTCAGCCATTCAGCGCATGCAGGGCCTCGGTCGCCGCGCCCTGTTCCGCATCCTTCTTGCGTTCACCGGCGCCCTTGCCCTTGAGCACGCCCTGGATGCGGCACTCGGCCAGAAACCGGGGGGCGACGCCCGTGCCGGCATCGCGGGTCACATACTCGGGCAGTCCCCAGCCCTGTGCCTGCGTCCATTCCTGCAAACGCGTCTTCGCATCCCGCCCGTCGCCGTCCTCCACGCTGGCCAGCAGATCATGCCAAGCGGTGAGCACGAGTTCGCGCGCCGCCTGCCAGCCGCCGTCGGTGAACACGGCACCGATCACGGCCTCCGCCATGTTGGCGACGATCGATGGTGAACGCAGGCGCCCGTCCGCGGTGCGCTCGCCGCCACCGACATGGGCCTGTTCGGACAAATGCCAGCGCCGTGCCACCTTCAGCAGGCTGTCGCGGCAGACGAGTGTCGCGCGCATCCTGGACAAGGTACCCTCGTCGGCCTCGGGGAAACGCTGGTGCAGCTGCTCGGCGATCACCAGCCCCAGCACCGCATCGCCAAGGAATTCCAGGCGTTCGGAATGAGCCGCGGCGGCCGAGCGGTGGGTCAGCGCCCGTGCCAGCAGGGCCGGATCGCGAAAACCGTAGCCGAGTCGTCTCTCGAGTTGCGCCGCCGTATCACCCCTCATGGGGTTTCGGCATGAGGCTCGAAGTCGAAATCCAGGCGCGCCTTGTCCCGCAAGCGGTCCATGCCTTTCAGGTCTTTCTTGTCGTACGGGGAGCTGGAATCGACGCCCTGCACCGGGCCGAGCAGCCACACGGTCACGTGATAGTAGGAGGAGATGTCCACCCGGTTGCCGTCGGCCTTGATCTCCAGGTTCTTGTAGAACGCCGGTGGCAGGTCCTCGTGGGCGATGTACTTGACGTGCATGATGTCCGGCAGGCGCTCTCGGATCGTGGCCTCGTTGTCGCTGGCCATGTCCCGGCTGATGCTCTTGAAGACGTCCTTGACGTTCCAGTAGGTGTTGTACACCGGGATCACGTTGTACCCGTACCAGACCCCGCCTGCGAGCAGCGCCAGCCAGAACATCAGCTTGATCATCGAAAAACCGGCCTGTTTGCGCATCTGACACCCTCCCTAGCGGATGATCTCGCCCAACCGGCCCCAGCGCACGGAATCCTTCTCCTTGTCCCAGGACCACCAGATGATCGCGGCGCGGCCGACCAGGTAGGATTGTGGCACAAAGCCCCAGAAACGTGAATCGCGCGAGTTGTTGCGGTTGTCCCCGAGCATGAAGTACTCGCCGGCCGGCACCTTCCATTCGCCGTCCTTGATCGAGAAATCCTTGCGCAGCACGTCATGGGTGACGCCGAACAGGTTCTCGTGGAACAGCCCGGAGACGTCCACACTGCCGTCACCCATGAAATAGGCGCGGCTGCCGGCCGCCTCCAGCGGCATCTTCTTGCCGTTGATGTACAGATCGTTGTCCCTGTAATCGATGACATCGCCGGGCAGGCCGATCACGCGCTTGATGAAGTCCTTGCTGCGATCCTCCGGGTAGTCGAACACGATGACGTCACCCCGCTTCGGCTCGGACGGCATCAGCTGGACATCGGTGAACGGGATGCGCAGCCCGTAGGGGTAGCGCAGCACGAAGATGTAGTCGCCGACATCCAGCGTCGGCACCATGCTGGAGGACGGGATCTTGAACGGCGCGACGACGAAGCTGCGCACCACGAAGGCGATGACGATCACGATCAGCAGCGATTCGCCCCATTCGCGCCAGACGGGTTTGTTGGCCATCACTTGCTCCCTTCGCCGAGGCGCAGCACCGCCAGGAACGCCTCCTGCGGCACCTCCACGCTGCCGATGTTCTTCATGCGCTTTTTACCGGCCTTCTGCTTCTCGAGCAACTTGCGCTTGCGGGTAATATCTCCGCCGTAGCACTTGGCCGTGACGTTCTTGCGCAGGGCCTTGACCGTCTCGCGCGCCAGGATGCGCCCGCCGATCGCCGCCTGCAGCGGCACGTCGAACTGCTGCCTCGGGATCAGCTCGCGCAGCTTCTGCACCAGTTCGCGCCCGCGGCTTTCTGCCACCGAGCGGTGCACGATCAAGGACAGCTCATCGACCGGATCGCCGTTCACCAGCACGTCGAGCTTGACCACGTCGTCCGGCGCGAAGCCGGATAGCTCGTAATCCATCGAGGCGTAGCCGCGCGAGATCGATTTCAGGCGGTCGTAGAAATCGATGACCATCTCGGCCAGCGGCAGGTCGTAGCTCAGCATCACGCGGTTGTCCGAGATGTAGCTCATCGACTTCTGGATGCCACGCCGGTCCTGGCACAGCTTGATCAAGGCGCCCACGTACTCGGTCGGCGTGAAGATGTTCGCCGTCACGCGCGGCTCCTCGATGGTGCGGATGCCGGCCGGGTCCGGGAACTGGCTGGGGTTGGAGATCTCGCGCACCTCGCCGTTCTGCATGGTCAGGCGATAGACCACCGACGGCGCGGTGGAGATCAGGTCCAGGTCGTACTCGCGCTCCAGGCGCTCCTGCACGATCTCCATGTGCAGCATGCCCAGAAAGCCGCAGCGGAAGCCCAGGCCGAGTGCGGCCGAGTTCTCCGGCTCGAAGGTGAAGGCCGGATCGTTCAGGTGCAGCTTCTCCAGCGAATCGCGCAGATCGGCGTAGTCGGCGGAATCGACCGGATACAGGCCGGAGAACACCATCGGCTTCGGCTCGCGGTAGCCCGGCAGCGGCTCGGCCGCCGGCCGGCGCTCCAGGGTCACGGTGTCGCCGACCTTCAGCTCCGCCAGCTCCTTGATGCCGCAGACCATGAAGCCGACCTCGCCGGCAGAGAGGGCGTCTCGGGCCAGCGGCTGCGGCCGGAACACGCCCAGGTCCTGCACCTCGAAGGCGCGGCGGCTGGACATCAGGCGGATCTTCTCGCCCTTCTTGATCTGGCCATCGACGACGCGCACCACCGCCACGGCGCCAACGTAGGGATCGAACCAGGAATCGACGACCAGCGCCTTCAGTGGCGCGTCCGGCGCACCCTTCGGCGGCGGGATGCGGTGCACGATCGCCTCCAGCACCGCGGCGATGCCCTGGCCGGTCTTGGCCGATACGGCGATGGCGCCGGAGGCGTCCAGGCCGATGACCTCCTCGATCTGCCGCTTGGCCTCCTCGATATCCGCGGACGGCAGGTCGATCTTGTTGATCACCGGGATGATCTCGAGGTCGTTCTCGATGGCCAGGTACACATTGGCCAGGGTCTGGGCCTCCACGCCCTGGGTGGCGTCGACCACCAGCAGGGCCCCCTCGCAGGCCTGCAGCGAGCGCGACACCTCGTAGGTGAAATCCACGTGTCCGGGCGTATCGATCAGGTTCAGGTTGTAGATGCCGCCGTCGGCCGCCTTGTAGCTGAGCGCCGCCGTCTGCGCCTTGATGGTGATGCCGCGTTCCTGCTCCAGGTCCATGGAATCGAGCACCTGCTTCTTCATCTCGCGCTGGGTCAGCGCGCCGGTATCCTCGATCAGGCGGTCGGCCAGCGTGGACTTGCCGTGATCGATGTGCGCGATGATCGAGAAGTTGCGGATACGGGACTGCTCCATGGGCGCGGCAGTGTAGCGGCGGCGACTGGCCTGCGCCATACGCCGAACGCGTGCTATGCTGCGTGATTAGATGCCGGGGGCCATATGAACAAGCATGCTGCGCCGCATTTCTACCTGTGGATCCATGGCGAGGGCCGCGACGGCAATGTCCAGCCCGCCGAGATCAAAAGCCCGTTCGACGGCTCCCTCGTCGGCACCGTGTCCATGGCCGGGCGCCGGCAGATCCGGGATGCCATCCACAGCAGCCAGTCCGCCTGCCAGGCCCTGAAGGCGATGAGCCGCTTCAAGCGCGCCGAGCTGTTGCTGCGCATGCGCGACAGCCTGCGCGACATCCGCGCCGAACTGGTCGATGCCCTGATCCTCGAGGGCGGCAAGCCGCGCATGTTCGCCGAACAGGAATTCGCGCGCACCCTGGCCACCTTCTCCTGGGCGGCCGAGGAGGCCCGGCGCTTTACCGGCGAGATCGTGCCGCTGGACGGCATGGAGCGCGGCATCGGCTACGAGGGCTACACGCGCCGGGAACCGCTCGGCGTCATCTTCGGCATCACGCCGTTCAACTTCCCGCTGAACCTGGTGGCGCACAAGGTGGCGCCGGCGCTGGCCAGCGGCAATGCCATCATCATCAAGCCGGCCACCAACACCCCGATCGCGGCCCTGCTGATGGCCAGGGTGGCCAGTGCCGCCGGCTGGCCCGACGGCAGCCTCAACGTGCTGCCCATGCGCCATCGGGACGTGCCGCTGCTGTTGACCGACGAGCGGGTGCGCATGGTCAGCTTCACCGGCAGCCCGGACGTCGGCTGGCGGCTGAAGCGGGCCGTGGACAAGCAGTGCATGACCCTGGAACTGGGCGGTAATTCCGGCTCGTATGTCGATAGCGATGCGGACCTGGCCTGGGCCGCCGAGCGCCTGGCGCTCGGCGGTTTCGCCCAGGCCGGCCAGTCCTGCATCGCCGTGCAGCGCATCTATGTGCAGCAGCAGGTGTACGAGCCATTCCTGGAGATGATCGTGGCCCAGGCCAAGGCCACCCGCGCCGGCAATCCGCATGACCCGGATACGGTCGTCGGCCCCGTCATCTCGGCCCAGGCCGCCGAACGCATCATGGCCATCATCGAAGAGGCGGTGGGCGCCGGCGCCCGCATCGCCTGCGGCGGCCACCGCCTGGCCCTCGGCATCGGCAACGTCATCGAACCGACCGTGCTGACCGACGTGCATGAGAACATGCTGGTGTGCAGCAAGGAGATCTTTGCGCCGGTGATCACCGTATTGCCCGTGGCCGGCATCGACGAGGCCATCCGCCACATCAACGCCTCGCCCTTCGGCCTGCAGGCCGCCGTGTTCAGCCGGCATCTGCCGAGCGTGCAGGCCGCCATCGAGCGCATCGAAACCGGGGGGGTCATCATCAACGATTTCCCCACCTTCCGGGTCGAGCATATGCCGTATGGCGGCATCAAGGCCTCCGGCCTGGGCCGCGAGGGCATCCGTTCGGCCATGCTGGAGATGAGCGAACCGAAGATGGTCGTTACCCGTCTGGAACCGCGAGCGGAGGCATAACCCCCACGCGGCCGGGTGCGCTTATTCGGCCCTGGCCATCACGCTCCGGTGCCGGGAATAAGCGAAATAGATGACGAGACCGATCACCGTCCAGATGCCGAAGCCGATGAACGTCACCCGGCTCAGATGCGCGATCAGGAACAGGCAGAAGGCCATGGCCAGCACCGAGGTCCAGGGCATGAACGGGGCCCTGAACGGGCGCTGCAGATCGGGATGCGTCCGCCGCATCACCAGCGCCCCCAGCGCCACCAGCGTGAAGGCCGACAGCGTGCCCATGTTCACGAGCTCGGCCACGCGCTGGATCGGCGTGAACGCGGCCACGCAGGCGATGATGATGCCGGTGGCGAGCGTGACCACCACCGGGCTGCGGAAGCGCGGATGCACGCGCGAAAAGAGCTCAGGCAGCATGCCGTCGCGCGACATCGAGAAGAAGATGCGGCTCTGGCCGTACAGCAGCACCAGCAGCACCGAGGTCAGGCCGGCGATGGCGCCGATGCTGATCAGGCGCGCCACATTCACCGCCCCGACGCTGGTCATGGCGAAGGCCACCGGATCGGGCACGTTCAGGCGGGTGTACGACAGCACGCCCGTCAACAGCAGCGAGACGACCATGTACAGGATGGTGCACACCCCCAGGCTGTACAGGATGCCGCGCGGCACGTCCCGCTGGGGGTTCTTCGCCTCCTCGGCCGCGGTGGACACCGCGTCGAAGCCGATATAGGCGAAGAAGATATAGGCCGCACCCGCCATCACCCCGGACCAGCCGAACGGTAAAAACGGATGCCAGTTGGCGGGGTTCACATGGCCGACGGCCACGATGATGAACAGAGCCAGCACCGACAGCTTGATGGCGACGATGCCGCTGTTCAGGCGGCTGCCCTGGCGGATGCCAAGCGCCAGCACGGTGCTGACGGCCAGGATGATCAGGGCTGCGGGCAGGTTCATGACGCCGCCGTCGCCCGGCGCATGCGTCAGCTCCGCCGGCAGGTAGAAGCCGGTGCTGCCGAACAGGTTGCCCAGATAGCCGGACCAGCCGATCGACACCGCGGCCGAGGCCACGCCGTACTCGAGGATCAGCACCCAGCCGATCAGCCAGGCCGGCAGCTCGCCGAGGCTGGCGTAGGTATAGGTGTAGGCACTTCCGGCGAACGGGATGCTGGATGAGAGTTCCGCATAGATCAGGGCCGTCAGGGCGCAGGCGGCACCGGCCACGATGAATGAGAGGAAAAGCCCGGGACCAGCCTGAGTGGCAGCGGCCACCCCGGTCAGCACGAAGATGCCCGCCCCGATCACGGCGCCGATGCCGAGCAGGGTCAGATCCAGGACACCCAGGGCGCGGTGCAGGCTTTCCTGACCCTCCCCGTGAGACAGATGTCTTCTGCGAAACAGCTTGCGAACCATGGTTACCCTCCCGAGTCCATCATGGCCAAGGTTGAACGGATTCGACACATAATCAATAGCCGTTTCCCGCGTTGGGGAACATATTTCGCATGCCGGTGTGACCCATGTCACAAAACCGTCACAAAACCCCGGATTCGGGCTTGTAGGCTATCAGACCTTGCCCTAATGTAAGCATTAGCCCTTAGTGATATGTGAGGTGGGATACATATATACGCCATGGGGCGGGAGGAAAATCATGCGTTATCTCATTGTATTCGTGGGCTTGTTGCTGTGCCCATCCCTCACATGGGCTGCAGCCGGCCAGGTGGAATCCGCCAGCGGCGATGTCTGGGCCATTCGCGGCCAGCAGACGATCGCTCTTGCTTCCGGCGCCATGGTCGAACCCGCCGACGTCATCAAGACCGGCAAGACGGGGCAGGTACGCCTCGTCATGAGTGATGACAGCGTTGTCTTTCTTGGTCCCAGAAGCCGCATGCGCATCGACCGCTACGACACGGACCAGCATGGACTGGTGGCGGGGACCTTTTATCTGATGTGGGGCAAGGTGCGTTTTCTGGTGACCAAGCTCAAGCGCGCATCGGACAGCTTTAGCGTGTCAACGCAGACAGCCAACATCGGCGTACGGGGCACCGAGTTCGGTGTGATCGTGCTGCCTCCGGATGAGAATGGTAAGCAATCCCCCTACACGGATGTGATGCTGTTCAAGGGCGCCATCGTCGGACGCGGCCTGAAGGGCGGAACGGTGCTCGTCAAGCCGGGCCAGTTCGTGCACTTCACGGTCGGCCAGGTACCACAGGAGCGCAGCATCACCCCGAAGGACGTGGAGCGGCTGGGTATCAGCCCGCTGGCACCGGGGTTGATCGAGCCGAAACCGATGCACTCCCCGCCGAAGCCGGTGAATCCTGAGCAGGGACAGCCGAATGTCCCCGGAAGCATGGGTCAGCCGGGCGGCCACCAACCGTCCGCGCCGGAAGGCCAGCATCCGCCGCATCCGCCGCATCCGCCGCATCCGCCGCATCCGGCGCATCCGGCCAAGCCGTAAACGCGGTGCCGCTGTAGGCCTTCCACAGCGATAGGCTGCAAGCAAGGGCATGCCCAAACTTCTGTCGATTCTGGCAGCGGGCATGCTCTTGCTGGCGCCCCTTGCCGCGTTTGCCCAGTCACCGGACGACCTGCTCAACCAGGCCATCCTGGATTACAATGCCCAGGACTACGCCAGGGCCGAAAAGGAGTTCGCCCAGGTCCTTGACCGTGAACCGGGCAATCTCACGGCCCATTACCATCTGGGGATGCTGCTGATCCAGAGCGACCCCAAACAGGCGCTGGTTCACCTTCAGTACGTCGCCCAATCCCCGGTCCATGCCCCCGGCATCAGGGCAGCGCTGGCCGAGGCCTATCAGGCGGCAGGCATGTACGAAAAGGCCCTGCCCCTATGGCGCGATCTGCATGCGCAGCATCCCGAAAACAGGGAATACACATTCCAGTACGCTGTCGCGCTGCAGAGCGAAGAGAGCAATCAGGAGGCCAGGCGCCTGTATCAGGGCCTGGTCGCATCCGGCGATCCCACCTATGCGGATCTGAGCCGCTACCAACTCGGCGTCATGCTGGCCGATCTCGGATCGTACAACCTGGCGGCCGAACAGTTCGGGACCATCCCCAAGGATTCACCGTACGGAAAACCGGCCCGCGACTACCTTGAGTCCCTGGCTCCCGTGACCCGCCCGCTGAGCATCTATCTGTCCGGCGAGTATTTCTACAACGACAATCCCGGCGCCGCGAGTTCTGTCTATCTGGGAACGGCCCCTACCCCCAGCGCGGCAAGCCAGGGCTCCACATGGATCGGAAGGCTCAGCACGCGCCAGCTCGAATTCACCCCCCACTGGCGCGCCAGGCTGAGCTACCTGTTCTACGGCACCTTCTATCTGCAGACCGACGCGCGCCAGTACGACTTCGTCGGGCATTACCTGAACCCGGAACTCAGTTACCACCCGAATGCCAGGACCTCCCTGGTCATCAAGGGCGACCTGGAGCACTACGAGTTTTCGCACCAGTGGCTGAACGACAATGCCGGCCTAACGCTAAGCGCGATATGGAAATACTCGCCTGCGCATGCATACCGCGTGTATGCGTCCTATCTCAACAAGCAATACACCGACAACTATCAGGGGACGTCGCTGCGGTACCTGAACGCCGATGCCTACAGCCTCGGCCTGGGTACAACCGCCGCCAGCGCCTCGTGGCATACGAAACTCAGCATCGATTACACCTACACCCTCGAACGCACCAACAAGAACAACGATCCCGTCATCGGCCCGGCATCGCTGGACAGCCGCTACCGGGAGATGGCGATCCAGCTCAAGGCCGAATTGCCGGTGCCCGGCACATCCGATCGCCTGACGCTGTTGCCCGATTACAAGTACGCGTACAGAAACTACCCCCATGTGCAGAGCGGCACCCTGTATACCGATATCCCGGGCCAATACATGCAGGAGAAGATGACGACATGGTCGGTCAGGCTGCAGGCCATGCTGTCGAGAAAATACCATCTGGCCCTGGCGGCAGGGTATGAGGACAATCTCAGCAAGGCACAGACGACGATCCTGACATACCGCTACCGACGCTATTTCGGACGGATCTCCGCCTATTACTGAACCGGCCTTTCATACGTACTTATACGTATTTTCCCTGTCGGGCCATTCATTCATATTTATTCGATAGATAGCAGTGGTGTACCGGGCTGCGCCCGTGCCACGGCCGAAAAGAGGGATGCGATGTCGGCCACGACCGCCAGGCGGGAACGCGTCATGTGCGACCGTGGGGCATGAATCCCTCAATAAAACGACACGCCGATGCACGCCCCGCGCGGCATCAGCATCGGCGTCGAAGGATGCGAAGAATGACAACGCTGCCGGACATCAAGGAGACATCCC
>OBLQ010000764.1_pt1 | contig 12300 bp, 11 predicted proteins | sample 1519881 | NCBI WGS metagenome assembly OBLQ01 (sample SAMN01911456, study PRJEB22533) | soil metagenome | biome: Soil | place: Malaysia | collected 2012-04-30 | depth DG_metagenome m | reverse complement strand
CTTACCAAAGCTCTCGGGACCAACGCCTTGGCCGACATGTTCCATCTTTCACCTCATAATAGAGAACCTCCCGGCGTCCCACCCGACGAATGTTCTTCCGACCTGCCTCTAAATCCGGATTTGCTGTCGGTTAACCCGATATTGCAACCATCCGTCTGTCCGTGTTACCATCTTCAGGCCCTTTATAAAAAGGTCGGCGTTTGTCTCGACTCTGTCGCTCACAGACCCTCGCCTCCGCTTCAAGACGCCTTCCTGACCCACCCATGAGATGGCGCGCGACATCTGTTCGGGTGTTCCATCACCAGACGGGAGATCATTCCATGGGTCCTCTGGATCGTTCGGTCGAACCCCACGCCTCGCAAGTCGAGTTGCGGCAGTACCAGATTCTTCTGGAGGTCTCGAAGTCGATCGCCTCGCACCGCGATCTCAAGGCGTTGCTCCAAGACCTGGCCGGCCGGCTACCTTCGGTCATTCCGTTCGAATACATCGGCCTCATCCTGCACAACCCCGAACGAAACGCCATGCGTGCCTACTACGTCGGGACGAGCAACAACGAAAGCCTTCCCCCCGGTATCGAGCTGCCGATCGAGGAATCCGCGGGAGGATGGGTTTTCAAAACACAACAACCGTTGATGGTGCCGCGTCTCGAAGACGAGAAGCGATTTCCGAAGGTCACCGAGATCCTCACGAAGATCGGTGCGCAATCCTACTGCATGTTTCCCCTGACAACCGCGGTGCGCCGTCTGGGCGCAATGTTCATCGCCCGGGAGCAACCTTCCGATTGCACGGAGGCCGAGATCGATTTCCTGCAACAGGTGGTGAACCAGATTGCGGTCACGATAGACAACCTCCTCAACCACGAAAGCGGCCAGCTCGCCCAGCAGGAACTGGCGCTTGAGCGCGATCGTCTGCGTCTTCTCCTGGAGGTGTCGGAAGCAATAGCGTCCCACCGCGACATCGATGAGCTGTTTCGCGATCTCGCCGGGAGGCTCCCTCACGTCGTCCCGTTCGACTACATCAACGTGGTTCTGCACGTGCCCGAGCGCGATGTCATGCGCCTCTGCTTCCTGGTGACCTCGACCCCGAGCACGTTCAGCCTCGGCCTGGAAATCCCCCTTGAGGATTCTCCCGGGGGCTTGGTCTGGAAAACCCAGCAACCATTGACCGTGAACGACGTCGCGCAGGAGCACCGCTTTCCTTGGCTGACGGCGAAACTGCTCGAGAATGGCGTTCAATCCTTTTGCGTCGTTCCTCTCACCACGGCGCAGCGACGGCTGGGCGCGATGGGGTTCGGGACGCTTCAGAAGCGAGCGTATCGGGAGGCCGAGATCGACTTCATGGGACAGGTGGCAAAGCAGGTGGCGGTCGCGGTGGATAACGCGCTCAACCACGAGGCCGCGCTGGCTTCCCAACGGCAACTGGCCCGGGAGCGGGATCGTCAGCAGCTTCTGCTGGAGATCAACAACGCCGTCGTTTCAAACCTGGCATTGGACGGCGTGTTCGCCGCCGTCAGCGCCTCTCTGCGGAAGGTCATCCAGCACGACGGCTCGAGCTTGGTGCTCCATAATCCGGAGACCGGGCGACTTCGCGTTCACGTGCTCGACTTCGCAAACAACACGAGCTTCGTTGAGGAAAAACAGGCCGGCTCCGACTGCAAAACCCCCGCCAGCATCGCCATCGCCTCGGGAGAACCGGAACTGTTCGGAGAACAGGAGCTGAAAAACATGTCGGCCGAATGCGAGATGGCGCAGCGGCTCGTGGCCGTGGGAGTGAAGTCCCTCTGCTGCGTTCCGCTCCTGTCGCACGGCCGCGTGCTGGGCACGCTCAATCTAGGCCGGCGCCGCGACGACGCGTTCGGCCGGGAGGAGGTCGACCTGTTGCGACAGGTGGCGCAGCAGATCGCCATCGCCGTCGAGAACGGATTGGCCTATCGGGAGATCGCGGAGCTGAAGGAAAAGCTCGCCAAGGAGAAGCTTTACCTCGAAGGGGAGATCAAGACCCAGTACAACTTCGAAGAGATCGTCGGCGAAAGCGCCGTTCTGAAGCGCGTCCTGAAACAGGTCGAAACCGTCGCGCCGACCGACTCCACCGTATTGATTCAGGGGGAGACCGGGACCGGCAAGGAGCTGATCGCGCGGGCGATCCACAACCTGAGCGGACGGCGCGAGCGGACCTTCGTCAAGATGAACTGCGCGGCGATCCCCACCGGCCTGCTGGAGAGCGAGCTTTTCGGACACGAGCGAGGGGCCTTCACCGGCGCCATTGCGCAAAAGATCGGCCGGTTCGAACTGGCGCACCAGGGGACGCTGTTCCTCGACGAGGTCGGCGATATTCCGCTGGAGTTGCAATCCAAACTGCTGCGGGTCCTCCAGGAAAAGGAGTTCGAGCGGCTCGGAAGCACGAGAACCGTCAAGGTCGACGTCCGCCTCGTCGCGGCAACGAACCAGAACCTCTCCAGGATGGTCGAGGATAAGGGCTTCCGCAGCGATCTCTACTACCGCCTCAACGTGTTTCCCATGGAGGTCCCTCCCTTGCGGAAACGTCCCGAGGACCTCCCGTTGCTTGTGCGCTATTTCGCCCAAAAATACGCGCGCCGGATGAACAAAGGGATCGAGACGATCCCCGCCGAAACAATGACGGCTCTCTCGCGGTACCACTGGCCGGGGAACATCCGGGAGCTCGAAAATCTGATCGAGCGCTCCGTGATCCTCTCCCAAGGACCCGACCTGCACGTCCCCCTTGGAGAATTGAAAGCGCCGTCCTCCTCGGTCCCCAACACGGACACGACCTTGGAAACGGCCGAGCGAGAGCACATCTTGAGCGCCCTCCGGGAAACCAACTGGGTGATCGGGGGACCTTCCGGAGCGGCCGCCCGCCTCGGCATGAAACGGACGACCCTGCAATCCAAAATCCAAAAACTCGGCATCACCCGCCAGTCTTAGTGCCGATCTTTCGGCACCGTGCCGATAGTCCGGCAGAACTTCCTCGGCATTCGATCTTAATCCGTACATTCGTCTCTTCCCCTCCAACCTCTAATCATTTGTCTTTGCGCTGACTTAGCTCCTATCAGCAAGATGGATTCGGATCTGGCACACCGGTTGCTATCATCTGAAGTCATTACACAGGGAGCAGTTGACGGACGAGGAAGAGGACCTGGGGTAGAACGGACGCCCTGTCCCGTTATGGAAACCGGACCGGTGTCAACCCGACGTCGGAAAATTTAGTGGGGGACCAGTTTGAAACCGTTCGTGGTGAGCCTGTCGAACCATGAACGGCCGCACCCTTCGACAAGCTCAGGGTGAACGGCCGAGTTTGATCAAACTGACCCATTACCGAAAATTTAGGTGCCAAGTGGGAGCAATGACAATCCATGGGTCAAATCGCGCTTAAGATGCTTTGGGGCGACCGGGCCAATTACCTGGGGCTGGTGTTTGGAATCACCTTTGCGACGTTGCTGACGTAGCTAATGTCGCAGCGATTGTCCTGACCCCTCTCGCGGTTTCTATTGTCTTTGTCATGGTTGTGAAGCCGGGGCTATGGGCATGAAAGTCAAATGATCGTGGGGCAGCCAACGAAACATTTTAAGACCTGTTGTCGATTTCGGCTTTCCCCGAACGACCATAGGACAGCAATACGAGTCTCAGCAAGGGGAAATTTAACAAGAGATAGAAGGACCACCGGCGGGGCTGGAAGGCGGGAGACCAATGTTCGCCGGCTTTTCGACAAGTCGGATGGTGTCACCCGTGGGAAATTGCCATGAAACCGACTATTCGCCTAACCGGAGGTGCAAGTCCGGAATGCCGCGGCGGGTCACCCCGCCAAACAAACAAAGGAGAACAGGCATGAAGTATCCAAGAAACGTGCAAGGAACGGCGCGCGGCAACCGGGAGATCGCGCCGAAGAGGATCCGTTGGGTCATCCTCGGAATCCTCATCGTCCTGCCGATTGCTGGAGGCATCATCGGGATCAAGGTCCTTCAGTTCAGGACGATGGGCGCCGCGGCCGCCCAACAGGTCATGCCTCCGGAGCGGGTAAACATCGCCGAGGTCCGCGAAGAGCTGTGGCAACCGCGTGTATCGTCGGTCGGTACGGTCACGGCGGTGCAGGGAACGGTCGTCAGCACCGAAGTCGAGGGAATCGTTCGCGAGATCAAGTTCGAGGCGGGCGCCACGGTGAAGGCCGGCGACGCGCTGGCGCAATGATAGGACGACATCGAGCAAACGCAGCTTCGGGCCGCAGAGGCCGCCGCCGAATGGGCGCGCATCTCCTTCAATCGCGCGAAGGCGCTCATCGGAAGCCTGGGTATCTCCCAGGCCGAGCTCGAATCGGCCGACAACAATCTAAAACAGGCCGACGCCAAACTGGACAACATACGAGCGGTATCGCCAAGAAAACCGTCCGCGCGCCGTTCGCGGGCAAGCTCGGCATCCGGCAAATCAGCGTCGGTCAGTTTCTCGAGAAAGGGAGCCCCTTGGTCTCGCTTCAATCCTTCGATCCCATATATGTCGAGTTCTCACTGCCGCAGCAGCGATTGGGAGAGCTGGCCGAAGGGCTGAAGGTGGCCGTATCCTCCGACGCCTACCCGGGGCGACGGTTCGAGGGCAAAATCACGGCGGTCAATCCGGACATCGATCCCGCGACAAGAAACGTCCGCATCCAAGCGACCCTGGCCAACGGCGACGGGCGGCTTCGGCCGGGCATGTTTGTCTCGGTCGACACGATTCTCGCAAGGTCGGAAAAGGTGCTCTTCATTCCTGCGACCGCGGTGCTCCATGCGCCCTTTGGCGACTCCGTCTTCGTGGTGGAGGAGGGTGAAAAAGGTCCGGGCGGAGCGAAACCGCTCGTTGTCCAGCAGCAGTTCGTGCATCTTGGCGCGCAGCAAGGAGACTATATCGTCGCAACCGAAGGCGTAAAGGCCGGGGAGCGAATCGTGACCACCGGCGTATTCAAACTCCGGCCGGGAATGCACGTGGTCATCGACAACACGCTTGCCCCAAAATTCACGTTTGCGCCGAAACCCGATAATACCTGATAGGAGCAGCTCATGAAGGCATTTACCGATATTTTCGTACGCCGTCCGGTCCTGGCGATCGTGGTCAGCGTCGTGATCATGATTGCCGGCCTGCAGGCCTGGTGGACGCTCAGCGTCCGCCAATATCCTCGAAGTGAAAACGCCTCCGTCATCGTTTCGACCGTGTACGTCGGCGCGAGCGCCGACGTGGTGCGCGGTTTCGTTACGACGGCGATCGAGCGTTCGATCGCTTCCGCGGACGGCATCGACTACGTGGAGTCGAAAAGTCTCCCCGGCCTTTCGCTCGTGACCGCCCGCCTTAAGCTCAACTACGACGCGACCAAGGCGCTGGCCGACATCACCGCGAAGGTGAACCAGGTTCGCAACGACCTGCCTGCCGAAGCGGAAATTCCGTCCATCAGCGTGCAATCGGCGGACTCCCAGTTTGCGGCCGTCTATCTGAGATTTTCATCCGACACTCTGTCGCAAAGCGAGATCACCGATTACGTGGTGCGCTCGGTTCAGCCCCGGCTGGCGGCGCTCTTGGGCGTACAGAACGGCGAGATCTACGGCGCGCGCACCTTCGCCATGCGCGCCTGGTTGAAACCGGCCCGGATGGCGGCCCTGAACGTCAGCCCCGCGCAGGTCCGCGCCGCGCTTGCCGCCAACAACTATCTCGCCGCGGTCGGCACCACCAAGGGTTCTCTTGTCCAAGTTAATCTCACGGCCAACACCGACTTGCACACCGTTGAGGACTTCAAGCAGCTCGTCATCCGGCGGGAAAACGATACGATCGTCCGTCTGCGGGACGTGGCGGACGTCGAGCTCGGGGCGGAGGACTACGACACGGAGGTGCGTTTCAACGGGCAGACCGCGATTTTCATCGGAATATTTCCGCTTCCCAACGCCAACACGATCGATGTGGTCAAGCGCGTGCGCACGGAGCTGGATTCGATCAAGAAAGATCTCCCCAGGGGACTTGAGGCCAGCGTCGCCTATGACACCTCCGAATACATCAGCAACGCCATTCACGAAGTGCTCGGAACCCTCACCGACACGCTGATCATCGTCGTTTTCGTGATCTTCCTCTTTCTCGGTTCGTTCCGGTCGGTTCTCGTGCCGATCGTCGCCATCCCGGTATCCCTGATCGGCGGCATTTTTCTGATGCAGTCGTTCGGGTTTACGCTCAACCTGCTGACGCTGCTCGCTATCGTGTTGTCGGTCGGTCTCGTCGTGGATGACGCCATCGTCATGGTGGAAAACGCCGAACGTCATCTGCGCGAGGGCCGAACGCCGTTCGAGGCGGCGCTGATCGGCGCGCGCGAGTTGATCGGGCCGATCATCGCGATGACGATCACCCTGGCCGCTGTTTACACGCCGATCGGTCTCCAAGGCGGTCTAACGGGCGCGCTCTTTCGCGAATTCGCGCTCACCCTTGCGGGGGCCGTGACGATTTCCGGCATCGTGGCCCTCACGCTGTCGCCGATGATGGCGTCGAAGCTGCTCCGCGACACGGATGGGGAAGGGCGCGGGTTCAGGGGCTGGGTCAATCACCGGTTCGACCGCCTGCGCCGGGCTTACGGCGGAATGCTCGATCACACGATGCGCGCGCGACCCGCGGTCTATGCGGTATGGATCGGCCTCAGCCTGTTGACGTTGCCGATGTACATGTTTTCACCCAAAGAGCTTGCGCCCGTGGAGGATCAAGGATTCATGTTCAGCATCATCAACAACGCGGCGGACGCGACCGCGGACCAGAAAAGCCATTTCGGCCGCGCCGTCGAACAGGCGTTTCTCTCGGAACCGGAGAGGGATCTCACTTTCCAACTCCTCTTTTCACCGTCGGACCCGTTCGCAGCGGCGGCGGGAATCGGCGGATTCAGCGGCATGGTCGTGAAACCGTGGGGAGAGCGCAACCGTACCATCACGGAAATCCTGCCGGAAGTGCAGGCCAAGCTCTCCGCCATTCCCGGCTTGCAGATATTCGCCTCCAGACCGCCCGCGCTGCCCGGCGGAGGAAATTTTCCCGTCGAGTTTATCATCGCGTCGACGGCCGAGCCGGCACAAATGCTGGAAATGGCGCAGAAGCTTCAAAGGAAAGCGATGGAAAGCGGCATCTTCTATTTCCCGCCCCAGATCGACTTGAAATACGACCAGCCTCAGTCGGAAATCGTCATCGACCACCAGAAGGTCGCGACACTGGGTCTGAGCAACGCCCAAATCGGCGCCGACCTGGGCGCCGCGCTCGGCGGAAACTACGTGAACCGATTCAACATCGACGGACGCGCTTACAAGGTAATTCCGCAAATTGCGCGCGCCGAGCGACTCAACCCGGATCAATTAAAAGACCTTTACGTCACGGGTCCGGACAACCGGCTCGTGCCGCTCAGCACGATCGCGACCATTCGCGACACCACGGTGCCCCGCTCGCTCAACCGCTTCCAGCAGCTCAACGCGATCAAGCTCTCCGGAATGACCGCTCAGCTGGACGAAGGACTGAAGGTCCTTGAAAACGCCGCGCACGAGATTCTACCGCCCGGCTACACGATCAACTACACCGGCGAATCACGGCAGCTCCGCACCGAAGGGGGCAAGTTCCTTCCGGCGCTGGGGCTCGCGATCCTGATGATCTTCCTGGTGCTCGCGGTCCAGTTCAATTCCTTCCGCGATCCTTTCGTGATTCTCCTCGGGTCCGTACCGTTAGCGATGTTCGGGGCGATGATCTTCACCGTCCTGAAAATGCCCAATCCGGACCTTCACTACTGGACCGACGGCTGGACCACGACGATGAACATCTACGCCCAGGTCGGTCTGGTCACGCTCGTCGGGCTCGTGGCGAAGAACGGCATCCTTATCGTCGAATTTGCGAACAAGCTTCAAGAGCGCGGCGCCGACAAGGCGTCGGCCGTCAAAGAGGCCGCGATGACCCGACTGCGTCCGGTGTTGATGACGTCCGTGGCGACTGTTGCGGGCCACTTCCCGCTGACGCTCGTCAGCGGTCCGGGCGCCGCGGCGCGCAACTCCATCGGCCTGGTCCTAGTCGGCGGTATGACCGTTGGCACGATCTTCACGCTCTTCGTGGTGCCGTCATTGTACATGCTGATCGCAAAGGAGCATAGACTCGAACATGTCCCCGCTCCGCAACTCGAGCCCCTTGAGGCGATGGAGCCCGCGACCACCATGGCCGGAGAATGACGTGCAACCACGGCCGACGCAGACGTGAAACCCGATAGACCGCGCGGCGCCATCATTGGGGGATATTAACCGAAATCAGACGATACATCGGCACTATTTCCGCCCGTGGTCATCGCGATAGAAAACATGACGGAGAAGATGAAGAGAGTGGAAAAGCCGGGCGCAAAAGTGCTGGGTAAACCTTTGCCATCCCCGGAATCGGATCATACGTGTCATTTGTTGATCCTGAATGCAAAAGGGTGAGCATGCTCCAACCACGTATGTGATCCGGTTGGAGAAGATAGCATGAACCGGAAACATTTCAGCAACAGTCCCAATAAGGCCTGAGGCTCAAAACATGGGGATATGGCGATGCAGCTTTTCGTGAATCTTTCGGTTAAGAACTTCAAGACCTCCATCGAGTTCTTTACAAAACTCGGTTTCACGATCAACCCCCGATTTACTGACGATACTGCGACGTGCATGATCGTGGCCGAGGACATTTTCGTCATGCTGTTGACTGAGAAGAAGTTTAGGACGTTTACTCCGAAACCGATTTGCGATGCGACCAAAAGCACGGAGGTACTGGTTGCTTCGTCGTCGGAGAGTCGTGAACAAGTCGATGAAATGGTTCGCAAGGCGGTTGCCGCAGGAGGAACAACCTACAACAAGCCGCAGGACCACGGTTTCAAGTATGGTCACGGATTCCAGGACTTGGATGGCCAAATTTGGGAAGTGTTCTTCATGGAACCAAACGCGGTAAACCAAGGGTAAATTCGGGAAAAGTTGAAAGGAGGGGGAACAATGAAAAATAAAGTAGTACTTTTTGAGATCCCGGTTTCGAATGTCAAGAAGGCAAAAGCGTTTTACGAGGAGGTGTTCGACTGGAAGGTGGACCTCTGGGGCGACGAGGGGGCCATGGCGTACACGACCGCCGTGGACAAAGACCAGAACCCGATCGAGCTCGGAGGGATCAACGGAGGCTTCTATCTACGCAAATCCAAAGACGACCACCCGTCGTTCGGCGTGGAAACCGGTTCCATCGACGAGACCCTCAAGGCAATCACGCAGGCGGGAGGTAAGATCGTTACGCCGAAACACCCGATCGGAGAGTGGGGCTTTATGGCTGATTTCGCAGATCCGGAAGGCAACGAAATCGCGCTCTGGGAGAAGCCGAAGAAATAGCAAAAGGAGAACCAAACCAAAAGGAGTGGTGATGAAATACGTCTGTCTCGCCTACGAGGAGGAAAGCAAGTTAAATGCCCTGTCCAGGGGGGAGTGGGAGAACCTCAGGCGCGAAACCTTGGACTATGTCCAGGAGCTTCGCGGCAAGGGTTGCCTTATATCGGCGGACCCTCTTCAAAGCGTTCGGACCGCAAGCACGGTACGTGTCCGCAACGGCAAGCTCTCGATCACCGACGGCCCGTTTGCCGAGACGAAGGAGACACTGGGGGGATTCTTTCTGATCAACGCGACGGACTTGAACGAAGCAATTCAAGTGGCGTCGAAGTGGCCATCAGCGCGCCTGGGAAGCATCGAGGTGCGGCCGGTTGAAGAACGGCTCCGAGAGGAAGGCAGATACAAGTAGCCGAAGTCTTGCCAAGATGAGATCGAGCCCTTGCCGGAGGGTCTTGAGGGATGCAGGGATCGCACTCGAAATTGAACGAACATCCGACGGTCAAAAAAGTACGCGAGCAAACGTCGCCGCAGACACCTCCCGAGCAGCTTGATGCGACTTGGTTACGCCAACTCTGCCTCGACGCTGGAGCGGACCAGGCGGGCTTTGTGGAGATGGAGAGGCCGTCGCTTGCAGCGGGGCGACCGCACATCGAACGGATATTTCCTCACACGCGCCGCTTTATCAGTTTCGTCCGGCGCATGAATCGGGATAATGTCCGCTATTCGATCGCGCGTTTGAGTAGAACATTCCGGGTATCCCCCTTGCTTTGGGGGTGGAACGCATACCATAGCGGCAAACTGTAAAACAGTAACAATTCAGTCACGATGAGGCAAAACGTATGAGTTCGAAGTTCATTGCGAAAACGGAAGTGATCATTAACGCACCAGCCGCCAAGGTCTGGGAAGCTTTGACCAGGCCCGAATTGATCAAACAATACTTGTTCGGAACGGAGGTGACAACCGACTGGCGGGTGGGCAGTCCCATCACTTACAGGGGCGAGTGGAAGGGGAAGACATTCGGAGACAAAGGCAAAATCTTACGGAACGAGCCGGAAAAATACCTGCTCTCCACCTTCTGGAGGTTCCTGTCGGGCCTGCCCGATGCCCCATAAAACTACAAAACCGTTCAATACAGATTGTCTCAAGATGGCAATGGAACAAAGCTGATCCTTTCCCAAGACAACAATGACACCAGAGAAGCAGCCGTTCACTCCGAGCAAAGCTGGAAAATTGTCCTGGGAAAACTCAAAGCACTCCTGGAAAAATGATCCTTGTTCCAACCGGCTCACTGAAAGATATTTTTGGACGCCGACCCTCCGGCACGTGCCGACATTTCGGCGCGAATTCTTCGGCACGGGGTCCTCTTCCAGACAAAGATCGATCGACAGTCAATCCCAATCTTTTTCAGTTTCAACGGGTTGGTAGATTTTCCCCGGGAGGAGCAGACTTGGCACGTGGATTGCTCCCTGTTTGTCGCAACACAGTCACGAACATGTTGGAGATGGATTGGAGGTCTCAATGGCTACGGCGCTTAGGTTTTCGGGGAAGGATCCGAGGAAGGCGGCTCAAATTCGTCAAAAGGACACAGATATCACGGAACGCTGCTTACGTTGCAGGGGCCTGATGGTCGCCGAGCGGTGCTTCGACCTGCTGGACGACACCGGCAGCATTGATTTTCGGGCTCAACGATGCATCCAGTGCGGGGAGATCGTGGACCCGATCATTCTTCACAACCGTCGAGTCGGTGCGGAAAGCGTTCCCATGCGTCGGCGGAGGGTCTCGCCGCCGACGGCGATACATTACGATCTACGGAAGGGGGGGTGACACACATGAAAGAGCTTTATCCGATCATGGCATTCGGGACCATTTTGTTTTACCTCACGCTCGTCGCGGTTATTTTCGTGCACGCCCTCGTGAGCCGTCTGCCTCCCCTGCCGGTCAGGATTCCGGCCGTGGGAGTAGTGCTTGAGAAAATCAAGAGCGTGTTGCGTTGAATTCGAAGCGGAACAAGGACACCATCCATGTTGAAAGTTACCGTTCGACACAGTTCTGGCGGACTGACCTTGGCGCTTGAGGGAAAGCTCGCCGGGGCCTGGGTGAAGGAGTTGGAGCGTTGCTGGCGCTCAAACAGCGGGATGATAACATCCCGCCCCGTGCGCGTGGATCTCTCCTCGGTCAGTTACATCGACGAGGGAGGGAAAATCCTGCTGAAGAAAATGCACCGGGAAGGGGCGGAGCTGGCGGCATCCGGATGCATGATCAAATGCATGGTAATGGAGATCATACAGTCGGAAACGAAGAATGACGGGGGAGATTGAAATGTATTTGCGGTCGGTAAAGCTCAAACCATTACGGACGGGAATCGCGGCGGTGATCAAGAAAGGAGGAGACTGACATGCGACCATTGTCCTTTTTCGTTCTTGCGCTGTTGTTGAGCGCCTGCGCGGTCGGCCCCGATTATGTCCGGCCCAAGGTTCCCGTTCCTCAGAGCTACCGCTCGGCCGACGCCGCGGAGCGGGCGTCGTCGGTTGCCAATCTCCCCTGGTGGGAGTTCCTGCGGGACGCGGAACTTCAGAAGCTGGTTCGCATCGCGCTCGCCGAGAACAAAGATCTCGAACGGGCGACGGCCAGCGTGGAAGAATACCGGGCCCGATTGGGAGGCGCACGCGTCGACTTCCTTCCGCAGATCGAAGTCGCGGCCAATGGCTCCCCGAAGTCCGCCCGTCTCCACCCGGTAAACATTCCGGGGTTTCCAACCCCGTCCACGTATTACGTCCAGGGAATCCTTTCCTGGGAGCTTGATTTCTGGGGGCGGGTCCGCCGGGAGAACGAGGCGGCATGGAGGGATCTCCTCGCCCGGGAAGAGAACCGTCGGGCCGTGATCCTCGAACTGGTCAGCAGCGTTGCACAGGCGTACTTTGAACTTCGACAGTCGG
>OBLQ010000763.1_pt1 | contig 12303 bp, 9 predicted proteins | sample 1519881 | NCBI WGS metagenome assembly OBLQ01 (sample SAMN01911456, study PRJEB22533) | soil metagenome | biome: Soil | place: Malaysia | collected 2012-04-30 | depth DG_metagenome m | reverse complement strand
ATGTGGCCCGCGTCGAGTTGTACCATGGCCCGGAGCTGATTCGCGAGCTGGCCAGCGCCGACCGCGAAACGTTCGTGGTGGTGACACACAAGCGGCAACTGGCGGCCTACGCCGACCGCACTCTGGAACTGGCCGGACGCACGCTGCACGAGTTGGAGTCATGATCGATGACCTGTGAGATTTGCAAAACCCGCCCGGCGAAGGTTCATTACACGGAGATCGTGAACAACCAGATGGTCAAGATGAACCTGTGCCTGGAGTGCGCCGCGGAAAAGGGTGTCGACATCCAGAGCACGGGTAACTTCGGGCTGGGGGATCTGGTCGCGGGCCTGATCGACACCGCCGTGGACGCGGACGCGGAACGCATCTCCAAGGTGCAGTGCCCGAGTTGCGGTTACCAGTACTCGGATTTCAAGCGCGTGGGGCGGCTGGGGTGTCCCGATTGCTACGACGCCTTCGAGTCACAGCTGGTGGCGGTGTTGCGGCACGTGCATGGCAGCACGCAGCACGTGGGCAAGAAGGCGGCGCGACAGTCGGAGCAGGTGGCGATCCGCGAACGCGTGGCGGCGCTGCGTGAGGAACTCTCGCTGGCCATTCGCGCCGAAGACTACGAGCGCGCGGCCACGATTCGCGACGAGATTCGCGCGCTCGAGACGCGCGTCGAAGGCGAGGCATGAGCGGATTCGAAATCAACGATCTGGTGCGACAGCCCGGCGCGTGGCTGGATGGATCCGGCGACGAGAGTGAGATCGTGCTGTCCAGCCGCACCCGCATTGCGCGCAACCTTCACGGGCACCGATTCACCCATCATTGCGACGGTGCGGAACTGGGGGAAATCCTGAGGATTTCCATGGACGCGGCCGCGCGCACGCGCGCATTTGCGCGTGGATGCAGCGCGTCGATGGGGGAAATCTCCACGCTGGACCGGCAAATTCTGGTCGAACGGCACCTGGTGAGCCGCGACTTCGCGACCGAGTCGGCCTACCGCGGACTTTTCTTCACGCGCGACGAGGGGCTGGGGCTGATGGTCAACGAGGAAGACCATCTGCGCATCCAGGGGTTCGCGGCGGGCTTCGATCTGGGCACGGCGTTCCGCCGGGCCAACGATCTGGACGACCAGCTGGCCCCCGAGCTGGATATTGCCTACCATGAGCGCCTGGGCTTCCTGACGGCGTGCCCCACCAATCTGGGCACGGGAATGCGCGTTTCCGTGCTCATCCATCTTCCCGGGCTGGTCCACAGCAAGGAGATTCACCGGCTCCTCGAGTCCCTGCGCAAGCTCAACCATTCCGCCCGGGGGCTGTACGGAGAGGGCTCGGAAGTCATGGGTAACTTTTTCCAGCTTTCCAACAGCGCCGCCCTGGGGACGCCGGAAGAAGTGATGCTGAAAAACCTGCGCGAGATGGTCGTGAAGGTGATCACGTACGAGCGCCGCTCGCGCGAGATGCTGTTTCGCAAGGCACGGAGATTGCTGGAGGATAAGGTGTGGCGGGCCTACGGCCTTCTTCGTTATTCTCGGAGTGTGAGCACCAAGGAAGCGCTGAGTCTGATCTCGGCGGTGCGGATGGGAGTGGGCGTCGGCCTGATCGCCGACGTGCCGCTGCGAACACTCAACGAACTTCTTGTTTACATCCAGCCAGCTCACTTGCAGAAGCTCCACGGTGGAGCAATGGACCCGCAAGAGCGGGACGTGGTGCGAGCCGAATACATTCGTGAGGCGCTCGCACGGGTGACTGGTTGATCGGACCCCCGGAGGACGACGGGAGCAACCATGCAGGATCGTTTCACGGATCGAGTTCGCAAGGTAATTTACTACGCCCGCGATGAGGCGGCGCGTCTGCAGCACGATTATATCGGCACCGAGCACCTGCTGCTCGGCATCGTGCGCGAGGGTGAGGGCATCGCCGCCAAGGTGCTGGCCAAGCTCGAGCTGGACTTCGAACAGATCCAGCAGGCCGTGGAGAACATGGTCAAGAGTTCGGGCGGCACGCTGACCATCGGCGAAATTCCGTTTACGCCCCGCGCCAAACGCGTTCTGGAACTGGCCATCGAAGAGGCCCGTCTGCTGGGTCACAACTATGTCGGCACCGAACACCTGCTGCTCGGCCTGATCCGCGAGGGCGAGGGCGTGGCGGCGCAGGTGCTGGCCGAACTCGGCGTCGACCGCAAGCGCGTGCGCGAAGAAGTGCTCAAGTTGCTCGGTCCCACATCGACCGTCAAGACGCGCAAGGCCAAGAAGGAAAAGAGCGACACGCCCAATCTCGACCAGTTCGGCCGCGACCTCACGCAGATGGCACGTGAGAGCAAGCTCGATCCCATCATCGGCCGCGAGCACGAAATCGAGCGCGTCATCCAGGTGCTGTCACGGCGCAAGAAGAACAACCCGGTGCTGATCGGCGAGCCGGGCGTGGGGAAGACGGCGATTGCGGAGGGCCTCGCCCAGCGCATCGTCGACAACAAGGTGCCGGAGATCCTCAAGGACCGGCGCATCTGCACGCTCGACCTGGCCTCGGTGGTCGCGGGCACCAAGTACCGCGGACAGTTCGAAGAGCGCCTGAAGTCGATCATCAATGAAATCCGCCAGGCCGAGGACGTCATCATCTTCATCGACGAGATCCACACCATCGTGGGTGCGGGCGGCGCCGAGGGCGCCATCGACGCGTCCAACATGCTCAAGCCGGCGCTGGCGCGCGGCGAGCTGCAGTGCATCGGCGCCACCACGCTGGACGAGTACCGCAAGTATATCGAGAAGGATGGCGCGCTGGAGCGGCGCTTCCAGCCCATCATGGTCAACCCGCCGACCGCGGAGGAGACCATCCAGATCATTTTCGGGCTGCGCGACAAGTACGAGGCGCACCACCGCGTGAAGATCAACGACGACGCGGTGCGCGCGGCCGTGTTTCTCTCCGAACGCTACATTCACGAGCGCTTCCTGCCCGACAAGGCCATCGACGTGATCGATGAGGCCGGGTCGCGCGCGCGCCTGTCGGTGGTGACGGCGCCGTCCGAGCTCACCGATCTCGAACGCGAAATCGAAGAGGTGTCGCGCGAGAAGGAATCCGCGATTCAGGCCCAGGAGTTCGAGAAGGCGGCGCGGCATCGCGACCGTGAAAAGGAACTGCGCAAGACGCTGGACGATATCCGCAAGAACTGGGCGGAGACCAAGCAGCAGACCGAAACGGTCGTCACCAGCCGCGACATCGCCAAAGTGGTGTCGGCCATGACGGGCATTCCGGTCACCGACGTGGAAAAGGAAGAGACCGCCAAGCTGCTGCACCTGGAAGACCAGCTGCGCGGCCGCGTGATCGGACAGGAAGAGGCCGTCAAGGCGGTGGCGCGCGCGGTGCGCCGCAACCGCGCCGGACTGCGCGATCCGCGCCGTCCCATCGGGAGCTTCATCTTCCTCGGACCCACCGGCGTGGGCAAGACCGAGCTGGCCAAGGCGCTGGCCGCGGTGATGTTCGAATCCGAAGAGGCGCTGATCCGTATCGACATGTCGGAGTACATGGAGAAGTTCTCGGTGTCGCGCCTGATCGGCGCGCCTCCGGGTTACGTCGGATACGACGAGGGCGGCCAGTTGACGGAGAAAGTGCGGCGCAAGCCGTACTCGGTGGTCCTGCTCGATGAAATCGAGAAGGCGCATCCGGACGTCTTCAACATCCTGTTGCAGGTGATGGAAGAGGGCCAGCTCTCGGACAGCTACGGGCGCCGCGTCGACTTCCGCAACAGCGTGCTCATCATGACGTCCAATGTCGGCGCCACCGAGATCAAGAGCGGCAAGAGTCTGGGATTCATTCAGGAAGGGTCGGATGCGCAGTACAACACGGTGCGCGCCAAGCTTCTGGATCACCTGAAGAAGACCTTCAATCCCGAGTTCCTGAACCGCCTGGACGACACCATTGTGTTCCGCCAGCTCACGCGCGACGACATGGTGCAGATCGTCGACGTGCTGCTGCGCAACTTCACCTCGCGCCTCGACATGCTCGAGGTCCGGGTGATGATTTCGGACGCCGCCAAGTCCTTCCTGGTTGACCACGGCTTCGACCCGGCCCTGGGAGCGCGCCCCCTCAAGCGCGCCATCCAGCGCTATCTGGAAGACCCCCTGAGCGAGTTGATCCTCGCCCAGGGCATGCAGAAGGACGCGGAGATTCAGGTGGGGGTGGGCGGCGACGCGCTGACCTTCGAGGTGGTGACGCAGACCCAGCCCGACGGCGCGCAACCATAGCCCGGTCCTCCGGGACCCGTTTGGAGGCCACGCAAGATACCCCTGGCAGACGCCGGGGGTATCTTGCTTTTTGTTTCTATTCGCCGGGACTGCGTGCTACCATGCATCGGTTTTGGTTCATCGTTGTAGCTGCATGAAACTAAATACATTAGGTGCTGTTGCCGGGCTGGTCGTGGCGGCGTTTGCGGCGGTTGCGCTTGCGGCCGGCCGTCCCACCGTCTTCATCCAGAAGATCACCATCAAGGGGAACCAGAAGGTGTCGCGGTCCCAGATCGTGCGCATTCTGGGCGTCAAGCCCGGCGAAGGATATGACCCCGAGCACATCAGTCCGGGACTGAAGCGTCTGTTCGAGACGCACCAGTTCCGCGATGTGCGCGCGTTCCGCGAGCCGGGTACGAGTCCGGACTCGGTGAACGTCGTGGTCGAGGTGTCGGAATACCCGCGCGTCGACGGTGTGCGCTTCGACAACAACAATCACGTGGGCGACGACGATCTCAAGAAGGCCGTCAAAGTCGGCAAGGGGACGTTTGTGCGCCCGTCGCTGACCGCGCAGGACCGTGACGCAATTCAGGAGATATATCGCGACAAGGGATACTACCGGGCCGCAGTCAAGGACACGGTGATGCAGGATCGCAAGACCGGACAGGAACTGCTGGTCTACAAGGTCACCGAAGGCAACAAGGTCCACGTCAAGCACATCGACTTCATCGGCAATGAACTTCTCGACAGCCAGCAGATTCGCCACGCCATGAAGCTCCGGACCGACACCTGGTTGCGGGGCGGGGACTTCAACCCCAAGACGCTGCAGGAGGACCGGGAACGCATCATCCAGCTGTACAAGAGCGAAGGCTACCTGGATGTCAACGTGAACGACCCCGAGCTGGACTTTTCCCAGGACGGAAAGGGGCTCGACATCTACATCACGCTGGTGGAGGGCAGGCAGTACTTCGTGGGCAAGGTGGACTGGACGGGCAACACGCTGTTTCCCGACACCACCATCGCGCAGCGCATTACGCTCAAGAAGGGCCAGCCCTTCAACGACGTGGCGCTGTCCATGATCCAGTTCAATATCGCCAACCTCTACGGCGACCGCGGCTACATCTACGCCACCGTGACACCGGTGAAGAAGATCAACGGTGACGTGGTGGACCTCACCTTCGAGATCGAGCCCGGGAGTCTCGCGCACGTGCACGAGATCAACATCACCGGGAACACCAAGACCTGGGAGGGTGTGATCCGGCGGCAGCTGACGCTGTATCCGGGCGACGTGTTTGCGAGCACGCGCCTGCGCCGGTCGTTGCGCGAGGTGTTCAATCTGGGCTTCTTCGCCGGGCCGCCCGAGGTGAGCGTGAACCAGGTTCCGGGACAGGAAGGGGACATCGATCTCTCGCTCAAGGTGACCGAAAAATCGGCGGGCCAGTTCCGCGTGGGCGCGGGTTTCTCGCAGCTCAACCGCGTGAGTGGTTTCATCGGTCTTACGGAACCAAACTTCCTGGGACGCGCGTATCGCGTGGGCGTGAACTGGGAGTTCTCGCAGACACGCCAGGACGTGAACCTGCAGTTTACCGACCCGTGGTTCGCGGGCACGCCCACGGAACTGGGATTGCAGGTGTACGCCGCCAACCAGGACCGCGTGCAACAGCAGTTCTATTCCGACCGGCGCACGGGGTTCTCGGTGCGCGTCGGCCGGCCGTTTCCTCTGCTGGACTACACCACCATCTCCGTGCGCTACAGTCTGGAAGAGGTGGAGCTCTCGAACTTCACGGACACGTACCTCGGGTCGCTGCGCTACCAGCAGTGGCCGCAGACGACGAGTTCGGTGGGATTGACGTTGCTGCGCAACTCCACCGACAATCCCTTCCATCCTTCCACCGGAACGCGCACCACCCTCAACGGGCGCTGGGTGGGGTCATGGCTGGGGGGCGATGTGGACCTGCAGAGCTACCAGGGCGAGTTCTCGTGGTTCCAGACGCTGGCCTGGAAGTTCGTGCTCGAATTGCGCCAGACGCTGGGGATTGTGGATGCCCTCAAAGGAACCAGGGATGTGCCGGACTACGAACGCTTCCGGCTGGGCGGCAACCGCCGCTACGGCCTGCGCGGGTACGATTTCTACGAGGTCGTGCCGCGTGGCAACGACCCCTTCACGGGTGGGCGGTTCTTCGCGATCACCGTCGCCCAGATCGAATTTCCGCTGGTGGCTCCGACGGTGTACGGACACACGTTCTTTGATTTTGGCAATACATGGAATAGTTTCGAGGGGGCCGAGCTGGGAGACGGCTACCGGGGCGCCGGACTGGGTATTGTGATCGAGTTGCCCATGATCGGGCTGCTCGGGTTCGATTATGCATACGGCTTCGACCGCGTGGGTGGGGGTCGGTGGCAGCCCCACATCACGTTCGGTTCCGGGTTCTAGCGGTGTGAATTGAGACGACGAAAAGGAGCGTAACTCGATGATGAAGAAGCTGATTACTATCGCGGTGCTGGGCGCGGCTCTGGTGGGTGGGACCGCCATATCCTCGCTTGCCCAGACCCTCAAGATTGGGTACATTGACTCAATTAAAATCTTCGCTGAGAACAAGGAAACCCAGGACGCAGAGCGCGTCTATCGCAGCGACGTGGCCCAGTGGGAGGCCCAGAAGCAGCGCTACGAAGCCGACCTCTCCAAGATGGGGGACGAGCTGAACGCGCAGAGCCCGATGCTTTCCGAAGAGAAGAAAGCGGAACGGCGTCTGGAGTTCCAGCGCAAGATGGACGAGTACAAGAAGTTCATGGACGAGACCTTCGGCGACAACGGGCTCGCCGCCAAGCGCAACAAAGAACTGACGCAGCCCATCGTCGACAAGATCAACAAGCTCATCGAAGTGATCGCAAAGGAACAGGGTCTCACCATGGTGTTCGACGTTGCCAACGCCAACATCGTGTATGCAGACAAGTCCCTCGACCTGACGGAAATCGTGCTGACGCGCCTCCGCCAGCAACAGTAGCGAAGCATTCGCTCGGAGTGGAGCCAGATTGGGTGAGCGTTGCTATAAGCTGGGCGAGCTGGCGGTGCTGGTGGGCGGCCAGCTCCAGGGTGACGCTGACCTGGTCATCTACGGCGCGGCCGGGATTCGCGAGGCCAAACCGGGCGAGATTACGTTCCTGGCCAATTCCCGCTATGAAGAGTTTGTCGCCGAGACGCACGCGTCCGCGATTCTCACGGCGCAGGACGTGAATGCGTCCATCCCGCTGATTCGCACCGACAATCCGTACTACGCCTACTTCCAGGTCCTGAACCTGTTCGCGGGTGACAACGCGGAGCGTTACCCGCGCGGGGTACACCCGCAGGCGGTGGTCGATCCGAGCGCGACGCTGGGCCGGGATGTCTGCATCGGCCCGTTCTGCCACGTGGGCGCGGGGGTGGCGATCGGGGACGGCACCACCCTGATATCGGGCGTCTTCGTGGGGGAGGGCGTGCACATCGGGTCCGGGTGCCTCATCTATCCGCACGTGACGATTCGCGAGGCGTGCGCGATCGGCAATCGCGTGATTCTTCAGCCCGGCGTCGTAGTTGGTTCCGACGGCTTCGGTTACGCGCGCCAGGGAGCGGTGTACCACAAGATCCCGCAGGTCGGCCGGGTGGTCATCGAGGATGATGTCGAGATCGGTGCCAACGCGTGCATCGACCGCGCCACCACCGGCGAGACCCGGGTGGGCCGCGGAACAAAAATCGACAATCTGGTGCAGGTGGCGCACAATGTCGCCATCGGCGAGGACACGGTGATCGCCGCGCAGGCGGGCATCTCCGGCAGCACGGTGATCGGCGATGGTGTCACCATGGGGGGGCAGGTGGGGGTCGTCGGGCACGTGACCGTCGGCGACAGTGTCACGGTCGGTGCGCAGGCGGGTGTCACCAAGTCGGTACCTCCCGGCACCGTGGTTTCGGGATATCCGGCCCGCGAGCATTCGGTGGCGCGCCGTATCTACGCGCACATCGCCATGCTTCCGGATCTGTTCAAACGGGTGAAGCAACTGGAGCGCCGAATCCGCGAACGCGAGGAAGGAGGCGAGAATGGTTCGTCAGCAAAGAACAATCAGTGAAGAATTCGTGATTCAGGGACAGGGCCTGCACACGGGAAATGTGGTCACGATGCGCGTCAAGCCCGCGCCGGCGGGGGCGGGGATCACCTTTGTGCGCGTGGATCAGACCCCCGCGGTCAACATCCCCGCGGTGGTTACCAGCATTCCGGAAAGCGTCTCGACGTATCGCAATACCACGATTTCCAGCGGCGATGTCGAGATCCACACCGTCGAACATATTCTCGCCACCTGCTACGGCCTGCAGATCGACAACCTGGTGATCGAAATGGACGGCAACGAACCGCCCGAACCGCCCAGCGGAACCTATGCCTCCTATGCCGACGCCTTCGAGAAGGCCGGTATCGTGGCGCAGGGGGCGCCGGCCGACGTGCTCAGCATCGACCGGGCCGTGACGCTCAAGGAAAACGGCATCGAGATCAACGCGGTTCCGGCGGACGATTTCCGCGTGAGCTTCACCATCCAGTATGACAATCCCCAGATCGGCACGCAGTACGCCAGCTTCACGGTCGTGCCGGGGGTGTTCGAAAAGGAGATCGCGCCTGCGCGCACCTTCGTCATGTACGAGGACGTGGAGCGCCTGCGCGGCATGGGCCTGATCAAGGGCGGCAGCCTGAAGAGCGCGCTGGTGTTTACGCGCGACGGTGTGATGAATGAGGAGTCGCTTCGCTTTCCGGACGAGTGCGTGCGCCACAAGATCCTCGACCTGATCGGCGACCTCTCGCTGCTCGGTGCCCCCATTCAGGGGCACGTCCATGCCATTCGCTCCGGACACGCCGCCAATGTGCGCTTCGTGCGCAAACTGCACGAGCTGCACCAGCAGAAGAAGCGCGCGGCCACACCCGCGGCGCCGGGCGTGTGGGACATCGGCCTGATCCAGGAGATCATGCCGCACCGCTATCCGTTTCTCCTGGTGGACCGTATTCTCGAACTCGAGGACCGCAAGCGGGTCGTCGGTATCAAGAACGTCACCATCAACGAACCGTTTTTCACAGGGCATTTCCCGGGGCATCCCATCATGCCCGCCGTGCTGATCATCGAAGCGATGGCGCAGACCGGCGGCGTGATGCTGCTCAATACCGTAGATGATCCGAAGAAGTACCTCGTGTACTTCACCCGCGTGGACAAGGCCAAGTTCCGGCGCCCGGTGGTGCCGGGAGACCAGCTTCGTTTCGAACTCGAGATGAAGAGTCTGCGTCGGGGGATGTGCACGATGGAAGGACGTGCGTTTGTCGACGACGTGCTCGCCGCAGAAGCCGAGCTGTCGTCGGTTATCGTGGAGCGCTAGCGACGGAATGCGATTCCGGAACGCGGTCTTCCGCACAAGGCGGACTGCGCGACGTGTCGCTGTGATGTTGCCGGCGTCCCGCGGAAAGGGGCGCGATGAGAACCTATAATCTGAAGAAGTCCGAGATTCACCCGACCGCGGTGATCCATGCATGGGCACGCATCGGGGAAGGCGTGAAGATCGGACCCTATTCCGTAATCGGAGAGAACGTCGAGATCGGCGACGAGTGTGAAATCGGACCCAATGTGTTGATCGAGGGCGCGACCAAGATCGGGAAGCGCAACCGGTTCTTTCACGGGGCGTCCATCGGCACGCCGCCGCAGGATCTCAAGTACAACGGAGAAACGACGTTTCTCACCATCGGGGACGACAACGTCTTCCGCGAATTCACCACCGTGAATCTGGCCACCGGTGAGGGAGAGTCGACGCAGATCGGGAGCCGCTGTCTCCTGATGGCGTACGTGCACGTGGCGCACAATTGCTGCATCGGCAATGAAGTCATTCTTGCCAACGCCGTCAATCTGGCGGGCCATGTTCATATCGACGACTTTGCCACGGTGGGTGGTATCACACCGGTCCATCAGTTCGTCCGGATCGGCAAGTACGCGTTCGTGGGCGGCGGCAGCCGCGTCGAACGGGATGTACCGCCGTACATCAAGATGGCGGGAAATCCGCCGCAGATCTACGGCATCAATTCCATCGGGCTGGAACGCCGCGGGTTCTCCGCGGAGAGCCGCGCCCTCATCAAGCGCATCTACAAGCTCCTGTACCGCGGCGACATGAATGTGTCGCAGGTGCTGGAGGCGCTCGATGGTGACGACTGGGATAGCGCCGAGGCCGCGGAGATGGCGGAGTTTCTCCGTCACTGCGAGCGGGGGATTACGAAGTAGATCGTGGGACTGCGCGTGGGAGTGGTGGGGACCGGGCGTCTTGGACGCGCCCACGTGCGGGTGCTGCGATCCCTGCCCGGTGTCGACTTCGTGGCCTGCCATGATGTCGACGCCGAGCGGGCCCGCGACGCCGCGGGCGAGTTCGGCGCCACGGCGTTTGCGTCTCTGGACGGCCTGCTGGAGGCGGTGGACGCGGTCAGCATTGTGACCACCACGTCCGCGCACGCCGGGGTGGCGTTGCGCGCACTAGCTCATGATCGCGACGTTTTTATCGAGAAGCCGTTGGCTTCGACGGTGAAAGACGCCGAGCGTATCGTGGAATGCGCGCGCTCCCGCGCGCGTATCCTCCAGGTGGGGCACATCGAGCGCTTCAATTCCGCGCTGGAGGCGGCCCTGCCCACCGTGGGACGTCCGCTGTTCATCGAAGTCCACCGTCTTGCCCCCTTCAACCTGCGCGGTGCGGACGTCTCCGTGGTCATGGATCTCATGATTCACGATCTCGACCTGCTGCGCCTGCTGGTGGGCACCGACCCCGTCGACGTGCGCGCCAAGGGCGCCGCCCTGCTCACCGATGCTCCCGACATCGTCAATGCGCGGCTCGAATACGCGGACGGCTGTGTCGCCAACGTGACCGCGAGCCGCGTCACCGCGTCTCCGATGCGCAAGGTGCGCGTCTTTTCCGACCAGGGCTACTTCTCGATCGACCTGCTCTCCGGCAGCGTGACGCATACGCGCAAAGCGGCCGGTTTTGCGGAGCACATCGCGGCGGTGCGCAGCGGCGACGCGCCCACCATCGCCATGAACGACATCATCGCGGTGCGGCAGATGCGGGGCGACGGAGTGGAACCGCTGGTAAAGGAACTGGGCGCGTTCTGCCACGCGGTGGCATCGCACACCGCCCCGCCCGTCACGGGCGAAGACGGCCTGGAGGCCGTGCGTCTGGCCTCGATCATCCTCGAACGCGTGGGCGCGGCCCGCGCCTGAAACGGTCTGGCGAGGTGGTCGGCGTGGCGCAACCGAAACGCATCGTGGTGTGCGCCGGTGAACTGTCCGGAGACATGCACGCGGCGCACGTGGTCTCGGAACTGCGCCGGCAGATGCCGGGTGTGGTGGTGCGCGGCATGGCCGGGGCGAATTGTGCCGCGGCGGGTATGGACGTTCGTTTCGAGTACCGCGACTACGCCGTCATCGGGTTTACGGGAATTCTCGCCAGCCTGCCACGTTTCTATCAACTCGAGCGCCGCCTGCGCGCGCTCATCGACGACGCCGACCTGTTCATCCCGGTCGACTATCCCGGCCTGAATCTGCGCCTGTGTGCCCATGCGCGCCGGCGGGGAAAACGCGTGCTCTACTATATCGCGCCACAGGTGTGGGCGTGGGGCGCCGGGCGCGTGGAACGCATGCGGCGCAGTGTGGACCGCGTGGCCGTGGTGCTTCCCTTCGAAACCTCGATCTATCAGGATGCCGGCATGCAGGCGGAGTTTGTCGGGCATCCGTTTCTGACCGATCACGAACTGCCGGAAGTTCCGGCGGGCGCAGCCCGCGAAGGCGTGGCGCTGCTGCCCGGCAGCCGCACCGGGGAAGTGGACGCCATGCTGCCGTTGTTTCTGGATGCGGCGGCGGTCCTGCGCGAACGCCACGCCGGACTGCGCATTACCGTGGGGCGCAGCCCGGTGGTCAACCCGCGCGTCTACGACGAGCACGTGCAGCGCGCCGGCATCGACGTGGAGATGGGCGACGGAGCGACGCCGGTGCTGGCGCAGGCGCGCACCGCGATGGTGGCGTCGGGCACGGCCACGCTCGAGTCCGCGCTGCTGGAGACG
>OBLQ010000762.1_pt1 | contig 12310 bp, 10 predicted proteins | sample 1519881 | NCBI WGS metagenome assembly OBLQ01 (sample SAMN01911456, study PRJEB22533) | soil metagenome | biome: Soil | place: Malaysia | collected 2012-04-30 | depth DG_metagenome m | reverse complement strand
CGGCGTTGCAATCTTTCGGATTCCGGAACGATTTTCGAGCTTCTCTTTTCGATTTTCGCTCCGATCAAGTTTCCGGTGATCATACCGCGAGGGTCACACCCGTTCCCATCCCGAACACGGAAGTTAAGCCTCGCAGGGCCGATGATACTGCGCTGGAAACGGCGCGGGAACGTAGGTCGCCGCCAGGATTAAATTCAAAGGCCGTTCCGGCTTGCCGGAGCGGCCTTTTCGTTTAGGAGCGCAGCCGCGCAAATCTGCCATGAGATCCAAGCCCCAGCGCTTCCTAGCGACGATCTACAAGATTGGGATTCTGCGCTACGTCGACGTGCCCGAGAAAGTTTCGGCGGTACTCACCAAGATCTACCGAGGAAGGATGAGCAAAGGACGCAAGCGGAAACTGCCGATTCACGTACCGGTCGTCGCGATGGTGAATGGCCGCAACGCCCGCACGACGATGGTGCCGGCCGGGGCCGGACGGTATCGTCTTGCTCTCAATACCGCCTTGCGCAACGCAGCCCGGGCCGATACGGGCGAGGTTGTGGGCGTAACACTCAAACTGGACTGGGGCTCCCGCAGGGTCCGCGTCCCTGCCGATCTTCGCGCCGCGCTCCGCAAGCATCCCATGGCGCGCCGCGGATTTGAGGATTTGCCGCGCGGCCACCGCCGCCAGTTCCTGCTATGGTTCGCCTCAGCGAAAACCGAGGAAACGCGCCGACGCCACATCGAGAAGGCGCTCAACCATCTGGCGGAGCGTGTCCTTGTGCACCCGCTCTCGCGACCCGCACGCCGCAAAACCCGCTTGCGCCGTCCCTGATGAACGCGCCCAGTGCGGTGAGAATCGCGCCGGTCGCCTCCGTAGGTGCTTCCTGCAAAGGACCCCCCCGTTGGCTGAATAGTTCGCGGCAGTTGCGCTCTACATACTGTCGCAATTGAGCATGAGTCGAAGCACTACTTGGGGATGTCGTCCTGTAAACGGCGGGATCGGAGGGAAGCGAGGATCGCTCCCCTCCGTTGCAGCTGTTTCGCTTAGTAGTTGAACTGCGTCCAAATGACGATCCCGTTGGTGTCTGGCCCGTGAGCTGCCCCGAGAGATGGATGGAGCCAGTGGAAGTTTTGGTCGCCGAACGCAACGTCGAAGTGATCGGTGACCTTGTAGGCCAGGCCGCCAACTGTGCGCTCGAAATCCAGCGGGTTCGTGCCGGGATAGTTCGTGTTCGGCTGGAAATACTGAAAGAGGCCCCAAATCGAGAACGGCGAGTCGCCCAGGCGGGCGTGGCCATAGAAGTCGAAGCCTTGCTGCCGTGTGCGGTCTCCGCTGAGAACCGTCCCCGCCAGCGTGGCGAAGTCGCTGTACGTCCCGCTCGGGGATCCCGTGCCGGAGAACATGTTGCCCGTGCTCGTTGCGTTACGTCCCAGTTGATACTCGAAGGCGATCTGGTAGGCCTTGTTGTGGGTCTGGTAGTGGGCAAGGATCGACAGGCGATTGAGCGGCGTGCTCTTTTGCGACGGGAGCTTCGTGTTGTAGCCGTAGTTCTCGAAGATCGTCAGGCCAAGTCCGGTGCGGTCTGAAGTCGTGCCCATCGGATACCACGTCAGGCGAGCCATGGCCTGCTTCTTGTCGTCGGTTTCAGTTGAGTGGAAGCTTGCCGTGGTGAAGACGCCGATGTCGTAGTCCAGGTATTCTTTTCCGTTGAACTCGATGGGACCATGAAGCTTGGCGCCCACATACGTCGAGCTCAAGCTCAGGTAGTTCCACGGCGTCAGGTACGCATATCGGTAGCCGCTCAATCCCTCTTCCCAGTCGGTCAGGGGTTGCTGCGTCTGGCCGAAGGTGATCTTGTCGTTCTTGAATGCGCCCTCGCCAAAGATTTTCTGGAAGTCGACGAAGGCGTATTTCAGGCGGTACGATAGGTTGCCGTCACTCAGGCGATAGATGTCGGGCGTGATGCGCAGGGTGACGTGCTCGTTTGGCGTGTAAAAGAGGTTGATATAGGCCCGCGTCACTTCAAAGGTGTTGAGTCCGCTGTTTCCCGGTCCCAGCTGGGTCGTGTTCAAGTCTTGAAACGCCGGACCGAAGCCGGCGTCGGTGTAGTGCGAGAAGTTACCATAGAACGTTGCGCCGATCTTGAAGTCCTGAGAAGCGATCGGCCCCAGTTTGGGCTCTTTTTGCTGTGGTGCAGGTGCGGCGGCACCCAGAGTAGGCGCCGGTGACGCGGCAGCTAGACTGACACTCGGCGGCGCGGCGGCTGGAGACGCGCCAGCGGAAGCTTCCAGATTTTTCCCCACGGCACTAGACGCCTTCAACTGTTCCTCGAGAAGCTGCATTCTCTGCTGCTGCTCCTGCAGCTGCCGGGCTTGGACTGCCAAGGCATCCCGGAGTTGTTGCAGTTCGGTCTCCATGGCTGGCTCTGCGGGCTTTGCCGGCGAAGCCGTGTTCGGCGCAGCTGCGGCTGCGTTCGCCGGCTGAGCTGTAGGCGCTGCGGCATTGGCCGCCGCCGGGCTCGCTTTACTTCCTGCCCCGCCCGTTCCCGCTATGGCCGGCGATGCGACAAGGCCGACGGCCAAGATACACCGTGCAATTGCTCGCATTCGTTCCTCCTTGAAAGTAACCCCAAGATCGATTCCAGAACCGCGGAAAGGAATGGCATCAGTTAAGATTCCAGAATTCCGAAAGGCTCCCGTTCCCACCATCCTCGATCTTTCGAGGATTTGTCCCGGCGTCTGCACCTTAAGCGCTACGGTTGAATCCCCGGTGACGCGAATGTTAAATGTGGGTTACACCCCAGGGTGCAGTGCGTAGCGCGATGCGGGAGCCTGGTAAGGTCGTCTCAAGAAACAAGCGAAAGCGCAGAGAAACGGCGTCGACGGAATCCTGTGGAGAAATTGGGACCATTCTTCGCGAGCGTCGAAACCCAAGCTAGTGCAGCGTCCGGCAGAACGATGGAAACAGCCACTCGGCTTCGCGGACACGCACTACTAGGTGCGCGGGGTTGTGTCGGACCAGAGGAGGAGTTGCTCGACGGCGGCTTCCACCAGCGGTCCGAGGGCCGATTGCACGGGGGGCGATAGCTCCGTTCCCCAGTCGGTCGAGGCAGGCTGCACTCCCAGAAGCACGATCTCTCGGGGCACGTCGGAAACGAGCGGCAGAGTCGCCAGCAGGTCAGCCATTCCCAACTGGTGCACACTTGCACCGCAGGGCAGGCCGCGCAATTCGCCGTCCGCCAGGCGCACCACGGTTCCGGCCTGCTCACCAACGTCCACGGCATCGAGCAGCAACAACCGGGGACAGTCGTACACGTGAGCTAGGAGGTCTATTCCGGCCGTCCCTCCGTCGATGAATGTGACGCCGCCGGGCAGGCGTGGGTCTTGCTGGAGCTGCTTAAGGGCGTGTATGCCCGCGCCGTCGTCGGAATGGATGGTATTACCCACGCCGACCACGACTGTCCCGTGAGCCTGGTGGCTTGGCGATGGTTCGCTGTCTGCTGTGGGGCTTTGGTTACGCATCGGGCTCAGCCGTTGGCAGGGCCAGGATCAGCGCTCTACGATTCTCGGGCATTTTTCTTCGCTGTGCTCTCAGGGAAGAATTTGTATCCCGAAAATATTCCGCCGACGAGCCCGCTGCGCTCCTCGATCCCGACCAGGACCGCACTGTAAACGTGGTGAACCATGAACGCCAAGAAGGCAAACATGATCAGGAAATGTATTTCCCGCAAATAGCGGATACTGACGAGCGCCGGGACCCAGCCGATGAAGAAGCCCAGAATCTTGCTTTTCAGGATGTGATTGTAGAGAGCCAGTCCGGACAGGATCTGCAGGACAACGAGGGCGTAGATGACCGTATACGTGGCACCGGCCAGTGGATTATGGCCGATATGGGGAATCGTCCCTCGGCGCAGGAAGAGATAATACTTCAGCCATTCTCTCGCGCCCTTGCGGCGCTCGCTTTTCGTCGGGATGAACTGTCTCCACCGGGCCCACTTGTTTCCCTTGAAGAACCAGTAGAGGCGGAGCAAAAAAGCTGCAATGAAAACGAATCCGGTGGCCTCGTGGATAAAGCGCATCGTTCCCATCAGGAATTTTCCCTGGCCTCGGGAGATGATAAAGGGGTCATACAGGTAATAGCCCGTGAAAGTCAGGACGAGAATCGAGAGAAAAATCACCCAGTGGGCGATCCGCACGGGCCATTCCCAAACGTAGACCCGAACCAGCTTCTCTTCCGGTTGGGATGCGTTCGGCGCACTGCTTATGGAGTGAGCCGCAGCATTCATTGCTCCCTCCCTTTCTCTAGGCCTGCCGGCGAGCATACGTTCGCCCGCGAGCATCCGCGACGTGGACAGCACAAGCCAAACACGGGTCAAACGAGTGGACCGTACGCAAAATTTCAAGCGGACGTTCCGGGTCGGCCAAAGGCGTCTTGAGCAGAGCTGTTTCGTAGGGCCCGCGCTGGCCCTTGGCGTCCCGCGGGCCGGCATTCCATGTAGAGGGCACCACGCATTGGTAGTTCTTTACCAACTGGTTTTCGATTTCCACCCAGTGTCCCAGAGAGCCGCGGGGGGCCTCGAACAAACCATAACCCCTCGCTGACTTGGGCCACGTGTCCGGGTCCCACTTCTCGCCGTTATGGATGCGAAGGTCTCCGCTGTTCATGTTTCCGCGCAGCTCGTCGATCCACTCCACAATGTGATTCGATAACAATTGCGTCTCGAGGGCGCGAGCGGCGATCCGGCCCAGCGTGGAAAACAGTGCGGTCGGCGGCGCATTGAAATGCGCCAGCACGGCGTCCACCATCGCTTTCACTTCTTTTTGGCCGGAAGCGTAGGCCACCAGCATTCGCGAAAGCGGCCCCACCTCCATGACGTGGTCTTCGTACCGCGGCGCTTTGAGCCAAGAGTACTTCTTGTCGACGTCCAGAAACTCGTAGGGCGGCTTCGGCCCTGTGAATTTGGGGTTCGTCTCGCCTTCCGAAGGCGCCTTCGCCACCAGATCCCCTTCGGCGTATTCGTACCAGGAATGCGTGACGTATTCCGTGATTTTGCTTGGATCGACGGGGTGCACTTTCGAGAGGTCATTGCCGAAAATCGCGCCGCGCGGCAGGAAATAACGGGCGGTGTCGTTGATGCCCCCTTGCGGGAACGCGCCGTAGCTCAGGTAGTTCCCCGGCCCTTCGCCCAGCGCGAACCAGTCCTTATAGAAGCCGGCTACGGCCAGCACGTCCGGAATCAGCACCTGATCCACGAACGTTTTCGCAGTCTTGGCCACCTCAGCCAAAAAGTCGAAGCGCTCCGGGTTGAGGGGTGCTTTCGGTTCGTTCGGGTCCAGCGAAGTCGTCATGCCGCCGACTAGGTAGCTCTGCAGATGCGGATTCTTGCCGCCGAGCACAGCGTGAATCCGTATGAAGTCTCGCTGGAATTCGAGCGCTTCGAGATAATGGGCCACGGCCATGAGGTCCGCCTCGGGCGGCAGGCGGTACGCGGGATGTCCCCAATATCCGCTGGTGAACAGACTGAGCTGGCGGCTTTCCACCAGCTTCTTCACGCGGTCTTGCACACCCTTGAAGTACGTCGTGCTCGACTTTGGCCATTCGGAGAGCGATTGAGCGAGCTGGCTGGTTCTCGCAGGGTCAGCCTTCAGGGCTCCTGTGATGTCCACCCAATCGAGCGCGTGCAGGTGATAGAAGTGGACGATGTGGTCTTGGATATACTGGCTGGCCGAAATAATGTTGCGAACCAAGCGAGCATTATTCGGGACTTCGATTTCCAGCGCGTTTTCGACCGCGCGCACGGAAGCCAGGGCATGAACCATGGTACAGACTGCGCAAATGCGCTGCGTCCATAGCCAGATTTCCCGGGGATCCCGATTGCGGACGATCAGCTCAATGCCGCGAAACATCGTGCCGGAACTCCATGCATCCGAGACCTTGCCTCCGTCCACCTGGGCTTCGATTCGAAGATGCCCTTCAATCCGAGTAATGGGATCCACCACGATGCGAGCCATCAGAACCTCCTAAGATTGCGCTCGTGTTACGAGGAAGCCGGTTTCTCTTCCTCTTGCACGTCTTTCTTTTCCTTGTTGATGCGAACTGCGCTCGCCACGGCATGGGCCGCAGTGAGCGCGGCGACGGTGCCAACAACTCCCCATCCGATTTCTTCGGCGGTGACGTCCACACCAAATCCGGGGACCTTCGGAAGCGGCTTGTAAAAAGGCGACATGGAGTCCCAGAACCTATGCGAGGCGCAGGCAATGCAGCCATGGCCGGACTTCACCGGCCAACTAGTTCCGCTGTTCCATCGGACCGTCGGGCAGTTGTAGGTTGCATCAGGCCCTTTGCAACCCATCTTGTACAGGCACCAGCCCTTGCGGCTTCCTTCATCGCCCCATTCCTCAACGAACTGCCCGGCATCGTAATGCGCGCGGCGTTCGCACTGGTCGTGGATAAGCTGGCCATAGGCGAAGAGCGGGCGGTTGTACTGGTCGAGCGCAGGCATGTCGTGAAACGTCAGATAGTGGACGAGGACGGCAGCGGTGTTCGCCACGTTGTGCGGACAACCGCCCAGGTTGACGACCTTCACACCCGGAACGGCCTCTTGCAGTCCGACTGCACCGGTGGGATTTGGGTGTGCGCGAACAAGTCCGCCATCCCACGCGCACGCGCCGACCGCGATGTTCGCCGCGGAATTCGCGCAGACGCGCCGCACGATGTCCAGCGCGGTCTTGCCTGCGATCGTGCAATACACGCCGTCGTCTGCGGTCGGGATCGCACCTTCAACCACGGTGATGTACTTTCCCTGTTCCTCTCGCACCACTCTTTCCAAGGCGGCTTCGGCCTGCTTTCCCGCACCCGACATGATCGTTTCGTGGTACTCCCACGAAAGGAGGTCCAGAACGACATCGGCGACCGGAGGATCGCTCGACCGAAGCATTGACTCGGTGTTTCCCGCGCAATCTTGGAATTCCAGCCAGACGAGGACGGGGCGCTCGGTGCGCTCCAAAGCTTTTACCACCGCGCCCAAGTACCTCGGCGGCAGCGCCAATGTCGCCACCATGGCGCTGCAGAATTCTATGAATTGGCGGCGCGACACGCCGCGGTCCTTCAACGCCTCGGGTAATGTGCTGTTGAATGGAAGCATCGTTCACCTCGCGATGGTGATGGCCACAGCCTGTTCCGCCACTGCCTGGTTAGAGTTTCGTTATGTTCCAGCTTCGGAAACTGGCTTTCTGTACTTCTTGCGAGACGCCGCCGCTTTCCGCGCGACAACTCGGAGTCAGCTTCTCGTGGGGCCTAGATACTTGGAGTCGTGTGACAGAACGCTTGACAGCCGCGCGGCTCGATGATGAAGACGGATTAAGAAAGAAGAGATGACCAAAGATCTACTCCCATCCCTTCCTGGCGATCCAGCACCGATCAGACAGCGGAACTATATGTCTTTACCCCGGTGGCGATGCTGTGACCGCGGTCACATTCGGTGGTGAGCGAAGTCACCGTAGCGGGAATGCCCTTCATGGCAACTATTAGTGGGTGACGAATTAACCAGGGAGCGGTTGATCGTCCGCTCCTTGTTAAATCGAGGCCACAATCACGACGGGAAGAAAAACGAAGGAGCAGGAGGAACAAGATGAAGCACTTTCTGATGCGTTGCGGTGGCACTTCTCTTTTGTTGTTGGCCCTCATACTTCTTGCAGGCCCGCCACTTCACGCCGCCGGTGATCAAGCCGCTCTGTTTAAATCGAAATGCGCCGTTTGCCACGGAGCGGACGGCAAAGGCGACTCGCCGGCCGCAAAAGCGATGGGCGCGCCCGATTTTACGTCTGCCGCAGTGCAGAACAAAACCGACGCCGAGCTCATTGAGATCACAGCCAAGGGAAAAGCCAAAATGCCCGGCTATGAGAAGAAGCTGAGCGAGGCGCAGATCAAGGGATTGGTCGAATACATCCGCGAACTCGGCAAGAAGAAGTAGGTGCACTTCGCGCCGAAAACCGAGCTGTAATCACACCGAGACGATTATGGGCTGGGGTGTTTTGGCTCTGCTGTTCCTGACCGTTCCCGCAGCCCGAGCGTCGAGCGTCGCTTGCCTTTCGTGTCACGGAAACGCAGGCATGCAAGACAGCTCTGGCCATAGCGTCTATGTGGACGAGTCGCGACAAAAGGCCAGCGTTCACGGAATGCTGGCGTGCACGGACTGTCACACGTCCGTCACGGACTATCCACATCCAGAACACCCCCAGTCGGTCAGCTGCGCCACGTGTCATGCCAGCGAGGCAAGCGATCTCGGCGCGAGCGTGCACGCATCGGCCAGCCCGCAACCATGCCTTGGGTGCCATGGCAATCCGCATGAAATTCCCCCGGTGCATGACCCACACTCGCCGGTCTATCCACTGAACGTGCCTCGCACTTGCGGCGCGTGCCACGGGAATCCCGAGTTGGCAAAAAAATACGGCCTGGCAAATGTGTATTCGCTCTATCTCGATTCGATTCACGGATTTGCTCTGAGCCGGGACGGCCTGCTCGTCGCGGCGACGTGCTCGAGTTGCCACGGAACGCACAAGATTCTCACTCACAAGAATCCCGAAAGCCGCACGTACAAGGCCAACATTCCCGCCACGTGCGGCTCCTGTCATGCTGGCCCGGAGTCGGCTTATTTTTCCGGCGTGCATGGCAAGGCCTTGCGGACGGGCAATCTGGCCGCGCCGGTCTGTACGGATTGCCACACCGCACACCAAATATCGAGGCCTCAAGAAGCAGCGTGGCAACTAAAGACCTCGGCAACATGTGGAAATTGCCACAGGGGACGGCTCGCAACATATCGGGACACATTCCACGCACAGGTCTCGGCCCTAGGATATGTCGAGGCCGCGCACTGCTGGGATTGCCATGGGTTCCACGAGATACTCCCTGCGTCGGATCCAAAATCGCCGGTGGCACAGGCAAATCTAGTGGTGACCTGCGGGCGCTGCCACACGGCGGCGAATGCGAGTTTCGTCAGCTACCAGCCGCACGCGAACTACCGCAACAGAGAATCGTATCCCGCGGTTTACTTCGCCACCCTTTTCATGAACTTGCTGTTGTGGGGGGTGCTCGGATTCTTCGCCTTGCATACGCTTCTATGGGGAATTCGTGCGAGTTTCGACCGCCGCAAAGATGTCGCTACCGGGAAGACGTGACATGTCCAGCCACACACCGATAAACGTCGCAGGGCGGCAAGAAGAAAACCTCGCAGGCCGACATTACGTCCGATTCACGCCCGGCCAGAGGTATCTGCACGGCATTCTGATGGCCGCATTTCTAGGATTGGCTTTGACAGGCCTCCCTCTTCGCTTCAGCGGTACCGTCTGGGCCGTGGACTTTGCCCACATGGTGGGGGGGCTCGCTGCGATTTTGTTCTTCCACAAGTTCTGCGCCGTTGTATTGACCATCGCTTTCCTAATTCACGTCGGGAACGTCCTGAACCGCGGCCTTTTCAAGAGGGAGAAGGGGATTTTCTGGGGGCCCACTTCGCTCGTGCCGCAGCCAAGGGACTTCAAGGACTTTTACGCCCATGTGAAGTGGTTTTTGTGGCTCGGTCCGAGACCCAAGTTCGACCACTTTGCCTATTGGGAGAAATTCGATTACTGGGCCGTGTTTTGGGGCATGGTGGTGATCGGATTGTCCGGCTACGCCATGTGGTTCGCGCCCCAGTTCGCGCTACGCATACCGGGACATCTGCTCAACGTTGCCTTGGTTATTCACGGCGAGGAAGCCCTGTTGGCAGTGTGGTTCATCTTCACGATTCATTTTTTCAATACGCACCTTCGTCCCGGCAGCTTTCCCATGGACCTCGTGATTTTCACGGGTCAAGAGACGGAAGAGGAGATGAAGGGAAAGCGCCTGTCGGAATACCAGCGTCTCAAGGAACACGGGCAGCTTCAAGCGAGGCAGACAAGCCCGCCGGCGCGTCGGCTTGTTCGGTTCGCGAGGGTGGCGGGAACCATAGTTATCGCTACTGGTTTCATCCTCCTCTGGCTTACCCTCACGGCTTTCTTTAAGAGCTGAGTGGAATCGCCTGATGGGAAACAATGTATCCGATGCCCGCGGCGGGCCTCCGTGCTTTGTTGCGGGTCATGAGCCGCATTCCAGAGGGTCTCACGAGCACGTGTGACCTGCGTCACAGCCAGTCGCGAAACACAGGTCTAAAGGCAGTAGGAACGGTTGACGCTTCGGCCCCAGTCAGGCGTGAAGAAGGACCAAGGGAGCAATCCGAGAGGTAACGGGACGGCGATTGGGTCAATTAGATCGTGGCGAATACTAGAACCGGGGATTCTGAACGCCCGGTTTGTTCCGGCGACCTGTGGCAAGTCCCGCCAAGAAGGAGGTAAGAGCAGTGGCAACGCAGGCACGATTCCGCATGGATGTCAGCATTCACGATTTGCTGATGAGTTCCAAGTCGAGTTCACCTATTCCCCCACCGGCAAAAGGGTTGACGCTTCCAGAACCGATTTTCCCGCAGCGTCCTGAACTCTTGAATGATCCGGGCCCCGACACCCTGCCCGAGAAGCGTCGATGGGAACGAAAAGAGATCTATCGCAAAATGCGGGGCTGGCTGTTTCCTTACATCAGGTCACGGGTGCTCCCCGGCGAGTTCCACCCGATCACTGCATATCTGTTCGTCGAATACAAGTGCAACATCGATTGCTGGTATTGCTGGGCATACAACAACCAGGTCAGAGGAATGACCGAAGATGTCGCCCGCCGGTCCATCGATTGGCTCTACGACAGCGGGTGCCGGGTACTAGCGTTGATGGGTGGCGAGCCTCTTCTCAGACCGCAATTCGCCCACAAGGTGGTTTACTACGCGGCGAAAAAAGGGTTCTGGGTGTATATCGGGACGAACGGCCGGCTGCTGCGGCCGGAGGTGGCCGACCGTCTTGGTGACGCCGGGGTTGCCGTGATCAACTTTGCGCTGGATGCATGGGACCTGAAGCCCAGCCTTCCCAAAGCACTCGTCCCCGCGCAAAGGAATCTCGAACACATCCTGCGCAAGCAATACGTATACGGATATATGGTCTTCTTCAATATCAACATCTGCCGCAACAACACTGAAGATGTGCGCCGGCTTACGGAATACGCGCACGAACACCGCATTGCGACCGATTACCACATCAACGAGACGCCCATGCTCGAGCAGGACGATCACTTCAAGCATCTCGCCGAGAATCCAACCTACATTCGGCCCGAAGATTGGCGGGAGGTGGATGGTCTCATTGATTGGCTGATCGAGAAAAACCGATCCGGCTATCAGATGGTGAACTCGGTACAGCGTCTTCAGGAAATGAAGGCATTCATGCGAATGTCCTCCGGCCTCGACCTGAAGAAATACGGCTGGTACGGCGATGGGGCAGAGAGCAACGGCCATCAGGCCGGAATCCTTGCTTCCATGCCGGGCATCCTGCAGGGCGCCAGCGGTGGGTTGCAGTTTGCGGAATGGGGCTGCCGCGCCGGCCAGAACAACGTCATCATCCGCACCGACGGCACAGTCGCACCCTGCTTCCCGATGTATCCGGCATCCTTCGACTGGGGCAACATCGATGAGCCGAAGTTTGATCAGAAGCAACTGAGTCAGATGAAGAAGACCTGCCAGCAACAATGCTTCTCGACTTTGAATCACAATCTTGCGTATTGCTATAACGACGCACGCGTAGTCAAGTGGCTCTGGTCGCAAGCGGTCAAGAACAGGTTCCAAGGCGGCGCGCGAAGTTTCGATGACTGAGGGTGCGTAAACGGTCGGACAGATCTGAACCGATACGGCCGGCAAGGAAGGAGCCGATTACGCTATGTTCATCCGCAGCGTAACTAAAAGATGCGTTCTGGCGGCTGTTCTAGTGTGTGTGAATATGGCAGTGGAACATCCTGCGGCCGGACAATCCGCTGAAAACGCAGAGAACGGGGACCGGCGAGAGGAATCTGAGACTGTCCAATCGCCACATCCGGATGCCCGAGCAGAGGAGATATTTGCAGAGCTGGTGAAACAGAACGAGCTGCGCAATGCTCGATTGCGGGAATATTCTGCGGTCAGAACCTACTCGGTTACGAATCTCAACGGCAGGATTCATGCCAGAGAAACCGTGCGAATGGAATATGTTGCCCCGAATAGAAAAACGTTCGTGACGACCTCCGAGGAAGGGTCATCTTTGGTTCGCCATATGGTGCTCAAACGGCTGATCGAGAGCGAAAGCTCCGCAGCAACCGGAAAGGAGCATCACGACAGCTCAGTCATCCCCGCGAACTACACGTTTAGTTTCCTGGGCGCAGAAGATGTGGACGGTCACCACTGCTATG
>OBLQ010000761.1_pt1 | contig 12313 bp, 9 predicted proteins | sample 1519881 | NCBI WGS metagenome assembly OBLQ01 (sample SAMN01911456, study PRJEB22533) | soil metagenome | biome: Soil | place: Malaysia | collected 2012-04-30 | depth DG_metagenome m | reverse complement strand
CTGCTGGTGCAGGTTCTGACGTCGCCGGAGGTGTCGCAGCTGGTTGTCGGTGGCGGCGATGATCCGCAGAGAGTGCTCTGGGTGCAGAACTTCTGCATGTGGGCCAACGCGTGTACCGCGTTTTCGTGCCGGATTGCGCCCACTCATCCCGTGTGCGCGTTTTGCACGGTGGCCTCGTGGGCCTGCACCATCATTCAACTTGTGTGCAGTTGGTTCGGTTGCGCGTGAAGGAGGCACTCATGGACGAAAAGGTTCGATCGATCATGCTCGTCGGCAGCAGTCTCACATTTCTCTACGGCCTGGTGCTGCAGAAGTACGCCCTGTGGCGCCACCGCGCGCCCGATTGCGACGGCCCGTGGATGAGCTTTGATCCGCGCAACTGGCGTGAGCGGCGCGAGTGGTTCTCCAGCGAGTACGGATACCGGCTGTACCGCTGGGCGGGATGGCACACGCTGCTCGGAAGCCTGGCCATGACGGCATTGTGGTTCATGCGGTAGCGAGCCGGGTGGATGACAACCGCGTCGAGCGGTGATCTGCGGCGGCAGAGCGAAGTGCGCTCCGCTCTGCGCGCGACCCACCAACGAGCGCACATTCCCTTCGTATGCCAACGTGGTCTCCGCCGTGGTACAATAGAGGGCCGCCCGGAGATCACCGTGAACCGTCTCACCGCACTCCGTATTACGATGGGCCTGGCGGGTGCCCTGACAACAGCCTGTGGCTCGGATCCAGTGCATCCCACCAGTCCGCCCACCTCGCACAACGTCGTTGTGACCTGGGAACATCCCTTTCCGCCCGCAGCTGTCAACTGCCTTGCTGGATTTGCAAGGGATGACATTTATGCGGTGGGCGGCGGCGGAATGATCCTCCACTACGACGGAAGGAACTGGTCGACAGTCAATAGTCCTACACGCGCCTCGTTGAGCGGGCTGTGGGCGCCAGCGAGGGATAACATCGTTGCGGTCGGCTACAACGGTGCAATCATTCGTTTCGATGGTCATGACTGGAACACCGAAGAATCGGGCACAACCAACCCCCTGAGCGCGGTATGGGGCAGCGCTCCCGACACGGTCTATGCGGTCGGGTACCCCGGCGTGGTCCTGCGCAATGACGGTCATGCGTGGACAGCCATCCCGGGGCCACCGTCGTTGCAACTGATGCGCATCTGGGGGACCGACGGCGCCAACATGTACGTCGGAGCGACGGACAGCCTGTATCATTTCGACGGCGCGACCTGGACGAATACCGGCATCTACGTACGGGATTCTGTCTGGGGAATCTGGGGCTCTTCCCGAAATGACGTCTGGGTGACGGACGGCACCAACTGGCCGTGGCACTATGACGGGTCAAAATGGGCGAACCTGTATCCGTACGTGAACTATCCGTTCACAAATTTCTGGGGACTCGGGCCGGACGATCTTTATGGCGTCGGCACCGATGGATTCGTTGCGCATTATGACGGCACTTCGTGGTCCTCGCAAAACCTGGGAGACTACTTCCTCCGTACACAATGGGGTACAGCACACGACGACATTTGGGTTGGCGGTTTTCCACAGCGGGGCTTCGGTGGTGGGACCTTGTTTCACTATGACGGGGTGGACTGGACGCCATCGGGCGAATTTCTCGGCAGCGGGCTGCGGGACATCTGGAGCAACCGAAACGGCAGCCGTGCAATTGCGGTCAGTGTTTACGGCAGGATTCTGCGCAAGGAAAACAACACGTGGCGGTCGGACGGGGACGTTACCACGCAACAGCTGAATGCGGTTTGGGGCGCACCGACGGGTGAGGCATTCGCAGTGGGCAACGCGGGCACGTGTCTGAAGTTCAACGGTCAGAGCTGGGTGCCGGTCACCATCGGTACGCCTGCCTCCCTGTACGACGTGTGGGGTTCATCGAGCTCAGACCTCTATGTCGGCGGGGAGAACGATTTGTGGCATTTCGACGGGAGCAACTGGATGCCAGCGGGTTTCCACCATCTGGTAAATTCCGTCTGGGGCACCGGTCAATCGAATGTCTACGCCTGCGGGATCGATTCCCTGTTCGAGAAGGCGGTCATTCAGCATTTTGACGGCAGTTCGTGGACCGATATGCCCACCGGCTCCACGAAATGGGTGAGCTCTCTCACCGGTTATTCCAATGGCGCTGTCTTTGCCAGATTCCACGACGACGTGGAGCAACGCGATTTCATCAAAGAATACCGGGGAGGAAGCTGGGAGGACATATCACCACCACAGTTCAGCCAGCTCGGCCCCTTTGCCGCAAGCGATGATTTCGGACTCGTCGTTGTAGGAAGTAATTTGGTGGGAGGCGGAGCGCTGTTGGATCGAATGGTACTACGCTTCAGCGCCGGAGAGTGGACTCGCATGGATACAAAGTACCAGACCTATTTCCAAAGCATATGGGGCGGACTCGATGGAGGAGTTTACCTGGTCGGTGACGCCGCCATCGTACGCTGTCATTATTGATCACCAGTGGTGGCCAGCATGCGCTGGAACTTCTGACCCACACTCACATGCACCAACGAAGAGGCCCGGTTGCCTGCGCAACCGGGCCTTCGTGCTTTCGTCCCCACCAGAAACGAAAGCTGAATCACGTACCGCCACTAGGCGTCGTAGTACAGGAAGAACTCGTACGGATGCGGACGCAACGCCATCGGGCCCACTTCCTTGGCCCGTTTGTACTCGATCCAGGTGGCGACCATCTCTTCGGTGAACACGTCTCCCTTGAGCATGAAGTCGTGATCGGCCTCGAGCGCGTTCAACGCGTCCGTCAACGAACCCGGCGCCTGCGGGACCTTTGCCAGTTCTTCCGGCGGAAGGTCGTAGATGTTCTTGTCGAGCGGCTGGCCGGGATCGATCCGGTTCTGAATTCCGTCCAGGCCCGCCATCAGCATGGCCGCAAATCCGATGTAGGGATTGCACAGCGGATCCGGACAACGGAACTCCACACGTTTCGCCTTGGGTGACTGCGAGTACATGGGAATACGAACCGACGCACTGCGGTTGCGCTGCGAGTACGCAAGATTCACCGGCGCTTCGTAGCCCGGCACGAGCCGTTTGTACGAGTTCGTGGTCGGGTTGGTGATTGCGCACAGCGCCGGCGCATGCTTGAGCAGACCACCGATGTAGTGCAGCGCCATATCCGAGAGACCCGCGTACTTGTTGCCCGCAAACAATGGCGTGGAATCCTTCCACAGACTCTGGTGGCAGTGCATCCCGGATCCGTTGTCGCCGTAGATGGGCTTGGGCATGAAGGTCGCGGTCTTGCCGTGCCGGCGCGCCACGTTGCGCACCACGTACTTGTAAGTCATCAACGAGTCCGCCATGCGCGTGAGGGTATCGAAGCGAAGATCGATTTCGCTCTGGCCCGCGGTTGCCACTTCGTGGTGCTGCGCCTCCACGTCGATACCAAGATTCATGATCTCCAGCATCATCTCGCTGCGGATGTCCTGCAACGTGTCGGCCGGCGCCACCGGGAAGTACCCTTCCTTGAAGCGCGGCTTGTATCCGAGGTTCGGCTTTTCGTCACGGCCCGAGTTCCAGCTGCCTTCGGACGAATCGAGGTGGTAGTACGCGCCCTGCGGCTGTGCGTCAAAACGCACGTCGTCGAAAATGAAGAACTCCGCTTCGGGCCCGAAGAACACGCTGGTCGCCAGACCGGTGCTCTTCACATAGGCTTCAGCCTTGATGGCAATGCCGCGCGGGTCGCGCGGATATTTTTCCTTGGTGATGGGATCGAAGATGTTACAGATCAGAGAGAGCGTCGGTTCCTTCATGAAGGGATCGATGAATGCGGTGTTCGGATCCGGAACCACGATCATGTCGCTCTCGTTGATGTGTTTCCAGCCGCGGATGCTGGAACCATCGAAGCCGAAGCCGTCTTCGAACGAATCTTCTTCGAGCGAGCCGATGGGCAGACTGAAATGCTGCCACGTACCGGGCAGATCGACAAACTTGAGGTCGAGCACACGCGCTTTGCGATCGCGCGCGAACTTCAGGACCTCCTGGGGAGTTCGCTTCTCCATCACACCACCCTCCTTGAATGCTGGGATTTGGGACCGGAACCGGCGCAGCGGCGGATCCGGGTGATCCAAAAAAGTTCTTTTACAGGGGTCGCTGAAAAGAGTCAACGGCGGATCGAGGCAAGCGCGAGAAAAGCTGTGGATGACGTCGCCGGGAGCCCCGCACGGGTCACTTCTGCACCGACTCCAGTTCCACCATGGCGCGGCCCACCGACGCGAACAGATCCGAGGCCAGAACACCGCGTTCGCCCCGTTCCAACGCCTCGATCTCTCCCGCCCGGCCGTGGAGATAGCAGGCCACACAGGCGGCATCGAGGGCCGCCCCGGACGCGGGCCGGCCCGCGGCGGCCGCCTGGGCCAGAAAGCTCACGATGAAACCGGTCAGAACGTCACCGGTCCCGCCCTTGGACAGGGCGGAGGTACCGGAGCCGTTGACCCACACCTCGCCGTTCGGACCGGCAATCAGCGCGGGCGCGCCTTTGTGAACCAGGATGACGCCGAGCTTCTTCGCCGCCGCGGCGCTGTAGGCCATGCGCTCGAGCGGAGTGGTTGGAATGCTGTCACCGGTCAGGCGCGCCAGTTCGCCGTCGTGGGGCGTGATGACGACGGCCGCTTTCGCTTTCTTGAACTCCGCGGCATGACCGGCGAATGCGGTGAGTCCGTCGGCGTCCACCACGATCGGCGTCTTACAGTTGACGACGAAATCCCGGACGAACGCGTCGGTCTCATCATTGCGCCCGAGACCGGGACCGATGGCGACGGCGGTCGCTTTGCCGCCGGCGGTTGCAAGCAGGTCGCGCGCATTCTTCGCAATCGTGCCATCGCGGGTCTGCGGAAGCGCGGTCACAATGGCCTCTTCGAGGCCCGCCGGAATTTCCGCGCGCAGACTCTCGGGAACCGCGAGGTAGAGCATGCCGCAACCGCTGCGCAACGCCCCTTCGCCGGTGAGCAGGGGCGCACCGCGATAGGCGTCGCTGCCCGCAATCACCAGCGCGCCGCCCGCCCGGTACTTGTGGATGTCGGGTGCGCGCGGGGGCAGTTTTGATGCCGCGGCGCGCGCATCCAGATAGAACACGCGCTCCGAGTGTTTCTCCACGATTTCGGGAGGGAAGCCGATATCGATGATGTCGAGCCGGCCCACATGCGATCGCCCGGGATGAAAGAGCAATCCGGTTTTGGCCGCGCCGATGGTGAGTGTCATGTCGGCGCGCACGGCGTCACCATCGACGGCGCCGGTGGTGCCGTTCACACCCGAGGGAATATCGATGCTGACGACCGGAATCCCCCGCGCCGCCCGCGTCTGATTGATGAGTGCAATCATGTGCGCGGCGGTGCCCCGGGGCGCACCCGTAAAGCCGGTACCGAAGATGGCGTCGATGACGACGGTCGCGTCCTGCACGCTCTCGCCGGTGGCGTCGCGCTTTTGCACGCGCGGAAGACCGGACAGACGCTCGTAGTTGGCGGCGGCGTCCGGCGTGGACTGCGAACCGGGCTTGATCAGATGGAGCGAACACGTCCAGCCGGCGGCGACCAGATGACGCGCGACCACGAATCCATCGCCGCCGTTGTTCCCCGGGCCGATAAAAATGGCCGCGTGTCCCGCCGCAAACCGCCCGCGAATGATTTCCGCGACACCGCGCCCCGCGCGTTCCATCAGCTCGATGCCGGGAACAACGTTCGCGATCGTTTCCGCGTCCACTTTCTGCATCTGCTCGGCGGTAAGAACGCGGAATTGAGTACTCATGGTGGGAAGCCTCAGGAGGGGGTGTTCAGCCGGTCCACGATGTCCACCAGCTCATAGATGTCGTCGATGTCGAAGTCGGCGCCGCTCTCCCGGGCGCCCTTGGTGTCGCCGTAGCGGGCGAAGACGGTGCGCATTCCCAGCGTGCCGGCGCCCTTGATGTCGCGCTCGGGCCAGTCACCCACCATGATGGCGTCGGACGGCTGCAGCTGGAAGTAATCCAGCGTGCGCAGGAACGGCTTGGGAGAGGGCTTGCGCTCGCGCGTGTCTTCGAAGGTGGTGACGTAATCGAACATGTGGTGGAGCTGCAGGTAGCACAGCCGCAGCCATGCCTCCTGGCGCGGCGCGTCCGACACCACGCCCAGCCGGATACCGCGCTTCATCAGATCGATCAGCGTGATCTTCACGTGCGGATACAGCACCAGCGAGGCTTCCTTGGCGCGCCGGTAACCCACGATGCCCGCGGCCTGAATCTTGGGGTCCACCTTGCCCAGCAGATCGGTGAGCGCGTGGTCGAATACGTTCTGGAACTCGATCCCCTCGCGGTCGTAGACCTCATAGATCTTGTTCTTGATGTCCGACGGCGAAAAACGCAGGCCCGCGTCGATCATGGCGTCCACGGCGGCATCCACCGCATTCTCCTTCATGCGCATGAAATCCGTCAGGGTGTTGTCGAGATCGAAGATAACCGCCTTGATCATGTTATACTCGTTGCTGTTTGAGTTGGAATCGGCCGTGCCTCGCGCACATCCCGGGAGAGAGAGCTAATATTAATGGAGAATCACGACCAGAGCAACACCCCTGCCGGCAGCGACCTCTTCACGCTGGTAAACAACTACTTTCTGCTCTTCTTCTGCATCAGCTGCGTGCTCTCGAGCATGTTCATTCAGGAGCTGTTCGTGACGGCCGGCCTGTACCGCGAAGGCATCGGGGTGTCGTCGCTGTTCGGCATCGTGTTGCCGATCGCGCTCCTGACGCGGCGCTTTCCGGGCGGCTTCCGGGGTCAGATCCGGCTGACGCGCCCGCGCGTTCACCGCTTGATCCTGGTCATCGTGGCCGCCTGCGCCGCGGTGGTGCTGGTCGATCAGATCTACGTCATCAGCACGCACTTCAGCCCGGTTCCCGAGGACTACGCCGAGCAGATCCGGGAACTCAAGCCAACCAATGCCCTGCAGGTGGTGGTCACCGCCCTGGGACTGTGCCTGCTGGTGCCCGTATCGGAAGAAATCGTGTTCCGCGGCATGATCCAGCGTATCTTCTCGCGCAACATGGGACCGGTCGTGGGCGTGCTCCTGGCCGGCGCCATTTTTGGCGCGGTGCACCTCAACGCCCACCTGCTCGTCAGCATCACGGCCTTCGGGTGGTTCCTGGGCTACCTCTTCGAAAGCACGGGCAACCTGCTCTATTCGATGGTCGCCCACGCCATTTTCAACGGTGTGGCCCTGTTCCAGCTGGCCACCAACGAGAACGTGGAGGGCGGCAACCTGCCCGTCTACCTGCAGGATGTGTGGATCACGGTGGTGGCCCTGGTCATCTTCGTCTTTCTGCTCATCAAAATAAAAGAAGGAGGCTCCGAATCGGAGCCCCCTTCCGAGATTGTTCATCCGCCGGTCGTGTGACCGGATCTACTTCACGGACGTGCTGATGTCACGTCCGAGGCTTATCTCTCCGTTGTCGATCCGGATATTGAATCCACATTCCGGATTGCTGCACACCCACGCCTTGTACATGATGGGCGCGCCGTCACGGCCGTAGTCGGAAAGCGGCAGTAACGTTCCCTTGTTGCACTTGAGACAGCCAGTCATTTGTTTATCCATGTCCCTGCCCGTCGCAGTTGCCCGCGCCGGGCGTCGTCACCTCCCTGTTATCTCGCCGCTCCCCACGCAACGTAAAGCCGTGCAAAGATGCTACATACTGCGGCGGACCAAAAGTATCGAATCGCCTGTACGAGAGTGTCAAGCGTTTCCCCACCCTCGCGTGTGCCTGAATTCCGTCCACCGATCGCTGAAACCTGTTACAATGAAGTACTTCCCTGAGTCGCCACACTGCACCCCTGGTAACGTTCGAGGTGCATGTTTTGACTACAAATCAATCATTTCAAGCTGTTCGCCTGCCGGGTGCGATTCTCTTCTGTCTGCTGCTGGCTGCGGGTGTCGCGCGCGCCGCCGTCGACGGCGGCGAGTCAACCGCCACGTCAGCGGCCGGGATTCTATTCTCGTGCCCGGCCGGAGATGGCGAAACGCTCGGCCGGTGGGGGCTGACGATCAGCGCCACTCTGCTGAGCTACATGGACGTTCCCCAGGCGAACGTCCCATCGTCGGACATGTGGCTGGTCGGATGCAACGCGGGCCTGAGGTTGTGTTCAACCGCATCCCCGTTCCAACCGAACGCCACCGACAACAACGGTCACATCGTTCTGGATGGAATTCTCTCCGTGTCGGGCTGCGACAATTCCGGGTTGCACCTGGTGGCGCAGGGAGCCCAGCTCTTCAGCTGCGTTCCCATCCAGGTCCGTACGCCGGATCTCAAGTCGAGCGGAGCGCCGGGACCGGCACCGTGCGGCGGCGATCAGATCTGTCCCGACGGGCGCGTGAATCTCGCGGACTACTCGTTCTTCGTGACGCATTATCCGATTTCCTCGAATCCAGCGCCGCCGTACTTCGCGTGCGCCGATCTGGCGCTACCGTATGAAAATCCAATCGGACTGGCGGACTTTTCCCGTTTTGCCAATCATTTCGCGGCCGGGCATGCGTGTCCGTAACGTCCGGGCGAAGCTTCACCATATGGAGCGTGTGATGCGTTGGAATACTCTGCTGCTCGCGGTCGCGCTGGCCGCATCCACTGTCACCGCACACGCTGCCATGGTGGTTTACACGGCGGACGGACTGGCGCGCATGGGCCCCGATGATCCACCCGGGAGCACGTCGTCCGTCACTATCCACGCGGCTCGCAACGAGTACGAACCGTTTCAGATCATCGTGCATGCGGGGGACACACCGCTTGCCGGCGTGAGCGCCACCGCGAGTGATCTGCGCGCACCGGACGGTTCCGTCATCGCCTCGCTGAATGTCACCTTCTACCGCGAACAGTACGTGCATGTGGTGACGCCCAGCCCGCGCTCGCCGGGCGGCGCCGGCTGGTATCCGGACGCGCTGATTCCCTTCGAGCGGCCGAAGACCGGCCTGCGACCGGGGAAACCGCGTTTTGTGGGAGCGCCCTTCGACGTCGCCGCGGGCGCCAATCAGCCGGTCTGGGTGGATGTGTACGTGCCGGCCGGAAAAGCACCCGGCGTCTACACGGGCACCGTCACGGTGACCGCCGCCGCCACCGACGCAGTCACGATTCCCGTCGAGCTGACAGTGTGGAACATCACACTGCCGGAAACGCCGTCGATGCGGTCCAACTTTGGAAAGCTGGGAACCGACATCGCCAACATGCACGGTGTCGTGATGAACTCCCTCGAGTTTCTTCCCATTGAGTGGGAATACGGCGCCCAACTGGCGGCGCACCGCATCTCGCCCATCATTCCCAACACGGCGTACCCGGAAGTGCGCGGCGACGGCAGCATCGACACGCATCGCACACACGCCCGGCTGGTGCGCTGGATGAACACGTTCCATGTGACCGGGTTTCCCATCCGCCTGCTCGGCGACGATCCCGCGGGGCGCGACCAGGCGCGCAACGTGACCCACCTGCGCGCCATGTACAGCTACCTCAAGGCCAACGGATGGGAGAAGACGGCCTATGTCTACGTGATGGATGAACCCAACACCGCCGCGGCGTATGCGGAAGTGCGCAGGCGCGCCGCCATGATTCACGCGGCGCAACCGGGCATCAAAGTGCTGTGCACCGAGCAACCCGATCCGCAGGAAGCATCCTGGGGTTCGCTGGTGGGAAGCGTGGACATCTGGGTGCCGCTGTGGTCGCTGTGGAACGACGCGGCGGTGACGGCACGCGAACGCGCGGGCGACGAGGTGTGGTCGTACACGGCGCTGTGTTTTGCGTACAGGGGCTACGATACCCCGTTCTGGGAGATCGACTACCCGCTTCTCGACTACCGGATTCCCGCATGGATCAACTGGCGCACCGGCGCCACCGGGCTCCTGTACTGGTCACCCGTGAACTGGTCGGGCACGTCCGATATCTGGACGGACACGGGCACGCATCACAACCAGGGCGCCACCTTCAACGGGGAGGGCGCGCTCTTCTATCCCGGGACCGCCATCGGCTACGACGGCCCCATTCTTTCCATGCGCCTGCAGCAGATTCGCGAAGGGCTCGAAGACTACGAGTACCTGAAGTTGCTGGCGGACCGCAACGACCGCGCGTTCGTGGACGAGACCGTCAGGACGATCGCACGCAGCTGGACCGACTGGGACAGCCACCCGCAGGCGCTTTATGACGCGCGCGAGGCCATCGCACAACGTCTCACCCGGGGAAACTGAAGCGCTGACGCGGGCGCTCTACAGATATCCCAACGTCCGCAGACGCTGCAGTTCTTCCTCGTCCATCCGCACCGTCGGGTTGGAGATGCCCCGCTCCTCGCGATAGGCCTCCATGGCGCGCTCATGTTCGTCGAGATATGCCTGGCCGCGCGCCACGATGTCGGGGTACTTCACGACCAGAGAGTTTCGCTCGCCCGGATCATCGGCCAGATTGAACAACAGGTCGCGTCCGGTGGTTTCGGAGCGAATGTACTTCCACCCGTCGAAGACCACCGATTCCCAGTGCGACCGGAACAGCGTGCCTCCGCTGAACAGCGGACGGGCGGGGAGATGCGCCACCTTGCCGGTCATGAGCCCGGCCGCCGATATGCCCGTGGGCGTGTCCACCGGCGGCAACCCGCACAGATCCAGGATGGTCGGCGTTACATCGTAGCCGGACACCGGATCATCCACCTTGTGTTCGGAAGTGCCGCCCGGCAGCTTGAACATCAACGGAACGCCGATCAACTCCTGATACAGCGTGTGCCCGTGCTCGAATCCATCGTGATCCCAGAACTCCTCGCCGTGGTCCACCGCAAAGACGATCAGGGAATTGTCGTAGATGTTCGATTTCTTCAGCGACGCCACAAAACGGCCGATCTCGGAATCCACGTAGCGAACGTCCGCTTCGTACAGCGACCGCGCCCAGGCCCGCTCGGCCGGCGTGCCGAAGAGGTCCATGGTGGGTCGCGCCAGCGACGTGATGTTGAGCGAATAGCCCATCTTCTCATCGATGGGCATGTGCTGCACGAACTGGCGCGGCGGCGTGTAGGGCAGATGCGGGTCATAGTAGTGCAGCCACAGGAAGAAACTCTGGTTCCGGTGCGCGTGCGACCACTTGATGGCCAGGTTGGTCACGTCGCGCGTGGACGTTGCGTCCTCCACCGGTTTGCGCTCGAACTTTGCCGCCAGCGATTCGCCCAGGCTCACCGGCTTCAGGTGGATGGCGCGGATATCGTACAGCTTGAATCCCTGCGCAAATCCGCGGTGCGGTGCCAGCATCCCGTTGGCCACGAAGGCCGCCGTCGCGTAGCCCGCGTCGCGAAAGCGCTCGGCCACCGTCGTGATGGTGTCGGGCAGCACCATGGCCGCGGTGGTGACGCGGTGCGCGTCGGTGGGAAGACCGGTCAGCATGGACGAGAACGATGGTTCGGTCCATGACGATGATGCGGTCACATTGCTGAACAGATAGGACTGCGATGCGATGGCGTCGATGTTCGGTGTGGATACGGTCTTGGAACCGTAGGCCGACACGCAGTCGCGGCGCAGCGTGTCCACGGTGAGGAAGATCACCTGCTGGATCTTTCCGGTGGAATTGGCCGCCGCCGCGGACATGGCAAACTCACGGCTGCGCTCGATCTCCACTCCACCGCCCAAACCCACAAATACCACCACCGCGTACGTGATCACCGCCGCCAGCCCCCAGCCGCGCAGCGTCGTGCTGCGGACCAGTCGCGCAATCACGAACACGGCACCGGCAAACAGAAGGTATGCGAAATACGAGGGCACCGACGTGGTGTCGTTGACGGCAACGAACGCGACCCACGCCACCACCATTCCCAGCGGCATGATGAAGGCCAGCGTCCGGCCGAAAAGGCGCCTGATGGTCACGGCCCTGGTTTGCCGGGTGTGACTCACCAGCGCGTACCATCCCAGTCCCATGGCGGCGGCCAGCGCCAGATACAGCGTCCAGTCGACGAGTCCCGTGACACCGGTATGGGGAGAGCGAACGTCGTAGCACACGAACAGAACTGCAACGCCCATCGCCGTTGCGATGGAAAGGGGATGCTCGTCGCGCGTGCGACCGAAGATCGGTTCCACCACGGCCCAGCGGCAGACGAGAAAAACCAGCAACGCCACAACGGCGGTCATCGCCACCACCAGCGCCGCGAACGACGGTGATGAAAACCGGGTGGAGGCGGCGGCCAGGCCCACGACACCGTCGATGCAGGCAACCGTGAGGGCGGTTACACACCCGATCACGAGGGACCGAAGAAATCGATATTTCATGGCGCTCTCTCCGCTGGTTATCTCGCGGTCGAAGCAAGAATGCAGCCCGAGTTCAGGTGA
>OBLQ010000760.1_pt1 | contig 12322 bp, 8 predicted proteins | sample 1519881 | NCBI WGS metagenome assembly OBLQ01 (sample SAMN01911456, study PRJEB22533) | soil metagenome | biome: Soil | place: Malaysia | collected 2012-04-30 | depth DG_metagenome m | reverse complement strand
GTGGCAGCTTGTGTCGTAGGAGCGCCGGACGTCATCGCCGGCGAACAGGTTAAGGCTTTTGTCATCCTCAAAACGGACGTCCGCGGCGTAACATCCTATGAACTCACGAAACATTGCCGCGAGAGGCTTCTTCCGTATGAGGTGCCCGACTACGTCGAATTCAGAGACATGCTACCAAAATCCAAAATTTGGGAAAGCTCTTGCGCCGCGAGATGCGCAATGAAGAGCAGCGAAAAGCGGCGGGCGCCTCAAGTCGGCCACACGAAAGCCGATGACAGCGTTGCGGAAAACGAGTTCGCTGAGAGCAATCATCGCAGGCTTTGCCCGCCGGCAGGCTTTTCACTTGAGATTGGGATCTTGAGTCTCTGCCCTATGTAGAGGAAATTTGGATTTGTCATGGTCGCCGTATTCGCCTCATAAATCCTTTTCCACTTGTAGGAGTTTCCTAGATACTTGAGCGCCAGGTAACTTAGCGTGTCCCCGCGCTGAACCGTGTAGTCGAGCACCTCGGCTGCGCCGCTGGGGGCCGAAACGGCCTTTGTCTCGATCTGGGCTGTTTTCGGCTTAACGGCGGGTTGCGCTCCGGCTACCTTGGCAGTCGCAGCTTTGTCCCTACTAACCGGCTCGCCGCGGCGAGCGACGACCGGCTGGTCCTTGTACAGCCGATCAATAAATCCGGAGCTGTCCAGTTCTTTGATAAAGGTCAGATCCACAAAATCCTCCGGGCGCCTCGTTTTCGCCTTAGCATCTTTAGCCGACATTTCCCGGAGCATAATTTCGATTCCGCGAAGCGTTGGATACGGCTTTTCGGGAGTGAGGAGCATTCCCAGATGTTCGTAAACTTCCGCGAGCACGTCCGCATCTTTGGTCTTTAAATACTTTCCTAGGATGGCCATCGACTCGGCGCGGTGTGTCTTGTAATAGTGAATCCCTTCCACGTAAGCTTTCATGACATTGCGAACCAAATCGGGCCTGGACTTGATCAGCGCTTGTGTCGTCGCGAGACCTGTATGCTGGTATTCGAGTCCGAGCATTTGCAAGTCCGCAAGGGTATGGAAGCCGAGGGCTTTGGCCTTGAGGGTTGACGGCACTGAAGTCATCGCCCCGTTGACCTTTCCCGATTCGAGAGCGGCAAAGCGGGCTGGCTGACTGCCAATTTCCAGAATCGTGACGTCCTTCCCCGGCGTCAGACCGAACTTATCGAGAGCGTAGCGAGTCGCAAAATCTGATGACGATCCGCGGCGGCTCACGGCCAAGGTCTTCCCCGCGAGCTGCTCGGGCCGGGTGATGCTTTTGTCGACCATGAGCTGATAATCCATGGTATTAAGAAACCCGGCAATCATCACGACGTCGGAGCCGCGGAGACGGCTCTGGATCGCGCCGGCGCCGGCCATCTGAGCAAACGCCACCTCTTTTGAAATAAGGCTTTGCACCGCCGTGCTGCCGCTTTCGATGAACACCATCTCCACGTCCAGGCCATACTTGCGGAAAAAACCGCGTTCGTAAGTGATCCACAGCGGTGCCATGTTGCCTGAAATGGAGCTATAGGCGATGGTGATTTTCTCGGCGGGGTGTTCGGAAATGTTCTCAGCGGCTCGCGCGACGTTGGAACACAACAATATGAGCAAACAAACCAGAGTCAGCAACTTTATGCGGTGCTGTTTGCCCTTTGCGGCCATTACCTTTCCTTTCCTAAGAAACTTCGATCCATAGGGCACTTTCCCGATGAAAAGCGCGACCGTGCCGTGCGAGAAGAGTGAATTTACAGAGCGTTGTTAGGGGCATAGTCATTTTTGATTTTCTTGTCAAGGGAATTCACAGATCGGCTTGAGAAAGCAGGAGCTTCCACACGCACGATGAGGGCGCGAAGTTTTGCCGCCTGGCGATTCGAGTCAAAGGTACGCTTCAAGAGTGGAATTTTCCCCTCCCTCATCTTCCCCCGGCAAGGTTATGTCGCGAGGCCGAAAATATTAGATCGTCATCCCGAACGAACGTGAGGGATCTAAGATTTCTCGCTCCGCTCGAAATGACACCAGGACATAAATCCGGCCTTTTCTGGGTTGTGACACAGTCTCGGTACGGGGAACGAGAAAAGTGGAGGCGGTTGTGACGGAGCCGCGCCAAACCTTCGCGGCTGATTTTGAGAGCCCTTATTTGCGTTTGCGATCTTCGTACAATTGGCTGCCGGTGCCCAAAGAAAGGCCTTTGGCGCGGCAGTAACTGGCAATTTTTTCTAGAAAACGCTCTCCAAAATCGGCGAGCTTACGTTCGCCGATGCCGCGCACATTGAGAACCGCCGCCGCGGATGCGGGTCTAAGACGCGCGTAGTGTTGCGTCGCTGAACAACACGTATGCGGGCACGCCGCGTTCATCGGCGAGTTCTCGCCGCAGCCCTCGAAGCGCTTCAAATAATCCGCTGTCAACGCCTTCCCACGATTTCTCATCGAAGCGGGTCTTCTTGACCTTGAGGTTTGGTTGGCGCAACCGCACGGCGCGGGTTCCACGCAGGACTTCTCTGGAGGCGGCATTTAAGCGCAGCACAGGACGATCGCCGGTCGTGCGCTCTAGCACTCCGTCATCGACCAGCTGGTAGACTATGCTAGTGAGGGTCTTGCGGTCGGTGTCCTTCAGCAATCCGTAAGTGCTCAGCTCTTCGTGACGCCAGCGTCGCACGCGTTCGGTATTGGCGCCTAACAGAACATCGACAATATGCTCGGCGCCGAAGCGCTCGCCGGCGCGTGCGACGCACGAAAGAATCTTCTGCGCCGTCACCGTCGCGTCGGCCAAACCTTCCACTTCATTCAGACAAACGTCGCAGGCCTCGCAATCCGGCTTGGCGTACGCTTGGCCGAAGTATTCTGACAGCTTGCGATGGCGGCAATAAACACCGCTGCACAGGGCGCGCATGTGATCGAGCAGTTGCCGCGCCGCGGCGACAATTTCATTGGCACCGTCGGCTTCGGCAGCGCTTTTCTCCAGCAGGGATTGCCAGCGCAGGACATCCGCCGGCGAATACAAAAGCACGCACTCGGCTTCCAACCCGTCCCGGCCGGCGCGGCCGGTCTCCTGTTGATAATGCTCTATAGATTTTGGCATTGCGGCATGGATAACGCAGCGAACGTCGCTCCGGTCGATGCCCATGCCAAAGGCGACTGTAGCCGTCACTGCGTCGATGGCTTCCGCCGCAAATGCATCCTGGGTGCGGCGGCGTTCATCGGCTTCCATGCCCGCGTGATAAAACGCGGCACGCACACGGTTTCTTTTTAGGAACGCCGCCATAGCTTCGGTGTCCTTGCGGCTAATGCAGTAGACAATGGCCGCTTCGCCCCGATGGCGCTCTAAGATCTCAAGAACTTGCGTGTGCGCATCAGTGCGCGGCACGATTCGATAGACAAGGTTGGGGCGGTCGAAAGTACCAACCAAAAGGGCCGGGTTGCGCAGCCGCAGTTGAGCGGCGATATCGACGCGCACGCGCTTGGTGGCGGTCGCTGTGTACGCGTGAACGCTGGCCTGCGGGAAGCGCGTTTTCAACTCGGCCAGTTGGCGGTATTCCGGCCGAAAGTCGTGGCCCCAATGGCTGATGCAATGCGCCTCGTCAACCGCAAACGCGCGCACGCGAATACGCTCGATCAGACGCAAAAAACGGTCTGTCAGTAAGCGCTCCGGCGCTACGAACACCAAGCGGTAGCGCCCGCGAATCATCTGCTCTTCGGTCTGCCGCAGGGCTTCCGGGCTCGTGCCGCTATACAAAGCCGCCGCGGGATAACCGCACTCGCGCAAGCCATCCACTTGATCCTTCATCAAAGAGATCAGCGGCGAGACGACAATGTCGGTGCGCTGCGCCAGTTCCGCCGGTACTTGGTAGCACAGCGATTTACCGCCTCCCGTCGGCATGACGACCAGCGAGTCGCGTTGCTCGAGGCCGGCACGAATCGCCTCTTCTTGCAGCGGGCGCAACTGCGAATAGCCCCAGTAACGGCGAACGATGGCGAGAATGTCGGCGGTTGAGCAGCTTGTAAATGGACTCATGGAACTCCCGTTGGCAGTGGTGATATCAAATCGAAATGTTCGGTGCGAGTCTCTTTGAAGGGTGTAATGCCCCGACGCCGCCTGACGCGATCCGAGCCTTTCCATATTACGGCTTTGACCGCACGGCGTCGAGGCTGGAACGTTTATCGCGGCGCTGGCGTTTGCGTCAGATGCCTTCGCCCATGCCCCGCTGCGTACCTTGAATCGGCGTGCGATTCCAGTCAAGCGCTTCCTGAATCCTGCGTGGCAAAGGCGGTTTGCGGGCGCTCATGAACTGCACGAATTCGTCCTTGGAAGGGATTGTCATACGCGGATTTTGCCGCTTCTCATCGCCTAGAGCAGAAACCGCTTCGCGGTAATCATGCCCCGGATAAACGCGAATCTGGTCGTCGAGTGCCGCGAGCTTCCGCAGGCTATCATACTGCGCGGCGGCGTTGCCGCCGGGCAAGTCCGTGCGACCGCACCCGCCAATCAGGAGCGTATCTCCGGTAAAAATTCTCTCTCGAAAAAGCAAACACATGGAGTCTTGCGTGTGGCCGGGAGTGGCAATGACCTTGAGCGACTGCTGTCCGAACCGGATTTCCTCGCCGTCACTAACGCGTCTGTCTACGTACGGCGCCTCGCTGGCGTGGTGCATCACGACTTTGAGTCCATAGCGTTCGCGCATCACTTTGCAGGCTGAATTGTGATCCGCATGCGTGTGCGTATCGATGGCGTAGACAAGCTTCGAACCGAAGAATTGCGCCAACTGAAAATAGTCGTCGGCTTTTTCGATCTCCGGGTCGATCACCACGCAATCTCTGTCTTTCGAACAGCCGAGAATGTACGACAAGCAACCGCTCGAGCGAATTTGCTCGAAAAAAAACTCTTCGCCGGCCATTGGCAACCTCCGGATAAGATTTTTCGGATGATGTTTTTTCTTATCATTGTAACTTGTTTGTCGTCCAGTGATAAGATCATGATCGAATCATAATTGGATTGACAGTACGGCTCTGCCTCTGTTACCTGTTATCAACCGTCTAAGTGTGCATCTGCATGGTTATCGATCCACAAGAAATGCGCCGCGTTATGGGACACTTCGCCACCGGCGTCACGGTCATTACCACCAGGGGCAAAGACGGCGCTCCCAACGGGCTTACAGCCAACGCTTTCCTATCGTTGTCCCTCAATCCGCCGCTGGTGTTGATCAGCGTGGACAAATCGGCGCAATGCTATAGCTGTTTTGAGCGCGGAAACGGCTTTATCGTCAATTTCCTGAGTGAAGGCCAGGAATCGCTGTCGCGCCGTTTCGCCACCAAGGGAATCGACAAATTTGCCGGGCTTGAGTGCCATGACGGTGTCAACGGCGCCGTTATTCTGGACGGCGTGCTGGGCTATGTCGAATGCACGATTACGCAGTGTATCGATGGAGGGGACCATACCATCGTGATCGGGGAGGTCCTCCATGCAGACGCGGCCGACGAACGGCCGCTGCTTTTTTTCAAGGGCAAATACCAACGCCTGCCGAATTAGACGATCGGTCCAGAGGTTTAAAGCGTTCAAATCGTTCCAGCGATCCAAGCGGAAGCGCACGCGGGATCGGGAGCACTGAAATTAAAGCTATGACTTCTCCCAGAGGTCCTCAAAGAGCTTGACGGAGCCGGGCCCGAAACCGGCATAGTGGTTGTTAAAAAATGCATAGGTTCTTACGCCGCGGTTGACTATCTTTTTTAACTCCCCGCTCCAGATGGTCATCTCTGCGGTCTTATCTTCGATGAGTTTGTCCCATTTGTGAGTCTTGTTCTCGATTCCCTTGCGATCGCCAATAAAGCGGGCATAGCAAAAGTCGGCGGTGACCACATCGAGCGCCTTCGCCAGCGTGGCAATTCCGGGCATCCAGGCTTGCGCCACGAGCGCAAAGGCAACCGAATGCTCGCGCAGAATCTCCAGAAAATCCCAGCTGATCCAGTTTCTATTACGAATTTCTAGCGCGAACTGAAAATCTTTGGGCAAGCACTGCAAAAACGGCCGCAAGAGCCTGTCAAACGGCTCTCGCGAAGGGAAAACATTCTTATTGAAATAAGGGAATTGCAAAACCAGGGGCCCCAACCGGTCGCCCAGCAGTTCCATGGTTGAGAGAAATGTCGTGAATTCGGCGCCGCAGTTTGTCAGGACCTTCTCGTGGGTGATGATCCGTGGAACCTTAGCCGCGAAAACGAAGCCGGGCGGTGTTTTCTCCCGCCACGCCATCACCACCGTCCGTGCCGGAATGCTGTAGTAAGTGGAATCAATCTCCACGGCGCGAAAACGACGCGCATATGCTTCGATGAAATGCCCAGGTTTTAGCGCGGGCGGGTAAAACGGTCCCACCCAGTCCGGGCAGGACCAACTCGATGTGCCAGCGTAAAGATTTTCCGGAAGCGGCATAGCCATTCTTGACCATATCAGTTGTGAGCCGTCAACAGTTCCTTGCCCGGGTGTCTGTCGCTTAATCTCCGAGCTGTGACCTTATGGAGCGGCGCACATGCGCGGGCCTTATTTCCTTGACAATCCGTAGCCTTGCGTCTATTGATAAAAACATCCATGTTTTCATTTATCCGAGGTGACTGAGTGGATGCATACAACAGTAAGATGGCCAGCCGTATCGTGGGCGTGAGCTTGCGTCAGATTCAATATTGGGACGAGCAAGGTTTTGTTCGCCCGTCGGTGAAGCTAGCGGAAGGGCGCGGCACGAAAAGACTCTACTCGTTTCATGATCTGATCTGCCTTAAGGTGGTGAAGGACTTGGCCCGTCATGGTCTTAGCTTGCACAAAATCCGCCGTTGCGTACGCCCGCTACGAGAATACACCGGCGCGACAGGGCAGCCCGCGGAGTCTCTGAAATATCTGACCGACGGCGAAAAATTATTCATAATCACAAACGACCGCGAAAAAATTTTTAGCGCCATGGAAAATCAGTTTGTCGTTTCGCTCGGGATCGGCAACTTGGTGCGCGAATTGAGTGGCGCCGTAGAGCGGGCCGGCGGGGGGCTCCAGCGAAAACGTCCCGGCGCGCTGCGCCGCCTGCAGGTTCAGGGGAAACCAGCCGGGTCTGCTTGAGATCGATGGAAGCCGCCAAGATCACACCAATGATGCAGCAGTACCTCCAGATCAAGGAGCGCTACCGCGATGCCATTTTGTTTTTCCGCCTCGGTGACTTCTACGAGATGTTTTTCGAAGATGCCCAAACGGCGGCGAAGATTCTCGATATCGCCCTGACGTCCCGCAATAAGAACGAAGATTCTGCGGTGCCGTTGTGCGGCGTGCCGTACCATTCCGCCGAGCCGTATATTCAAAAGCTGCTCGATGCCGGGCACAAAGTCGCGGTGTGCGAGCAAGTGGAGGATCCGAAGTCCGCCAAGGGAGTCGTGCAAAGAGAAGTCGTGCGCGTTATCACTCCGGGAACGGTCACGGCGGCGGAAGCTCTGGACGCCCGCGGAAACAATTTTTTGGTCGCCGTTTGCAAGGGCCAGAACGGTTATGGTCTAGCCGTAACGGACATCACCACTGGCGAGTTCCGCATTGCGCAGCTTGGCGATGAATGCGGGCTCGTCGATGAGATCGATCGCATCAAGCCGAGCGAGTTGTTGGCTCCGGGTAACGATAAAAGGCTGGCCGAGGACCTGCAAAAGCATTTTTCCGCCATTCATCTGACGCCTGTCGCGGCCGAGTGTTTTTCGGACAGCGCCGCGGGCCGGGCGACGTCCCAAGGCGGACAAGAGCTTTACGCTTTTGAACAAGGGGTGCGCGCCGCGTCCGCTATCGTCGCTTATTTGGAAAACAACGCTCCCGAATCGTTGAAGCTGCTGCGCGCGTTTGAGCCTTATGTCGCCGCGAATTATTTGAGCCTCGATGAAACAACGCGCGTCAACCTTGAACTCATCGCCGACTACCACGGTGATCGGAAGGGATCGCTGCTGTACCTACTGGACCGGACCTGTACCCCGATGGGTGCCCGCCGGCTGCGGCAATGGTTGCTTTACCCGCTGCTTGATGAAAAAGCGATTCGCGCCCGCCTGGATGGGATTCAAGAATTGGTTGAGAGTTATACGCTGCGTGAGGAGCTGAAACTCAGGCTCAAAAAAGTTCAGGATCTCGAAAGGCTCGCCGGCAGGACCGTCGCGGGGAGCGCCACGCCGAAGGATCTCCTCGCCATCAAAGAGACGCTGCGCGCTGTCGCCGCCGTGCGCGAGCAGCTCGCAAGCGTCAATGCCGAGATCCTCATCCGCGTTCGCACACAACTTTTGGAAATACCCGAAGTCACTGCCTTGATTGAACGATCTATCGTTGACGACCCGCCGTTTTCCTTAAAGGAAGGGGGTTTTATTCGCCCGGGCTTCGACCGGGAGCTGGACGAGATCCGCGGCGCACGAGCCCATGCCAAGGATTGGATCGCCAATTTTGAAGCCGCCGAAAAACGGCGCACCGGAATATCATCCCTCAAAGTTCGTTACAATCGGGTGTTCGGCTACTACATTGAAATCACGAAATCGAACCTCAAGTCGGTCCCCGACGACTATATCCGCAAGCAAACCCTGGCGAACGGCGAGCGCTATATCACCCCCGACCTCAAAGAGTACGAGGCCAAGGTGCTCAATTCACAAGAGTTGATGGAAAAACTGGAAGCCGCCTTGCTGACGCGGATCCGCGAGCAAGTGGCATCTTTTTATCCGGCTCTAAAGAACATAGCTGCGGCGCTCGCGCAACTCGACGTCCTGTTATCACTGGCCGAGGCGGCCGAGTCGAATCGCTTTACCCGCCCGCACGTGGATACCGGCCTTGATTTGTGGATTCGCGAAGGCCGCCATCCGGTGGTTGAAGCATTCACCGCGCGCGGCGCCTTCGTTCCCAATGATTGCCGTCTGGACCCTAATGGCGAGCAGATTCTTATGCTCACCGGTCCCAATATGGCCGGCAAATCGACGTACATGCGGCAGGTGGCATTGATTGTAATTCTCGCGCAGATGGGAAGTTTCGTGCCTGCCGCCGAAACCCGCATCGGTCTGGTAGACAGGGTCTTCACGCGCATTGGCGCAAGCGATTCTCTCAGCCGTGGTGAATCGACGTTCATGGTGGAGATGAAGGAGACCGCCGCTATTTTGCGCTACGCAACCGGTCGGAGCCTGATCTTACTCGACGAAGTCGGGCGCGGAACCAGCACGTTCGACGGCATATCGATCGCCTGGGCGGTGGCGGAATCGCTGCATGATTCCCCGCACCGGCCGCGCACGCTCTTTGCGACCCATTACCATGAGCTCACGGATCTCGCTCAAACCAAAGAACGGATAAAAAATTACAATTTTGCCGTCAAGGAGTGGCGCGGCGATATTATTTTTCTGCGCAATCTGATTCCCGGGGCAGCAAGCCATAGTTACGGCATCCATGTGGCCCGGCTAGCCGGCTTGCCCGGAGTCATTATCGAAAGAGCGAAGGAGATTCTAACGAGATTAGAGGGAGAGGGGAGGGACCGCCAGGAGCTGGGCCAAGCGACGGATTCCAGCGAGCGCCTCGAACCCGTTCAAATGAGGCTTTTTGCATCCGCGGACCGCAAACTCCGTGAAGAGTTAAGACGAATCGACATAACGCAGCTGACTCCGATGGAGGCGATGAATTTGCTTTACAGGCTATCCGAAGAAGCGAAAAAATAAAAATTGTGCCGCGAGGTATGCCATGTCAAGAAAATACCTTTTAATCGTCCTTGCAGCAGCTGTCGTGGGCACTGTTGCTGGTGCGCAATTAGCCCGCGGGCAGGACCGCGCGCCATCGACCGGGGTTGCCGAGGCACAAAGTAATAACGACGAAGAAGCCAACGGCGCCACGGAAGCCAGCCAAGCTCCGGCAGACGAGGCATCAGCCGATGGGACCGCGATTGGATCGGAGAAGGCCAGACTCTCCGCCGTCCGTTATCTTTCGTCGAAAAGCTACACCAGGGTGATGATGGATCTTTCTCGAGAAGTTCGTTTTGAGACGCATCAGTTGAGAGAGGACTCCGCCAAGGGGCTGCCACCGCGCATCTATATCGACATATTCGGCGCCCGGCTCGCCATGGATTCCAAAGATCCGCTCAAAGTAAACGATGGCCTCTTGCGCCAAGTGCGCGTCGGGCAGTTCACCCAAGACGTGGTTCGAGTGGTTCTCGACATGAACAGCCTGCGCCAGCATAACGCGTTCTTGCTGCCTGATCCCTATCGTTTGGTAATCGATATTCAAGGGCAAAGCACGGCGGAACCCGCCGCAACCCTTACCAGGGCTAAGACTACCGTTCCGGCCGCCAAAGAGACAAAGGCTCCGGTCCCGGGCATCCGCAAAATCGTGCTCGATCCGGGACACGGAGGCAGAGATCCCGGTGCGATCGGGCCTGGCGGCATAGAAGAGAAAGATCTCGTTCTGAGCGTCGCCCGAAAACTCGCGCGAAAGCTGCGGCGGGAAATGGGCGTCGAGGTGATCCTGACGCGGAAGGATGACAGTTTTGTGCGCCTCGAAGACAGAACGGCCATTGCCAATGCGGCGAATGCCGATCTTTTTGTGTCGTTGCACATGAACGCTAGTCCGAGCGCTGAGGCTCGCGGATTGGAAACTTACTATTTGGACAACACGACGGACGAAGCATCGATCCGCCTGGCGTCTCGGGAAAACGGGACCGCCCGCAACAAGGTCACCGATTTGCAGTTTATCCTTAGCGATATGACGCAGAATATGAAACTGGAAGACTCCATCACCTTGGCCCATCGCCTCCAGGCATCGCTGGTGAACACGATGACGAGGAAAATGACCGATGTCAGAGATCTGGGAGTCAAAAAAGCGCTTTTTTACGTGCTCGTCGGCGCCAGAATGCCCAGCGTCCTGGTGGAAATGTTTTTTATCACCAATAAAACCGAGGGGCGGGCGATGGCCAAGGACAGTTACCAGAACGCAGTCGTAGACTCGTTGTACGACGGCATTCAGAAATACAACCAAACCATCATGGCGGCAAAGACTTTGTAGAAAAGCGGATAGGGGAAAGCGCTTGGATGCCATAGCCATCTCTCGTTCCCTGTTGGACGAAACTAAAGATCAAAGCGATCTGATACGGTTGTCGCGCAACTATATTCAGCGGGCGAGGCAGCTTCTGTTTGAAAAACATCGCTGCGGTGCCGGCGGGATGGAAATTGTCTCGGCTTATACGACCGTCATGGATTACCTGATTCATCACGTATTTACGGTGGTAAGCGACGAATTCATCCGGCGCTTTCCGACACAGAATCAGCAGTGCGCTGTGGTTGCGCAGGGCGGCTACGGGCGCGGCGAGCTGAATCCGCAATCGGATATCGATCTGTCGTTCCTGTACTCCTGGAAAATTTCTTCGTACGTTGAGTCGGTAACCGAACGGCTCCTTTACACGCTTTGGGATGCCGGATTGCGAGTGGGCAGCGCCGTTCGAACGATTTCCGAATCGATTCGGCTGGCCGAGAGCGACATGAAGGTCAAAACCACGATCTTGGACTCGCGCTTCCTTTGCGGCGACTATGGGCTCTACGGGGAGTTCGAGAAGGCGGTGGAGAAGCGCCTGGTCAAAAGGCATGTCAAACGATTTATTCAGGAGAAGCTGGAGGAAAGCCGGCTGCGCCACGAAAGCTATGGCGGATCGGTCTATCTGCTCGAACCCGAAGTTAAAGAAGGAGAAGGCGGGCTGCGCGACATTCATACAGCCCGTTGGATCGCCAGGGTGTGCCTGAATGCTGAGGATCTCGATGCCTTGGCAATTAACGGGGTGCTCAGCGTTGACGAGGTGGCCGCACTCAAAGAGTCGCAGGATTTTCTATTGCGAGTGCGCAATGAGCTCCATTTTTCCAGCGGGAAACACGAGGATCAGCTGACCTTCGAAGAGCAGGAAAAAGTCAGCCAGGCCTTGGCCTTTGAAGGCGAGGGGGCTCTAAAAGGGGTCGAAGTTTTCATGCGCAGCTATTACTTGCACGCTTCGCGCATCAGCCGTTTAACTTCATTGGTGGCCCACCGTCTCACGGATTCTTATCGCCCATTTTTCAACGGACGCGGCGTTTTCGCCAAGACCTTACGCGAGGGGGTACGTATTTTCAAGGGTGAGCTTACGATCACCAAACCGGAAATCTTCCGATCGGATCCGGGAAATTTGATCCGGATCTTTGCCGATGCGCAGAAAAATCGCTGCGACTTGAGTCATGACGCGCGCTCGTTGGTACGCGCGCATGTCTACCTCATCGATGAAAGGTTCCAGCGTTCTGCCGCTGCGAACCTTCCTTTTTTCGGCATTCTCAAA
>OBLQ010000759.1_pt1 | contig 12328 bp, 9 predicted proteins | sample 1519881 | NCBI WGS metagenome assembly OBLQ01 (sample SAMN01911456, study PRJEB22533) | soil metagenome | biome: Soil | place: Malaysia | collected 2012-04-30 | depth DG_metagenome m | reverse complement strand
GCTGGGATTGCTCCAAGAACTTCCGTGCTTCGCTGTTATTCGGGTCGATGATCATCCCCAGGAAGTAAGTCCCCGGGGGCGCGCCGGCGAGCGGGCAGGTGGTGCTGGCCGAGCTCGTTGCGTTGGGAGCAAGGCTTGCGACGGTCCGCGAACAGGAAAGTGCGGTGTCCCCCGTAGTGATGGTGTTGTCGCTCGAGAGGTAGTAGTTGATGAGAATGTTACTGGCCGATACGCTTCCGATGTTCCTGATCGTGTCGGAAGCGACGATATTCCCCCCCGAAAGAGAGCCGATAAGGCTGACTCCGGTCAGATCGGGACCGGTCGCTTGCGCGTAGGCGTCCAGGGGTACGAGTAGGGAAAAAAGGAAGAGAGCCTTCCAGATGAGAAAGTATAGGGGAAAATACCCTGCTTTCTTGGCCAACCGAACCTCAAATCACCCCCCTTTTTGGGGGCCTCCAAATTGCTGTTAGGATACCTCTTTTGAACCATAAAAATCAATTAAAAAGAACGCGTTGTTTGTCCCCGCATTCGAAGATCCGGGCAAATCTCGTGCCGGAAATCAAGTACGTGTCATTATTAAAACAGCCAATGTATTCAATAGCTTATAGTAGTATTTCTATGGATGAAGTTAAATATTGTCCCGGAAGTGCTGATGGATAGAAGAAGCACTGAAAGGCTCCTGGCAACGGGAAAGGACGAATCAATTTCCGGAAGTGGATTTGCTACCAATCTCCCCGTAAGCCAGGCGTGGCAGAGGGGTTCTTCCCCATGAACGGTTATTCTACAAAGATGATCACCGAATGCAATCCGGAGGTCCCTTCGGGAAATGCCCCGACAAGGAGAGCCGACTGTGTGCGGCCGATCCTGTCCGAAGCTCGCGCCTTGATCTCGTAACTTCCGGGGCCCGGAACCTTCCATTCGTACCGCCAGGGTACCCAGCAGTAGAGAGAGGGGGGTCGCTCCAATATGGCGTTCTGCCAATCGGTTCCTCCGTCGGTTGAGACCTCAACCGACGCGATTCCATTCCCGCCGGAAAAAGCGATCCCCCTGACCACGTGGTGATCGCCCTTGATCGTATTGTATCGTCCCGGAGCGTCGATCCAAGAGGTGACCTTGATCTGCCCGCTGTCGGTCCAGCCACGCTGTTGCCAGTATCCTTTGTAGTCGTAATCGATTAGCTCGATCCGGGTCAGCCATTTGACGTTTTTGATCCCATAGAGCCCCGGGGTGATCGCCCTGAGGGGAAAGCCGTGGACCTTCGGGAGTGGCTCTTCGTTCATGAGATAGGCGAGCATCACGTCGTAGTTCATCGCACGATCGATTGTGATGCTCTCGGAGTATTCGTCAGCCGCGTACATGACGACGTCTTCAACGCCGGGATCGGGCTCGGCCTCGGCCAGGAGTGATCGGAGCGAAACCCCTTTCCAGAGGGCGTTTCCGATCAGCTCGCCGGCGACCTCGTTGTCGATGCACTCGAGAGTGACCACGCGTTCAACGCTCGGACGGGAAAGGACATCGTTGTAGTTCAAGACAAGGGGCCGCTTGACCATTCCCGTTATCTGAAGGGTCCAGCCTGAAGCATCGATCTCGCGAGGACGCGAGTAGTTGACGATGTAGAAATCACTGTTGGAGGTGTAGAAGGGAGTCTCCTTCGGCGGAAGGGACAGATATCGCTTCAGAAAAAATGTCGCACCCTCAGCCTTGCCGGCAAAGAGCGTGTAGAAAATGCCCAGACTGCTGTAACGAAGAAAGTTGCGTCGGTCAAAGAGGGTCATGGCGAAATTATAGACCGCGTCAAGCCCGAATTCAATTGCGAATACCCAGAATCGTTTTGGTTTCAATCCGCTCGAGCAGCGGTTGCCTTGCAATTTATCAATGCATTCGATATAGTTAATTACATTTGGAATTTTTCAGATAATTCGGATCTTCAGCGGAGTAGATGAAAGATGAGCCGGACCTCCATCGTCGTTGTTACCGTCTCGATGGTGATTTTCACGTTTTTGACCATCCTTGCCTTGGTCATCGAAGATTACCGGGGACGCAGGGTCGAGGAACGCGCAAAGGAGATCAAGGAGACTCCGGTCTCCGTCGAACTTCCCAAGGCCGTGGATTACAGCATGTACAAGACAATTGTCGGCGGGGACGGAAGGGAGATGGTCCTCGTTCCGGCCGGTCCTTTTACCATGGGAGGTGGCCCGCAGGGAGATTTCGACGAGCAACCTCAGCGGGAGATCTATCTGGACGCCTATTACATCGACTTGTACGAGGTCGACAACGCGACCTATAAGCGGTTCGTAAAAATGACCAAGCGTCATGAGCAATACATCCCGGTTTTTGAAGACGACATCAACCTTCTGATGGGAGATCAGCAGCCTGCGGTTGGTGTGACCTGGCTCGACGCCCAGGCATATTGTCAGTGGGCCGGAAAAAGGCTCCCCACCGAGGCGGAGTGGGAGAAGGCGGCACGGGGAACCGACGGAAGGGAGTATCCCTGGGGGGACCAATTCGATCCACAATTTGCAAACGGAAACGGAGAGGAAGACGGGTACAAGTACAGCGCGCCGGTCAAAAGCTTTGAGGCGGGGCGAAGCCCGTACGGCCTTTATAATATGGCCGGAAACGTTTCGGAATGGGTCAACGATTGGTACGACCAGTTCTACTACAAGACAGCTCCGTTCAGAGATCCGAAGGGGCCGGAAACCGGCAAAGTTCTCGTCTATCGCGGTGGGTCGTTCAACAATTCTCAAAAAGACCTGCGCGCCTCCAAGAGGTATGGAGGCGGGCATCCTGAGCGCGCCGACAGCACCGTCGGCTTTCGATGCGCCCGAAACGAGGAGGAGGGTTCATAATTAGAATCGGGGAGGCCCCCGGCAGGGCCGACCGACCATGTATCACCCTATTCGGTCTATTCGGTCAACTTCTCCCTTGACATCCCCCTCTCATCTTCGCTAAGATACGTTTGGTCCTTTAAACTGACCCTGCGAGGTCGGAAAGGAACTGCAAAAATGCGCAGCCGATCCCTTAATGAATGAAACCTTCTCGGGCGAGAAGGTTTTTTTATGCCCAAAAAAGCCGTTGAAAGCCTCCGGTTATGGGGCCTGTCAAGCGTAGCGAGGACGACGGGTACCCAAACGCAGTGGATGGTCATTTGGGGCGACTGTATTGGAGGCCAGCTTTGCCAGCAGGAGCAAGAACGTTCTTCAACAGCGAGTGAATAATGCAACGAACCATCATGGATGCCGTCGAAATCCAGCGCGCCGTCACGCGGATCGCTCATGAGATTGTGGAGCGAAACAAAGGGGCGGGCGAACTGGTCCTGATCGGGATCAGGACGGGGGGGGTCTACCTGGCGCAACGGCTGGCACGAAAGATCTTCGAGGTCGAGAAAGAAAAGGTCCCGCTCGGAGAGCTCGACATCACCCTCTATCGGGACGACCTGAGCACGCGAAAGGAGCAGCCGTCCCTGAAGAAGACCCTTATCCCGGTCGACATCACCGATAAGAAGGTCGTGTTGGTCGACGATGTCCTATTCACCGGGAGAACCATCCGGGCCGCCATGGACAGCCTGATGGATTTTGGAAGGCCGCGTCAGATCCAGCTCGCGATCCTGGTCGATCGAGGCCATCGAGAGCTTCCGATCCGGCCCGATTACATCGGCAAGAACCTTCCGACGGCGATCGAAGAGAAAGTTGAAGTTCTACTTGAGGAAAAGGGGGGGGAAGATCGAGTCATTCTTCACCGTTGAGAGGGTCGTGTTGAAAAGCGTGAAGGGAGACTTCGTGCCGTCAAGAAATTATCACATGGATTAAGATGCCGCTAAAGCGAAAAGACATCCTTTCAATCCGCGAGATGGAGGCAGAAGAACTCCGGGAGGTGCTTGAAACCGCCGAGTCGTTCAAGGAAGTGACCACGCGGGAAATCAAGAAGGTTCCGACCCTCAGGGGGAAGACCGTGGTCAACCTCTTTTTCGAACCGAGCACCCGGACGCGGACCTCGTTCGAACTGGCAGCTAAACGACTTTCGGCCGACGTGATAAACGTCTCCTCTTCGGCGAGCAGCGTCTCCAAGGGGGAGACCCTCCTTGATACGGCCCGAAACATTGAGGCGATGCAGGCCGATATTCTTGTCTTGCGCCATCCCGCCTCCGGGGCCCCGTACATCCTGGCACAGTCGCTTCGAAGCTCGGTGATTAACGCCGGCGATGGGGCACATGAACATCCAAGCCAGGGGCTTCTCGACCTCTATACAATCCAGGAGAAGAAGGGGAGGATCGAAGGGCTGACGGTAGCCATCGTCGGGGATGTGGCCCACAGCCGCGTGGCGCACTCGGATATACACGGGCTTCGTAAGTTGGGGGCCAGGGTGAAGGTGGTCGGACCGCCGACCCTGATTCCGGCCGACATCGAAAACATGGGGGTGACGGTCCATCACCGGCTGGAGGAGGGAATCGAGGGTGTGGACGTGATCATTCTTCTTCGCTTGCAGCTTGAGCGGCAGGGGAAAGGTTTTTTCCCGAGCTTAAGGGAGTACGCCTCACTTTACGGATTGGACGGCCGCCGCCTCGCTCTGGCGGGCAGAAACGCCCTGGTGATGCACCCCGGTCCAATCAACCGGGGCGTCGAGGTTTCTCCCGAGGTTGCAGACGGACTCTCCTCCGTAATCCTAGAGCAGGTCACCAACGGGGTTGCGGTCCGTATGGCGCTGCTCTACTTGTTGGCCGGAGGAAAAGAGAAAGGGTAGCATGGAGAGCCAAAAGATTCTGGTTCAAGGGGGCCGGATCATCGACCCGGCAGATAATCGTGACGGTATTTTCGATCTTCTGATCGAGGAGGGGCGAATTTCATCGATCGAACCAAAGATTTCTTCAACCCAAGGATCTCGACTGATCAACGGTTCCGGAATGATTGTGACCCCGGGCCTGATCGACCTCCATACCCATCTGAGGGAGCCTGGCCAGGAGTACAAGGAGACGATCGAGACCGGCGTCGCCGCGGCCGCGGCGGGGGGATTCACTACGATCTGCTGTATGCCGAACACCGTCCCGGTGAACGACAACGTGTCGGTTACCGAGCTGATCCTCGACCGGGCGCGCGCGATCGGGTCGGTCCATGTGCTGCCGGTCGGGGCGATCACAAAGGGATCCAAAGGGGAGGAGCTGGCCGAAATCGGCGATCTGGCCACCGGCGGCTGCGTGGCGATATCCGACGACGGACGGCCGGTAATGAACGGCGGCATCATGCGTCGCGCCATGGAATACGCCAAAATTTTTGACCTTCCGGTCATTGACCATTGCGAGGATTTGAACCTTTCGGGAGAAGGGGTGATGTACGAGGGGAGGGTTTCCACCCTCCTCGGACTGCGCGGAATCCCGGCCGCGGCGGAAGAGGTAATGGTTGCCCGCGACATCGCCTTGGCCGAGCTGACCGGCGGAAGACTGCACATCGCCCACATCAGCACAAGAGGGGCGGTTCGTGAGGTCCGCGAGGCGAAGCGGCGGGGCGTGAAAGTGACCGCGGAGACTTGTCCCCATTATTTCACACTGACTGAAGAGCGGGTGATGGGATTCGACACGCATGCCAAGATGAAGCCTCCATTGGCTTCACGCGAAGATCTCGAGGAGATTCGGAGGGGCCTCGCCGACGGGACGATCGATGCCATCGCCACCGACCACGCGCCGCACGCTCCCCACGAAAAGGAGCTCGAGTTCGACCGCGCCCCCTTCGGGATCATCGGACTGGAGACCGCGCTCTCCCTCTCCCTCCTGCTGGTGGAGGAGGGCGTATTGACGCTGCCCTCGCTGATCCGGAAATTTACCGTGGGACCGGCCGGAGTGTTGAAGCGGGATATCGGGCGGCTGAGCGTCGGTAGCCCGGCCGATATTACCCTGATCGATCCGAGCGCCGAGTGGACAGTCGATGCGTCTTCGTTTCGTTCCAAGAGCAAGAACTCCCCTTTCATCGGGTGGAAGATGAAGGGAAAGGTCGCAGCCACCTTTGTTGGGGGAAAAGAGATCTTTCGGGATAAGGAGATTATGAGAGAAAAAGCGGGTTAAGGTTGAGGTTAAGGATAAGATCAATAACGGACCGATTAAAAAGAGATTATATGGAAGATCTTTTCGAGAAAATGGGATTTTCACTGGGCCGCAGGGATGATTCTGTCGATACCTGGACTGGCGAGATCGGTGTATTGGTCGGCCTTCGCTTCCAGCATGGCGAGGCGGCGCCATGAAATGGATCATCGCGGTCTGCCACTTTCTGGAGCTCCTTTCACTGGCGGTCTGGGTCGGCGGGATGTTGATCATTGGAGCGCTCGTGGCCCCGGTCGCTTTTTCGAATCTTCAGATCGAACCGGCCGGCGACATGATGGCGAGAATTTTTCACAACTTTAACGGTGTAGTGACCATCAGCCTGGTCACTATATTAATTGCCAGCTTTCTGGTTCGCCTTCTGACCGAGCAAAAGGGGGGAATCACGACCCCTAGGAGACTAAGAATTTTGGAGGGTGTATTCCTCCTCCTCTTTTGCGTTTCGGCGATTTATGTCGGAGCGGTCCTGACGCCGAAGGCCGAGATCGCACGTGCGAACCTTCATCAAAAAGGCCCAGGAGGGACCGCAGAGGAGTTCGGACGCCTCCATCGGCGCTCGGAGGAGCTTGCCACCGTCGGTCTGTTGGCAGGACTTGGCCTTTTTTTCATCAAGGGCCGTGCCCTCAGCCTCGGTCAACGGAAAGGGAATGGAGAGGGAGATGCCTGAGGCTCTTTTAGTACTGGAAGACGGTAGTCGCTACAGGGGGCGCTCCTTCGGCGCCGAGGGGGAGAGCGTCGGAGAGGTCGTCTTCAATACGAGCATGACCGGTTATCAGGAGATCATTTCCGATCCGTCCTATGCGGGGCAGATCGTGACGATGACCTATCCCCACATCGGCAACTACGGGATCAATCCTGAAGACTTCGAGTCCCGCCGCCCTTTCCTGGAGGGATTCATCGTCAAGGAGTATTGCGATCGTCCGAGCAACTGGCGCTCCACGTCGAGCCTGGGTGCCTACTTGAAGGAAAAGGGCATCGTAGGAATCGAAGGGATCGACACGCGGGCTCTCACCCGGAAGATCCGGGAGCGGGGGGCGATGCAAGGGGCGCTGTCGACCCGATGCTTTGATCCGGAAGCGCTTATCGAGACAGTTCGCTCTACCCCCGGTCTCGTCGGCCTTGATCTCGCCGCGCGGGTTACCTGCTCGGAGGCTTACGATTGGACGGAAGGACCCGATGGCCCCGTTGCCCTTCCGGAGGAGGCTCCGCTGGTGGTCGTCTACGATTTCGGGGTGAAACGGAATATTCTCCGTTCGCTGATCGGCTCCGGCTGCCGCGTGATGGTGGTCCCGGCGTCGACCCCGGCGGAGGAAGTGTTGTCGCAACGGCCCTGGGGGGTCCTTCTCTCCAACGGACCGGGGGATCCGGAGGCGGTCGGGTACGCGATCGAAAACGTTCGGAAGCTGATCGGCCGGCTTCCAATCTTCGGGATCTGCCTGGGCCACCAGATTCTTGGGCTGGCCTTCGGCGGAAAAACGTTCAAGCTGAAATTCGGTCATCACGGGGGAAACCAGCCGGTGATGGACCTTCGGACGCGGACGGTGCAGGTCACCTCGCAGAATCACGGCTTCGCGGTCGACGGCGCATCGCTTGAGAAGGAGCTCGTCCTGACCCATATCAATCTCAACGATCGGACCGTGGAGGGGATGCGGCATCGAACACTCCCGATCTTCTCCGTTCAGTACCATCCGGAGGCCGCTCCCGGCCCGCACGACGCGCATTATCTCTTTCGGGAATTTGTGGAGGCGCTCAAATGAAACAATTACATCGATTCTTGGTTCTCTTTCTCGTTCAGTTGTTTTTGTCGGGGTGTATTTTCAATATCCAACTTCTCCCGAAGGTCCAGCCGCTTGAAGAGGAGAAGATATCGGGGAGCGGAAAGGAGAAGATCCTCCTCCTAGACGTTTCCGGGGTGATCAACGAGCGGGATGAGGGAGATATTGTCCGCAGGCCGAACATGGTTTCACGAATCAAGGAAGAGCTGAACAAGGCCGCGGAGGACGATAGCGTCCGCGGGGTGGTCCTGCGGGTGAACAGCCCCGGGGGAACGGTCACCGCATCGGACATCATCTATCATGAAATTGGAAAGTTCAAGGAAAAGACGGGGAAGAAGGTCGTCGCCGCGATCATGGATGTGGGAGCCTCCGGTGCGTATTATATTTCAATGGCCGCCGACCGGGTGATCGCGCATCCCACGGCCGTCACCGGGAGCATCGGGGTGATCATGCTTCACGTCGACGTCCACGGGTTGCTGGAGAAGATCGGCGTCTCCTCCGACGCAATCAAGTCCGGTCCCCACAAGGACATGGGCTCGCCGCTCAAGCCGCTCTCTCCGGAGGATCGGGAGCTGTTTCAAGGGGTCATCGACGACATGTATCGGCGCTTCCTCATGGTGGTCCAGAGCGGAAGACGAAACGTTCCCCCCTCGAAGCTCCGGGAGCTGGCCGACGGGAGGATCTACACCGCCGATCAGGCGCTGAAGGCCGGCTTGATCGACGAGATCGGATACCTCGACCAGGCGGTCGACGAGGTCAAAAAGATGGCGAAACTGAGCGAGGCACAGGTGGTCATCTACAAGCGGCCCGACGATTTCAAGAACACGATCTACGCCCAGGCCGACGCGTCGGCGAACCGCACCCCGTGGAATTTCGATCCGAGGACCCTGATCGATCTGGCGACGCCGAAATTCATGTACATTTGGATGCCGTAAATGCCCAAACGGACCGACATTCATAAAATCCTCCTGATCGGCTCCGGGCCGATCGTGATCGGACAGGCCTGCGAGTTCGACTATTCGGGGACTCAGGCCTGCAGGGCGCTCCGCTCGGAAGGGTATCAGGTCATCCTGGTCAACAGTAATCCGGCGACAATCATGACCGACCCCGAGACCGCCGATCGGACCTACGTCGAGCCGATTACCCCGGAAATTCTGGAGAGGATCATCGAGCGGGAGCGGCCGGACGCGCTCCTTCCGACAATGGGCGGGCAGACCGCCCTGAACATGGCCGCAGCCCTCTACGAGCGGGGAATTCTGAAAAAGCACGGCGTCGAGCTGATCGGGGCGCGGTACGAATCGATCAAGCGGGCGGAGGACCGCGAGGAGTTCAAGAAGGTCATCCGGCAGGCCGGGCTCCGCCATCCCAAGGGAGGGGTCGTCAAGAGCAGGCAAGAGGCGTTGTCGATCGTGGAGGAGACGGGATTTCCGGCCATCATCCGGCCGTCGTTCACGCTGGGTGGAACTGGAGGAAGCATCGCATACAACCGGGAGGAGTTCGAGCGTCTGGCGGAGGCCGGCCTTTCGGCGAGCCCCATTCATCAAGTCCTCATCGAAGAGTCGATTCTCGGCTGGAAGGAGTTTGAACTCGAGGTGATGCGGGACGGAAAAGACAATGTCGTCATCGTCTGCTCGATCGAGAACGTCGACCCTATGGGGGTCCACACGGGCGACTCGATCACGGTGGCGCCTGCCCAGACCCTGACAGACCGTGAGTACCAAAAGATGCGCGACGCGGCGATCGCGATCATCCGGGGGGTGGGGGTCGACACCGGGGGATCGAACATCCAGTTCGCCGTCAATCCGAAAAACGGCGAGATGCGGGTGATCGAAATGAACCCGCGCGTCTCCCGGAGCTCCGCGCTCGCCTCAAAGGCGACCGGTTATCCGATTGCGAAGATCGCAGCCAAGCTTTCGGTCGGGCTGACGCTCGATGAGATCCAGAACGATATCACGCAAACCACGCCGGCCTCTTTCGAGCCGACCATCGACTACGTCGTGGTGAAGGTACCCCGGTTCGCCTTCGAGAAGTTTCCCCAGGCCGACACGACCCTGACGCTCCAGATGAAGTCGGTCGGGGAGGTGATGGCGATCGGAAGGAATTTCAAGGAAGCACTCTTGAAGGCGCTCCGCTCCCTGGAGATCGGCCGGGAGAGCCTCGATCCCCACTATACGGCGCTTGCGGGAAAAGGGGAGACGCTCCGGGAGAGATTAACCCATCCGACGTTCAATCTGATATGGCAGATCGCCGACGGATTGCGCCTCGGCCTGTCGGCGGAGGAGATTTCCGGACTCACCCGGATCGATCCATGGTTCATTGATCAGATCGGACAAATCATCGATCTGGAGCGGGCGATCCAGAAAGAAGGAGGACAACTCAGTGACGATCTGATTCGGCGGGCCAAGGAGGATGGCTTTTCCGATCGCTGTCTGGCCCGGATAACCGGGCTAACCGAGGAGGAGATTCGCCGAAGGAGGATCGAGCGGGGAATCGTTCCGGTCTACAAACGGGTCGACACCTGCGGTGCGGAGTTCGAGGCGCATACGCCGTACCTCTACTCGACTTACGAAACCGAATGCGAGGCGCGGACCACCGACCGCAGAAAGGTCGTCATTCTCGGAAGCGGTCCGAACCGGATCGGGCAGGGAATCGAGTTCGATTACTGTTGCGTTCATGCGGTTCAGGCGCTGAAGGAGGAAGGGTATGAGACCATCATGGTCAATTGCAACCCCGAAACCGTCAGCACCGACTACGACACCTCCGACAGGCTCTACTTTGAACCGTTGACATTGGAAGACGTCCTCCATATCGTGGAAAAGGAGAAACCGTTGGGGGTGGTGGTTCAGTTCGGAGGCCAAACTCCCTTGAAACTGGCCGTCCCGCTCGAGCGGGCGGGAGTCAGAATCCTCGGCACCTCTCCCGACGCCATCGATCGGGCCGAGGATCGTGAGCGCTTCAGCGAGCTTCTGAAAAAGCTGGGACTCACCCAGGCGGAGAGCGGAGTGGCCCGATCGCTGGACGAGGCCTCCGCGATCGCCGAGCGGATCGGATATCCTGTCATGGTGCGGCCCTCGTACGTTCTCGGCGGCAGGGCGATGGAGATCATTTACGACCACAAGGGATTGGAGGAGTATATCACCCAGGCCGTTCGGGCCTCGTCCGACCACCCGGTTCTGATCGACCGATATTTGGAAGATGCGATCGAGATCGACGTCGACGCGGTTTCGGACGGAGCCGACGTCGTGATCGGCGGGATCATGGAGCACATCGAGGAGGCCGGAATCCACTCGGGCGATTCGGCCTGTTCGCTTCCTCCGTATTCGCTAGGGGAGGCCGTGATTCGGGAAATCAACGCCCAGACGGTTGCCCTCGCCAAGGAGCTCGGAGTAATCGGCTTGATGAACGTTCAGTTCGCCTTGAAGGGCGGTATTCTCTATACCCTTGAGGTCAATCCGAGGGGATCCCGGACCGTTCCTTTTGTTTCAAAGGCTACCGGCGTTCCTCTGGCCAAAATCGCGATGAAGGTCATCGTCGGGAAGAAATTGATGGAATTGAATCTTCCGCATTCGGGACAGATCGTCCGGTCGCCCGCGCATTTTGCAGTTAAGGAAGCGGTATTTCCTTTCCGCAGGCTCGATGTCGACCCGATTCTCGGACCGGAGATGAAGTCGACCGGAGAGGTTATGGGATTGGGCGAGGGGTTCGGGTGGGCCTTTGCGAAGGCCGAAGCGGGGGCCGACAATCCTCTTCCAAGAGCCGGACGTGTTTTTATCTCGGTCAAGGACAAGGACAAACCGGTGGTCCGCCCTCTCGCCCAGCAGCTCGTGCGGATGGGATTCACCATTGTGGCGACACGGGGAACGGCGGAGTATCTGCGTGCGAGGGGGATCGACGTCGACCAGATTCAGAAGGTGAAAGAGGGGAGGCCGCACGTGGTCGACGCCGTCAAAAACGGCGACATCCAATTGGTCTTCAATACGGTGGGAGACAAACTGTCCCAAAAGGATTCCTACGCCATTCGCCAAGCGGTCCTGCAACAGGGAATCCCTTACTTTACAACCGTGGCCGGAGCGCGCGCCGCCCTCAAGGGGATCGAGGCGCTCTTGTCGCATGGGGTGATCGTCAAGTCGCTGCAGGAATATCATTCTGCGGAAAATCACTGACCCGCAGCCGAGCGGACTGAACGACCTTCCGAGGGAGTCCCGATCGGTGGGCGCGGCCGCTTGGCCGACGCGGGACGGTTCTAATTTTATATCAATTAGTCGGCTCATAGAGTTGGCTTATTCGGCGGGCTGCTGAAAAGAGACCCGGCCGCCGAGAAAAACAACCGGATGGAGTAAAAGACTATTTTGAATAAATATAGGATACAGAGGAGGTCGGTGTGAAGGTACCAATGACCAGGAACGGATATGAGCAGCTCCGGGATGAACTCGACCGGCTCAAAAGAGAAGAGAGGCCCAAAATCATC
>OBLQ010000758.1_pt1 | contig 12335 bp, 9 predicted proteins | sample 1519881 | NCBI WGS metagenome assembly OBLQ01 (sample SAMN01911456, study PRJEB22533) | soil metagenome | biome: Soil | place: Malaysia | collected 2012-04-30 | depth DG_metagenome m | reverse complement strand
AGGAACGATGGGCGTGTGAACGTCCTGGTCGGCCATGATCTTTCCGTCGAACAGCGTGACTTCACGACTGGCTTGCCTGGCCCAGCGCGGGTCGTGGGTGACCATGACAATGGTGCTGCCCTGTTCATGCAGGGAATTCAACAGGTCCATGACCAGTTGCGCGTTCTCCGAATCCAGGTTGCCGGTGGGCTCGTCTGCGAGCAGTACTCCCGGCCGTCCGGCGAGGGCGCGGGCAATCGCGACACGCTGCTGCTGGCCGCCGGAAAGCTGCGTGGGGTAGTGGGACTGCCGGTGCGCCATGCCTACATGGTCCAGCGCCGCGACCGCCATTTCACGCCGCTGTTTTCTGTTGAGGTCGGTGCGGTAGGTCAACGGCAGCTCGACGTTCGCAAGCGCGCTCATGTGGGAAATCAGGTTGAATGCCTGGAAGATGAAGCCGATTTCCCGGTTGCGCACCCGGGCCTGCTCCACCGGCGACAGTCCCGTTACTTCCGTCCCGCTCAGGAAGTACTTCCCTTCGGTCGATGAGTGGAGCAGCCCCATCACCGACAATAGAGTTGATTTTCCGCAACCTGACGGGCCGCTGATGGAAACATACTCGCCCTGATCGATGGTGAGATGGATGTTGTCGAGCGCCCAGGTTTCCACTTCATCAGCGTAAAAAATCTTCTTGACGCCCTGCATATCAATGACGTGTTGGTTGGCCATTGGCGAACTCCAGAATTAAGGATGAATTTAGAAGGTGTCTATTCGTAACGCAGCGCGTCCCCCGGCTCCAGCGCCACGGCGCGGCGGCTCGGCAGATGCGAAGCGGAAAAAATGACGCCGGCCATCAGAAGGACGACGCTCGTCACGACCAGGATCACATGGTCGAGAATATTGGTGATAAAAGCGCTGATCAGGTTCGACAGCATGGTTCCAAGCGCAATGCCGACAATTCCCACGCTCAGATACAGCGCCCCCTGCCGCAGAAACATCGAGGTCGCCTGCCACGTCGTAGCGCCCAGCGCGCGGCGGATTCCGACTTCCTGTGTGCGCTGCGCCACGGAACGGCTGATCAGCCCGAACAGGCCCGCTGCCGCCATCAGTGCGGTCATGAGCGCAACCGCGATGAAAGTGGGAATCAACGCTATGTAAGAGAGATCGACTGCGGAAAGGTAGTCGTCGAGTGTCTGCAGGTTGTGCAGCGGAAGGTCGCGGTCCACGGAAAAAGCGGCGGCATGCAGCGCGGCCCGGCTGTCGGCGTCGGCGTTAGGCAACTTGACCAGCAGTTGGAATTCCGGAGGCGCTGCCTGGCGCAACGGCTGGTAGATGGCCCCGAAATCGGCGCTGTATGGCTTTCCTTGCACGGCCGAAACGACGCCCACGATCGTGAGCCACGGACCGTTGTCGGCCGGCTTAAGTTGCAGCCGCTTGCCCAGCACATCCTGATTGGGCCAGTAACGTTTGGCCATCTGCTCGTCGACAATGGCCACTTTGAGTGAAGTGCTGTTGTCGGTGCTGTCGAACAGCCGCCCTGAACGCAGGCTGATTCCAAGCATCGGAAAATAGCTGTCGGAAACAACAGCCAGAGGCAGCATCAGCCTTCCTTCGTGGTCTGTTCCCTGCTGTGTTTCGATGGCGGCGGGGACTTTGACCGGCCTGGTCGGCACAGCCGTGACGAACGCCGCTTCAGCTCCCGGCAGCTTGTGCGCAATGGCCGCCGCCAGATCGTCCCAGTAGCGCACGCGCTGGGCTGGATCGGAATACCGCTTGTCGAAGGTCGTGGGAAAGGTTGACAACACCAGATTTGTGGTGCTGACGCCCTTCGGCTTGCTCAGCTCTTTCTTGATCGCCAGCACCATGGTGCCGCTGATCACCAGCACGAGGCATGAGACAACTACCTGCAATCCAACCAGCAGGCCGGCGCTCTTGTTGCTGACGCGGACCGACGTGCCCTTGCCGCTGCCCGCCAGTACGACAGCCGCATCCTGTTTCGTAATTCGCCATGCCGGAATCAGCGTGCTGAGACCCCAGATCGTGACTGCGGCGATCACGGCAACCACCATATCAACGCCGCGCACCGATGGCAGATAGGGCGGACGCCCGCCCGCAAGTATCTGCGAAGTAAAGTTGTACATGCCGCGGCCCCAGCGGAAGACCATTGCGCCGAACCCGTATCCGCCCAGCAGACCCAGCGGCACCACGAGCGATGTCTCCAGCAGACATTGGCGCAACAGGCGCGCCCGGGATGCGCCCAGCGCAGTGCGCAGAGCGAGTTCCCGGCTGCGCTCAAGCAGGCGGGCAAGAAAGACCATGCTGATGTCCACGCAGCCGAGCAGCAGCACGGCGGCGCACAGGAAGCCGATCGCAGCCAGGATCGGCGTCTGCGCGGCGGTGAACATGCGCAACGCGGGAACCAGCGAAACATGCCGCGCGGAATTGAAAAGATCCGGATAGTCTCCGTTGACGCCATCAACTGCCGGCTTCATCTCGCTCAAAATGGAGTTGGGCTTCTGGTCTTTTCCCAGGGCGATCACAGGGGAAACCAGCAGCGTCGTGTCGCTCGGCTGCGCCAGATTGGGGATCTGAAGCGGCAGCCAGACCTCAAAATCCTGGAATTGATAAAAGCCTTTCGGCATCACTCCAATGATCTGCACAGGGGCCGCGTCCATGCGGGCGGTCTTGCCGATAATGCCCGGGTCGGCGGCAAAATAGTTCTGCCACGTGTCGTAGCTGAGAATCGCCACAGGCGCTGCCCCGGGCTGGCCGTCGGCGTCTTCAAACCGCCGGCCAAGGCCTGGCGCCACCTCTGTGGCCGCCAGCAGGCCTGGGCTGATCGCAGCCGCCCTCAACGTTGCGCTGACCTCGCCTTCGCTGAATACAACATCGCGGTTCGAGAACGCGCCCAGATAGTTGACCGAGCGGTTGTGTTTGACCAGTTCCTGATAGGTATAGGCATCGATGCTGGGCTTGGCCATGGCCTTGGCGTCAGCCGAGACCTGAAGGCTGTACCATCGTTCGGAACCGGGAAATCCGAGGGGCCGCAGCAGTTGTCCATACGCAACTTCAGACATCCAGATTGCCAGCCCAACACTCAGCGCAACAACGCATGCGCACATCAGCGAATAGCCCCACGACTTTGTCGTGAGCCGCCACGCATATTTCAAATCAAACCAAATATTCATAGTCGTTCCCTGGTTGGTGAAGTCTGATGATTCAGCGTCAGGCTGGAACGCTAATTAAGGAGAATGCGTTCCTGGTCCTGAAAGCCGCCAATTTCGGAAGTAATGATGCGGTCGCCCGCCTTGAGGCCCTGCAGCACCTGCATATAGTTCAGCGACACTTTGCCCGCCTTGATGGTGACCCGCGTCGCGTAGCGGCCAGCCGCGTCGAGTTTGTAGACCGTGATATTTGCGTCGCTCTTCACGTAGGAAGGCTTGCCTACATAAAGAGTATTTGCCAGTTGACTCACATAGATGATGCCTTCCACCTGCAATTGAGGACGCGCTCCGGCCGGCAGAGCGCCCTTCAGGTCGGCATCCACGACAACGGTGCCGTCTGTAACGCCGGGATCGACCCTGGTAATGATGCCGTTGACGGTCCCGTTTCGGGTATCGACGACTACGTTCTGCCCCGGCTGCACCTGGGTGGCCTCGCGCGCCGGCACCTTGAGTTCCGCATAAAGCTGGTCTTGCTGCGCAATCCGTCCGATTGGACTGCCCGGCTGCAGTTGCTGGCCGACTTCAACGTCAATCGCCTGCACAATACCGGGGATTCCGGCCACTACTTTCAGTGCCGCCGCCTCTGTTTTGGCGCGGTCCATGGCCCGCGCCAGTTGCGTTACGCGTGATTTTTTGACCGCCAGTTGCACCTCGATGTTGTTGCGCAGTTTTTCCAGGCGGCGCTCTTCGAGGTCGTAAGCCTTTTTAAGCTGGGTGACATCGAATTGAGAGCGCTTCAATTCCATGGCTGAAACGATCTGTTCGCGTGCAAGGGCTTCGTCGTTGTCGGCCTTCAGTTGCGCTTTTTCCAGACTGAGCTTCGCCTGCGTCAGTACGACTTCCTGGTTGAGCACGTTGTTTTGCAGTTCCGCTTCGGCCGAATGCAGCTCCGCGACCGCCCCCTCCCACGCCGATTGGGCCTCTTCGGCAGTCGCGATGAGCTGCGGGTTGGCGAGCTCCACCAGCACGTCTCCAACCTGGACAACGGCGCCCGGCTTGATGTTCTTCTTCGCCACGCGGCCTGGCACCTGCGCGGCGAGTTGTTCGATGTCCTTGGCCAGTAACTGGCCATTGGCGCTTACTTTGATTTCCATCGTTCCCTGCCGGACAGTCTCGATGCTGAGCCTGTCCCGCTCGACGCGATGGCTGTTGAAGTCGATATTGGCAAGCGTCATGCCGCCGCTGGCCAGGGCCAGAGTGGCCGCGGCGATAAGCGCGGCGCGCTTAATCCTGGATGTCTTGGATTTTGTTCTTACACGATCCATGGGAACCACCGTTCGAATTGAATGACTGGGAAGTTGGGTTCAGTCGCCCGCCGGCGATGGACCGATTGCCTCGGCGGCAAGGGGAACCAGCCGCCCGGCAACTGGATATGAGCCGGGGCAAATACCCGTTGTCATAATCTCTGCCTGCGGCTGCATTTCCCGGCGATCGATTGGCATTACGCTTTCCGGATCAATCTCCACAGAAACGGCGCGCAGCAGCATCTGCACGGAGATCACGATTCGCCAGTTCAGTTTCTTGACCAGAATTCCTTCCATGCCCCGTAACGGCCCGCTTTCGACCCGGACCTTCTGGCCTTCATAAAGGTATGGATGCGGCTCTATGCTCTGCCCCGAGCCGAGCGCCCTGCGGATGGCTTCGATTTCAGAATCGTCGATCAGCGCCGGTTTGCCGCCAAAAGCCACGATGGAAACAACGCCCAGTGCGCCCAGGACCGGGCTGCGATACCTGCCGTCGAACCGGCAAAACAGATATCCCGGAAACAAAGGAACGCTGTTCTCTGCAGCCTTGCCCGGCGTGCGCTTCCTGGGCCGGTAAAGAGGAAGAAATGGCTCAAAGCCTCTGGCTTCAAGAAATGACGCAGTGATTTTTTCGTAATTCGATCTGGTATGCAATGCATACCACGAAAGCTGTGGAGTGTCAGGCGTGGACGGGCCGGCTTGTAATTCGTGACGGATATCGGCAATGTTCATTGAGCGGCTTCGGAGTCGCCATTTGAGGCAGGCTTCGCCCCCTTTCCCTCAACTTTTGTTTCCTGCGGAAATCCAGAACGTTCAAAGCTCTCGAACACGTGTGTACGTTATCGCCGGATGCGGAGCTTGTCTGGTCAATTTTGACCATCGACAGACAAAAATGATTTTCAGAAATGCGTTTGCGGCACATTCCGTGAATGTTTCGAGAATGAAATATTTGACAGGCGGAAGAGGTGTTTCTTCGGTGCATATTCTGCGGCGTTTTGAATAAATCCCTGGCGACAACGCCTCGCAATCCGTAGAAATTCACAATGCGGTCCGCAGGTGTCCGTGAGTGGACGTGCTCGTCCCGCACTGGACAATGCAACGCCGGCCCGGGGCATGAAAGCCTCGCAGATACGTCGCTCAGCCTTTGGTAACTTGCTTGCTATTTGCAGGAGTACACCGAGCCAGAAAGTGTATCGTTGCAGGCCGAATATGACCGTCGATTGGCCGCGCGCAATGGAGGAAGAATGATAGCTGACAAGGCTGTTGCATCTGCGAACCTCACGAAGATGATGCCGTTCCACGAATTTCTTGCTACGGGCGGCCTGCGCAAGACGGTGCTGAGTGTGCCGAAAGGACAGGTTGTTTTCAGCCAGGGCGATCCTGCTGACAGCGTCTATTACATCCAGAAAGGACGTGTTAAAGTCAGCGTCACTTCCAGCCAGGGGAAAGAAGCTACTCTTGGCTTCCAGAACAAAGGGGCCTTCATCGGTGAGGAGTGTCTCGTGGCGGCGCAATCGGTTCGGTCCTCGACGGCCACTGCCGTTTTGCCCTGCACCGTGCTTAGAGTCGACCGCCAGGCAATGATGAATGCCCTGAATTCAGATCCGTCGCTGGCGGCGATTTTTCAGTCATTTCTACTCTCGCGTTGCGTGCTGATGCAGGGAGACCTGATCGACCATCTGTTCAATTCCAGCGAAAAGCGCCTTGCCCGCACTCTCCTGTCGATGGCCCAGCTCGAAGATGCCCCCGAAGCCACGATACCTTATGTGACCCAGGAGACCCTGGCAGAGATGATTGGGACAACCCGCTCGCGCGTCAGCTTCTTTATGAACCGTTTTCGCAGCCTTGGTTACATTCAATACACCGGCGCCAGCGGCAGCATGACGGTCTATCACTCGCTTTTCAATGTACTGTTAAGAGATTAGCGCCGAACCAGTTCGCGAAGTTCGAGTGGTCTTCGGCTTTCGCCTATTCCACAGTGAGCAGCACCTTTCCGCGCGCGCGCCCCTGCTCCAGATATCTGATCGCTTCAGGCGCTTCGCTGAGCGAATAGCGCCGGTCGATGACCGGCTTGACCTGCCCGGAAGCCATGAGCTCGCTCACAATCCTGAGGTCCGCCTGGTTCACGTTTGCGAGAAACATGACGAAATTCTGGCTGACAAAACGCGAAAGCGCCAGGGCCCTTAGTCCCCGGGCCAGGGGGCCGATCCACCGGCCCTTGGACCCTCCCGACATGATGCAGGTGCCGCCAGGTTTCAGGACCGCACGGCATGCCGACAATGGGTGATTACCCACAAAATCGAAAAGCAGGTCGTAGCGCTGCCCTTCTTTGGTGAAATCCTCCTGCGTATAGTCGATCACGCGGTCTGCGCCAATGGCGCGGACCAGTTCCACGTTCTTCGCGCTGCAAACACCGGTCACATCGGCGCCCAGCGACTTGGCAATCTGCACTGCGAAAGTGCCGACGCCGCCGGAGGCGCCGTTGATCAGCACTTTCTGCCCGGGTTGAATCCTGCCCTTGTCACGCAGGCCCTGCAGCGAGGTGATCGCCGCCAACGGCGCGGAAGCCGCTTGTTCGAATGTAACGTTGGCGGGCTTCATGACCAGCGTCTGTTCGGATACACAAGCGTATTCGGCAAAGGCCCCGGAGCATGTTCCAAAGACCGCATCACCCGGCTTGAACTGGGTCGCCTTCCGGCCGGTAGCCTCCACCACGCCGGACACATCGCGTCCCAGCCGTGAACCCCTGGGCTTGAACACGCCCAGCGCCAGCCTTCCAATGTAAGGCGTGCCGCGCATGAGGTACCGTTCAACCGCGTTGATGGAAGCAGCGTGGACCTTGATAAGGACCTCGTTATCTCCGGCAGCCGGCTTGTCGAGTTCCTCGCATCGAAGAACATCGGGCGGGCCGTATTGGTGATAGGCAATGGCTCTCATGGGTTTCCTTTCAGTATCGTTTTAAGATCGATTCCGGCGCTTCAATGCGCGATCACCGCGCCTTCCGCTTCTTCGCATGCGGCTGGAATTTCAAGGGCCGGCTCGTCTCTCGATGAGCGTTGCGCGCCATTCGATTGCGCCGCGGAAGGAAGTTGTGTCCACGCATATTGCCGGTGGAAGTTTTTGACGCCGGTCAGCGCAAGGATTTCCCGCCGGCCTGCTGACCGCTCAAGGAACCCGGTGAATCGTTCAATGTCGATCTGCCTGTTCTCCGTGGGCTTGAGGCAACGCAGGTTTTCCTGAAGAAGCCCCGTGTACTCCTCAAACGTCAGCTCGAAGCGGTTCTGCAGATGCGCGCCGATGCTGAAGCGGGCCTGGGCCGCCGCCGAGTCGCTGTCAATGATGCCGCTGAAGAATTCCGAAGAGCACCCTGACCCGTAAGAAAACAGCCCGACCCTGGCCGTGCCGGTATAGGGCGCGCAATCGATGATGCTCGCCAGTCCGAGATAGACCGAGCCGGAACAGAGGTTCCCCACAATGCTCGGATACTCAAGCGCCGGCCTGACGCGCCGTGAAAAATCCTGTTCAATCTGTTGTGGCGAGGCGCCCACCTGCTCCCGCATCATCTTCCGGTGCGCGGCCTTCACCAGCCCGGCAAACGGCGTGTGCAGCGTAAGGTAGTCGAACGTCTCGGCAAAATCCACGCCGCTGACTTTGTTCTTGTATTGTTGAAAGCTGTTTGACAGGCAATCCAGGTATGCGAACAAAGAGCGGTCTACGTCGGCGATATCGAAGTCGGGCGCGGGACGCGCCGAATCAAGCGTCTCGAAACTGTAGTTCCCGAATGCTCCCACGTCAATCGCCAGTACTCGCGCCTCCTCCCCGACCAGAATCGCAGCCGCGCCGAAGCCCATCACCGGTTCGGTATATCCGGCGTGTTCGTTGACGAGCGAGACGTCGGTTGCGATTACAAGCGCCTTGGCGCCCGGCGAGACGCCGGAGGCAACGTAGGCTACCGCCATCTGCACGGCGCAGGTCGCCGCATAGCAGGCCTGTTTCACCTCAAGCAGGCGGCAGTTACGGCCCAGGCCAAGGTGCTCATGCACATACGAGGTAATCGACTTGCTGTAATCGACGCCCGACTCGCTTGAGGTGATCACGATCTCAATGCGGTCGCGCTCCTGCGGAGTAAGTCCCTCGATAATCGGCCGGGCCGCGTTCACCGCGTTCGTGACTGGATCTTCAAAGGGAAAGCCGATGGCCCTCTTTTCCATCATGAGGTTGCCAAGCCGGCTGACGTCCAGCCCCCGGCCCTCGAATATGGCGCGCACCGGAATATAAGCCAGTCCGCAATATACGTTGAGCGCCTCAATGCCTATGGGACCATGCATCTCTTCAGGCCCGTTCATCTTCCCTGTGCTCTGCATAAATAGTCCACCAGTGCGTCAATGTTTGGGATGCTGCTGAAATTCGACATGGGCTCATCCATCCCCAGCCTTCCCATGACTGTCAGAAGGATCTCCACCCTGTCGACGGAATCTGCCCCATGCTCGGCGAGCGACTTGCCGCCCTGAATTTCTTCCGCCGGCAGCCCCGGCAGAATGGAAGAAATGGCCTCCCTCACGATTCGCGCAACTGTCTCTTTTCGCGTTTCAGTGGATAGCATCAGATGTCCCCCTCCGAGAGAACGTGCATCGTGCAGACCGCGATAGTCTGCGCCGTGGCGCAATCCTGTACCGTGGCGTTGAATACCTCATGGCCTGGCTCACCGGCTTTCTGCCATGATTTCAGCGTGATCTTGAGGACGGAGTCGAGATCGGCGTTGCCGAAATAACAGAGCTTGTGGTCGAGCACCGCCCTGTTCAGAAACGACTGGGCGCTGCGCCCGAGGCTCTTCCAGAGCTTGAGAAGCGCTCCATCGATGATGGAAAAATACGAGGCGAAATAAATAAGCCCCACGGCGTTGACGTCGCGCGTAATGTCGATCCGGTACTCGGTCTCGAAGCCGTCGGCCAGGCACACGTAGTCCGGCGACTGGGCATCGTGAAACGTGTGATGGTTCCGCGCATAGCTGCAGACCAGCCGCGGAGAATATCGTTCGGGAAGCGAACTCAGGTGAGCGTATTTGAAATCGACCGGAGAAGACCTGATCAGGTCCTGATTGCTTTTCTCCCGGCTGCGGGCGATCCAGCGGTTGAAGGTCTCGACATAGAGGCAATCGCCTCTGGGCGATTCGTAAAATTCCTCAAGATCCAGCGTTGGCGCCGGCCCCTCATCCTGCCCCTGTTTCCTGATCTTGTGCAGCGTAAGGATTGATTCGCTCCCGAAATTGAACGGGGTCGAAAGGACTTCGATCCGGTCGCCAAACGTGAAACGCGAGGGATGGAAGGTCGGGCTTCCTCGCATGTGAAAATAATAAAAAGCCAGATAGGTAGGCGCGCCGCTGGCATTCGTGGCGTTGAATACGTTGGTGCCGCAAAGCGCCGTCACCGCGTCCCAGGTCCAGTCGCCGATCTGCCCGACAAAGAGCGAATTATGGCCGGACATCGCCGGTTTTACCGTGACCCGGCGGTATATCGAGCTTGCGCCCAGCATCTCGCATGCGTCCCCGATGACGTGAGTTGTCGGAATCAGACAGACATTGGGTTCCACGGAGTCAGTCCTCTGCGTTGGCCGCACGAATGCGGGCTTGCGTTCAGCAACGGCCAATTTCATCGCATCCGGCAGTGCGGACAGAGTCGTCGCCGGCCCGCCAGAATATCTGGGTGATTGCAGCCGCCGGATGCTACGGGACCAAATGTACGGAAAAGGTGATGCGCTGTCTGGTCAAAAGTGCTCACTCACGAAATTTTCGCCCTGATACGTTCATGACCTGCGCGCCGAAACGGGAAGCTTATTGTTCGTGATTGTATGTGAATTGTGAAATCAGCAGGATGTTTCCGGCCCTCAATCGCTGCGGTCAATCGGAGACAGAACTCCGGGAAAGATCGTCGCGCCGGGAACCCCACCACGGCTGTGGTGAAGGCTCTCCGGCGCGTGAGCGGAAGAAGCTCGCAAAACTGCCAATTGCTATTTGCTCTCCTCTGCCTTAATCTTCTCCCTTGTATGAAGCCGATATTTACATTGCTCTTGCTGACCGCCGCTGCCTTCCCGCAGGACCAGCCTGCCGATCTGATCCTGAAGAATGCCAACATTTATACCGTTGACGAACACAAGCCGCATGCACAGGCCGTCGCCGTGAAGGGAGACAAGATCGTCTTCGTCGGCTCTGACTCTGAGGTGCGGCCCTGGGTCGGCCCCGGCACGCGGGTCCTCGATCTGAAAGGCGCGACCGTGGTGCCCGGCCTCACCGATTCGCACTATCATTTCCTGGGCGTGGGCGCGCGCGAACTCACCTTCAACCTGGAAGGCACAAAAAGCCTTCAGGACCTGCTGGCAAAGGTAAAGGAGCGGGCCGCGGCCGCCAAACCCGGCGAGTGGATCGTCGGCCGGGGATGGATCGAGACGTTCTGGAACCCGCCGGCCTTTCCCACGCGCTCAGACCTCGATAAGGTTTCGCCGAATAATCCCGTAATCCTGGGCCGTGCCGACGGCCATGGCGCGGTGGTCAATTCCGCGGCGCTCAAGATTGCCGGCATTGACCGCAAGACTCCGAATCCCTTCGGCGGAGAAATCTCAAAAGACAAAAATGGTGAGCCCAACGGCATGCTGCTCGATCACGCGCAGGGGCTGGTGCGTTCCAAAGTGCCGCCGGAGGCCGCCGCGGATCCGGAGAAGGCCGCGCTGGCCGCCGACCTGCGAACCATCATGCTTGGCTGGTGTGAAGTGCAGGACCCGGGCGGAACATGGAATGATGTGGACGTCTATCGCAAGCTCTACCAGCAGGGCAAGCTGAAAGTGCGGATATACAAAGCCGTGTGGGGTCCCGGCCCGGAGGCCGACCGCCTGCTGCGCGAGGGAGCGCAGATCGGCCTTTTCAACCACCATCTTACGGTGCGCTCTATCAAAGTGGTGTCCGATGGCGCGCTGGGATCGCGCGGAGCGGCCATGCTGGCGCCGTACTCCGATAAGCCTGACACCTCCGGCTTTCTTACGGTAGAAGCCGAGCCGCTCCGTCCCATGCTGGTCTCTGCGCTCAAGCGGGGCATTCAGGTGGAAACCCACGCTATCGGCGACCGCGCCAACCGCTTCATCCTGGACGAATACGAGCGCGCCTTCAAAGCCGTGCCCGCGCGAGAGCGGAAGATCGCCGAGCCACGCTGGCGCGACGAACATACGCAGATCGTGAACCCAGCCGACCTGCCGCGCTTCGCCAAACTGCATGTGATTCCCTCCATGCAGCCTTCGCACGCGATTGGCGATTTGTTTTTTGCGCCCCGGCGGATAGGCATGGAACGCCTGAAAGGCGCTTATGCATGGGAGACGTTGATCAAGTCCGGCGCGCAGATCGCAGGCGGATCGGATGCGCCCGTGGAACGCGGCGAGCCCATGATCGAGTTCTACGCCGCTGTGGCGCGCAAGCCGCTTCCCACGCGGGCGCAGGGCGCGTCGATGGAAGGCTGGCATCCCGAGGAAGCCATGACTCGCGAGCAGGCGCTCAAGTCCTTTACTCTATGGGCAGCTCACGCGGCGTTTGAAGAAGATTTGAAAGGGTCCGTCTCTGTGGGCAAGCTGGCCGATTTTACCGTACTCTCAGCCGACATCATGAAAATTCCCGAGCCGGAAATTCTGAAGACCCGGAACCTGATGACGATTATTGGCGGGCAGGTGGTCTACGACGCGGCTGCCCATTAAGCGAATGCCGTGACCGCATGATTTGGGTTACGAAAAAACTGTCCGCCAATTGGCTTCAGCCGCTGCAGGTATCAGGGCTTAGCCTGTCCTGAGCGAAGCGAAGGACCTCTGGAGATTGGTGGAGCTAGTCGGGATCGAACTTGAGCCGTTCTGCGGG
>OBLQ010000757.1_pt1 | contig 12340 bp, 8 predicted proteins | sample 1519881 | NCBI WGS metagenome assembly OBLQ01 (sample SAMN01911456, study PRJEB22533) | soil metagenome | biome: Soil | place: Malaysia | collected 2012-04-30 | depth DG_metagenome m | reverse complement strand
AGGCGACCGGCTCGCCCGCGCCGGTGCTGGAAGGCGTCGCGAGCAACCGTAACGAGGGCGGAGCGCAGTTCGATGTCTCGGCCGACGGAACGCTCGTCTACGCGGTGGGAGGCTCGGCGGAGACAGGGACGAAGGTCGTCTGGGTGGACTCTTCCGGGAAGGCGGCACCGCTCTGGGACGATCTCCAGGATTACGGGTCGCCGGCGCTCTCGCCCGACGGGACCCGGCTCGCGATAGAGGTTCACAAGGAAGGGGACTCGGACATCTGGGTGTACGATCTGGCGCGGGGCGTCCCCATGCGCCTGACCTTCGACAAGGGAGGGGACTCCACTCCCGTCTGGTCATCCGACGGCAAGTGGATCTACTACAGCCTGCAGAACGAGGATGGGAGCGGCATCTATCGCCGGCCCGCCGACGGATCGGGAAAGCCGGAGCAGGTCCTCGCGCGCGACAAGCCCCCGGGAATCGACTCCGTGTCCCGCGACGGGAAGTTCCTCGTCTTCACCGACAGCTCGGACCTCTGGCTCCTGCCGCTCGGGGGCGGCGAGCCGCAGCCGTTCCAGGCGACGCCGGCGACCGAGGTTCAGGCGGCCATCTCGCCCGACGGACGCTGGGTCACCTACAACAGCAACGAGTCCGGTCAGTTCGAGATATACGTCCGCCCGGCCTCGGGAGAAGGGGGCAAGTGGCAGATTTCCACCGGTGGCGGCGGCTATCCCCGCTGGTCTTCCGACGGGAGGACGCTCTACTTCCGCTCGTTCACGGGATCCATGATGCAGGCGCCCGTCGAGTCCGCCGGCGGAGAGTTTCGCGTCGGACGGGCGGAGGAGATGTTCGGGGGGCCCTTCGACTTCCGCGCCGACGGCGTCCGCCGGTACGACGTCGACCCGGGCGGAAAGCGCTTCGTGATGCTCCAGACACAGGTCGGCTCCGCTGAGGAGCAGGAGCAGATCCGGGTGGTGCTCCACTGGTTCGACGATCTGCGCCGCACCTTCGCGCAAGGCGGCGGCTCGCAGTAGCCTCCGGTCCCGGACTCGTGTCGCGGGCGCGGCCTCGTCCCGGCCCTCGATCGAGCCGGGACGACCTCCTGATGCGACCCGCGACGGGAATCGTCCCGTTGCCGGTTGGCCGGCCCGGGGCGGCTCGATGACTACCGTGCGGCGCGCACGTATCTCCGGACTGCCGGCAATTCGGACTCGATCGTGGTACGCAATGGTGTGCGCCTGCCCGTCGGGGAGGGGGCGCGACGTTCGCATCGCCGGCCCCGAGGAATCCCGGCGAAGCCTCGCGCCCCGCGGATGCCCGGCTGGCGGCGTAGCCGAGCGGATCGACATCGAGATGTCACGGAATGTCCCATCAGATCGGGATCGAAGCCATTGAAACACGCCGGCGGTGAGGAGCGCGTGCGATACAATGGGCGCGCGCGCGGGGCGGCGAGCCTTCCACTCGGAAGATCCCGCGAATCGCCAATGGGAGATCCGATTTGGTCATCCGTGTGAGGGAGTCCGAGGATGTCTTGATCCTCGACCTCTTCGGTCAGCTCACCGCGGGCGGCGGCGACGTGGTCCTGAGAGACGCCGTGCGGGAGCACCTCGATCAGGATTGGCGGAGGTTCGTCATCAATCTCCGCGGCCTCGACAAGATGGACAGCGCCGGGCTCGGAGAGCTGATGGCCTGCCACTGGAGAATCCAGAGGGAGGAGGGGACCATGCACATCGTTGCGAAGGATCCGAGCATGGTCTTCGAGATCCTGATGAAGGTCCGGCTCGATCAGGTCTTCAACATCATCGACGACGAGCGCTTCTCTCTCGGCAGGGGCAAGAGCGGGCGCTGAAGAGGTGCTCGCCGGCTAGCCGGTTCTCTGGACGATCATGATCGTGATGTCGTCGCCCGGCCGCCTCCCCTCGGCGAAGCCCTCCAGCTCGGCCTCCAGGTCCCTCATGATCGCTTCGGGGCTGGCGGACGCCCTCCGCGCCATGAACGCCTCGAACCGCGCGGCGCCGTACTCGGAGTCCCGCCGGTTGGTGCACTCGATGATCCCGTCCGTGTAGAGAACCAGCATGTCCCCCCGCTCCATCAGCGCCCGGCCGGGTTCGTAGGCGGCTCCGGGAACGATCCCCACGAGCAGGTTTCCGCCCTCGAGCCGTTCGGTTCCTCCGTAGGCGCGCACCAGAAACGGAGCGCAATGCCCCGCCGTGACGTAGGTCAGCGTTCCGGGGCCGGGATCCAGCACGCAGAAGGTGGCGTCCAGATACTGGTTGGGCGGGGAGTGCTCCGCGATCTCGTCATTGAGCTTCGCGACCAGATCCTCGATGCGTTGCTCGTGGCTCACGGCGCCCCGGAGGTAGGCCTGGCTGTAGTGCCCGAGGAGGGCGGCCCCTATTCCCTTTCGGGCCACGTCGGCCACGACGAAGACGACCCGTCCGTCCGCCATGGGGTGGTAGTCGAAGAAGTCGCCGCCGACCTCGTAGCAGGGCTGGGTGTCTCCCGCGATCCGGTATCCCGGCAGCACGGGCGCCGCGTGCGGCAGGAGGAAGCCCTGGATCTCCCGGGCGAGATCGAGCTGCTGTATCAGAAGGTAGCGGGTCGCGCGGACCGACGGGCTCTCCGAGCCGGCCTCCTGGCCCGAGGACCAGGTCACGGAGTCCGACGGCAGTCCCTTCCCGCCGGAAGGGGACGTCTCGTCCGTGCTGAACTGGATCCGGGAAGCGCCGATCCTCACCATGTCGCCGTGGCGCAGCCCCACCGGCGCTCCGATCTTGGCCTGATTCACGAAGGTGCCGTTGCGGCTGCCCGCGTCCTCCACGAAGAACTGATCTCCCCGGGAGAAGACCACGGCGTGGTTCCGCGACAGGGCGAGGTCGGAGATGACGACGTCGTTGTTCGAGGATCGGCCCAGGGTCGTGCGCCCGGGCTCGAGAGGGTGGTCGATCACCTCTCCTTCGGGAAGCTGGATTCGCAGGTGGGCCATGTCCCCTCACCTGGAGCGAGGAATCCTGCCGCCACGAGGTCCTTGCCGGGGCGAGGCCGCGTCCTGGGAGCCCGCCCGGGCAGAACCCCTGGTGGACATTTCATGGCATTCCATGTCACCCGGGTGCCCCGATCAAGGTATACTTTGACGCACGGTCATCAGTAATACTGCCGTAGATATTTCTCTGAAATTGGTCCGCCCTTCGCAGGGATATCCTGCCATGGCAGGACCGGTATCAGGCGGATCTCGGGTTCCAAGACCGGGTCTCTTGGGAGGGGGCGCCCGGCGGGGGGGAGCCTATGAGAACCACCCGACGTGTGGCCGGTGTATCGTTGTACGCCGTCGCACTCGCACTCGCTCTCGGGCTGTTCGGATGCACGCCCGGAGTGGCCGAGAAAGCCGATCGGCCGCCCGAAAGGCGGGGCCCGCCCGCCATGGACGTGAGGATCGCTCACCCGCTCGCGGCCAAGACCGACGACAGCTACCCCTCCAGCCTCTACGTCGAGCGGGACGTGAAGCTCGCCGCCCGCACCTCCGGGATCATCGACGACGTCCTCGTGGATCGCGGCGCCCGCGTGAAGGCGGGGGATCCTCTCGCCGTTCTCGAGACCGACATCGCGGAGCGGGAGCTCGAGCTTGCCGGGGAGGACGCGCGCCTGGCCCAGGCCGAGTACGAGAGAGTCCTTCCCCTACACGAGAAGAAGATCGTCTCGGACCAGCAGTACGTGCAGGCCGAGGTCGCCAGGGACCAGGCCGTCACGCGGCGCGAGCTCGCCCGAGCGCGCCTCGAGCGCTGCACGATCCGGGCGCCATTCGACGGGACGATCGTGGAGCGCTGGGCGGTGAAAGGCATGCGGCTGCAGGAAGAGGACGGCGTACCGCTCTTCAGGATCGTCGCCTCGGAGCCCCTTCGGGCGCGGGTGGATCTCCCCGAGACGAAGCTGGGCTCCCTGAAAGCCGGCTCGCCGGCCTTCGTGGATGATCTTTCCGCCGACGAGGTCCATCCCGCCCGCGTGGTCTTCGTGAGCCCGGCCATCGATGCGGCGAGCGGTACGGTGGCGGTCATCGTCCAGATGGTCCGCCACGAGGAGCACCTGCGGCTGGGCTCGGCCGTGCGCGTCCGCTTCGAGCCGGCGGTCGCCTCCGGCGTGCAGACCGTCGAGATCCCGAGGACGGCCCTCGCGAATCTCACGCCGCGCGAGAACGAGGACACCCGCGTCATGGTGATCCGGAACGGCCGTGCGGAGGCTCGCCGGGTGAGGATCGTGGCGCTGAGAGGCGAGAGCGTGGTCGTCGAAGGCAAGGTCTCCACGGACGACGAGGTGATCCTCGAGGGATCGACCGTCGTCCGGGAGGGGGATCCCGTCGTCGGGAGGACGGAGCCGCTGTGAGCTCCCGGGACCGCAAGAGCGCTCGCCGGAAGAAGGGGCCTCCGCCCGTGGAGGCGCCCACGAGCATGGCCGCGCACGATCTCAAGAACCTCGCGACGCGGCTCGCGGCGCTCGGCCAGAACCTGAGCGACAGCTTCGAGGATCCGCTCTTCAAGCCCATCGCGCTGGATGTCCTGAAGGACACGGTGGGGCGCCTGCAGCGCCTCGCCGTCGACCTCCGGGAGCACGAGGGTCGCGTCTCCGTGAAGCTCCGGGTCGACGTGAACCGTCTCCTCGAGGAGGCCCTCTTCGACGTCCGGCCGGGCGTGGGCAGCAAGTGCGAGATCTTCCTGGACGCCGAGGATCTCCCTCCGATCTGGGGCGATGCCTTCCTGCTGCGCCGGGCCTTCTCCTGCGCCATCGAGAACTCGCTGCAGGCCATGAACGGCGTCCGGGGGGCGATCATGCTCTCGACGCGGACTCATCGCCGCAAGGGCGCTGCTCGAATCAAGGTGGAGATCGCCGACACGGGCCCGGGGATGGACATCGATTTCCTGAAGGAGCGGCTCTTCTGTCCCTTCAGCTCCACGAAGGAGGACGGCATGGGGCTGGGCGTCTACACGATGGGCCAGGTCGCGGCCCTCCACGGCGGAACGGTCCGCATCAGCAGCGAGCCGGGCGTCGGCACCCGCGTCCGCTTCTACCTCCCGGCGGCGGAGAAATAGCCGCATGGCCGGCCGGCGGCCCTCGATCCTCATCGTGGAGGACGACGCCCGGCTCGCCGAGCAGCTCCGCTGGGGCCTGAAGGGGGAGTACTCCATACACCTGGCCGGCGACGGCGACGCGGCTCTCCGGGAGGTGAGGCGCCGCCGCCCGGACGTCGTGCTCCTGGATCTCTGCATCCCTCCCGAGAACACGCCCGAAGGCGGGTTCCGGGTCCTTCGCGAAGTGCGCGGCGCCGTCAACGGAGCCGCAGTGATCGTGACCTCCGCGGTCGAAGAGCGCGAGGCCGCGGTGAAGGCCGTGGCCGAAGGGGCCTACGACTTCTTCGGCAAGCCCGTCGATCTGGCCGCCCTGCGCGTCGTCATCGCGCGGGCGCTGGAGCGCCAGGCCCTGGAGGCGGAGAACCGGCGTCTTCGGGAGCAGGTCCGCGGGCGGTACGCGTTCGAGGGAATCGTGGGCGTCAGCGCCGGCATCCAGCGCGTCCTCCGCTCCGTCGAGAAGGTCATGGATTCACCGGTCACCGTTCTCCTGCTGGGTGAGAGCGGCACCGGAAAGGACGTCATCGCCAGGGCCATCCATCACAACGGAAGCCGCAGGGATCGCCCCTTCGTCCCCGTTCACTGCGGCGCCTTTCCGGAGACGCTTCTGGAGGCCGAGCTCTTCGGGCACGAGAAGGGCGCCTTCACCGGGGCGACCGCCACCCGCGTCGGCCGGTTCGAGGCGGCCGACGGAGGCACGCTCTTTCTCGACGAGATCGGATGCATGAGCCCCGCGGTTCAGATGAAGCTGCTGCGGGTTCTGGAGGCGCGCACCGTGGAGCGCCTGGGATCGAACAGGCCGAGGCCCGTCGATATCCGCCTCATCGCCGCGACGAACGAGGATCTGGAGCAGAAGGTCAGGGACGGCGGGTTCCGCGAGGACCTCTTCTTCCGCCTCAACGTGTTCCCCCTCCGGCTCCCGGCCCTCCGGGACCGGCGCGAGGACATTCCGCTCCTGGCGGACGCCTTCCTGGAGAGGCTGCATGCGAATGGAGGGAGGGCGGTCAAGAGGATCGCCCCGGAGGCCAGGCGAACCCTGGCGGCGCGGGACTGGCCGGGAAATGTCCGGGAGCTGCAGAACGTGGTGGAGGCCGCCGCCCTCGTCGCGGAGGGAGAGGTCATCCGGCCCGAGGACCTGCCGGAGGCCCGGACGGAGCGGCGTTCGATACCCGGCACGGACCGCGCGCTCCAGATGGGGCTCAAGGCGGCGGTGGACGACTTCGAGAAGCGGCTCCTCCTCGAGGCCATCGAGAGGGCCGGCGGCGTGAAGAACCGGGCGGCCAGGGATCTGGGCCTGGCTCCGAGCCAGATGAAGTACCTGTCGAGAAAGCACGGGCTGTAGGACGGAGTCCGGAGGTCGGGCCTCTCCGGGAACGTGCGCTTCCTCGAACCCGTGGCGATGCGGCCTGCTGCCCAGGCGGGGGAGAGAGGATGACTATGTCGACCTCACCGGTTCAATTATTCGACCTCTCCACGACGTCCTTTCAGGCCCGCCCGAATTCCCTTCTTGAAACGCGGAGATCCGAGCGATCTGCGACGCCAGGATCCTGGCAGGGGATTTGCTCTTGGTGGTGAGCGTCGGTTCGAAAGAAGCGGAGTTCAAAGGCAGCACTCACTAGGAAGGAGGACATCATGGCGCGACCGAAGAGCGTCACCATCAACCTCACCCCGAAGCAGCGCACCGCGATCAAGCGCCTCACCGGCGAGGAGCACACGGAGATGAAGTTCGAGCGCGAGGCGCTGGGCTCCCAGGTGGCCCCGAGAACCTCCAGCCTCCGCGCGAAGACCCTCGGCCTGAAGGGCAAGAGCATGGGCCTCAAGGGCAAGAGCCTCGGCCTGAAGGGCAAGAGCATGGGTCTCAAGGGCAAGAGCCTCGGTCTCAAGGGCAAGAGTCTCGGCCTGAAGGGCAAGAGCATGGGCCTCAAGGGCAAGAGCCTCGGCCTGAAGGGCAAGAGCATGGGCCTGAAGGGCAAGAGCATGGGTCTCAAGGGCAAGAGCATGGGCCTGAAGGGCAAGACTCTCGGCCTGAAGGGCTGAGCTCCCCAACGCTTCTCGAAGCAGAAGCAGCGGCGGCCGGGTTGGGACGACGTCCCGCCCGGCCGTTTTCTTTCCCGGGAGTCCCTGGGGAGCCGGAGAGGCTACCAGACGATCGAGGCGCCCCAGCGGTGAAGCAGCCACCACGCCTTGCCGGCCACGCTCCTCCTCCTGGTCTCGAACTGGGCGCGTCCGGACATGCCGGGCCTGAAGAGACCGCCCGTGTTGTCCACCTCGATGAGCACCCGGACCAGATTGGACCGTCGCACGATGTCGGGCAGCCCTCCCGCGACGTCGGTCGGGGCGAGGGCGACAGGTGAGACGGAGAGGACCGTCTCCCGGATCGGCCGTCCCGGGTAGGTCTCGGCGAGGATGCGGACTCCGATCCCCGGAACGATCTCCTCGATGTCGAGCTCGGGTGCGGCCACGGCCAGGAGGACAGTGCGGGTGCCGTCCACCGCGAAGAGCTCGTCCCCCTGCGCGAGGACCCGGCCCTCCAGCTCCTCGACGCGCGGTGTGGCGACGACGCCCGCGCGCGCGGCCCGGATCTCCATGCTCCCGAGCTTCTGCTCGATGAGCTCCGTCCGGGACCGCGTCTCGTCACTCTCGCGAATCTTCTGAATCTCCCCGGCCGTGTCGCCGGCGCGGCGGGCGCGGGCCGCCTCCCGTTGCAGGCGCCTGAGGCTCGCCATCTCGATGTCGTGCCGGGCCTCGAGGTCGGGGCTCTCCGCGACGGCGACGAGATCGCCAGCCTCCACCTTCTGCCCCTCCGTGACGAGGACCTTCCTGACGACGCCGGCCACGGGCATCCGGATGACCGTCTGCCGGCCGGGCTCGACGACGAACCGCCCCTCGATCCGCGTCGGCGATCGGGGCACGGTCAGGAGCAGAATCAGCCCCAGGACGACGCCCACCGTCACCGCGCCGCCGGCGGGGGTTCTGATCAAATCCCGCTTGTCCAGCCAGAAGTGCTTCATGAATCTGACTCCATCCCGGATCTTCTGCCGGAGGACGTAGGCCATGATCCCCACGAGCAGCAGATACCCGACGGGTCCGAACCACTCGACCATGTGGTTTTCGAGAAAGAGGTAGATGAAGACGAGGAGGGAGGTCGTGTAGGTGATGGAAGCGAGCCCGTAGATCAGGTAGGCCTTGCGCCTGCGCCGCGAGATCGCCTGCTCCGTGATCGGCATCCTGAGAATGTGCTTCTTCGCGAGGTTCCCCATGTAGGCGAAGCTCTGCTCGCGAAGCTCGGGTATCTCGAGGAAGTCCATCAGGGCGTAGTACCCGTCCAGCTTGATCAGCGGGTTGCCGTTGAACAGGACGAGCGAGAGACCCGAGAAGAGGACCTCGATGATCGCGAGCTCGTGGATCAGCCACTCCGCGGGCGTGAGGACCCAGACGGCGACGGCCACCGAGCACGCCATCAGCTCGAAGTAGGCGCCCCCGAAGGAGACCCACATCCGGTGCGAGCGCTTCTCGAAGATGTACGCGTCGTCGGTCAGGCAGTAGAAGGCGGGCTCGAGGTAGAAGATCATGATCCCGATGTTGTGGACCTCTCCCCCGAACCTCTTGCACGTGTATCCGTGCCCCAGCTCGTGCCACATTCCGGTCAGGAACATGATGCCGATGACGGCCACCCAGTCCAGGAACCCCTTGCGCGTCGGGTCGAGAAGGCTGAAGAACCCCGCCCAGTAGACGTCCCACCGGTAGACCAGATAGCCCAGAACGACCGTGAACACCGCGAGCCACGGTGCGACGAACCATGGCGACCACCACCACCTGATCCAGTGGATGGTCCGGTCCATCAGCTCGTTCGGATCGAACAGGGGGATCACTATCTGGAGCAGCTTCGACTTCTCGGCGTCGTAGAAGCGCTTCTTCCGGAGCGTCTTCGCCTTGTCCAGCATGGCGAGATGCCGCTCCTGCTCGGTCCGCTCGAGGATGTTTCCGCTCTTCAGGGCCTCGGTGAAGTCCGCCACGTACTGGGCGTCGACGTCCGTTCCGGGGTGGATCCTGGCGAAGGCCTCCGCGATCTCCTCGAAGCTCCTGGTCCCGTCGATGAGGCGGAGGAGATCCTCCTCCCAGACCTCGAAGTCGAAGTACTTCGGCGGCGGACCCGGCTCCTTGGCCACGACGTACGGCTCCGCGCAGGCGTCGATCCTCCGGATGACGACCTCGTCGCGAACCTTGGGATAGGAGGTCAGGGAAGCCATCCCCAGATCAGCCCCCAGAGCCAGCGTCCCGGCCGGCGAAGGACGACGTGCGCGATGCTCGCCGGACCTGTCGTGATCTTGGCCTCGCCCGTCATGCCGGACCGCAGGAGCTCCGGAGCGTCGAGGAGGCGGGCCCGGACCAGGAAGACGCGATTCCCCGCGACCTGCGTGGCGGCGACGCCGATACGCTCGACCACGGCCCTGTAGGAGTGGGTGGGATAGGCCCGGAGCTTGAGCTTGGCGAGCATGCCCTTGTCGATCAGACCGGCGTCCTGCTCGAGGACGGCGATCTCGACCTGCTGCCGGTTCGGATCGACGACCTCGCAGAGCACCTTCCCTTTCTCGAGCTTCGATCCCGCGAGCTCGTCGACCCTGGGCGTCGCCACGATGCCGGAGAGCGGCGATCTGATGAGCGTCCGGTCCACCCGCGATCGCCACAGGTCCATCTCGGCCTTGAGTCCCTCGACCCTGGCCTGCTCGATCGCGGCCCTCGCGGTGTCCCCGTCCGCGCGAAGGCGGCTCTGCTCCGTCGTGGCCATCTCGTAGCGTGCGCGCGCGTCATCTTCGCCGGCGCGGTAGTCGGCGTCGTCGAGGGCGGCGACGACCTGTCCGGTATCGACGGCGTCCCCCTCGCGGACGAGCACCCGGGCGACGCGCCCCTCCACCTCCGCCACCACGGGGCGCCGGACCTCCGGGAGAATCCTGGCCTCGCCCGCCACGCGAAGGGGGACCGGCACGAGGAAGAGGATGACCGCCGCCGCGAGCAGCCCCGCCGACCATGCCAGCCTCTTCCAGAGAGGCGTGCCGCGCACCTTCTCCTTGATTCTGCTGATCGGCTCGAAGACCTTGGGCATCGCCTGGTAGAGAGTGGCGTTGCGCACGGCGGTGGTCGTCGTCGCGGTGAGCAGCTCGACCACCTCGATCTCGCGCCCCGCGAAGGCGTAGGCGCTGTCGGCCTCGACGGCGAAGACGCCGAGCTTTCCCTCGTCGTCCTTCAGGGGAACCGTGAGAAAGCTCCGGACCCCGGTCTCCTCGAAGTAGGCCCTGAACTTCTCCTTCGATTCCGGTCGCGCCGTCTCGATCGAGCCATCGTCCTCCTGGACGACATATAGGCCTTCGTCGAGCCCGGCGGCCCAGCGGAGCATCTCCGAGAGCCGCCGGATCTCGGGGAGCTTCTCGTCGACGGTCGTCTGCCCGCTCACGGCCCGCAGCTCGAGCTTCGTCCCCTTGTAGAGGCCGACGGCGGCGCGCTTGTAGGGGATCACGGAGGCCGCCTGGTGGACGAGGGTGAAGGCGATCCTGTCGACGTCCAGGGTCTCGGAGACGGCCTGGACGGCCTCGAGCAGGGAGCCGAGATCCCCGGCCCGCTTCTCAGCCTCGAGCCGGAGGGCGTTGCCCAGGGCCACCACGCCCGTCCGCGTCACCTCCTCGAGGAAGGCGAGGTGGCTCGCCTCCATGTACGGATCGTCCCCGTCCGCGTTGACGACCTCGAGAACGCCCTGGACCTCCCCCTCGTCCGAGAGGAGGGGCGCCGCGGCGACGGAGTAGATCTCCAGGCCCGCCTGGGCGTCCGGCCGTTCCTCCAGGTCCGGGATCTCGTCGGGATCCGGGATGAGCACCGCCTCGCCGGTCTCGAAGACCTGGCCTGCCAGCCCCGCCCCGGCCTCGAGCTGCCATCCTTCGACGGACTCGGAGACGGGGCCCGCTGCGGCGACCACGGAGATCTTGCCTTCCTCGTTCTCGGAGGGGCGCCAGAGATAGGCGCAGACCACCTCCAGGGAGATGCGGACCCGATCCACGAGAAGGGACTGGAGAGTTTCCATGTCGGCGGCCGCGGTGAGAGAGCGGCCCAGGTCGAAGAGCCGCGTGAGGCGGACGACCGTCTCGGCCTGCCGCGCCTGCTTCTTGAACCTGTCCCGGATGGCGGGGAGAACCTCGTCGGCCGCAGCGAGGAGGCGCTCCAGCGCCTTCAGGTCGTCCTGAGTGAAGGGGCCCCGCTCGCGTGCGGACTCCCTCAGGACGATCCCGCCCATGGGACGGGTTCCCCGGGCCAGAGGGAGGATCAGCTGGGAGCGAAATCCCCCGTCGTCCTCGCCGACGCTGACGGTTCCGAAAGCGACCGTGCGGGGGAGGTTCGCGGGAGGCGACTCGGGCGCCTGTTCCACCCGGGGCCAGGCCCCGGCGAAGCGGTAGCCCTGGACGTGGTCGATGAGCCAGACGTGGACCGACTCGGCGCCGGTCAGCGTGGCGGCACTCCTGGCGACGGCCCCGGCGGCGTCACCCTCGCTTTGCGCGGCAGCCACGACGGATGCCAGCTTCCACGCCAGCGCAGCGGAGTCCTGCTTCGCCATCGCTTCCCCCCACCGATGTCCGGATGAAGGGTCCCATGATATCCCCAAAGCGCCGGGCCATGTCAGGAAGAGCCCGTTCGGGGGCTTCCCCGGCGGAGGAACGGACGGACGAGGAGCGGAGCCTGTATGATCGCAGCGTGAGAGCGATGGTCCTGCACGAGAGGGGGCCGGCCGGGCCCGGCCGGCTCCGGATGGAGGAGATCGCGGACCCGGTGCCGGGGCCGGGCGAGATCCGGATCCGCGTGACGGTGTGCGCCGTCTGCCGGACGGATCTCCACGTCATCGAGGGCGATCTTCCGGAAGAGAAGATCCCCGTCATCCCGGGCCACCAGGTCGTGGGGGTGGTCGACGCCCTCGGCGAAGGCGCCGGGAGCTTCACGATTGGTGACCGGGCGGGGATTGCGTGGCTGCGCTCCACCTGCGGCACGTGCACGTTCTGTCGCAGCGGCCGCGAGAACCTCTGCGCCGCGGCGCGCTTCACCGGCTACCACGAGAACGGCGGCTACGCCGGGAGCGCCGTCGTCCCGGCGGCCTTCGCCTACCGGATCCCTCCGGCCTTCGCCGACGCCGATGCGGCGCCGCTTCTGTGCGCCGGCATCATCGGCTACCGCGCTCTGAGGCGGAGCGACGTCCCGGC
>OBLQ010000756.1_pt1 | contig 12344 bp, 11 predicted proteins | sample 1519881 | NCBI WGS metagenome assembly OBLQ01 (sample SAMN01911456, study PRJEB22533) | soil metagenome | biome: Soil | place: Malaysia | collected 2012-04-30 | depth DG_metagenome m | reverse complement strand
GCAAAAAAATAGACAGCGCTGACCACCAAAGCCCATTTGAGGCGACGTGTTTCGATCTGTCTATCCACGTGATTTTCCTAACCTCCTAGAACTACCGTTAGGGCAACATCCACTCAAGAGACGACGTCAGCCCAATCGGCGATACCTATTTTGTCGTGGATGGGCTGACGGACGGGTTCTTCAACAAGAGAAAGTACAGTTTACCCGGCCGGTTCATGTAACCGGCCGCCGCGCCCGCGTCAGGGCCGCTTCCGAAATAGAGATCGGCGCGCTGCGCTCCGCGTATTGCGCCTCCGCTATCCTGATTTACGACAAAGCGGGAGAGCGGCTCCCATCCCGTCAATTGGCCGGTGGCATCGACCACCGGCTTTTCAGATATGGCAAAAGCCAAAGCGCCTTTGGGAAAGATCCGTGCATCGGTCGCGATGGATCTGCCCGGTGTCAGCGGCACCTCTAGACTTCCCAGCGGACCGCCCTCAAGGAAGCGAAAAAAAATGTAGCTTTCGTTGTACGCCATAATATTATCTTGCTCGTCCGGGTGCTCCGCAAGATAGCGCCGCAGTCGCTGCATCGACATCTCCTCTTGCGGCACCTTACCGCTATCGACGAGCAACCGTCCTATGCTGCGGTAATTTCTCCCATTCGCCGCCGCGTAGCCGACATGCAAGCGCCGTCCGTCCGGCAATTGCAGAATACCCGAGCCTTGAATGTGCAGAAAAAAAAGGTCGATGGGGTTTTTCACCCAGGCGATTTCATAGCCTCGGCCGCGCAAAATACCCTGTTGGTCGATTTCTCGCCGGGAGTAGTAAGGAATAAAATCTTCTCCTGCGAGCCGCCCGAAAACCTTTCCAGCGGTCATCACTGGCGCCAGTCTCACCTGTTCTGCAACGATCAAATCGGCAGGTTTGCCATAAATTGGATAGTTGTACTCTTTCGTCGGAATCAGACTCGCTTCGATCACCGGCTGGTAATATCCGGTAAACAAAACGATGTCAGCGGCTGGATCATTAGATGAAGGAACAAGATCGAAGTTCTTCTGGATCTCTCTTAACCAACACTCGTGGCAGTCCCACCGGTCGAGCAGCCGCTCAAACGATAGAAGCGAATTCAAAACTTCTTGGGCCGTGATGCGACGCGGTTGTTCGCCGACGACGCGATCCGGCGGCAGCTTCGCCAAATAAACGATGCTTTGCTGGACGGCGGCGCGAAGAGATTCCCGGTCGAGATCATCACTAATCAGCGGCGGCACAGAAGCGCTGGACTGGCCAAGAGCCAGGCCCGCAGCCACAAGCAGCCAGGCAACGGCAACCAGGGAAAGGAATCCATTTCGGGTTCTATATGGCTTGATTCGGCGCGTCACTTGGAAGAAAATTACGGGTGTTGAATTCCACCGAAATTAGAGAAGAAGTCGTTCGCGTTCTTGACAGGCTGCCTAAACAGTTCCGCAAGCACCTATCCAATGTTGAAATTGTAGTCGAAGAAAGACCAGGAAGAAAGTTGCTCCTCTCTGAGGGGCTCGATCCGCGCCACGATACGCTCTATGGTCTCTACCAAGGGGTCCCTCTTCCCGACCGATCCGAATTTTACCCGCCTATTTTACCAGACAAAATAACAATTTTCTCGGAGCCGCTACTGCGCGACTTCGCCGACCCTGAAGAGTTGCGCGAGCAAATCCGCGTTACCGTGCTGCACGAGATCGCCCATTTTTTCGGCATGGACGAAGACGATATCGACAAGCTGGGATACTAACAGTGCTGAGTAACGAGTGCTGAGTACTGAGTGTTCGGGAACTTTCATCGTCTAATTCGGCGCTCTCTGTTTTTTGCTCAGTCCTCAGTCCTCGTTACTCTGCGCTAATCCCTGATGTCCTGTAAAAACCACTCCGTCGGCAGTTCTCGGCCCGCTTTATTTTTTTTCGCCAACTCGACCACTTTTCCGGCACAGGCGGCAAATTGCAGGCCCTGCGTTCCGGCGTTGATAAAATACGTCACTTGTTTGTCGTTGATTCGGCCGGGGACTCTTCCCGCCCTCACATCCATAAAATATTTGAAGTAATCACCCTTATAATTGTCCACCACGGGATTGGGAATCCGGCTGCGCTCTTCGGGCTGGCCGGCGATGTAGCCGACGTTGCCGTGGAGGCGAATCATGCCCTCGTCCATGGCTTCGATCGTGTTCTTGCCCAGCTTGACGGAGAGATCGCAGCGCTTGACGACTCTGGGGCCCATCTCGCAGGCGCGCACGCTGGTGATATGCGCCCCTTCTTTGAGCCACTCCGGTTCGTCAAAAACGGTCCGGGTCGAGTCCGTACAGGTGGCGACGATGTCCGCCTCGCGCACGACTTTTTCCGGCGTATCCACCGCCGCCACTTCGATATCCAACTTGCCGGTCATCTCCCGTGCAAAGCGCTCGCGGTTCGCTTTGGTCGGGCTGTAAACCCGCACCCGCCGAAGCTTGCGCACTTGATAAAAAGCTTCCAGGTAACTGCGCGCCATGCCCCCGGAGCCGAAGATGCCTACGTCGCAGGCATCTTGACGCGATAGATATTTCGCTCCCAAGCCAGCACAGGCGCCCACACGCATATGCTGGATCAAGCCATCGTTGATGATCGCCAGCGGCTCGCCGTTGCGCACGCTGAAAACCATCACCAGCCCGCACCAATTCCCCGGCTGCATGCAATATTTCTCTTCCGTATCGCCGTTCGGCCAGTAGACTATGTCGGATTTCATGCGAATCGCGAACACGCCGATTTTCCGGCTCGCCCCTTCCATCGTCCCCCAACGATAATACCCGTCGGGCCGATCGCAAGGCATCCAGAGATCGAGCCGCGGACGATAGACGGCATCCCCCTTGAGCAGATCGTCATAACCGTCTTCCAGGGCTTCGAGACAATCTTTCATGGTGAAAAGCGTTTCCACTTCGTGATTGTTGATTAGCAGCATGGTAACCTCCAACAACTCGATTATAACAATACAGAGGGTTTTGAAAGACGACGGTGCGGCTGCATCTCGGGCATGCGATGGATAGCGCCACTACGTCGGATTGACATTCCGTTTTCGATGTCGCAAATATAGGCGCACATTTTAACCGGGGGAGGGGCACACTTTGAAGATTCTCCGCTTCAACGACGATCGGATCGGGGTGATTAAGAATAACAATATGGTTGTGGACGTGAGCGACACGGTGAGCGCGCGCAAAGCGAAAGGGCCGCAGCGCGTGATGGAAGAGATCATCGAGGGTTGGCGCAAATACCGCCGACGATTCGAAAAAATCTTGGCGGCGCGGGAGGGTGTGCCATTAAGCAGCGTGCAACTCCGCTGCCCGCTTCCGAGGCCAAGCAAATGCCTGGCGGCTTTCGTGAATTACATCGACCGTCCGGACCGCAGCCCTGATACCTTGCCCAACGAATATTTTTACAAGTCTCCCGATCTCGTGGGACCCGGCGAAACGGTGGAACTGAGAGACATTCCCGCCGCCGTCGTCTATCAACCCGAAGCCGAATTCGCCTTTGTAATCGGCAAGACCGCGAAAGACGTACCGGAGTCCAAGGCGATGGACTACGTTTTCGGCTATGTGCCGTTTTTCGATATTTCCACGCGTGGCCTGGCGCGGCGCACGCAGTTCGTTCCCAAGGGGCAGGATACCCACGGCTGCTGCGGCCCCTGGATCATCACCAAAGACGAAATCCCGGACCCGGACAGCGTTGTCGTCAAATCCTGGACGAATGGCGAGGCGCGCCAGAACTACAACACTCAATACATGGCCCACAAGATTCCCGATCAAATCTCCTGGTTGACACGCTTTCTGCGCCTCAATCCCGGAGATGTTATCGCTACCGGCACGTTTCACGAAGGGCTGCGTCCGATGAATAGCGGCGATACCATCGAAATAGAATTTGACAACCTCGGCAAAGCTGAATTCAAGGTAGGGGGCAACAGCCCGCGCAAAGACGTCGATTGGCTGCCCGGGAAAAGCCAGCCACAACCCCCTCCGGGCGGCGGCATGCACAGAGTATAGATTGGTTCAATGTTCAAGGTTCCAAGTTCAACGTCTTGGCTCCGTCGGACCTTAAACCTTGAACTTTGAACCTTGAACTAGACCCGATACGGTCGGCTACCCCGCCAAGACCAGATTCGTGAGGCGCGAGGGGTCGGCGAGCAGCTCCGCGCTCGGCCCGTGGTGAATGACACGGCCGCGGTTCAGCACCAGCGACTCATCGGTGACGCTGAGGGCGAGCTTCGCCGACTGTTCCACCAGGATGAGCGCAAGCGTCTCCTCGCGGATAAGCCGCTGCACCACTTTCAGCAAAACATCAACGATTATCGGCGCGAGCCCTTCGAGCGGCTCATCCAGCAGCAGCAGCGATGGGCTTCCCATCAGCGCGCGGCCGATAGCCAGCATTTGCTGTTCGCCCCCGGAAATCTGATTTCCCATGTGCCGGCGGCGTTCCGCCAAGCGTGGAAATAGCTCGTAGACGCGCTCCACCGTCCAGCGGCCCGGAAGCGCCGCCACGCGCAGATTTTCCTCGACCGTAAGCGACGGGAATACCTCGCGCGTCTGCGGCACGTAGCCAATACCACGGCGAGCTCGCTCGTAAACCGGGATGCGCGTAATCGGTTGCTCGTGATACTCGATGTTACCCGCGTGGAATGTGGTATGGCCCATAATGGTGGCGAGCAACGTGGTTTTGCCCACGCCGTTCCGTCCGAGCACCGCGAGCGAGCCATGTTCGGACAACTCCAGATCGACATCTTCGATCACGACGGTGGGTCCGTAGCCCGCGCGCACCCCCGTGAGCTTCAGCGCCTTACTCATGTCGTTCTCCGAGGTAGACGCGCTGCACGCGCGCATCGCCGGCGATTTCCGCCGGCGTGCCTTCGCACAGCACTTTACCCTCGACTAGAACGGTGATGCGCTGCGCGAAGCGAAACACTACGTCCATGTCATGCTCGATAATCAAAACCGCGATTTCTCCCGGCAGGCGTTCGAGAACCTGCAGAATCATCCCGGATTCCAGCGAAGGCACGCCGGCTGCCGGCTCATCCAGTAACAGAACTTTCGGCCTGAGCCCGAGAGCAATGGCGATTTCGACCAGTCGCTGTTTGCCGTAGGGGAGATCGACAACGGGTTTGCCGGCATCCTCGGACAGACCGAGCGTCTCTAGGAGTTCGCGGGCTTCTTCGCGCACCTGATGATGGCGGCTCGCCGGATGCCAGACGCGTGCGGTCAGACCATGGCGTTCGGCCACTCCCAGCGCGACATTGTCCAACACGCTCATGCTAAGGAAAAGCGAGTTAATCTGAAACGTGCGCCCGAGTCCCCGCTTTACCCGCGCCGCCTGCGCGAGCCGCGTGATGTCTTCACCGCCGAGCAGAATCCGGCCGGCTGACGGCGGCAGCAAACCGGTGAGCATGTTGACGAACGTGGTCTTCCCGGCCCCGTTGGGGCCGATCAGCGCGTGGCGCACCCCTGCCTCAAGGCGAAAACTGATATTTTCGGCGACCGTCAGCGCGCCGAAGCTCTTGCACAAATCGCGTGTCTCCAGCGCTACGCTCATAGCCATTGGCGTATCCGGGCCACGATCGCATCGGCGATGCCGAGAATGCCGCCGCGGGCGAACAGCACCACGAGCACGAGCATAAGGCCGATGCCGAAATACCAATACTCGGGGAATTGCCTGGCCAGAAAATCCTGTGCCATCAAATAGGCAAGCGGTCCAACGAAGGCGCCATAGAGCCGTCCGACGCCGCCGAGAATAAGCATCACCATCACCTCACCGGACGGCTCGAAGCCGAGCACGTTCAGACCGACGAACTGATTGGTCTCGGCGAGCAGCGCTCCGGCAAGCCCCGCGATCATCGCTGAAATCGTGTATGCTGTGAGCAAGCGGCGATAAACGGGCACGCCGATTGCGTTCATGCGCACGCTGTTTTCGCGAATGCCACATAACGTCGCACCGAACGGCGAATAGATCATTTTGCGCGTTATCCACCAGCCGGCGAACAACAATACGAGGCACCACAGGTACGCAGTTTTCCCGAACAGATCAAACTTGAACGCGCCGAAAATCGGCGCGATGGTGATCCCGGTAAGACCGTCGGCGCCGCCCGTGACCGGCGTTGCCTTTTGCGCGACTTCGAGACAGAGCACGGCGATCGCCAGCGTGAGCATCAGCTGCGTCAGGCCGCGAGTGCGCAGAATCACCGCGCCGGTCGTAACGCCGAGCGCGCCCGCGGCGGCAGCCGCCGCAAACAACAGCAGTAACGGGTCGGTCACTCCCAGTTTGGCTGCGAGAATTCCGGCCACGTAAGCACCGCCGCCAAAAAAGGCGCTGTGGCCGAGCGTAATGATGCCGGCATATCCGAGGATCAGATCGAGCGACAACGCGAACAAAACGTACGTCAGAATGCGTGCGCCGAGGGACAGATACTCGGGGAACAGGAAAAAGGCGGCGACAGCGGCAAGCCAGGGCAGCCACTCGGCGAAACGGACGCGGGGATCGGCGTCATAGCCAATGGAACGGGTCACACACGCCTCCCAAACAACCCGGCCGGGCGCCACAAGAGCAGAACAATGGTCGCGACATAGATAAAGAACGCCCCAAATTGAGGCAGCCAGTACTTGCACGCGGTGTCGCTAACGCCAATCAGCAACGCAGCTACGAATGGGCCGCGCAGGCTTCCCAGACCGCCAACCGCTACGACGATTAAGAAATAGGGCAGATGCTCGAACGGATAGCTGGGCTGGATGGCGATGATGTCTGCGCCGAGCGCGCCGCCCAGTCCGGCAAGGCCGCTGCCCAGCGCGAACGTGAGCGTGAACAACCGCCGGGTATTGATGCCGATCGACTGCGCCATAGCCCGGTTGTCGACAGCCGCGCGCACCATTGCACCCCACAACGTGCGCTCCACCCCGAACCACAACGCTGCAATCATAGCGCTGCTGATGCCAATGAGAAACACACGGTAGGCCGGGAAATCGCGGCCCAGCAGGGAGATCTGCCCTTTCAGATAGTTCGGCAAAAGCACGGGTCGCTGCAACATACCGAATGTCACTTGGGCCGTCGCCACCGCCACAAAAATCAAGCCGATGGTGAACAACACCTGCTCTAACTCACCGGCGTCATAGAGCCGAGAGTAAAGCCATCGTTCGAGTAGCACGCTCGCTGCCGCCACACCGATAAAGGCGAGGGCGAGCGCCAGGGGAAAAGGCAGGCCGAAACTACTGATCGCTGAGGTGAGAATGTAGCCCCCCGCCATCGCGAACGCGCCGTGGGCGAGGTTGACGAACCCCATAAGCCCCATCGTCACCGACAGGCCAACCGAGATGACGTACAGGATCATGCCGTAGGCGATCCCGTGGAAAGCGACGCTTACCAGCGACGACAAAAAACTGTCCATGCATCTCGTTTGAGATCACGCCGCAGCGGCACGGGGCGCGTCTTCCGGCTATTTTTTCTTGTTTAATTCCTTCCAGGGGTCCTTCAACTGCGTGGCGATGGTCTCGATCTCGACATTGGCGAGCCGGCCGCCGACTTTCCGAACCTCGCGCAGATACTCGTTCTGGATGATATCGCGGGTTTCTGGATCGATCGCAATCGGACCGCGGGGGCTGTTGGGATTCTTGTAATGCTTGATGAGTTCCATGGTCTTGTCAGGGTCGATCTTGCCTTTTTGCGCGCGGATAACGTAGAAAATGAGGTCCATACCATCCCAGGCGCCGACTGCCATGAAGCCGGGATTGAGCTTCTGGCCGTACTCCTTCTTGTACGCCGCGACGAACGCTTTGTTGGCGGGTCGATCGGCGGCCGCGGAATAGTGATGCACCGTGATGACGCCGATCGCCGCGTCGCCCATGCCCTGTAGCTCCTCATCGGTAGTAATGTCGCCGGGGCCGATGTACTTGATCCCGGCCTTAGCCAACCCGAGATCGGCATACGCTTTGATCATGGCGGTGGCCTGCTTGCCGGCCGGATTAAAGCCAAACAAGACGTCGGGTTTCGCGTCCTTGACACGCTGCATATAGGGAACGAAGTCGGGATTAGCCAGCGGGATACGCACCGAGTCGATGATTTCCCCGCCGCCGTCTTTGAAACCCTTGATGAACCCTTCTTCGGCTTCGTGACCCGGGGCAAAGTCGCTTACCGCCGTGTAGGCGCGCTTGAATTTTTTCGCCGCCCACTGACCGAGCGGATACACCGACTGCCACAGAGTGAACGACACCCGCGCCATGTAGGGCGACAGATTAAGTATGTTGACACCCGCGGCGTTCATACTGATGTAGGGCACCTTCGCCTCCGCTGTAAGGGGCGCGATGGCAGCAGCATTGGGCGTCCAAACGAAGCCGGTCAGGATTTGCACTTTGTCGCGCACGATCAGCTCCTGGGCGATGCGCTTGGCGACATCCGGGTTGGCTCCGGTATCGTCGCGGCTGATCAAATCGACTTTGATGCCTTTCGGCAGCTTGCCGCTGTTTAACTTTAAGTAAAGTTTAGCACCCTTGTCGAGTTGATCGCCCTGAGCGGCGCCCGGCCCGCTGAAAGTACTCATAAATCCCACTTTGACTGTCTGGGCGGCCAACGGCATGGCACAAAACATCACCCCGCCGAGCAGCAGGGTTGTCACGAAATGTCTGGATTTCATATGCTTCTCCTTTTGGTTCTTTCCGCGGGTGTAAACTCTCGAAAATTTCCCCTATTCGCGACGGCACGAAATTACTCTGTACGTTCACTTAAATCAAGCAAATCAGACTGGAAAGCGAACAGATCCGCACGTCAAGTGCTTCTAGTCTACTACCGGATTGGGTCGAAACATCTTCAGGTCATGTTGACCCAGCGAGACCCGTATTGCGGCAATGAGCAAAGAAATTGAAGAATGAGAGTTACCATGATGGCAGCCAACCAATAAAACTAAGCTGGCGGCCGGTTTCCGCGCGCTCGCGGCGATAGGAGAAGAACTCATCCGCCGCGCAACTGGTGCAAGGCCCGATTTCAAAAATGGCAGCGGGTGCAATGCCGGCTTTTTCAAGAATACCTCGATTCAAGCGTCTCAAATCCACGAAGCGTTTGCCATTTCGTTGTTCAACGCTTGACTCAGCTAGCGCGCCCCACTCGGCCAGCAACGGCCGCGCCACGTCATCTTGAACCTCGTAACAGCAAGCGCCGATGGAGGGACCGAGCGCAGCCTCAATGCCGGTTGCGGTAAGACCGTATTTTTCCGCTAGCAGGCGCACCATGTTAGCGCCGATTCCGGCCAAAGTGCCGCGCCATCCCGCATGAACAACAGCGACGACCTTCGGCTCGGGAGCAATGAAAAGAATGGGCACACAGTCGGCGGTCAAAACACCCAAATAAGCTCCACGTTCGCGCGTCAACATACCATCGGCCTCGCCGGCCTCTTTGGCATTCCTATCGGTAACTTCAAGCAGGCCATCGCCATGGACCTGCCTCATGGTGATGACTCGCCCGTCGTGCACGCCAACGGCCCGCTTCAAGTCGCAAATATTGTCCTTGACCGCCTGCATATCGTCGCCGACCCGCGGTGAAACATTTAGCCCCGCGTACGGGCCGATGCTCCGGCCGCCGCGCCGTCCGATGAATCCATGGAGCAGGCCGTCGTAACGCTCCCACTGCGGGACTTTCAGCCAGGTGATTTCCATAACCGTAGATTACGAGAAGTTGATAATCGCTTGCAAGAACTGGCGCGTATACTTTAACTTTGCACGCTGGCTGGGCGCGCAAAACATTTATCGGTGCCAACTCTTAGAGCCGACGTTGCTGAATTGCAAGCAGCAGAAAGCATTTCCCCCTTTCATCGTTCCCCCCTTCAGGGGCGGAAAGAGGTCGTGGCCGGCTTCTCAGCAGACGAGCGCTTCCTACTTCTTTTTATAAGCGCTTCGGCGTGCGAGGTAAAAAATAACTGCCAATATGCCCACCATAGCTAAAACCGGAACGATAGCCGCCATGCAACGCCTCCCTGTTCGCCCGCTGCGGTATTTGTGATCGTTATGACCGACATTCCTCGTCTCAGAAGTTATTGTCAAATTCTCCCATTAAAGACTGTTTTGCAAGAGAGAAACTTGCTAGCCGTTGGTTTCGCGTCATCGCGAGCCGAAGCGGCTCCGCGAAAAGCCCTTATTTCGACTAAAGGGAGAAAGTTTTCTTAGATTCCTCGACTTCCCGCGCTGACAAATTAGCTTACCGACTGCTCGGCAATATCAACACCGCCCGTAACGGGGAAACGACGCTATGCAAACCGTTGCGGTTGATCACTACCGCGCCTACAAGCCCTGTGCCTTCACCAAGGCCGAACGCCAAGAGGTGACTATTCTCTTTGGCGGTCTCCATTGGAGGGCCGAGCAACTGCTCAAGGCGAATTTCGAAAATTTGGGTTACAAAGCTGAAATCTTGCCGACCGTCACTAAAGAAGATCTTCTCACCGGTCGCGAGCTCGCAGACATAGGACAATGCTGTCCCACAAGCTTTGTCACTGGGAATCTGGCGAATTTTCTCCGCGCCAAAGCCGCGAGCATCGGTAAATCGAAAGTCGAAAGCCAATACATCCATTTAACCGCCGGTTCCTGCGGCTCGTGCAGGTTCGGCCAGTATCATCAAAGCTACGAGCTCGCGCTCCGGAACCTGGGAATGGAATCGTTTCGTATGTTCCTCATGGACCAGGATCAGCTCGATCAAGACACCGCGGTTGGGGACGGTTTGGACATCAATCTGCCCTTTACGCTGGGCGCCGTATGGGCGCTTCTCTGCAGTGATGTGGTGCAGGACCTAGAATACCAGACCCGGCCATATGAGACTGAGCCCGGTCGCACGGACGCGGTCGTAAAAGACAGCATCGCCTATCTTTCCGAGGTCTTCCGGGATCGGCCGCGGCGGGGAAAAAAATGGGGGATGCTCGCCTGGCACCTCACCACAGATTACTTTGTCCATGCGCTCACACACGTAAAACAGAAGTTTGCCGGGATCAACGTGGATCGTCTGCAAGTTAAGCCCGTCGTCAAGATCACCGGTGAGTTCTATCTACAGACGGTGGAAGGCGCGCCCAACTACGATATTCATCGCTGGTTGGAATCCCAGGGCGCCGAAGTTTACCCGGCGGCCGTGGCGGTTTGGCTCGATTACCTCATGCGCTTGGCGGCGCAAGAGCTTGACGACCGCTTCGGCATCAAACGCGGCGCGCGCCTGAAGTCCTTCGCGCTGCACATCGTGCAGCGCATCTATCGGCGCGCTTATGACCGCTTGAGACGTGCCCTAGGTGACCTGCCGCGCGAACTGCCGGACCAATACGAGTTGCGCCGCCTGGCGGCGCCGTATTTTCACCACAACCTCTCCGGCGGCGAGGGCGATATGCTCGTGGGCAAGGCGCTCTGGGCGCACCAGCATAAAAAAGCCCACATGATATGCGAGCTCTCGCCGTATGCCTGCATGCCTAACACGATGAGTGTCGGCGCGATGGCTGGCGTCATAGGCAAATATCCTGATCTCCTGTACGCACCTCTGGAAATCAAAGGCGATGCCGAGATTCATGCGTTATCCCGCTGCCAAATGATTCTTACCGAAGCAAAGAAGCGGGCGCAAAATGAATTTGAAGAGACGCTTCGTCGCACCACTCTCACGTCCGCGAACGCGCGCGCTTTCCTCGCCGCGCATCCCGAAATGAAGGGCGCGGCGTATAAGATTCCCCGCCACGACGTCACGGGCACTGCCGCCAATTTGCTTCTGCACATCGCGGAGATGAAGCGATGAACATCGTGGGCATCGACGTCGGATCTACCACGGTAAAGGCCGTTGCCGTTGATGCCGGCACGGAAGTGAGCGGCGGCAAACACGCGATGCTCTGGCAAGACTACCAACGCCACAACGGCAAACAAGCCGAGAAGGTTCTGCAATTTCTCACGGCCATGGAAAAAACGTCTTGCCTGGTACCGGAACGGGACCGAATCATATTCACCGGGTCGGGCGCCGGTCTGCTCGCGCCGCTGGCCGGCGCCAAGTTGATTCAAGAAGTCGTCGCCGTCGCCGCTTCGGTAGAAAAACTTCACCCCGATGTTCGCTTTGTCTCTGAAATCGGCGGGGAGGACATGAAAACCATATTCTTCGCTCCTACGGCCGACGGCAAGAGCAAGCAAGTATACATGCAGTCCGCGTGCAGCGGCGGTACCGGCACATTCATCGAAAAAACCGCGCGGAAATTACAGATCGCACCTGAATCACTTTGTCGGATGGGCTACGCTGGCTTCGCGCTTCACAAGATGAGCTCGAAGTGCGGCATTTTCGCCGAGGCGGATGCCAACACGCTCTGCCTGGTTCGGCCAGGGGAGGAGTTCGATGT
>OBLQ010000755.1_pt1 | contig 12350 bp, 8 predicted proteins | sample 1519881 | NCBI WGS metagenome assembly OBLQ01 (sample SAMN01911456, study PRJEB22533) | soil metagenome | biome: Soil | place: Malaysia | collected 2012-04-30 | depth DG_metagenome m | reverse complement strand
CCTCTGTGTTGAAGGTTTTGGCGTGGCTCCACGGCGCGCTGTCGTCAGCGGTTCCGCGCCACCACCGGCGCCCGCATATTGTCATCCGGCACGCGGTCGATCAGCAGCAGGAAAGGATCGATGCCCGCTTTGTCAGGCAATTCCGCTGTCGTGAACGTATACTGCGACTTGTTCTGCGTCAGGTGGACGCGTTCTCTGTACAGCGTCTTGCCGTACTTCTTGTCTTTTCCCGGTTTGGCGAACGCGCCGATATCGATCCAGTCATTCACCGGGGTTTCGGTCTCAGCGCCTTTGGCGTCGGCCTTGTACTTATGGGACTCCACCTGGATGGTCACATCGTACTTGCCATCGTCCCGCTTCTTCGCGGTCGCCTCGGTGGTGCGGTTCGAAAAGATCGTGATGTCCTCGAACAGGTCCTTGATCAGGTATTGCAGTTCCGGCGGGGTCTCGTCCCGCAACGCATCCACCAGCGCGTATGACGTTGGATATGGTGGCTGGCCGTAGCCGTATTTCTGAACAAGCTTCCGCAATGCTCGGTTCACGTGGTCTTCCCCGATCATCTCTTTCAGGTAATACAGCACCACGCTTCCCTTGCGGTAGTGGATGTACCCCTGCTGGTCCTCAACCGTAAGCAAGGGACGCTCCTTCAGCCGTTCGCGCCCCCGGGACCGCAGGTAGTTGTCCATTTCGTATTTGAGGAACTTGCGCATGATATCGCGCCCGTACTCCTTCTCCATGACCATCAGGGCGGAATACTGCGCCATGGTTTCCGAGAGCAGCGTGGCGCCCTGCATGTTCGCGCCCACCACCTGGTGCGCCCACCACTGGTGGCCCATTTCGTGCGCCACCACGTAGAAGACCATATCGATGTCATCGGGATGGTCGATGTTCGCGATGAACCCGATGCCTTCCGAATACGGCATGGTCCCGGCAAAGGCCTGGGCAAAGGTGCCGCGCACCCGCGGGAATTCAATGATGCGCGCCTGCTTATTCATATAAGGACCGAAGTTTCTGATGTAGTAATCCAGCGACTTCTTCATGGAGTTCATCATGCGCGGGACGTTCCAGGCGTGCTCGGGCTCGTAATAAACTTCCAGCTTGATCCCGTTCCACTCCTCCCGCGCAACTTCGTAACGCCCCGACATGAACGACTGGAAGTTCAGCGCCGGATGGTCCAGCTTATATTCAAAGTAGCGCCGGCCGCCTTCCCGCCATTCCCGCAACAGCGATCCCGGCGCAATCGCGATCTGGTCGGAAGAGGTCGAGATGACCGTGTGCATGTCCACCCAGTCGGAATGTCCCGGAAGATAGTTGTCGCGGCAATCTTCGTTGCAGTTGCGTTCCAGCGCAGGCATCATGTCGATTTCTTTCAGGCCGAATTTCCTGCGCTTGACCGGGTCGCCCAGTTCGCGCTGGCGGTCGTATCCGATGACCGGCGCAATCGTGCTGTTGAAAAACGTCCCGTTCGGCAACTGCTGCGTAAGGCTCAGCTCGTTTTCAAACCCCCGTGTGTGGCTCTTCACGGTAAACCGCATCGTGCGGCTCTCGCCCGGTTGCAGGGGCGGATCGAACCGGTACATGCGATAGAACAGCTTGTTGTCGTCCTTGATCAGTGAAGCGCCTGGAATCTCGATGGAGATGTCGTAATTGAAATCCAGCGTGAAATGCACCTGGTCCAGCGGCTGGGAATACGGGTTGTAAATGACCTCCTCGCCGCGCATGACGATGTTCCGTTGTTCCGGATAAATGTCGATCGAGTAGTCGATGCTGCGCGGACGCGGCTGCGGCAGCTTGTCATACCGCGCGTAGGCTTTTTCGTATTCGGCCTGCCGCCGGTCGGCGTCCTTCGGCCCGACATAGGCGTTGATGATCTTGGTGTTATAGAACAGCCATGCGCCGGTCGCGGCCAGCGCCAGCAGACAGACTACGGTTGCGGCCTTCCAGCCGCCGTGAAAGCGCAGTCCGGCGTTGCGAAGGCGGGCCTTCCAGCGGTCCTGCTTGCCGCGCGGCCAGAACATCGCAGTGGCAATGGCCAGCAGCCCGCAGACAAGCAGCCAGTACAGCGTGTACCAGTTCACCGCCGCGCGGTAGGGCTGGTCTCCGTAAAAATCGGAAACTACGACGTTGGGCCGGCCGCCGAAAATCATGAGGTTGGTCGCCACATTGAGCGCGCCCCAGGCCAGGGCGTTGGCCCCGATTACAACGATGTAGATGAAATAACCGATAAACTTGTTGGGCGAAAGCACGTGGATGAAAAACGCCAGCACAGCCAGATAGAGAAACAACGTGCCGTCACGGTAGAACATCTGGCTGGCGTAAATGCCGAGCTGAAAACGGTAGTAGTGATGGTAGGCCTGCACGGCGATCCCCGCGATGGAACTGGCCAGCAGGATCAGCATGACCATTCCTGTAAGCGTAACCAGCCGCGATGCGTACGATACCCATTCCGGCACAGGCAGCGAATCGGTGATCTCATCAAAACGCTGGTCGCGGTCCTTCCACACCAGCACCCCGGCGCAATACGTGATGATGATCACCAGGAAAAGGTAAAGCGTGCCTGTAATGATCCTCAGGATGAGCTGGGTCACCGGGAAGCTGGTCAGCCCGAATCCGACCGCCGAGGTTGCGTTGAAGATCAGAGCGGGAATGCAATTCATCAAAGACACGATCATGATCGCGATAAAAAACGTGCTTTTCGCCATTCCCAGGAAATGGATCTTCGTTGCGGAAAGAAACTTTGCCCATGACGCACCACTGCTATGGACCGTAACCGGAGCGGTTGCGGGCGCCGCAGGGAGCGGCTCTTCGGCTTGCTGTAATTTGCCCGTGGATTTTCTCTCGGTGAAACTGAAGCGCAGCGCCCCGAAAGCGCAGATGGCCGCTCCGGCCGCCAGCCAGATGATGCGGTTCCACAGCATCAACCCTTCTAAGCCCACCGACTGCGTATTCATCTCCGCCACCGTCCAGTAGCGCGTAATCAATCCAAATGTGGAGATGCCAAATGGATCGAGCAGGGCCGCTGCCTTCCCGTACTGTACGGCGTCGGGAAGCATGTTCAGGGTGATGACATAGCCGACAAACAGCGCCAGCGCTCCGGCGAATGAAACGATCTCGTTGCGGGCCAGCACGGCGATAGCGAACATGATCGCGGCCACCAGAAAAGCGTTGGGAATGACGATAACGCCGATGCCACGCAGGTGCGCCATCCAGTCGACCGCTCCCCATCGGTCCGCGTCCACCCAGGGCGCGAACCTGGCCGCGAGAATACCCGCCGAGACCCCCAGCATGGGAATCACGGAAATCAGCGTCGCTCCCAGAAATCTTCCGGCCAGAAAGTCCCGCCGCCGCATCGACGTGGAAAACATGATCTGGTAGGTGTTGTTGCTGAAGTCCCGCGCGGCCGCCGAGTTTACAAACACCGTGGACATCAGGATCATGAACAAACTGAGGATCGCGTAGTAATTCTGGATGACAAACGGGGCGTTGTAGTGCGTGTTGGAAAGCGAAAAGCCGAGTGTCAAGCGGTCTGGCATCGAGGTGGCCAGGAACACCGACGCTGAGATCACCAGAAAAAAGATCCACAGAATCCAGGAGCGCAGCCAGTAGCGGATTTCGAACATCAGGATGTGCCGGAACATGGTTGGCTCCTTAGACCCAGTTGTTGATTTTGGCGAAGAAAACGTCTTCAAGATCGGGCGCGCTGGGCGAGAACCCATCGTCAAGATGCGCCTCACTGTAGATGTGCAACAGCGGCCTTCCGCCGACTAGTTTGCTCGACACGACCTTGAAGCGCTTCTGATAATCCGCCAGTTTGCCCTTGTCGATAGACCGCCGCCAGATGCGCCCTTCAAGCTGCTCGATGGACCTTTCCGGCGAGCCTTCATACAGCACCCGGCCTTTGTGGAGAATCGCCATCTTCGTGCACAGGTCCATCACGTCTTCGACGATGTGCGTGGATAGAATGATGATCACCTGCTCGCCGATCTCGGAAAGCAGGTTATAAAAGCGGTTGCGCTCGCCCGGATCGAGTCCCGCCGTGGGCTCATCCACGATCAGCAGCCGGGGATTGGTGATCAGCGCCTGGGCTATGCCGAAACGCTGCCTCATGCCTCCGGAAAAGCTGGTCAGCGTCTTTTTGCGCACGCTATACAGGTTGCAGCGTTTGAGCATGGCTTCCACCAGGTCCTTACGCTCGCCGCGCCGTGTCACGCCCTTGAGCACGGCCAGATGGTCAAGCATGTCCTGGGCCGAGATCCGCGGATAGACGCCGAACTCCTGCGGCAGATAGCCCGATGTGCGGCGCACCTCGTCCTTCTGGCGCAGCACATCGATCTCGCCCATGGTCGCGCTGCCGCTGTCCGGCTCCTGCAACGTAGCCAGAATGCGCATCAGCGTCGACTTGCCCGCGCCGTTGGGCCCCAGTAACCCGTACATACCGCGAGGAATGGTAAGAGTAACGTCGTCCAGGGCCTTGACCCCGTTCTTATATGTTTTGGAGAGGTTTTGTATACGCAATTCCATGGATGTGTGCTCCTGAATGGATACGCGAAAAAAAGGCCGGAAGTTCCATTAGACTGGCAAATCCGCGAATCGTGAGCATCCAGGGTGTGGGCGCTGCCCAAAAGCACAACACGGAGGAATGGAGGAAACGGAGGTTTTTGGCCTCTGCGACAACAACCCCAAAAACCTCAGCTTCCTCCATTCCGGAGTTCACCCTGAGCGCAGCGAAGGGTGTTGTGCTTTTGGTTGCGGCCACGCCGCGCTGCGCCGAAGAAAATGCCGCTAATTCGCGTTCATTCGCGGCTGCTTTTCCCGCATGCCCACGCCTTCCACGGGCTTCTTCTCGTGCGACACGCCCATCTCCGCGTGGCATGCGGAGCACACATCCATCTCGCACACCGGGCAGTATTCCGCGGGAGCGTTGCACTCGACCGCATTCTGGCCCGTGGGGTCGTAACCTTCGGATTTCGTCACCTGGCACCGGACATCCATGATTGACACCTCAACCACCCGAAGAAGCCTTGCGCGGCTTCTTCGCCTTCGCCGGCTCCGGCATGGCCGCCTGGCTGGCTGCTACGCCCGTCGCCGATCGCACCGGCTTTTTCACCTCAGCGAGGCTCATCTTCAACGCTTCCAGAATATCGACCACCGGGGCCTTGCCCGGAGCGGCGCTCACTTCCACCACCTGCTCGCCTTTGATCTTGGCCTGGATCATGGCCATCAGGTTTTCGCGATAGCTATCTTTGTATTTTTCCGGCTCAAAGGGGGCCTCCAGCGATTCCACCAGCGTCATCGCCAGCTCAAGTTCCTTTTCTTTAATCACGCTGGTATCGGTGCGAAACTCCTCCACCTGCCTCACCTCGTCGCGGAAATACATCGTGTGCAGCAGGATGCCCTTGCTCCCCGGCCTGAGGATGACGATGTGTTCGCGGTTGTGCATGGCGATGCGCGCCACGCCCACGCATCCGGTCCTGCGCAGCGCCTCGAACAACAAAGCGTAGGGTTTCTCGCCGGCCTCGTCGGGCGCCAGATAGTAGGAACTTTCGAGGAAGACGGGGTCGACTTCGGCGGCCTTGACGAACTCCAGCACTTCCATCGTCTTGGCCGTTTTCGGCGCAACCTTCTTGATTTCCTCTTCATCAACGACTACGTATTTGTCTTTTTCGTACTCGTAGCCCTTGACGATTTCGGCGCGGGCGATCGGCTTGTCTTCCAGTTGACAATACAGCACCTGGCGGACACGCGAATTATCGGTCTTGTGAAGTTGGTTGAAGCTGACCGTCTCACTGCGCGCCGCGCTGTACAATTTGACAGGAAGAGACAGCAGACCAAAGGTCAGGTGTCCCTTCCAAACCGTGGTGGCCATCGAAGTTTCTCCAGAGCGATTACAGAGACAAACACCGGGCGATTTAACCTAAATAGCACAAAAAACAGTGCGGCACAACTTTACCGTTTACCCATGTCACTGAATGAGTACCGGCGAAAACGGGTCTTTACACGCACTCCCGAACCGTCGCCTGCGGTCCGGGAGGGCGAGGGCCGCCGGTTTTTCATTCAGCGTCACAGTGCCCGGCGGCTGCATTACGACCTTCGTCTTGAGATGCGGGGCGTGCTGAAATCGTGGGCTTTGCCACACGGCCCCACTCTTGACCCTTCGATCAAGCGTCTGGCTGTCCATGTGGAAGACCACCCTCTGGAATATGGCAAATTCGAGGGCACCATCCCCAGCGGCAACTACGGCGCCGGTGTCGTAACCCTTTGGGACCGTGGCACTTACGAGTGGGTCGGCCCTAAATCGCCGGAACGCCAGTGGGAAGACGGCGACCTGAAATTCCGCCTGCACGGGCATAAGCTGATGGGCGAATTTGCTCTGGTGCGCACCCGCCAGCACCATGGGAAAGATTGGCTCCTCATCAAGAAAAAGGACTTCGCTGTGCGCCCCGGATGGGACCCGGAAAGCGACACTCGCAGCATCCTGCCCGGAAACCCGGAAGTATCTTCCATCGAAGGCGCGGTCAAGGCCCCCATGCCTGCAACGGTCGTCCCCATGCTGGCCGTCCCCGGTCAGCCAGACGCCATACCTTCCGGCGACGACTGGATCTACGAAGTCAAGTGGGATGGCGTGCGCGGCCTGATGTTTCTCGAAGAGGGCCGCCTTCGCATCCTTTCCCGCAAGGGGACTTCCATCGAGAAACAGTATCCAGAGCTTGTGGCTGCCGCTCCTTCCATCGAAGCCGAGAGAGCCATCATTGACGGCGAGATCGTCTGCTTCGACGAACGCGGCGCGCCCAGCTTCCAGGCCCTGCAGAACCGCATCGGCGCCGGGCCACGGTCCGTGGCCCGGCTGGCACAGTCGCTGCCTGTCACCTTCTTCGCCTTCGACCTGCTCTACCTGAACGGATACGACCTGCGCCACACGCCCCTGCTCGAACGCAAACAACTGCTGACCACCGTTCTTCAGCCCAGCCCGTCGATACGCTACTCCGAGCACTTCGCCGGGCAGGGTGCGGAACTTCTGGAAGCGGTCCGCGAGAAAGGCCTTGAAGGCATCATCGCCAAGCATGCCTGGAGCCATTACGAATCGAAGCGCAGCCCGGACTGGGTCAAGGTCAAGATCGTGAACCAGCAGGATTGCGTCATCTGCGGACTGGTCGAAGGCGAGCGTGAATATTTCGGCTCGCTCGCCCTGGCGGTCTACGAACGCGGAAAGTTCATCTACGCGGGCAACGTCGGGTCGGGATTCACCCAGGAATCATTGAAGGCGCTCCACTCGAAGCTCAAACCCCTGATTTCCAGGCGTTCGCCGCTGAACACTGTGCCAAAAAATATCGGCAAGGTCACGTGGGTAAGGCCCGAACTGGTCTGCGCTGTGAAGTTCAATTCCTGGACGGACGACAACCGCCTGCGCGGCCCCGTGTTTCTCGGCCTGCGCGATGACCAGGCGCCGGAAGACTGCATCCGCGAAACCCCCTCGGCGGCGGGCCCGCCGGCGCAGCCGCAAAAATCGAGACCCGTGCTTTTGCGGGAAGGCATCTCCGAAGCCTCCCTCGATATCGACGGCCGCCGTTTGAAATTCACCAACCTCAAGAAAGTCTTCTATCCACAGGAAGGCTACACCAAGCGCGACATCATTAATTACTATGATGCGGTAGCCCCGCTGCTCCTGCCGCACCTTCACGGACGCCCGCTCTCACTGAAGCGCTACCCTGACGGGATCACAGGAGAATATTTCTTCCAGAAAGAAGTCCCCGCCGGAGCGCCCAACTGGCTGCGCACAATCAGGATCGCGACGCACGCGGGCGATGCAACAGCCCGTAGAGACGTAGCTCAGCTACGTCTCAAACCACGCGGCGGCGAAGCCCACGAGGGCAACATCGGTAAATCACAGAGAAAGACCATCAATTTCGTCATCGTCGACGACCGCGCCTCGTTGCTCTATCTCGCCAACCTCGGATGCATCGACCAGAACCCGGCGATGAGCCGCGAAGGCTCGCTCGACAACCCCGATTTCATGCTCATCGATCTCGACCCCTATCATTGCGGATACGACCGCATCATCGAAGCCGCGCTGTTCATACGCGACCGCCTCGAACAGATCGGACTCGAAGGCTACCCCAAGACCACGGGCGGCGACGGCATGCATATTTACGTTCCGGTTGAGCCCATCTATACGTTCGAGCAGACGCGCACGCTGGCCGAGGTGCTGGCCCGCTGGGTTGCCAACGACCGTCGCGACCTCTTCACCACTCCACGGACTGTGGCCGCCCGCGAAAAAGGCAAGGTCTATTTCGACCACCTGCAGAACGCCTCATTCAAGACCGTCTCCGCCCCCTATGTCCTGCGTGCCTTCCCCGGCGCTCCGGTCGCCACGCCGCTGGCGTGGCACGAAGTCCGTCCCGGCCTGAAGCCGTCGCAGTTCAACATCACAAACGTCCTGCGGCGATTTGAACGCACCGGAGATTTGTTTGAGGGCGTCCTCAGAAAGCCCCAGCAGATTGAAGCGGCCGTGGAAAAAATCACGGGGCTGATTGGGGCGAAGTGATAATGGCGAACAAAGTGACGCTTTCTTTTGTCATTCCGGGCGGAGCGAACGATAAATCGCGAACAACGTGGCGCGTTCTTTGTCATTCCTCGCGAAGCGCTGTTTCATGAGCAACGCTAAAAAGCAGATTCCTCGCTCCGCTCGGAATGACAAAAGAAGACAATTCCCGTTGATTCGCTGCTATTTGCCCTTCTTCTGAAACGCCGACCACACCAGTTGCTTCAGCCCCATCACCTGGTCCTGCGCGTTGCCCAGCACGGTGGCCGCATCTTTGGGACTCTTAATTCCCTTCAGTGACGCCAGTGTCTGCTTCAACTGCGCGATCTGGCCGGGAATCTGCTCGGCGATCTTCAAGCCGGTCATGAGCAGGTTCAGGTTGTGGTATTTGCCGGCAAAGGCCGCTGCTTCCTGCCCGGCGGCGTCGACGGTCGTCTGCGCCTCGCTGACTTCCTGGGTGAAGTCGCCGCCCGCCGCGTTGGCCGGCTGCAAGGCATCGCCAGCCTGTGCGTTGGTATCGGTCTGCGGCGGTACGCCCGCCTCGGCGGCCATCTTCTGAACGACCATGGCCAGCTTCTGCGTCTGCTGATCGAGCGGCGAAGCGATGCCTGAGAGCAGCGGAGCGTCGATCCTGCCCGCCGCTTTGTAGTCCATGGGGACAAGCCTGTAGCGGTAGATCATGCCGTGTTCGCCGACAATGTATCCGCGATCGCGGCGCGGCAGGCTGAAGTTCCAGACCCTGGCCGGGAACGGATACTGGCGCGAGTTCCAGCGGTTGCCGCCATCGGTGGTAAAGCTGACTTTGTTGTACTGGACAGCCCATCCGACTTCCGGATCGGCGAACAGGATGCGCGCGCCGGGCGAGGCGGCCATGCCGGTCCAGCTCTGGCCGCCGTTGGTGGTCTTGTAGATCTGTCCAGTATCGGCCGCGCCCACGCGCACATAGCCGGTGTTTTCGTCGAGAAAGAACGCGTCCTGCGGATGGTCGGTTGCCGTGCCGGTCGTCATGCTCCATGTGGCGCCGCTATCGGAGGTTTTCGCCAGAAAGATGATGTTCCGCGCCTGCTGGTCGTACGAAAATGCCACGGCATAGCCGACGGACGGCGTGAGAAACTGCACCCGCACCCATTCACACGACACATTGCGGGCCAGGCCCTGCAACTGCACGCTGGCCTGGCACTGGCTGACCGCCTTCCACGTTTTGCCGCCGTCAGTGGTACGTTCGATGGCCTTGCTGTTGAGGGCCACGCCGGTGTCTTCCGAGACGAACATGTAATCTTTCGTGTGCTCGGCGATCGTGCCGGCCACGATCCAGTCTTTGCCGTCGGTCGTGTGCAGCAGGCGCGCCGCGCGTCCTGTCCCCTGGATGGCCCAGCCGTGGGTCTCATCGAGAAACCTCGGCATCATCACGGCCCGCTCGCTCGATTCGGGATCGCCATATTGAACGTCCCACGTCGTACCGGCGTCGCTGGTGTGCAGGATGACGCCGCCCTTGAGCTCGGTCTTGCCGCCCACCACCCATCCTTCATCGGCGGTAACGAAGAATGCATCGAAGAGCTTGAGATCGGCGTTGTAGCTCACCGGCTCCCAGATGCCCTTGTACCGCGCAGGCGCCTGCTTGCCCGCGGGCGCCGCCTTATGCGCGGACTTCTGTGCCGGCCTGCGTGCGGCCTTTTTGGCCGTCTGGCCCGAAGCGGAAAGAGAGAGAGTTAAGGCGAACACGAAAGAGATGATCAACACGGCAGTCCTGCGCACGCCAACAGTTTCCATTGCGTCACCTTCGTTGAGGAATTTTGTGATGGGGGAATAAAATCTTAAACCATTAAACGTTAAGATCAATGCCCCGGAAAATCAAGGGGGCTGGCGTACGGAAGAACGAGTGGACAACCGTGAAGGAGCAGGGCCTGGGCCCTGCGCCCGCAGACGCCAGCCAACCGGGCTTTTATGCCGGATTCTTGATTGAGCTTTTCGGCGTGGGCGGAGGCCCTGTCCTGTTACGAAGACCCTTCATTTCCGCCCGATCGATTTCCAATCGCATATTTATTGTCACAGGCGCATCCGGCGTGTGTCTAAATTAGGTGTATGGCAAAAAAACCGAATCCGTTTACGGACGTAGCTGAGGGTGAAGAACGTGACCAGGAACTTGTGCGCCTGATCAAGGGCGGCAGCCGAGCTGCTCTTGAGGAGATGGTCGCACGACATCAATCCTGGATCTACAATCTTGCGCTTCGAATGGTGCATCGCCCGGAGGACGCCGAAGATGCCACTCAGGAGGTTTTGATAAAGCTGTTAACGAGACTCTCGACCTTCGAAGGACGCAGCAGCCTTCGCACGTGGCTTTACCGGGTCGCCATCAACCACCTCCTGAATATGAAACGCGGACGCGCCGAGTTGCAGGAACTCACGTTCGCACAGTACGGCCGGAACCTTGACGACACTCCAGACGCCGACTTACCGGACGAGCGGGCGATTTCTGCCGACCGCCAGATGCTGATCGAAGAGGCACGTATCGGATGCACGTCGGGGATGCTGCTGTGCCTGGACCGGGGGCAACGAATGGTCTTTATTCTTGGCAGTATTTTCGGCGTCAGCGACACCGTGGGCGCGGAGCTCATGAATCTGAGTCGCGACAATTTCCGGCAGAGGCTCGCACGGGCACGCCGCGACCTGCAGAGCTTTATGCAAGACAAGTGCGGGCTCGTGAACAGCGCCAACCCCTGCCGTTGCGCCAGAAAGACGCGGGGATTTATCGCAGCGGGGCATATCGACCCCGGCAACCTGCGGTTTGCCGGGAAACGGGTGGCGTATGTGCGGGATGTAGCGGCCCGCCTGAGCGATGAGATAACGGGGTTGAATGAATCCTACGCCAGGATCTTTCGCGATCACCCGTTTCAGGATGCCCCGGACTTCGTGGCCCGTCTGAAGGAATTGATGAGCCAGCCGGCGTTCCGAGCGACATTAGAACTGGATTAAATACCACGACCCACCGAAACCGTGAGCAAGCCGACGCCAGGGACCGCCGACACAATGGTCCGGTGGCCGAGCTTTCAAGGTAATGGATACGTGCGGTTATGAGATCTGGCCCCACCAGACGTCGGTGAACCGAAGCCATCTGAGGGCGTGAAGATCGTCTGAATGTCATGTTCCTCAGCGGCGAATTGTTGTCATTCATCAGTCCGTACAACTTTTAAAAAGGAGGAGAACCAACATGAATCGGTTGAACAAGAACCCGCTTCCGAGGCTGGAGCCGCTTTCCCCTGATCCGGCGCTCGACGACGTCTTTGCGGTGTTCGCCCCCGCCTGCGGCGGTTTCATCCCAAACGCAATGCTTATCATGCAGCGGCGGCCGATAATCCTGCGCGCGTTTGTGCAGATGGCCAGAGCGGTCTCAGACCCGGAGACCAGCGAGGTAGACGTTGGCTTTAAGCGGCTGATCGCGCACGTCACGAGCCACGCCGCGGGCTGCCGCTACTGCATGACACATACCGCCATGTCCGCTCTCATCTCAGGAGTCGATGCCGCCAGGCTCGACGGAGTTTGGGAATACCGCACGAGCCCGCTTTACACCGAAGCCGAGCGAATCGCGCTCGACGTGGCGCTCGCGGCCGGCCGCGTGCCCAATGAGGTCACCGACGAGATGTTTGCGAAGCTGCGCGAACACTGGAGCGACGGGCAGATCGTCGAAATCATCGCGGTGATCGCGCAGTTTGGGTTCCTCAACCGTTGGAATGACACCTTCGCGACGCCGCTTGAAGACAAGGCGCTGCCTTTTGGACTGAAATACCTCACGCCCCAGGGCTCGGCCCCGGCG
>OBLQ010000754.1_pt1 | contig 12358 bp, 9 predicted proteins | sample 1519881 | NCBI WGS metagenome assembly OBLQ01 (sample SAMN01911456, study PRJEB22533) | soil metagenome | biome: Soil | place: Malaysia | collected 2012-04-30 | depth DG_metagenome m | reverse complement strand
GCTCGCGGCTTGGGCCGCCGCGGGACACCTTGGGCGATTTCTCGCGATTTCGCTGGCGGTCGCCGCGGTTGCGGCGGGTTCGGCCACCCACGCGGTGGCCGTGGGCAACGGCGTAGACGCGCTCGTCATCGACAACGGCGTCGTCACGGTGGTTCCGATCGGTGGCTCCGGCTTCGGTGACGTCGCGTTTGCGAGCCCGTCGGTGGTGGTAGCCCTCGGCGCGACCGACATGCGCAGCACCGATGGCGGCATGACGTGGTCGCCCACCAACGGTCCGTTCAACAACGTGACCGCGCTCGCTTTCACGACACCGACGCGCGCGTTTGGAGTCACACCAACGGGCATCGTGCGCAGTGACGACACCGGCGACACCTGGACAGCGGTTCCGTCGGGAGCGGTCACCGGACTCAGGGGCATCGCCTTCGCCGACGCGAATCACGGTATGGCGGTGGGCAGGCACGTGCTGATGACGAACGACGGCGGCATGACATGGACGCCGCTCGACCAGCCCACCGACCTGATCTTGAACCACGTCTCGATGATTGCGCAGAACCTTGCGTTTGTCTCCGGCTTGCACGAGAACGTGTTACGGTACGGGAACAGCCCCGTGCCCACGCTGATCCAGGCGCTCGACGTCACGCCGCGTCCCTTCGGCGCGGAGCTGCGCTGGCGCGTGAGCATCGACGATCAGCTCGCCGGCTTTACCATCATGCGGTCATCGGGCGCGGCCAGCGAGAGAATCGCTTCCAACATCGCCGTGTCGGAACGCTCGTTCCGTGACGACGGGCTCACACCGGGCGCAACCTACGAGTACCAGTTGCTGGCCGTCGACCGCGACGGGTCGTACACGCAGTCGGCGCCCGTGAAGGTCACGATCCCGTCGGCGTCGGTGGAGCTGCTCCCCAATCAGCCCAATCCCTTCAATCCCGAGACCACCATTCGCTTCATGCTGCCCGAGAAGATGCCGGTGGTGCTCACCGTGCACGATGTGGCGGGTCATGTGGTGGCAACACTGGTGAACGGCGTGAGCGCCGCGGGGATGCAGACCATCACATGGAATGCGGACCACATGGCCAGCGGCGTGTACTTCGCGAAGCTGCGTGCCGGCAAGACCGAGATCTCGCGCAAGATGGTGCTGTTGAAGTAGCGGGAACCGCGCCTGAACAAGGAACGCACAGCGGATGACGGAGAGTCGTTCGCTGCGCGTTTTCTTTTTGCCGCATTCGGCGGCCGGCTCAGGCAGGAGCGCCGGCCAGGAGTCCGTGTCGCTTGCGATACGCGGCCACCGCGCTGAAGCCCACCAGTTCCTGCGCCTCTTCGTCCCACAGGCGGAAGCGCAGCGAGCGCAGGCTGGAACGCAGCGTGATGTGCTTCACGTTCTGGAACATGGCGTTCTCGCGGTAGACCTTCTCCAGGTAGTAATTCGGGATCTTCGGGCTGAGATGGTGAATGTGGTGGAATCCGATGCTGCCGGTGATCCACTGCAGCACGCGCGGCAACTTGTAGAACGAACTGCCCTCCACCGCGCCGCGCGCGAAGTCCCACTGCTCGTGGCGGGCCCAGTGCACGCCGTCAAACTGATGCTGCACGTAGAAGAGCCACACGCCGATCACGCCCGCCGCAAACATGACGGGAAGCTGGATCAGCAGATACGCCTTCCAGCCGATGGTGAGACACATGACCACGGCGACCGCGGCCAGCAGGAAGTTGGTCTGCCAGATGCTCCAGTGCTCGCGCTTGCTGATCTTGCGGCGCGGGAAGCGCTGGATGATGACGAACTGCAGCAGCGGCCCCACGGTGAACATCACCCAGGGACTGCGGTGAACGCGATACCGGAACCGCTGCAGGCGCGACGCTCTGGCGTATTCCGCCACCGTCATGGTCCAGATGTCGCCGACGCCGCGGCCGTCGAGATCTCCCCCCGACGCGTGATGCACGGCGTGTTCATGCCGCCATTGATCGTAGGGCGTGAACGCGAGCAGCGCGGTAATCGTGCCCGTAATGGTGTTGGCGAGACGCGAACGAAAGAACGCTCCGTGTCCGCAATCGTGGGCGATGATGAAGGCGCGGGTGAGAAAACCGGCCGCGAGCGGCACCAGGGCGAGAGTCAACCAGTACGAGACGTGAAAGGCGAGGACCATGAGGATCCAGATCAGAAGGTACGGGCCGATCGTCGTGACGATCTGCAACGCACTTCGTCCGTGGTGCGGACGCCGGTACTTCGCGAGAGTCTTGTTCCAGCCCGCGAAGGCCGGATGGCTTTTGTCCGTGGTCACGTGTTCATCTTCTTCCTTGAGACAAAAAAAAGGACGTGATTCATCACGTCCCCAGCTGGTCCCAATGCGCCTGTTTCAGCGGCACACCCGCGCCGATGCGTCGTGTGGCTTCAATATCAACCAATTACGACGCTCATGTCAATGCAATCCAGACCGTCCCAGCGATGAAATCAGAAAGAAGGCGGGTCCGATTTTCCGATTCGGCGGGCATCCGCATGGCGCCCCGGGATCAGGCGGCGCGCGCTTCGGACGATGGCGACCGTTCGCCGCGCGTCTTGCGGATGGCCGATATCACCAGATAGAGGGCGAGCGCCGTGAGCGCCGCCGCCGACACTGCGTTCATCCCCGCCACGTCGATTCCCTTCGCGAGCATGGCGTTGGCGATCGCCAGTCTGATCAGCGACCACAGCGTGATCACCAGCACGAACAGCATGGGCAGCAGCGTGAACGCAATGCGCTTGCGGGCCTGATGCAGCCACACCGTGATGACCAGCAGCGAGAGCGCGGCCAGCAGCTGGTTGGACGCGCCGAACAGCGTCCAAAACTTGAGCCAGGCCCCGGATTCGCCGAAGGCCAGGATGTACACGGGAATCACGACGCTGGCCAGCGTCAACACCATCCCGCCGGTGCGCGTGCGCCAGTTGAACAGTTCCTGCAGCAGATAGCGGCCGAGACGCATGCACACATCCAGCGTGTCGAACACAAAGGTCGAGAACGCCATGGCACCGAACGTTGTCGCAAACGCGAGCCGGTTCTTGCCGATCACCAGGGTCAAGAACTGACCGATACCGTTGCCGTAGATGGTGCCGGGCGAGAGTCCCTTGGTCGAGCCCGGCGCGGCGATCATGATGGTCACCAGCGCAATCAGCGCCACAAACCCCTCTCCCAGCATCGCGCCGTAACCGATGGGCTGCATGTGCGATTCCCGGTCCACCTGCTTGCAGGTGGTGCCGGAACACACCAGTCCATGGAACCCAGAACACGCGCCGCACGCAATGGTGACGAACAGGAACGGGAACATCGCGCCCGTCATGCCCCCCACGTTGAATCCCTTGAACGCGGGCTGCTGCACCTGGTAGTGCCCGAAGAGCACGCCGATCACGCCCACGATCAAGGCGGCGTACAGCACGAAACCGCCCAGGTACCCGCGCGGCTGCAGCAACGACCACACCGGCGCCACCGAAGCCACGCAGCAGTATGCAAGAATGAGAAGTGCCCACGTGCGGTGGTCCAGCACCAGCAGATGCGAGATGTGCGTGCCGAACCATGCCGCGCCGAAAGTGGCGGGAACAAAAATGATGCTGAGGAACCACAACGGAATCCTGGGCAGAAAGCGCTGGATGCAACCCATGATCACCGCGAGCACGAGGTACATGACGCTGGCCGCCGCCACCGCACCGCCGGGGTTGAAGCTGAACGTGCCCTGGCGCAGTTCCTCGGTGGCCCCCACAAACGTGGCCGCCGTGATGTCGGTGAACGCCACCACCACGTAGATGAGTGCGATCCAGATGAACAGCATCAACGCGCGCCCCGCGCGCGTGCCCAGATGCTGGCGCGCGATTTCCGCAATCGAAGTGGCGCCGTGGCGCACGCTGGCGGTGAGCGTGGAAAAGTCGTGCACCGCGCCGATCAGCACTACACCCAGGCTGATCCACAGCAGACACGGCAACCACCCGAAGGACTGGCAGGCGAGAATCGGCCCCGCGATCGGTCCCGCGGCGGCGATGGCGGAAAAATGCTGGGCGAAGAGATAGAAGGGACGGATGGGTTCGAAGTCCACGCCGTCCTTGAAGCGGTGCGCGGGGGTTTCGCGGGTGTCATCGATCGCAAACTGCCGCGCCACCCAACCACCGTACAGGCGGTACGCGGTGGTCAGCAGCACCATAAACGCGATGGCGAGCAGCGCGAGTGACATGCGGCCCCTTCCAGGCGATGAGTCTGCGCTATGGCCGGCGCTGCGTTGTTCCCAAACGCACACCACCCACCAGTGCCAGCAAGGCCCCGATTCCGATCAATACCAGTCCCACCGTCGAGCGCGTGTCGGACTGCGACGCCAGCTGTATCAACCTGACCGCACTGGCATCGTGCGGAATCACGAACAGTCCTGTACCCGCGAGCAGAAAGCCCACCGCCGCCATGCGCTGCGTGGGTGACGACGCGGTCGCGCGCCCCGCTTCCCGTCCGATGGTGCTGTGGTTGTATCCAAATGAGAAATACACCGCCATGCCCAGCACCAGCCAGCCGATGAAACGCCACCACGATGCCGGCGGCAGGTGGATCATCAGGAATATGCACGAGATCACACCCAGCGACGGCAGCACCCAGGCGCCGCCCGGCACCCGGAAGGGCCGCTCGCGCCCCGGTTCCTGGTAGCGCAGCACGGTGATGCCGATACACACCAGCACGAACGCGAACAGCGTTCCAATGTTGGTGAGGTCGACCACTTCGTTGATGTTGGCAATGCCGCTGAAGAACGCCACCAGCACACCGGTCAGGATGGTGGTGACGTGCGGCGTGCGGTATTTGGGATGAACGGCGGCCGCCCATTCGGGAAGCAACCCGTCGCGCGCCATCGAGAAGAAGATGCGCGGCTGCCCGAGCTGGAACACGATCAGCACCGAGGTGGTGGCGAACACCGCACCCAGCGCAATAATGATGGTGGGCCACACCATGCCCCGCCCCTGGAACGCGGTCGCCAGCGGTTCGGCGGTTCCCAGTTGGGTCCATGGCAGCATTCCCGTCAGCACCAGCGCGACGGCTATATAAATGACGGTGCACACCACCAGGCTCGCGATGATCGCAAAGGGCATGTCCCGTTTGGGATTGCGGGTTTCCTCCGCCGCCGTGCTCACGGCGTCGAACCCGATATACGCAAAGAAGATGATCGCGGCCGCGGAAAAGATGCCGAGGGTTCCGTTGGGTGCAAAGGGATGCCAGTTGGACTTGTCGATGAAGAAGGCGCCGAAGATCACGAAGAACGCGATGATGGCCAGCTTCAGTATGACCATGCTGGTGTTGAACCACGCACTTTCACGGATGCCGATCACCAGCACCCACGTGATCAACACCACGATGGCCGCAGCCGGTACATTGAACAGAATGGGAATGCCGAACAGATGCGGGGCGTGTGCAAAGGCCGCGGCCGCGCTCATCACGGCGTCGCCGAGAACGTTGGGGTCCCCGCCCGCCGCCACCTGGTGTGCGGCCTGTGCCGCGCTGCGATAATCCACGCCCAGCCAGTCGGGCCACGAGAGACCGATGGTCTTGAGCAACGCCTGAAAATACCCCGACCACGAAATTGCCACCGCCACATTCCCCACCGCGTACTCGATGATCAGGTCCCAGCCGATAATCCATGCGATGAATTCGCCCAGCGTGGCGTACGCGTACGTGTAGGCCGAGCCCGCAATCGGCACCATGGACGCGAACTCCGCGTAGCACAGCGCCGCGAATCCACAGGTGATGGCAGTGATGATGAAGGAGACGACAAGGGCCGGACCGGCGCCGTGGTGTCCGCCGCCGCCCGCGGCGGCCGTGCCCACCGTGGAGAAGATGCCCGCGCCGATGATGGCGCCGACCCCGAGCAGGGTCAACTGAAGCGGCCCGAGTGTGCGCTTGAGCGCCTCGTGGCCTTCGGCCGTGGCCAGAATGTGGGAGATGTTCTTGGTACGAAGGACGTCTCTGAACACCCGGTGCCTCCGTCGAAAAGATGCGGAAGTGTCGCTGTTTACGCCGATTCTGGCAAGCCTTAATCGCGCGTTGGGAGCAATCCTTGCTCCGTACTTTCCCTGGCGAGAACCGTCACGGCAGGACCGGGACGGTCGAGAAAGCATGGGATCGGATTGGAAACGACCGGCCCTCGCCGCATTGCGCGTCAACCATGCCGAACACTCCTGTTATCTTCGCTCTTTGGAGCCACCTGCTCGAGCGGCTGGTGGCGGTGAGCAACTCGATCTACGAGGTGTGCAATCGTCTCGCGGGCCGGTCGGAGCTCTTCGACAACCTGATTGCGCTCGCGCTCGACAATACGCTGGTCAAGGCGGCGCTGCTGGGCGGTTGTTTCATCGCGGTCTGGCACGGACACCAGGAACGAAGTGTCGTCGAGCGCAACCGGCGCATCCTGGTGATCACGCTGATGGCGTCGGCGCTCGTAATCGCGACCACCAAGACGCTTTCTACCAGCATCTTTCTCCCGCGCCCGTTCATTGAGTCACAGACCGTGTTTCACATGGATGGCAACCGGCTGGTGGAAACCCCGCCGTTGCCGTATCGCGTCCCGCTGGACGCGCAGAGCCAGAAGGAATACCAGCGTTTGCAGAAGGGCGAGGTTTCGCAGCGCGATCTCGGCTCGTTTCCCAGCGATCACGCGGGGTTCTACATGACCCTGGCCGTGGGAATTCTGCTGGCGTCGAGGCCGCTGGGGTGGCTCGCCCTGGGCTGGACCTCCGTGGTGGTGCTGGGCAGCCGTATTGTCACCGGACAACACTCACCGCTCGACATCGTCGCAGGCTCGGTCATCGGCGTTGCCATTCTCCTCGCGTTGCAGTTGGTGTTTGAAAAATGGTTCCGCCCCCTCATGGAGCCGGCAATCGCCTGGACGTTCCGCCACCAGGCAATTGCAACCATGCTGGTGTTTACGGCGGTGTTCGAAGCCGCCAATACGCTGCAGGACCTGAGCCCGCTCATCAAGATCACCACCGCCATTGCGGAGCATTTTCTGGGAGGCCAGCGATGACGCGGCCGGCCAATCGAACCATGTTTCTTCCGCTGGTGGCTCTTCTCGCCCTCGTGCTGTGGTTGAACGGCTGCGTCCTCGATCAAAAAGGCATGGTCCTGATGATCGACACGTCATACCACCCGACCATGCTCGACAGCACCCATAACGGATTCACGCAGCCGGACGGTCTCCTGTGGCGGCAGGGCAAGCTGCTGCTTGCCGACGAAGGTGGAAGCGCGGTGCGGGTGTGGAGCGATGCACACCACGTGCGCACGCTGTGCGACTCGAAACTGGGAATTCTCGAACCCGAAGATCTGGTCGCGGACGGCGAGGGCAATGTGTTCTTTACCGACGACGCCGCGGGCGGTCTCTGGGAGATCGATCGCAACGGCCGGTCGTTCCAGCTTGCGGGAAAGGACAAAGGCCTGATTTCGACCGAAGGAATTGTGCTCGCGCCCTCCGGCGACATCCTGGTGGGCGACGGCGAGCAGCACCAGGTCTATCGCGTGAGTCGTTCCGGCAATGTGTCGGTGTTTCTCGGCACGCGATACGGCATCAACAAGGCGGAGAGCATGGTCTTCGACGACCGGGGCAATCTGTACATCGCCGACAACCACGACCAGGTGGTCTATCTGCTCACGCCGCAGATGAAGTTACAGCGCGTGCTGGAAAACCGCACCGGCTTTTCCCCCGAGACCATCTGGTACGCCGATCACACGCTGTACATCACGGACAGCAAGAACGGCAAGCTGTCGCGTTACACACCGGAGAACGGGCTGCAGAACATTGCGGTGTTCGGCGGAAAGCTCAGTTATGTTTGCGGCATAACCACCGACGACCACAGCAATATCTACGTTTCCATCCAGAGCAGCTTCGACCCCAAGATCGGGTACCTCATCAAGCTCGAGCACACGCCCGCGTCCTGACGCGGCGTCGGGCGTACCGCGCGCACACTCCGGGGATTACTCCCGGAAGATCCCGTCCATGGTTCTGCCCTCCGCCTGATCGACAGGCATTCCCAGCACCCGGCTGACGGTTCGGCACACGTCCTCCTGAGTGAACGGCTCCGCGCTCGTGTAGCCGGCGCGGATACCGGGGCCGAGCGCCAGAAACGGAATGTGGCGGCACCCCTCGCAATCGTCACCGTGGTTCTGGAAGCCTCCGTGGGCGTCGTCGTGGCGGCCGTGGTCGGCGGTGATGAACATGTAGGTCTTGTGGGCGTAGGCGGGGTTGGCCTGCAGATGGTTCCAGGTGAGCACCGCCAGTGAATCCACGATCTCGATGTGGCGCAGGTAGGCATCCCAGTTGCCGCTGTGTCCGGCCAGATCGACCTGCGAGAACGACGCCATCACCAGATGCGGCGAATCGTGGTCGAGGTGATCGATGAGATGCGCGTAGGTCTCGACGTCGCTGGTCTGGCCGAGATCCGTGGATGCACCGTACGCGGCGCCGTAGTCCGGATCGAGCCCGTATGCCAGCGCCGCCAGCTTGTCCTTCACGGAAATGATGACCGCGTCGTCGGGCGCCGCCCTCCTCGCCTTGCGGTAGTACTCGAACAGCGTCGGTTCCAGCGGCCGCTGTTTTCCGTGGTTGTCGATGTGCTGCCATACACCGGTCAGAATGGTGCCGTGCCCGGGGTTGGTGAGCGTCAGGCCTTCGTTGCGGAAGTTCGTGCACAGTGTGCCCTGCGGCCGCAGCTGGTTCCACATGCCGGGAATGTGCGCGTGCAACGAATCGCCGAAGGTTTCCGACCAGCGCGGTCCGTCGATGACGAAGATGACCACGCGTGCGTCCGACGCGGGCGGGGCTTCCCCGGCGGACGGGGCGGGTGAGGTGGTGGGACGGGCGCCGCCGTGACAGGCGCACACCAGCGCAATGAGTGCAAACGCAAGCCTAAGTCGTGAACGCACGATCAAACGATCCTTTCACTCCAACGACATGTTGGTGGCGGGAGCTATCCTAGCATCGGCGGGGAAAAATCTCACGCGGTTCGCAAGCGGTTGAACGCGGGTTGACGGGAAGGATGCGCTGCGGAAGCGGCGGCAGGCGCGGTCAACGTCGACACGGTGACGGCTATTTAGCGCCCGGAAAAAGCGCCGCGCGGTAGCTGAGCATCGCAGAGCTGCGCCGCCCCCGCTACGCATCTTCCTGCGTGCATACTGCGCACGCCCCGCGGCGACCGTCAAACCCAAAGCCGCGTCTTCGCAGACACTTAACACGGCCTTTGCGGTGCGTCGTGTTCGTTTACGCGGATTTCAGAAAGACCCCGGAATCGCGCCGGGTTACACGCCGAGTGCTCCGTGCCGCTTCAGGAATCCGGCGACCGCCGGACTTACGATGTCGGGGCGCTCGACGTGCGGATAGTGCCCCGCGCCCTCGACCACGAGGAATTCCCCCTGCAGTCGCGACGCGACGCGGACGGCTTCGGCCGCGGGGTCCGGAAAGTGATCATCCGCCGCGCCGAAAACCGCCAGCACGGGACACGAGCATTTCTCAATTCTCTCCGCCATACCGTCGCGGTGTGCGGTCAGGGTTTCGCGCACAGCACGGCGGCGCGACGGATCGCGTAGCATCGCCTTCATTCGGGTGAGTTCGTTGTCGATGTCGTCGGGGACGCGGCGCTTGTACCACGAGCGATACAACCGGTCCCATACGCCACCTGCCCACGGTCCGCCGAGAAGCGTTCTTACGAGTCCGGTCACCAGGCGTCCCTTGAACGAGTTGTCGGCATCGAGGTGAGGGCTGATGGCCACGATCGCGGCCACGCGGTCGGGATGTTCCGCTGCCGCCCAGATGGCGGCGGCGGGAGCGAAGGAGGTCGCCACCACAAGCGCGGGGCCACCACCCAACGTGTCGATCAACCCGAGCAGCGCATCGGCGGTTTGTGCCACGCCGTACGACCGCGCCGGCGGCGAGCTTCCGTGCCCCGGGAGATCGGCGTTCACGACGCGCAACTCCGCCGCGCTCAGGTCGCGCACGAGGAAGCGATTCTCCGAACGCACGTCCCCGGCACCGGGAAGGAGAATCACCGGACGGCCGGCGCCGCCCGTGTCATCGTAGGCGAGTTGCGTTGACGTCGGCCGTACCTCCCTCGCGTCCGCGCTCGCGGCGCCGTCAGGTCAACTCCCGAGCTTGAATTTCATTCCGGCGACCACGGCCAGGCCGCGGTTTTTCGCATCGCCAAGTTCGAAGGCGTTGGTGGCTCCAATTGTATACGAGAAATCGAAGAACACGGAATTCGACCCACGAAGGTGTTCGACCTCAGCGCCGATAACCACGCTGAATTCGGTGCTCTTTACGTCCTTCTTGATGTCCACTTCGTCGCCGCTCTTTGTCTTTCCCTTGCCACCCGTGTTGAATGCGAGTACCGGGCCCGCAAAGCCGCGAAACGCCGTGGAGTGCGTAGGAGTGGAACCCGCCATGAACACCAGCGGGAACTCGACGTAGTCAAGTTTGACGGTGGTGCTCTGTGGTCCAGCCGCCGCATCATTGGAGTTGTTCTTCGCGCCCTTGCGCACGTACATCGCGGACAGGCGCGCGCCGAAATTTTCGTTGAACGTCGTTTCGACGAAGCCGCCGCCTGTGAACCCGGCCTGCGCGCTGGCGCTCGCAACACCGGAGAGGTCGCCCCAGTTGACACCCGCGACCGGGCCTACCGACAATCCGGCTGCATACGCCGGAACAGATGCTGCCACGAACAACGCCGTGCAAAAACCAATCACCAGCTTTTTCACGTCACCAACCTCCAGATATTTCGCAGAATGGCCGGTGCCAGCGACCGTCTTCATCGCGCAGCGACCGGCTCTCGATGTGTTCATAACTTGCGGCCTGGAGTGAGACTATGTTATCCGGCCGCCCAAGGCAATCGTCGTCGCGCAACCGGTACTCACGAACAAGGTGGCGGGCGGAGCCCGAAGCGGCGCCGCAATGCGGCTGTGAGCGTCTACTCGTCCCGGTGAACAATCGTGGGAGAAAAGGCCGGAAGACATACGGCAATATACTCGGCGCCGTCCGGCGTCGGCGTGCTGTAGCGGATCCATTCGCCGGGCCTGCAAATCACACCCTGTCCGGCGCGCACGTCCAGCACACCACCTTCGTATTCGACGCGCAACAGTCCCTTCAATACCACCGTGAGTTCCTCGAACTCGGGCCGCTGGCCGGGTTCCTGCCAACCGGAAGGCGACACCATGCGAGCCACGCTCACGCTCTCATGCCCCGTGGTCACGCGGCCGGCGTATTCTTCGATGCGCTTGGGTTTGGTTCCGGCGGCGTTGATGATCGATGGCGCCTGAATGAGTTGCGGCATGATTCTCTTGCTACTTGAGTGCGCGCAGCGCATCGACGATCTCATCGTCGTCGGGAAAGCGCCCTGACTCCTGTTTGGAGTAAATGAGTTTCCCGTCGGCTTTGACGTCAAAGACGCCGCCCTTGCCTTTTATCAATTCGGCCTTGATACCCAGCTCACGGGAAAGTGTGGCCTCCAGACCGGAGGCGCGTGGAAGGTAGTTTCAACTGACGCAGTACGTGATTGTTACGTTCATGTGATCGCTCCCGTCGTCATGTCAACACCATCGCCTGGATGTTTTTCGCGCGAATGGTAATGCGTCCGTCGCCGCCTCACAAGCGCAATAGCTGTCTGACCTGCGCCCCTCAGATATGCAGCACCTGTCGTTCAGGTCAGCCGCATCCCTTCTTGAGGATGGCCATGGCGTCGGCCTTTGAAACCGGCTTCGCCCGCTCCGTCAACTGGCGCCACCATGCCTCCGCAAACGCGGGCACGGACTCACCCGTGATTTTAGGCACAACGTCGACGCCGTGCTGCCACACGTCCCGCGTAGCGTCGCGTCCGTACTGCCGGTATATATAGCCGACAATGCTGGCCGCCTGCATATACGCCTTGAGGTCGTTGAGCTGCCGGAACTGAGTGGTGAGCGTATCCATCGGGACATACGTGTTCGAGAGGGCACGACAGACGTCGTCGACCGAGTATGCGCCGCACCGGCCATCCATGAATTGCGCGAGACCTTCTTCGACCCATGCGCCCGACGCCGGCCCCCATGTGTTATGCGCGTAGACGTGCATCATCTCGTGCCGTTCAAACGCACGCCAGTCCGGGTTGGTCATCAGAAATGCCGCCCGATCTTCGCGCGCCGCGAACCCGGTCACGGGGTACCCCGTGAGCAATTTCATCTGGTCGCGATTCTCAACGAAGAAGACATCCACGGTGTCGTCAAAGTGCTTGACGCCGAGCACCTTGAGGATGTCGGTGCGGGCGGCCTCGCAGCGTTGCACCAGCTCTTCCTGATGGTCAGCCGCATACGAACCGGTGGGAAAGTAGAGTCTCAGGTGCGGTGCGTCACGCTTT
>OBLQ010000752.1_pt1 | contig 12409 bp, 11 predicted proteins | sample 1519881 | NCBI WGS metagenome assembly OBLQ01 (sample SAMN01911456, study PRJEB22533) | soil metagenome | biome: Soil | place: Malaysia | collected 2012-04-30 | depth DG_metagenome m | reverse complement strand
GTCCCTAAATGGGCGAGTCTGTCTCGCTCGCCATCGAGGGCGCCTCGGCCCAGCCTGGCCTGGCCGGACAGCAGCGCGAACCCGCAGCAAAAGAGAAGCCCAGACACCATGCCGGCGAGCCTGGAAAGCGACGGACCAGGCGGCAGCTCAGCGCCGGCTGAGCTGCCGGTGCTCATCCCGCGGGAGCGCTGCGCTCTCCGGAGCCGCAAACGGAGACGGCGGGATCGGCTCTTGCGCGTCGAGAGCGAAGGTATTGACGCGGCTCTTCCCGCCGCGACCGTCGAGAATCGAGACGTATTGCTTCCCGTCGAGCGCATACGTAATGGGATTGGCGAATCCCGGGAGCAACCGGACCTTCCATAGCTCCTTGCCCTCATCCGCGCTCAGAGCCACGAAATCGCCGATGGCTGATTCGGCAAAGACCAGGTTGCCCGCCGTGGTGAGTGTGCCTCCGCCACCCATGTTGGGAACGCGCCAGCGCTCGGTCTCGGTGGCCGGGTCGCGAGCAACCAAGAACCCGCCTGACCGGGGTGGACGCGGCGGGGGCGGCGGCGCAGTCTGGGTGTCACGAGCGGCGGGAGTCCCGGGAGGCGGCGCCGGCGAGCGGAAGACGATGCCCCAATTGTACTCGCCGAGCTCGGGCTTGAATTCGGGCGCCATGACGTAACGGAAACTGGTTTCGGCTCCGGGGCTAAAGTAGACGAGGCCGGTGTTCGGATTGAAGGACATTGTCGGCCAGACGTGCCCGCCACCCGCGCCCGGCGACACGACGGTGCCATCGAGGCCGTAGTGCTGCGCCTCGGGATTGATGATGGGGCGGCCAGTCTTGGGATCGAGGCCCTTGGACCAGGTGATTTTCTGCAGGGCCGCACCGGAGATGAATTTTCCCGTCTCGCGGTCGAGGACGTAGAAGTAGCCGTTCTTGGGCGCCTGCATGAGGACGTGGCGAATCTTCCCATTGATCTTTATATCCGCGAGAATCATGTCGGCTACGGAATCGAAGTCCCATTCATCGCCCGGCGTGGTCTGGAAATGCCAGACGTATTTGCCCGTATCCGCGCGAACGGCGATGATCGAGCAGATGAACAGATTGTCGCCGCCCTTCGGGCTGCGATATTTGCCAACCCACGGGCCGCCCTGGCCAGTGCCGATGTAAAGGAGGTTGAGCTTCGGGTCGTACGAAAAGGCATTCCAGGCGTTGCCGCCGCCCCCCAATTTGTACCAGTCGCCGCTCCAGGTCTTCGCTGCCATCTTCATGGCTTTGTTCTCGAACGGTCTCGATGGATCTCCCGGGACGGTGTAGAAGCGCCAAACCTGCTTGCCGGTTTCGGCATTGTAGGCCGTCACGTAACCGCGCACCGCGAATTCGCCGCCGCCGTTGCCGATGATGACGTTGCCGCGAACGATTCGCGGAGCGCCCGTGATGCTATAGTCGGAGTTTTTATCCGCAGTCTGAATCTCCCAGACGATCTTGCCGGTCTCGGCATCGAGCGCGACCAGCCGCGCGTCCAGCGTTCCGATGTAGACCTTGCCATCGTAGACCGCGACGCCCCGATTTCCCGGACCGCAGCACAGGCTCGGGCCGGTGCGCACGCGATTGGGATTTCCTGCAGACCCCGGCGGAAAGTTCTGGTGCCCGATGTGCGGATTCCAACTCCACTTGAGCTTGCCGCTGCGGGCATCAATGGCGTAGAGGACGTCCCAGGTGGTGGTGACATACATCGTCCCGTTCGAAACAATCGGCACGGCTTCCTCGCTGCCGGGATCTGAGGCAGTCTGGAAATACCAGGCCAGGCCCAGGCGGCCGACGTTGTTCGCATCGATCCGCTTGAGCGGACTATAGTGCGTCTCAGCGTAGTCGTGGCCGTAGGTCAGCCATTCGTCGTTTGCCGCCGCATTCTTGAGCGCGGTGTCGTCCACGCTCTGAGCTTTCTGGGCCCGGACGCCCGAAGCCGCAAGCGCGAGCATCAGACCAGCCACGCACCATTTCCTTGCATTGACGATACGCATGCGCGAAGTTTCCTCCTGACGATTGCAGGTCGTGGTCCTGCCTCGCCGATTGTTCCAAACCTTCCCCGGCAAGATACGACCGACCGCCCTTCAATGCAATGGCAGATGCTGAATTCCGCGGACTGCGCGCAGGACAGGGTGGCGCGGCAGTCAACCCTTTCGGGGCTGATCGCGCAGCTTGTGCGGTTGGGCAGACGGCAGTTCGACCGTATTGCACATCGGGCGGATGCAACGCCGCAAAGAAGTAGCCCCGGGTCTGGGGGTACCGACCCGGGGCCGGGGGGTTGAGGGGGCTACGGGCAAAAAAAACTTAATAGTTCCAGCGGCGCGCCAGCATGACCGCACGGAACACCAACTGGAGCCCGAGTACAATCAGCGTGTCGCGTACTGCAACCAGCATCTTTCGCATGGCGACTTCCTCGAAATCCGCCGAGAGCGCCATCTCAGCTTTCGCCAAGTCGCGATCCATGATCGAGTCGATGCGGGCGACCGGGCCCATGCGCTGCCTCTCGTGCCGTTCCAACTTGCTTCGAGAAGCCCGTTTGCCAGCCGGGTGCCTTTAGCCTGCGACTTAAATCGGGCTCAGCTGGACGGAAAAGCTCGGATCGGCACTAGTTGACGACGTACACGGGAGTGTCGTGCTCCACGCCGACGACCATGCTCTTAAAAATATCCACGTCCCAACTGTCCGCGATTCGCAGGCGAACCACATCGTTCGTTTCGGAGAGCAAGCGCCCGCGCAACGGCACGCGCAGGTTCCCCGTCACAACTCGAAGAATTACCGGCTGCCCCATCCACAACGCGTAGCCACCTTCCATCGTCTCGCCCTCCTCAGAGTAACCGCCTCGAACAACTGGATTTTCGGAAATGGGGGCCACCTGGCCAATGGTACAGGGGGCTAAAGCGAGTGGTAGCGAAGTACTATTACTGTGCAGGTTCGGCGGACCTAGCCGCCGGGGCCAGTTCTGTTATTGTAGATTGTTAGCTTATCAGTGGCGGCCGCTCCGGGAGCAGCCGAGGAGATCTAGCGCGTGGTCGAACTTCTAAAACATATCGCAGCTCAGCTCTACGACGTTCGAGGACTGATCGAATGGGGCGGCACGCTGCTCGTCTGCACCATCGTCTTTATCGAGACGGGGATGTTTGTCGGCTTCTTTCTGCCTGGCGATTCCCTGCTGGTGACGGCAGGAGTATTCGCCGGCGCCGGGCACCTGGAGCTCGCCTGGCTGCTCGCCCTGGTGACGCTCTGCGCCATCGCCGGAGACCAGCTGGGCTACTGGATCGGCCGGCAAGCCGGCGCCAGCCTGTACCGACGCGAAGACTCCCGCTTCTTCCGCAAACGCCATCTCGAGACCGCGCACGAATTCTATGAGAAACACGGAGGGAAGACGATCATCATCGCGCGGTTCATACCCATCATTCGCACGTTTTGTCCGCCCGTGGCGGGAGCGGCGAAAATGAGCTATGCCCGGTACCTGATTTACGACATTTTCGGCGGAATCTTCTGGGTCTGGGGCATGGTGCTGACCGGCTACGCGCTCGGGCGGACCATTCCGAACGTCGATCAGCGCATCCATTACGTCATCGGCGCTGTCATTGTCCTGTCCTTGATACCCGCGGCCCATCAAGCCTGGAAGGCCCGGCGGCACAAGACCCCTGCCACCCCGCCCGTCCGCTAATCTGGCAGGCCCGCAAGGCCGCTTTGTATACCGAGTATATCCCTTATCCGAGTTGACTATCCACTTGAGTATGCTATGAGACCGCAGAGCAATCCGGAGCAAGGGCCCCCACTTCTTGAATGGAGGATTTCGTGCGATGGAACCCACGACCGCACTCGACCTCTTGCTCGTGTCCAATAGCCATCACACCCTCGCGGCTGTCACGGGCGGCCTAAAGGAAATCGGCGCAACCCTCAATTTTGCTTCGTCTAGCGAAGCCGCGCGCGACTACATCGCACGACGCAGGGTCGACGGCATCATCGTGGACCTGGACCTGCCGGGCGCACAGGATTTGATTCTTTCGATCCGAAAGGGCGTCTCCAATCGCGGCGCCGTAGTCTTCGCCTGCTTACCCAGCGCCAGCCAATCGCCGGTCGCCCTCGTGACCGGGGCGACTTTCCTGCTTCAGCAGCCGCTGAGTCCCGAGTGCGTGGCATCGCACGTTACGGCCGCACGCAATCTCATGCTGCAGGAGCGCTGCCGCTATTTTCGCTATGCGGCACATTTCCCAGTCGCTCTCACGGCCGGTGGAACAGAGGAACAGGCGATGATGACGAATCTCAGCGAAGGAGGTATGGCCGCCTATTGCGTCAACCCGCTAGAGCACGCCGGGACGATCGATTTCAACTTTGACCTGCCTACCGGCGACACCATCACGGGCAAGGGTTCCGTGGCATGGGCTAATAACGAGGGAATGTTCGGAATCAAGTTTCAATTCCTGCGCGGCGAAGGCGAGGAAATGCTGCAGAGGTGGCTCCGGGCCCTCCAACCGATTCCTCCGGGGGACTACACGCCACGCGGGGATCACTGAATCTCGGAGAACGGAACCGCGCGCCGGGAAACGTCTGCAGTCGCCGGGAAAAAAACAAAACGGGGAGCCTGGCAGCCCCCCGTTTTGTTTATTCCGCTAACCGCGGCGATGTCGAACAGCCTCGCCGGCGGTTCGCGTCGCAAGAGCGGTCTGGAACCCAATCAAAACTCTGTGCCCGGTGGAGTCATACCTCCCTCCATTCGGAAGCGTCTGCAAAACCCCTCATACGCCCGTGCACGGCTCAATGCAAGCGAAAAATACCGCGGGACTGAATGCCTCCGACAAGATGGGAAAACGGCCTCTGACACGAGTACGACGCCGTAGCAACAGCGTCTCCCCTGCTTTCAATGCTGCTTACTTGAGGAAAAGCGCTTCGCGGACCTGGTCGCGTCCGACGAAGGTTTTCGAGGAGCGGAATTTCTCGAATAGATCGAGGATTTCGCGATTCTGAAAGACATGTGCATGAACGGCTAGCGTCGGCGCGGCAAGCAACTCGATCTGCTGGGCATCGACGATGCGATAGCGATGAAAACGTTCGGCCGAGCGACTGTGGAAGAGCGCGAGCATCGCCCCTCCGGGCCGCAGAATATTGAAGACCCGTTCCATCAGGCGCGGCACTACCCCCGCGTCGAAATAGTCCAAGAGGTCCCACGCCAGGATGCCGTGAAAGCTCTCCTCAGGATATTGCAACGCGTTCTCTAAGAACTTGTCGGCGAGCATCGCCTGAGAAACCTTCCCTCCTTCGGTTCCGACGGGAGCCATGCGCAGTCGTTCTTCCTCGTCCGTAAGAAAATCCTTCCAGTTCCTCAGGAGGTCTTCGGTGGAAACGCGAAAGCCCTTATCCACAAAGAAACTTACGGTGGACTGCCAGACCGGGCCAAGATCGAGGACGCGCCCCTTCGACGCATCGTTGATGAGCCACAAGAATTCCTTCAGGCTGTTCGATATTCGAATGTTGGCGGAGGAACTCACCGAAGGGCTGGGCCCTGGTTTCGCCGGCGCGGGTGCGGGCGCCGCGGCGCTGGGACGTGGCTTGTTCATCCAGTTCACGGAGGCGCTTACTCTCTCTCGGCGTGTGCGGAGACCGGGTGGAGGTCGCCCGCATCCTTCGCGGGCTCCACTGCAGGCGGGGCGCTCGGAGCGGCAACGCGGGTTACTTCCACCTTTCCGCGAAATTGCGCGCCATCATCGATCCCGACGCGCGGCGCGATGATTGTTCCCTGTAGTCGACCCGTCGCTCCCAGGCGTACGCACTCGCTTGCCTTCAGATTTCCCTGTACTACGCCCTCGACGAAGATTTCGCGGGCCTCGATATCGGCCTGCACGCGGCCATTAGGCCCGACGGTCACGCGCGTCTCCGCCAGACGAATCTTTCCCTGCGCGTCGCCATCAATGTACAAGTCGGAATTCCCTGAAAATTCTCCGCGAATTCTCAGCCCCGAGCCAATCTTGGACGCACCGGAGGCGCTTGCCTGGGGAGCCGTCTGCGTCGCTGGAGCGGGAAAAGCCGGGGCAAGGGACGTGACCTGCGGAGTTTCCTGTGGTTTTGCCGAAACTTTAGCGGGCGCGGCCGGAGCCGGCGAAGACGGATTGACCTCACTGGATTTGCGCCACATGAAAACCTCCCCCCGGAGGGTACCTCGACGTTGGGCCGGCTTGCAGGCATCCTCTACGGATAACGAAATATAGTATAGCGTCAACTAGGTGTAAACGGTCAGTGTACCCGCATGATACAACCAGGCAACAGCAGGCAGCGCGCGATGAATCGAGGCGGAATCAGACGTGTGGATATCGGTGTGGCGCAGTTCCCAAAGCGCCACAAACATGCCCACGAATTCGTGAGCGAAGAGCTGCACACCTTTGCGGGTGCGCCACCAGCTGTCCGGATCGTATTCCGAGTCTGGCGCAGACACGACGCGGAGCGTGGTGCCGGGCGGAAACGTGTGCTCGCAGATGTAGAGCGAGCGGCGCGTGTGGTAACTCGACGTGACCAGAAGTATCCGTTTCCACCCTCGGGTCGCGATGAACTGGCTGATAACCAGGGCCTCTTCCCGAGTGCTCGCCGCACGATGCGCGAGGCGGACCACGGCGCTCGCGGGCACGCCACGGTCAACGAGATCGTGCTCCTCGAGTTCGGCGATGCTCGCGTAGGGGCGCAGGTACCGGCCGCTGGCGATGATCCGCGGCGCCCACCCGGCCTTGAAGAGCTGGGCGGCCCGCGCGGCGCGGTCGCCGTAGTAATTGTCGTCACCCAGAATCACGATGGCGTCAGCAGCGACTGGCGCATCGTCCACGATCCATACACCGCCCGCCAACCGGAGTAGCGGATGGCGCACGAGGTAGAGCACAAACAGGAAGAAGAGAAAAAACAGCAGAAACACGAGCCGGAAGAAAATCCCGCCGCGCTGTCGCTTCCACGAGCGGCAAGGGTGCGCCGGTCCGGCCATCATTTTCCCGGATCGAGCTGGCGCAGGTGCTCGGCTGCCTGCTCGGGAAGAGTTCCGTTGAAATAGACTTCCTTGATGCTGTAGGACTTGCTGCGTGTCTCGACGATGGGCAGGATTTCGATGTGCCAGTGATAGTCGCCAGCAATCGATCGCCAGTAGTCGCTGAGCTCGCCTTTGGTTTGCAACGTATTCGGCGCGGTGTGTAAGACCATGTGGTAGCTGGGCGTGACCTGCACAATCCGGCGCAGCGTGCGGCCGAGAAGGGAGGCCAGATCACGGCGATTTTCGCCGGGCAACGGCGTCTCGAACTGGTGATTATGACTCCGCGGAATGAGCCAGGTTTCGTACGGCACGCGCGAAGCGTAGGGGCAAAACGCGTAGTAATCACCGATGTTGTCCACGATCCGCGGGGCCTGGCGGATTTCCTGCCGCAGAATATCGCAGAAAACGCAGCGGTCGCGTTCGCGGAACCATTCGCGCGCCGCACGCAATTCGTACAGGATGCGGCGCGGCACGAACGTCGTGGCGGCCAGCTGCGAATGCGGGTGCAGCCATTCCTCACCCGCTTCCGGCCCCTGGTTCTTGAAAACGGCGACGTATTTGAGGCGCGCGTCGCGTTTCAGGTCCACGATGCGCAGAGCGTACGCTTCGAGCACGCGCTGAATCCCTTCGTCCGTCTGTTGCTCCAGCGTTCGGGAGTGGTCGGGCGTCTCGACGATGATTTCGTGCGCCCCGATCGCCGCCATGAGATCGTAGATCCCTTCCGCCGTGCGCCCGGGATCACCTTCCACATGGTAGAGCGGGCGAAAGTGAGGATACACGCGGACCTGCCGGGGCCCTTGCGGCGGCAGCTCGAGTAGGACGTGCGTCTCGATGCGGTTTTCAGGGCACAACGGGCAGGGGCCCGTTCGCTCGTCTTTCCGCTCCTGATGACCAACGACGATCCAGCTGCGAGTAATGGGATCCTTGCGTAGCTCCATGAGGCCCCTATATCAGTATCAGGACCGCCATCTTATACCGAAGCCTTGCCGGAAAACACAGCCAACTGCAGTTAGGGCGCGGCCCGACGCAAGTCCAGCAACGAGACGGATGAGTTTTAGTTTACACTTCGACGCGGCTGCGATTTCCCCAAGAACTCCAACTCACAGAAAGCGGCGAAGGTGGACCCGATGAGAAGGATCAGTTGAGCGCGCACCCTGCGAACTCGTCGAAGGCAGCGAACGGCCGCGCGGTAATGAGCGGCATGCGGAAGATGACTGTCGTCCCGATGATAGCGGCAACGTACTTCATCGTAGCCGGCGGCCCGTACGGCCTCGAAGACATCGTGCAAAAGACGGGGTACCGGGCGACGCTGCTCATTCTCATCCTCACGCCACTGCTTTGGAGCCTCCCGACCGCGATGATGGTGAGTGAACTCGCTACCGCGATCCCCGAAGAGGGTGGTTTCTACATCTGGGTGCGGCGTGGCCTGGGGCCTTTCTGGGGTTATCAGGAAACATGGCTCACGATGGCTGGCAGCGTGTTCGAGATGGCGCTGTATCCGAATCTGTTCATCGACTATCTTTCTCGCTTTTCGCCCGGAATTGTAGCGGGCCATCGGGGACTGGCCATTGGCTTCGGAATGATCGCAGTCTGTACCGCGTGGAACATTTTGGGCGTGCGCGCCGTGGGCGAAGGTTCGATGTGGCTGAGCGCAGCGCTCCTTGCGCCGTTCCTGGTGTTGGTGCTGATCGCCTCGTTTCACGGGCATGCCGGCACGGGAGCCGCCGCTCCGCTCCGCCACGCCGACTTGCTCGGTGGCATCCTAATCGCGATGTGGAATTACATGGGCTGGGACAATCTTTCCACCATTGCGGGCGAAGTCGAGAATCCGCAGCGCACCTATACGCGGGCCATATTTGGAGCGGTGATTCTGGTTGTTGTGACGTATTTTGTGCCCGTCGCTGCTATCGCGCGGATCGGGTTGGACCCAAACACTTGGACGACCGGCGGTTGGGTGGATGTCGCACGGATCATGAGCGGCGAAGGACTAGCCACGGCCATCGCGGCCGCCGGAATGATCGGCGCGGTAGGCACGTTCGGCTCGTTGATGTTGTCATTCACACGGCTGCCCGCCGTCATGGCCGGGGACGGCTATTTGCCGAGACTCTTCACGCGGCGGCGGGCGCGAACGGGCGCCCCTTGGGTCGCGATCGTTACTTGCGGGCTCTTCTGGGCGCTGTGCTACCCGCTCGGATTCGAGCGCAACCTGATGCTCGACGTGTTGGTCTCGGGATTGAGCGTCCTGCTCGAGTTCTGGGCGCTCGTGGCCCTTCGCATCAAAGAGCCAAATCTGGCGCGACCTTATCGCGTTCCGGGCGGGACGGCCGGGGCCATCCTGATCGGCCTTCCTCCGCTCGGGCTGATCGTGGCGGCGTGCGCGCGCAATGGCAGCGAAATCGTGGGGAACACCAATCAACTCGTGATCGCCATCGCGGTCGCCGCCGGAGGCATCGCCCTTTACTTTCTCAGCCGAATCGTCCAGCGCAAGATAAGGGCGTAGCCGCGTGGTATTCTGAAGGCCGATGTTCGACACGGACAAGGACGACGTTGTCTTCATGAATGCTGCGCTCGACGAGGCGCGCGCGGCCGCGGCGCGAGGCGAGGTCCCCGTTGGCGCGGTCGTAGTAGTCGAGGGCCGCATCGTGGCGCGCGCCGGAAACCGCACGATCGCCGACTGCGATCCAACGGCGCATGCCGAAATGGTGGCGCTGCGCCAGGCCGCGCAGGCCGTCGGCAACTATCGCCTTCTCGATGCCGCGGTCTACGTCACCATCGAGCCCTGCGCGATGTGCGCCGGAGCGATGGTACAGGCGCGGATCGCCCGACTGATCTATGGCGCGGACGACCCGAAAGGCGGCGCGGTGCGGACGTGCTTTTCCATTCTCGATCACCCGCAGCTCAACCATCGTGTAGATGTGACGCCCGGAGTTCTCGCTACCGAATCCGCTGCATTGCTCAAGGATTTCTTCGCCGTGAGGCGCTAGCCGGGCCGCTGCGTCCCGGTCGAATGGCGGAGAGGGTGGGATTCGAACCCACGGTTGAGTTTCCCCAACACACGCTTTCCAAGCGTGCTCCTTAAACCACTCGGACACCTCTCCGTGTCGTGGAAACCCATCCAGACTAGCAGAAACCCGCTGCGAGAAGAAGTTTCGAACGAATTCGAGGGTTCGAAAAAGGCGAACAGGGGAAAGGCCGAGGGGCGCTCACGAAATCAGCGGGTCAAGTTTGTGGACGTCGATTTCGAGGTCCTTGATGGCCTTTTCGACCACCGATTTCTCGATCTTCCCCTCGCCGAACAATTCGGTCAAGGTGGCCAGGGTGATGAAACGCGCGTCCATCTCGAAGAAGTCACGCAGTGATGCGCGGGTCTCGCTCCTCCCGAATCCATCTGTTCCGAGCGACACCAGCCGCCGCGGCACCCATTTGCTGACCAAGTTCGGCAGCGCCTTCAGGTAATCGGTCGCGGCCACTACGACCCCCGGCTCTTTCGCCAGACACTCGGTGATGTACGGCATGCGGGGCTGCTGCCCGGGATGCAGCAGATTCCAGCGCTCCGCCTCGATGCCGTCGGTGTACAGGCACTTGTAGCTGGTCACGCTCCACACGTCGGCCGAGACGCCGTAATCTTGTTCCAGGATTTCCTGCGCCCGGAGCGCTTCCCGGAGGATGGCGCCGCTGCCGAGCAATTGCGCGCGCAGCTTGGCCTTCTTGTTCTCCGAGGCGCGGTACTTGTACATCCCTTTCAGAATCCCGTCCCGAATTTCCATCTCCATGGGAGGCATCGGGTAGGGCTCGTTCATCAGGGTGATGTAGTAGAAGACGTTCTCTCCATCCCTGTACATCCGGCGAATGCCGTCCTGGATGATGACAGCGATCTCGTAAGCGAAAGCCGGGTCGTAGGCCCGCAGCGTGGGCACCGGCAGGGCCAGCACGTGGCTGTTGCCGTCCTGGTGCTGGAGCCCCTCGCCGGCCAGGGTGGTGCGCCCGGAGGTGCCTCCGAGCAGAAAACCGCGGCACCGCATGTCGGCCGAGGCCCAGATCAGATCGTTGATGCGCTGGAAGCCGAACATCGAATAGTAAATGAAGAACGGGATCGTGTTGATGCCGTGGGTGGCGTAGGCAGACCCCGCGGCGATGAAAGAGGACATCGAACCGGCTTCGGTGATCCCTTCTTCGAGAATCTGGCCGTCCTTGGCTTCCTTGTAATACAGCAGGGTGTGGACGTCGACCGGCTCGTAGAGCTGCCCCAGGCTGCTGTAGATACCCACCTGGCGGAACAGCGATTCCATCCCAAACGTGCGCGCTTCGTCCGGCACGATCGGCACCACCAGCTTGCCGATCTCCGGGTCGCGCATCATCTTGCGGAGCATGGCGACAAACGCCATCGTCGTCGAGACTTCGCGGCCTCCGCTGCCCAGGCTGAATTCCCGGAACAGCTCTTCATGATCGGCGACAATCGGCTGCGAGCGGACCTTGCGCTCCGGCACGTATCCCCCGAGCTCGCGCCGCCGCGCGCGCAGATACTGAATCTCGCGGCTGTCCTCCGCCGGCCGGTAAAACGGCGTTTCCGACAGCTGCTCGTCGCTGATCGGAATCCCGAAGCGCGACCGGAACTCGCGCAACTCTTCCTCATTGAGTTTCTTCTGCTGGTGGGTGATGTTCTTCCCTTCTCCGCTTTCGCCTAGGCCGTATCCCTTGATCGTGCGCGCCAGGATCACTGTGGGAGACCCTTTGTGTTCGACCGCAGCCTTGTACGCCGCGTAGACCTTTCGCGGGTCGTGCCCGCCGGTCCGCAAAATGCGCAGCGCCTCGTCGGAAACATCCTCGACGATTTTCAACAGGCGCGGATCGGTCCCGAAGGCGTGCTGGCGGATATAGGCGCCGGATTCGACGACGAACTTCTGATACTCCCCGTCCACCATCTCGCCCAGGCGCTGGACCAGCAGGCCGTTGGTGTCGCGTTCGAACAACGGCTCCCAGTCGGTGCCCCACAGCACCTTGATGACGTTCCAGCCCGCGCCGCGGAAGGCGGCTTCCAGTTCCTGGATGATGTGCCCGTTGCCGCGCACCGGTCCGTCGAGCCGCTGCAGGTTGCAATTGATGACGAAAATCAGGTTATCGAGCCGCTCGCGCGCCGCCAGCGTGATCGCACCCAGCGCTTCCGGTTCGTCGGTCTCGCCGTCGCCCAGGAAGGCCCAGACTTTGGCGTCGGTGACAGGCTTCAGCCCGCGGGCTTCCAGGTAGCGGTTGAAGCGCGCCTGGTAAATCGCCATGATGGGGCTCAGGCCCATCGAGACGGTCGGAAACTCCCAGAAATTGGGCATCAGCCAGGGATGCGGATAGGAGGCAAGCCCTCCTCCAGGCTTCATCTCGCGGCGGAA
>OBLQ010000751.1_pt1 | contig 12413 bp, 13 predicted proteins | sample 1519881 | NCBI WGS metagenome assembly OBLQ01 (sample SAMN01911456, study PRJEB22533) | soil metagenome | biome: Soil | place: Malaysia | collected 2012-04-30 | depth DG_metagenome m | reverse complement strand
GCCTAAACTCCCAAAATGGGACGTTGGGGACGTTTGGGACGTTTGGGACGAAAATATATAAGTGTTGTTATATCAATAAGTTACAATTTTAAAAGCAGGCCAAAATTAGTAATCTTTTATAAAAGTGTTCAATTATGCAACACCGAGTAACATTTGCACAGTGTTCCACGCCCTTGCGCAATTAACCTCAGAAGGCGTTACAAGGGTAGGCAGGTTCGATACAATGGCCGGCTGCGGGGAAGGAGCGCTTACCAATGCGAGCGGTGGTGCAGCGGGTGAAAAGAGCGGAAGTCCGCGTGGAGGGCAAGGTGATAGGTCGGATCGGCCCGGGACTGCTGGTTCTGGTCGGCATCGCGAAACGGGACACACCCGAGACCGGCAAGGCCCTGGCGGAAAAGATCGTACGGCTGAGGATCTTCGACGACCACGAAGGCCGCATGAACCTCGACGTCTGCGAGGCCGGTGGCGGCGTGCTGGCAGTCTCCGAGTTTACTCTTTACGGTGATTGCCGAAAGGGACGCCGACCTAGCTATACGGATGCCGCCGCGCCGGATGACGCGCTGCCGCTCTACCACGCCTTTGTGCAGTCGCTCAAAGACCTCGGAGTGAAGGTTGAAACGGGCGAGTTCCGCGCCATGATGGACGTTGATCTCGTCAACGACGGTCCGGTCACTTTGCTCCTTGATACCGACCGAACGTTTTGAACCGAGTTTCCTGAAAGTGCACGCCTTCTGCTTGCCGTCGCGCGCGAATCAAACGCCTGACCGCAGTTCCCTTCTGAACAGAACCTTGATGCCCTGGCGCCACTGATCGTTGATGCCGATTTGCATCACGCTGATCGACGAATCCAGGTAACGAAGCACGCGGGTTGTGGTGGAGTGGAACCGGAAGGCCGGCACAACCAGATAGAGCAACGGCTTGGCGTCAGCAAGCGTCACGCCGGGAAAGTAACCGTAGTCCTGGAACTTTCCTTCCCGCCGCAGCTTCTCCACGCGCAGCCAGTAATCGAGCGCCTGGAACGGCAGGGTGATCTGCTCCTCAAGCTTCAGTTCGATCACCGCCAGCCGCCCGTCGCGAGTCACAGACAGAATGTCGATCACGCCGCGGTCAGTGCGAGAAAACGCCGGCACCTGCGAGTAGACAAACTCCGGCATAAGCGCGGGGTCAATCCGGGTGATGTCGCAGACCAGCATGCTTTCCAGCCAGCGCTCGGATTGCAGCCGGTAGAACTCGTCCGTGGTATCTTCACTCGAGGCATTGCGGCGGTCGAGCACGCGTGAGACGAATTCGCGAAGGTCGTCCCGGCTGCTGTCATCCAACCTGCGGACGCTTCCCTCGAGACCAAAGTAGATTTTCGGTGAAAGGTCACCTTCGATTCGCGCTATTTCCAGGCCAGCAACGCGCACTGAGACGAACTTCCCGGAAGTGTCCGTGACCATCGTCAACTGATCGACGTCATCGTTCAGCATGCCGCGCAAAAGTTTACGATGGCGGCTGATGAGCGCTTCATTAGGCCGGTGCGGAATGAGCCGTGTTGCCACATCGCCTGTGGTCTCAATGTTCACACGCACCGGACGTTCGCCCGCGCCATTCCATTCGAACATTTCCAACTGCACGGTGCGGTGATTGATCGCAGCCGCCCGTTGCGCGTTCAACTCAACAGCCTCGCTGGGTAGATAGATCTGAAGCCTTGGCACCGTCGTCCTGTCCGAACGGCTCCTCAGCCAGTCGAGCCAGATCAGGCTGAAGGCCAGCACGGCATCGGCCGCGGCAGGCGCTTCATCCTTGCCGAGGCCGATAACAGCACAACCGGTCCGGCCCTGGCGCGCGAGTCCCCGTGTGTACCAGGTGGAGAACGAATGCTCGCGGTCCGAACGGTTGCTGACGTTTTCAAGCCGCCAGCCCTGAAATTCCTGTTTGAGCATGGCCACGAATTCCTGCCTGAAAGACGTTCGCCCGCCTTCGCGGCCTTTTCGCTGCTTCGGATGAAGCTCGCGGAGTTCAATAACCGACGTTTCCCGGGCGTGAGGCTTCCGCACAAAGATGCCCAGCCGGTCGCCGTCGCGATAGGCCACTTCCTCAACCAGGCGCGCCAGTGTTCTGGCCTGGTTCCAGGCTTCAAAAAGCAGCTTGTCAAACTGGATGCTCAGCTGCCACCTGGCCGAGGTCAGGTCGAACAGTTCCACCTCATCTTCAACCACCACGGGGTGCGTGAGGGACTGGATGAAAGCTTCAACCTCGTGCTGCAGCGCGCGGAGAGAATCAGTGTCGTTTTCGTGTGCCATTGCAGTCCGGGCGTCCATTATAACCGCGCACGCCTTTCGTAGCGATTCGTCCTGACTCATACTACTTTGCGTGCTGATTGCTCGATGGCAACTTTCGAAACAGATTAGGTTCGGAGCGTTGACGCTTTGGCCTTCTCACGGAAAAGCAGGGGCCGGAGGCAGGGAGGGGCATCTTGGGGTATAGTGTTCGAGTCATGAGAAAGTTCCAGATGCGGGCAATCGTCGGCGTTGCTGTATTCTTCTCTCTAGCCTTGGCGGTTTCTGCGAGGGCGGAAAACCTTTCTGAAGTCTTTGTCTACGTACAACACTACACACCTGCACGCTCGTGGTTCACAGTCCGCTTCGACGGTATCCCGGTGGCAAAAATAAAGCGCGGGAGGTTTTTTGTTATCAACACTTCGCCAGGCCGGCACACTGTGAGCGGAAAAGAAGGAGTACCTGTGTTTGTTGATACGGGTCCGGGAAAGAATGTATTCGTTCGCCTGGAGTGGCAAAACGGTGTATTGGGAGGACCTGCCTTGCCGGCTTGGGAGATTGTTGACCGTGCCACCGCACACAACGACCTGCTACTACTGGCGTATATTGATGCGGGCAAAGCAATCTCCAAGTCGGTGCCGAAATCAGATCCGCGCACGCGTCCACCACTCAGTCATCGCGGAGGATCTGACTGACTCGGGTCTTCCGCTGAGTCCCTCTCTCCTAAATAGCCGCCGTTGTAGCTCCCGGCCGGGTTGACGGATCCCGCCCAGGCGTGATATCAAACCACTCGACTATCCCGCTGAAACTTGAAAGGGACTATGAAGCCAAAAGTTTATGTCACTCGTCCGCTGCCCGCTCCAGCATTGGAGATGCTCTCGAACGCCTGCGAGGTGCGAAGCTATTCTCAGGACGCTGCCATACCTGCTGTTCAACTTGCCGAAGAGTGCCGCGAAGTGGAAGGCATACTGGTCAACTCCGCCAAGGTGAACGAAGAGGTCTTGATGGCGGCGCCCCGGTTGAGGGCCATCTCCAACTGCGGCGTTGGTTACGACAACATTGATGTTGCAGCCTGCAACCGCCGGCGGATTCCCATCACCAACACCGCCGGATCACTCGAAGAGACAACCGCCGATCTTGCCTTCATGCTTCTGCTCGCCACCGCCCGCCGCGCAATCGAAGCCGACCGCTACGTTCGCGAGGGACGATGGGATCGCTGGCAATGGGGACTGATGCACGGGCTGGACGTTCACCACAAAACGCTCGGGCTGGTAGGGTTTGGGGGCATCGGCCAACCGATGGCGCGCCGCGGGCTCGGGTTTTCCATGCGCGTCCTCTATTTCGCACGGCACCGGGCCGAACAAAGCGTCGAGCGCGAACTGCACGCCGAGTATGTCGGGCTCGACACCCTGCTTCGCAAATCCGATTACGTCAGCCTGCACGTTCCGTTGACTCCTGAAACGCGCCACATCATCGACAACAAGGCACTCGGCCTGATGAAGAGCACCGCCATTCTCGTCAACACGGCGCGCGGGCCCGTGGTGGATGAAGAAGCTCTGGTGCAGGCGCTCAGCAGCCGGAGGATCGCCGGCGCAGGCCTGGATGTTTTTGAAGGTGAGCCGCGCGTTAATCAGAATCTGGTTGGCCTGGAGAACGTTGTCCTGGCGCCCCACATCGGCAGCGCCACCGGCGAGACGCGCCTCAGGATGGCAACACTCGCTGTCAAGAACCTGCTGGACATGCTGGCAGGCGAGCGGCCAGCGAATGTTGTGAATCCCGAGATCTATTCATGATTGCGCCCGCTGCAGCGCAGAAGGGGGTGTGGAATACTTTGCGTCTCAACTGCTTTCGATTGGCAGAAGGGTCGCCGGCGTCTGCGCTTTGAAATATTACGCCCTCCGCACTCTTCGTCGCAGGGTTTCTACGACCAGACCGAGCAGCGCATAGGTTGCGGCATTGGCAACAAGAACCCAGTAAAGGCTAAGTGGGTAAGAGCTGGCCAATGTGATTGGGCAGGTTAAACGCACAAGAGGCAAGATGGGGTCGGCAGAAGTCAGCGCCGGAGGCCTGCTTACAATGCCGTAGATTGCCCAGCAGCCAGCAACCAGGAATCCCGCACTGGCCCACACAGCGATTCGGTACTTCATGCTGCACCCCCACTTTTGTGGTTCGATTGTCTCACAGACCATCCCAAATTCCAAAACTACACTGACTGGCCTAGGTCCCCACGCGGGGTCCTGAGATCCTGGTGAATGGGATAGCGACTGGAAGGAACCAACTTTCCCGGACAACCTCCTCTTGCCATTCGCGTCTGGCTTTTCAATAATTAAGAATTTGCAGCAGTCACTGGAAAGCGGAACAGGATAGAAGTGCCAGGAGCCAGATGAGCGTTCAAAATGAAATTCCGGGTTCGGCCGGGCCTTCCTACGAACACGGTAAGGCCATTGCGCGGCACGTTTTTTATGAGATCATCGCCGCCATCGATCTCCGCAAGACGATGCTGCAGAAGCTGTCGCTCTCTGACCAGGCGCTTCTTGCTGACGAAACAAGCGTACCGCTTACCTGGCCGCCGCATGTGATTGCCATTGGCAAAGCGGCCGGCCAGATGGCCGCAACATTGGACGAGATTCTCGGAGGGCGGATTGCTTCCGGGGTCGTGGTAGCGCCTGCCCTTGCAGCCTCGAGGCTGAAGAATTTCCTCTACTTTGAAGGCGGCCATCCTTACCCAAACCCGAACAGCATTGCGGGGGCCGAGGCAGCGCTTGAAATGGTCTCCGAACTCGGGCCCAGCGAAGTGGTCATCTTCCTGATTTCGGGCGGGGGCTCCGCGCTGTTTGAAAAACCTCTGGACCCCAAAGTGTCACTGAAGGACATGGTCGAGTTCAACCGGGTGCTGGTAACCTGCGGATTGCCCATCGAGCAGATCAACGTCCTGCGCAAGCACGTTTCGGCGGTGAAAGGTGGGCGACTGGCTGAGGCCGCGCATCCCGCGCGCCAGTTGACGTTGTACGTTTCCGACGTCCCGGACGATCTGCCCTCGATGGTGGCATCGGGACCCACGCTGCCGGATGATTCCACGCTGGAGGAATGTTACAGGCTGGCGGAGGAGAACAAGCTCGTTCCAAAGATGCCTTCTGCGATTCGCAAGCATTTCAAGGGACATTCACTCAAGGAAACGCCGAAGCCCGGCGACGCTTGTTTCAGAAGCTCCGAATACGTTTGCCTGCTCTCGAACCACGAGGCTGTCGAAGCCGCAAGACACTCGCTGGAGCGGCAAGGGTTTATTTGCGAGGTCGATTCCGGCGAGTGGGACGCGGACTATCGCAAAGTCGCCGACAGAAACCTGATGGCACTGGACGCGCTGGCCGAGGAACATCCGGGAAAGCCGGTTGCACTGGTTGTGGGCGGCGAAGTCACCTGCGAGGTCACGGGTTCAGGCATGGGCGGACGCAACCAGGCTTTTGTGCTTTACGCCGCCGAAAAAATCGAACATCAGAACCGCGTGGTGTTGAGCGCCGGGACCGACGGCCGCGACGGCAACAGCCCTTCCAGCGGAGCAGTGGCCGACGGGCAGACCGTTTCCCGCGCTCGGGCGCTGGGGCTCGATCCGGCGCGTTACATGGCCGAGAGCGACTCCTATTATTTCTTCCGCACTCTTGGTGATACACTCGACACGGGGTACACCGGCAACAACGTCCGCGACGTGCGGCTCTGGCTTGATTTTGGGGACTTGTAGTATCGCCCGGTTTCCCTGCAAGCCGAGGCGTGTGAGCGGCGAAGGTAAGACCTGTGCATTAATTCCGGGAACCTATCTGAAGGAGGCATTCAATGGCAGAATCTGTTGGCTTCATAGGTCTGGGGATCATGGGCGAGCCCATGGCGCTGAATCTGGTCAAGGCCGGCTACAAGGTGGCCGTGTATAACCGAACCCCCGAAAAGGCCGAACCGCTTAAGAAGGCCGGGGCAAAGGTTGTCGCAACACCAGCAGAAGCAGCGCGCAATGCCGATTACGTGCTGAGCATTGTGAGTGACTCCGCGGCTTCAGAGGAAGTCATCATGGGAAAGGAAGGAGTTTTACAGACCATCAAGCCCGGCGCCATCGTCATCGATTCTGCCACCATCAGTCCCGTGGTCAGCCGCAAGCTGGCCTGCGCCACGGCCGGCAGAAAAGCGAGCTTCCTGGATGCCCCGGTAACGGGCAGCAAGCACGGCGCCGAAAAGGGTGAACTGACTTTCATGATCGGTGGCGAGCGTGAAACTTTCGACCGTGCGATGCCGCTGCTGAAAGTGCTGGGCAAGAAACATATCTACTGCGGAAGCTACGGGGCGGGGCTTTCCGCCAAGCTGGCGCAAAACGCCATCCAGTCCACCATGGTCGAAATTTTCTGCGAAGGTTTCGTGCTGGCTGTCAAATCCGGAGTGCGGCCGGAAGTGATGATGGAAATTGTCCAGAACAGCATGGCGCGCGCCGCTTTGACCGACTTCAAAGCGCCTTTCATTTTCAAAGGTGACTTCACACCTTACTTCCCGCTCAAGTGGATGCACAAAGACGTGACGCTGGCCATGGAAGCCGCGTTCGCCCGTGAGGTTCCGATGCCGGTAACCGCAGCGGTGAAGGAAGTGTACGCCGCCGCCCGGGCTCAGGGCAAAGGCGAGCTGGATTACGCGGCTGTGGTTACTTTTCTCGAAGAACTGGCCGGCGTGAAAGTACGGTCAGCGGAATGAGAAGTAAGAACGCTGCAGATTAGTCTCATTGAGGCATCTCAAACACGGTCTCTCGGCTGGCCGCTGTCATGCTGATCCCGCGAAGCGGGAGAAGCATCCCCGTATTTCCCTGAAGAAAAATGCCGCGACCCTTCGCTACGCTCAGGGTGACGCCCTCCGGACTTGGCAATCCTCTTACGTTACATGCCGCTAGGGAATCAGACTCGCTCCGCCTTCGCCTGTGGTGGTGAAGTAGTAAGTGTTTCTGCCGGTCCGCAAGTCCTTTCCATAAGTGAATACAAGGCCCACCCCACCCAGGAGTCGGAGCTTGACCGACGCGCCTGTATCCCAGAGCCACTGGCGGGAGCCAAAGCCGTCGGAGCGGCCGTAGGTCCTGCCCGTATCAACAAAGGGCGCCAGCCGGAGCTTGAACCATGCATTCGAGTATAGGTTCTTATTGACTTCCCAGTTTGAGAGCACATAGTCGCGGCCAAGCGGTGCATTTCCCTTCTGCCCGTTTTCGGTTCCGATATGTGCGCGAAGGGGCAGATCGTTGTCCCGCTCCAGCCCCAGTATGAAAAGTTCGTCAAACGGGACGCGGCCAAAGGTTCCGCCTGCGTAAATTCCTTCCGTCATCTCAAAATCATCACCGCGGGCCTGCGGAATCCAGTGCGCTCCAAGCGAACCCTGCAACCTCCCAAAACGGCCAAGTCCCTGTGCGGAAAAGTTGCCAAAGGTTCCCCGAACACCTGAGCCAAGTGTGAAACGTTTTTCCGGAATATTGACGAGATCATAATGGCTGCGCGCGCGGACTTCCACCGCGGCGCCATTGGTGAAAACAGGGTCGGCCGTGGAGGCGCCAGCAGGCAGATTGCGAAAGCGCCGGTCGGAAACACTCAATCCGGCAGCCCAGTTCCATCGGCTGGTGGCAATGGACTCGATTCCTCCACCCACTTCCAGCTTTTCCATGTTGAAAGCCTCGACCGGCACGGGCGCCTGAAGGAAGGTCCGGGAAATATTCCAGTTTTCGTTGCGACCGTCGGCGTAGAATCGGTATCGGAACTTGGGGTTGCCTGAGAGAGGAGCTGTGACGGAAACCAAAGCGCGGCGCTTTTGGCTGTCCCAGCGGAAAAGCGAATCGATGTTGAGGGCGGAGCGTCGAAGGTTGTAGACCTCCGGGTAAACAGTTTCATACGGCAGCCCGCGCAGAAGTGAAATCAACGCGCCAGCTTTGTTTGGTCCCCAGCCGTTTCGTTCCACGGCGCTCAGCGACAGGTCCAGCGTTTCCGGATCTTCGCCGGCGGCAGGCACAAGATCCAGCCGGTACGTGGAAAAAACTCCCAGCTGTTGCAGGCGCTGAAGAGTGGTCCGATACTGTCCCAGAGTCAGGACGCTGGCCGGCGAGCAGGTGAACGCGCGGTCCAGCAGGGCCGGATCGATGTGAAGCTGCTGGTCCGTCCTGATCTGGTTGATCCGCGGCTTGCCAATCCGGTTCCAGTATTTGAGAGCGGCCTCCAGGTTGCCGTCAAGAAAGTAGAGAGTGGCAAGAAAGTTGATGGCATAGCGGTCGTGAGGGTCGAGCCGCAGAGCGCGCTGAAGATGGCGCTCCGCCTCCGGGAAGCGCTTCTGCTTGAAGGCCACTCCGGCTAGTTCCACCGGGAAGCGCTTGTCGTGCGAGTAGTTTTTTTCTCCGGATGCGAGCACGGCCTTCGCCTCGTCCCATCGCTCGAGCCCGGCGAAGGCCAGACCGCGATAGTAATTAATGTCCGCTGATTCGGCATGACATTGGCTGGTGGCCCGCAGGATGCGATTCCATTGGCTTTGATTGGAAAGCTCTTGAAGTTCAACGGCACTACGGCAGGCGTTCTGAGCACGGGCGGCAAGAGGCAGCGCCAGCAGGAAGAGGAAAACCGCTGCACGGGTTCTCAATGCCTCGGCTCGGGGACCGCCAGCAGAGTCCAGTTGTGCATCGGCCGCCATCTCTTCTCAAAATTACCGAGGTCCATCTTCAAAAGCTTGCGCTCAGCCGGATCGTTCACCACGACGGTTCCTTCCTGACGTTCAAGCCCGACCACTACCACGTAATGGAGAGGTCCGGACTTTCCGGAATCTTTCAGGCAGACGATGAGCGGCCGGCCTTTGGCCAGGTGGTGCTGCAGATCTTCCTGCGTTCCACGAAAGGCGAACGCGCGGAAACCGTTCTCTCGGAAGTAGCGCTCCATATCGGAGGCGTAGATGCCTTTGGCCTGCGGGCGGTAAAGCGCGAGCTGAATGCTGCGGGCGTCAGCGGCGGGCGGGACGGCTGCATCCTTGCCTCGCAGCCAGTATTGCATCACCATCGAGATACTGGCTGAGCCGCATCCGTCAGCCTGCTGCCGGACAAAGGGAACGTCCAGCCAGAGTTCCGCGCCTGCCGCCAGAGCCCCGGACAAGAATACTGCAAGCAGCGCCGTAACCGCCCACACGCCCGGCCGCATAACGCGTCGCATAGCTCTCAGGTCAAGATGATAACAATGACCGCCGTCGCAAGGGCGATCAGAATGTATGTGATTTGCTGGTTGGTCAAGGCGCCGGCGGCGAAGTCCTTCTGCGCTTTGTCGGCCTGTGAGGCAAGCCGCGCCAGTTCCTGGTCACTCAGCGTAGGTACGGCTTTCTTGACCTGAACGGCATCAAGATGAGCGGACTTGAGCGCTTTTTCAGCCTGTTCGGATGAGAAAAACTTCTCGACCTTGTCGATGTTCTGCTGCCGCGCGTGGGCAGCGGAGGCGGTCGCCTGCTGAAGTTCCGCGGGTGAAACGATATGGTTCTGGGCCGCCGCCAGCAAAGGAGTCTGAAGTACGCACGTCAGGGCACAAACCAAAGAGGCAGTGAGGATTCTGGAAGTCGAAGATCGCAAAGTGATTCCTCCTTTTCGAACATTGATTGCCCCTCCCCGATCTCTACCATTCTACGGGGTAAGGCGACAATTCGACAAGCGGGCGCGGCGCGTTTCACGGATGAGAAAACCATACTGGTCAGGCGGCTCGATTTGCGTCCCGCATCGGCGGCAGCACTTCGTGCGCAGAGTAGAGTGTGCTCGTCAAGTTCAGATTCACGCCCGCCTGTCAGTCCTTTACGGTAGTCCCCGAGAAAGGTTTTGCCGGAAGCCCACCGGCGTTCGTCACGCCGATGTCCACACGCCCCGCCGCACAATGCGTCGCATGGTTCTCAGTGGACTGCAATCAGCACAAGGACCGCAGCGCCAAGAGCGATCAGGATGTATGTGATTTGCTCGTTGGTCAAGGCGCCGGCAGCGAAATCCTTCTGCGCTTTGTCGGCACGTGAGGCAAGCCGCGCCAGTTCCTGGTCACTCAGCGTAGGTACGGCTTTCTTGACCTGAACGGCATCAAGATGAGCGGACTTGAGCGTTTTTTCAGCCCGTTCGGATGAGAATAACTTCTCGACCTTATCAATATTCTGCTGCCTTGTACTGGCAGCGGAGGTGGTTGCCCGTTGGAGTTCCGCGGGTGAAACGATATGGTTCTCGGTCGCCGCTAGCAAAGGAGTCTGAAGCGCAAACATCAGCGTGCAAAACAAAGAGGCAATGAGGATCCGGTAAGTCGATGAACGCAAAGTGATTCCTCCTTATCGAACATTGATTACCCCTCCCCAATCTCTACCATTCTACGGGGTAAGGCAACAATTCGACAAGCGGGCGCTGGGGTGGGATGGGGATTTGCAGCTCGCAGTTCAAGCGAATGAACAGGTTACGGGCAGATGACCTGTCTCTAATAAATGCCTTTGATAAAGCCGCCGTCGATGGCAATGGAAACGCCTGTGATGTAGCTGGAGCGCTCAGAGGCAAGAAAAACGACCATATTGGCAAACTCTTCGGGGCTGCCCAGGCGCCCCAGCGGGACCTGCCGCGCCCAGCGTTGCTGGATCTCGCCGGGATCGACTCGTTCGGCCTTTGCCAGCCTGCCCGACAGTTCATCCAGGCGCGAGGTTAGCGTATAGCCCGGGCAGACATTTGTTACCAGAATGTTGTCCTTCCCGTATTCGTTGGATAGGGTCTTCACCAATCCGCTCACTGCCGAACGGACGGAATTGGACAGCACAAGGTTATCAATCGGCTGCTTCACCGACGCCGACGTAATGGTAACCAAACGGCCCCATTTGCGCTTCTGCATCAGTGGCAGCACTTCGCGAACAAAGTAGAGGGTGCTCATCAGGTTGAGGTTCACTCCCGCCTGCCAGTCCTCCACCGTGGTGTCAGAAAATGGTTTTGACGGAGGGCCGCCCGCGTTCGTCACGCAGATGTCCAAACGCCCAAAGCGTTCCTGTGTTTCAGCAACAAAGCGCTGCACCTGCTCATACACCGTAACGTCGACAGCGCGGGCCAGGACATCAACTCCCGTCTCAGTGCGGATCTCTTCCGCCGTCTGGCTGATCTTCGACTCCGTTCGCGAGCAGATGGCCAGCTTGGCCCCTTCACGCGCAAGGCCGAGTGCGACGGCCTTCCCTAATCCCTGGCTTGATGCCGCCACAATGGCGACGCGGTCTTTCAGTCCCAGATCCATATTCTTGTCTCCTGGTGGCCCGGCTACCCTCGGCGCAGATAATCGTCCTGGCCGGTAATCCAATCCTGGCGGACCGGTACGAAGATCTCGAAATTGAATGTATCTTCAAGTGCCACGGCCGAGTGCGGAACGTTCGAGGGAATGTGCAGAATTTCGCCCTTGCGGACAATCACTTCCTGCCCACCAACGTCAAACTTCAGCGCGCCATCCATCACGTAGCTCATCTGTTCGTTCTCATGCTGGTGGACGGGTACACTGCCGCCTTTGAGGATAGAGATTTGCGCCACCGTCATCTTTTCGCCGTTCACCACCTTGCGCCAGACGTTGGGGTTCATCTGCTCTTTTCGCACCGCCTCCCATGCAAATAAGTGCATAGCCGTCCCTCCGTTTATTCCTGAAGTTTACAGAACTGGCATTTTACCTTCTGCCCTGCTCGTTTGGCGATAGAATATGCCGGGGGCTGGCAGAAGATCATACTCCAGTAGAGCAAGGCCTCAGCGGGTCCCGCACAATCAGGAAATGGCCACTGTACTCAACAGGGCGATTGACGGTCTGGCGTTACTATATGCTGCCCTCTATTTCCCCGTTCCCATCTATTGGCTGCTGATTCATCCCGCGGTCAACTACTGGCGCCGCATCGGGTAACGTTCGTTCTGGATCGCGCTGCCGGTGTGGACCTTGGTCGGGCTTCCTCTGGCGCTGATGCGAAACTTGCTGTTCGGCTACCGGCTGCCGCGCAATGCCGCCACCTGCGCCCTGGGAGCGGCGTTCCTCGCGGTCAACTTCTGGGTAAGCCGCCGCGTACATCAGAAATTCAGTTTCAAGAAACTCGCCGGCCTGCCGGAATTGAATCCAAACCATCCTCTTCGGGGAGTCGTCGGCACGGGCA
>OBLQ010000750.1_pt1 | contig 12414 bp, 4 predicted proteins | sample 1519881 | NCBI WGS metagenome assembly OBLQ01 (sample SAMN01911456, study PRJEB22533) | soil metagenome | biome: Soil | place: Malaysia | collected 2012-04-30 | depth DG_metagenome m | reverse complement strand
ATGAGCCCCACCCCGAGATTCACCTCGTACCTGCTTTTAAAAATGCGTCCAAAGGTGAACTGGTACATGCCGTTACAGCATTTTCCCAAAAAGCGGTCGACCGTGGGATCGGTGGGCAGAAAAAAGCCGCCTTGAAACTGTGCGGTCCAATGTTCGTCAGTGACTTCCGTCGCGGCGGCATGCGGCAGAGCGAAAGCAAAACCTATTAAACTCAGCAGAGCGATCTTTGCCGTCTTTTCCAGGCTTAGGCCCCGGCTCCGCCGCCGCAAGCAGGCGAAGGCTAAAACCGCTCCCGTCATGGAAAGAAATCCGAACATTCTCGTGCCACCGCCCTTCGGCTGCAGGCTGCAACCCGTCTCTCCGCTGGCTCCGGTGATTCCCACCGTGACTTCGGGAATAATCGGATCGGGAGCCACGACGCGGTTGGCCGAGAAGTTTTCCGTATTATCTTGAGCTTCGACGGCCACGCAGTAGGCGACGCCGTTGGTCAGCCCCTCGATGGTGATTTTCACTTGGGAGCCGCCGCCGGGCTGAGCAACGCTCAGGGTAGGTTCGGCCACTGCGGAAAAATCCAAGCCGCCGGGACAAACAGGATTGTCTTGATTCAAAGCCGGAAGCACATAGAGATTGTATTGTTTAATATCCGATTGGGTGAGTCGGTTGATTTCCACGAAGCCGCGCGCGTTGCCGAAACTCGTGCTCAATATCGTAACGTCGGGCGGGGGCAAATCGACCGTCACCGTGACCGAGTCGCGGCCGGTATTGCCCGAAGCATCGTCGACGAAAACAAAGACGGTGTTTTCGCCTTCCGCAAAGGTCGATTCGGGAAAGGCATTGATGTCGATCGCGGGCGTGGTCAAATTGACATTCGGCTGATCGGCGGCGGTGAAAGCCGTGCTGAGCAACAAGGTGCCGGATTCTTTGATATTGCCGTTGGCTCTTAAACGATAGGCACAACCGTCGCACACCGCATCGGCTTGAAAAGTAATCGTAAAGCTCGGCGAGGTTCCGCTCACGACGTTGGGATCGGCCGAGGCGATGGTGACAAAGGGATTTTCGCTGATGACTGAAAGCGTCGCGCCGATATTGGCGGTGTAAATATAGCCGTCGGCTTGCGAGCTGGCGGTAATACGATTGGTCTGGGCGGACATCGGAATCGATTCGATCTCATTGGTAGTTGAATCGATGTCTTGGAATTCAAAAGGAAAAACGGCACTGAATACCGTCACGCCCGAATTGCCGGTGACGTAACCGAGAGTCGCATTCAAAGGATCGTTGACCTGCACGATGACAAGATCTTTGAGGCTGCTGTTGATGTCGCGGTCAATGTTGCCCGGTCCGATTTGATGGAAGCAAATCGGGTTGATTCCGCTTTCCGTGGGATCGGCGTCTACTTCCACTGCATTGATCGTGTCGATGACATGAATCACGTTGTCGGTGGGAGCGATAACGAAACCTAAGTTTCGCTGCGGACTGATCGCCACGGAAGTCAAAATGGCGGAAGCCGTCGTGGAACAATTAGGATTCGTGCTCGTGATGTCTATTGTCGCCACCGTTTGCAGATTTTCATCCAGCAAGAGCACCTTGCCTTTGTCGGTCGAGACCATAATGCGGTCGGTCTCTCCGCCGGCATTACCTGCCGCCGGCAAGGCGATATAAGCCATGCCGGCCGCATTTCCCGTCTGAGCGGTATCGATAATAAAACCGTCTCCCTCAATGCTGCGCGAACTGATATTGTATTTAAAAATCGTGTTCGAATCTTGATTCAGGATGAAGAGAAAATCATCGCCGATTTCGCGGCTCACGATCAGCGGGCCCGTACCGGTGCCGATCGTATTGGAAAGATCCACGACCAGAGGATCGGCGCCGAGATCGTCGCTGAGCAGGCGGGTGATCTTGCCGTCGGACTGGTAGATAAAAAGGCTGTTGCTGTTCACTTGGAAATCGAAACCCCGCGTCGTCGCGGACAAAGCAGGCGCTTGAACGGCGGCAAGTCCCCAAAAACTCGTGTCGATGAATTCCATATTATCATCATCATTGACCACGATGTATCGGTCATCGGGAGAAACGACGATTTGATTGGCGCTGATGACAAAACCAAAATTGAGCGGCTTGAGCGCGGGGTTATCCGGACGCTCTAAGTTGGGGAAAGCCTCTGCCCGGTGGGCGAAGCAGCTTAAAATCAGCAAGAGCAAGAGGAGGAAGCGAAGCAACGGGGTTTTCATGATCCTTGCCTTCAGCGCAGGGAAGAAAGTTTCGAGTTTCAAGTTCAAAGTTCAAAGTTGAAGAAAAAACTCCACCTAAATTAAATTTGAAACTTTCTTCTCAGTGACTCTTCAAAATTTTAATCATTATGGAATTTTTGGGGAGATTGCAATCAATCAATAAAGTAAGGAATCATCGAGAAATCGAGTGGCTGCTCCTGCCATCCTCTACCTCCCCCTGTCCCCCTCCTTACAAAGGAGGGGGAAAAGAAAATTCAGCCACTCAGAAACGCGATCTAAAGTAAGTTTCAAAACTCACTTCACGCGATGGTCCGAGGCGATGCCTCGCCAACTCTGAACTTTGAACTTTGAACTTGAAACTTGGAATTTTGAACTTTGAACTTTTTTATTCCTGATAAATCCTTCCCTGAATGGCGATGTAAATTCGGCTGCCGCCGTTATCGCCCAAAAACCAGGGGAGATTCGGATTCGAAGTGCCGGGACCGCCGGGAGGAAAACGGCCGATGCCCACCAAGACGACGTCGTAATATTTCTTCTGCCCGGAACGCAACGTCGCCTCATGCCCTTGCAGATAACGGCCGTCGGAAGAAAGATAGCATTGCAGATGCGGAGCAGTCCCCGGCTCAAGATAAGTTTCAGGACAGGCCGGCCCCACGCGCTTGTCCTTGACCGCCAGATCCGCCGCGGAAATTCGTCCGTCGGGAAGGAGTTCAAAACTTTGCCCTCCCTCCTCAAAAGAAGAACGGTCCATGAGATGCGTGGTGAAGGTGAGCGGCAATACGGCATCCATCTTATAATCCGGCGTTCCGGAAGGATCGCTCGCCGGCCAGAGTCCCAAAATATCGGCATGGTAGGGATTCTGCATGCGCAAGACGACTCCGGGCAGGGTGAGCTGTCCCGATTCGTTATCGAAAAGTCCCTGCTCGCTGCTTTGAATGTTCTGATAAAAATAGGAACAATCTCCGCTGCGGTAAGGCACGAGCAGACTTGCCGCCTCGTCACAGCGGTCGGCCTCGTCGCTGGGTCCCAGCCGTTCGCCGTTCCGGCCGATGCTGGATCGCGCCGAGAAAACGCGCAGCAGTTTGGCCCGGTCTGCGGGACTTAAAGCGGGATCCGCTGCATCCACTGGATGGGCTTGCAATGCGACATCTTGGTAATCAGGGTCTTGTCGGGGAGTGAAAAGCAATTCCAAGGGCTCGGGAGCCGATTCCGGATGCGCCCGGTAATCGATGCTTTCCAAGGGTTCCCCTAAAACCGAATGGTCGATTAAAGCCGTGAGAAAATCGAACTGCAAAAACACCCTTCCCGTCAGGCGAGGCACAGCGACGGTGCCGAGTAATTGGATCACCAGACGCGTCTCGATGCCGTCCGGCCGGCTTGCGCTGCGGCTGCCGGCTTTCACCATGCGCAGGGTCATCGTATCGGTGACGACCTCCTCCGCTCCCGCCTTCATCACGAGGTCGAATTCCATTTTTCCTGGCTCAGCGGAGGCGGCGCCGAGGCGCTTTGGATCGGGCACGCTTCCTGAAAAAATATCGCCCTTTTCAAATTCAAGCGTCACGTCCTCCCAGGAGTCGGGACCGGAATTCTTCAACACGACTCTTTGCGTGAAGGGCGCGGAGCCTGCGCTTTCGAGCGCGATTTTCAGGCTTCCCTTGTTGCGGATTTCCCGCGGCGAAATCAATCCGTGATTCACCTTGGCGAGGCTGAAAGTGTCCCGCAGGTCGGGAATGGTAAGGCCGCTCAGCTTGAGAACGAAAGGTTCCGCCGCGCCGTATTCCAAAGCCAATTCTCCCGTGTCCGGCGCTGGAGCGCCGCCGTCGGAAGCCGCCGTAAAATTGAAGGGCACATACAGGATGGAAAAAGAAATTTCTCCGGAACCCGGCGGCAGAGAGCAATTGCCGAGCGGGAATTCCTTGCCGCCCACTTTGACTTTTTCGCAATCGGCGCCGCCCGCTTCGGTGATACTGCCGCGAACGAATTCGGCGCTGCCGTCGCACAGCGGAGCCTTGCGGTCCCCATCGGTGTCTACGGGCTGGCTGAACTTCAAAACGCGCGTGGCGGAGCCGCTATTCCGAATCGTCACACGCTTGGCCAGCGCGCCGCGAAAATCCGCACCCGAGCAGTCGATTTCCTGTTTGCCGTCCTGCGAGCGCAGCACCACTGCCGCTGCGCCGAAATCGATGCGCTCGCTTTCCTCCTGTCCCGCCACGGAAAGCGTCAGACCTTCCGGTTGTTTTCCGCCGGAGCTCGGCGCGGGCGATGTCGTCGAGCTGCAATCTTCCGGAAGCCTGTCGAGCGTGCCGGTAAAAGTCGCGGCCAAAGCGCCGCCGCCGATCATGCCGTTCAGAGGAGCCAAGGGCGAGAAATCCTCGGGTAAAGTCACGGCAAAAGCCAGAGTCAAAGATTTGTCGTCTCGATGGAGCGGCTGCCCCTGTTCGGTGAGGGAGTGTAAATTCCCCGCGGCGTTCACCGTTCCGGTGGTGAGTTGAATTCCATCGATGATTTTTTCTCCCGGCAGCAGGGGATCGGTCGTGCCTTTGCTTAAAACTTCCAAAGCAAAGGCGTTTCCGTCAAGATGCAAGGCTCCGGTCGCGGAGTCGTAGTCGCCGCTCGCGGTCTTGCCGGAAACTCCGCGGATGCGAAGATCGGCGCTGTCGCTCAACTTGGTCAAAATAATGGCGGGAAATTGTTCCCCTGCGAGACTGACTCGGCTGCCTTGAATCTGCAATGGAATGGCGGGAACGGAGACGGGAGCGGCGTCCAGCACTTCGAGCGGGTCGCCGGAGGGATTCGCGCTCACCTTGAGTTGCAACATGGAGTGAAAATCGACTTTGCAATCTTCCACTCCCAAATGAGCTCGAGGCTGGAGACCTTCGGACACAGCCGGAGGAGCGCCTGGTGAATCCGACTTGCCCACGGCTCCGCCGCAGGAAGCCAAGGCGAAGCAAGCGGCCAATAGGATTAAAAATTTTGGTAATGCCGAAAAAAGGAAAAATCGCTGTGCGGTGACTTTGTGAAGAACAGGAACCCGAGTTTGCACCCGAGACGGTAAAAGCATCGGAACCTCCCCTCAAAACCCAGGATTTACGCGCTGCGCGAAAAACTCCAAAAACAACGCGCAATTCCCTACTCTATTTCTCGGTGAATTCCGGCGCTGGTTGCGAAATTTTAATCTTGCCTTGTCTTAAAAAAGCAGCGGATAATTTATTGAAATAATCACTTCACAAAATGGAAAGAGGAGACAGCATGACTTACGTCGTTACTGAGCATTGTCTCAAATGCAAATACACCGATTGCGCGGTCGTATGTCCCGTCGAGGCTTTTCACGAAGCTCCTGAAATGCTTTACATCAACCCCGCCACCTGTATTGATTGCAATCTCTGCGTCGCCGAATGTCCCGTCGAAGCGATCTACGCCGGCGAAGAAGTGCCGAAACGCTACGAGAAGTGGACAAAAATCAATGCGGAGGAATGTGAAAAATATCCGACGATCGCCGAGAAAAAGCCCGCCCTGCCCGACGCGCTGACTCTCGATCAGTGGAAAGAGATCGACGCAAAAAGTTCTTAATAAAGGTAGGGAGGACCTTTAGGTCCGACACCCGGCGCAGCCGGGACCTGCGGTCCCGCGTCGGACCTAAAGGTCCTTCCTACGCAAGACTTAGATTACGCAAGACTTAGATTTCATATTAATTACAGTTCGTGTTGTTCTCTTCACAAAGCCTGCCCTGAATCGCGATGAACATTTTGCTGTTGTCCATGAAGACAGGGACGTCCGGTTCACTGGAGCGAGGCTGGTATTGTCCGACACCGACCAACACAACGTCATAAACTCCGGGACTGCCCGGACGGGGCGCCACGGCCTTGCCGCGCATGAATTTATTGTCCGGCGTCAGGTAGCACTTTAAATGAGGATGGGCAGCGGGATCTGTGGAACAAGCCTCGCCCAAGCGCTCACCGCGACTGGAAATATTCAAATCACCGCGGCTGATGCGGGAATCGGGCACTAAAATCATGTCGCCGTCCTGTCTCTTGTCGAGAATGAAAGTGCTGAGCGAGACCTCCATTTCCGTATCGAGCCGATTGTCTCCCGGATACGAAACATTCGGATTGCTGGGCGGCCAAACTCCTCCGACATTGCCGTGATAAGGATTTTGAATACGCAGCTTCAAGTTCGGCACGAAAAGATTGCCGGTCTCGTCATCGTAAAAGCCCGTACTGTCCTCATCGACTCCAATATTGAAGTAGAAGAAGGCGCAGTCTCCGCTACGGTAAGGAACGGTAATCGGGTCTTGCTGCACGCACATGCTTTCATCGTCGCCAGGAACGAGGCCCGAACCCTGGGCGTTGAAAATACGCAGCGATTTTTTTCGTTCCGCAAGCGTCGCTGTCAGCGGATCAAACAGAACAGGAATAAATTCGACCGGTTGTAATTCTTCTTGATTGAGCGCCGAGTACTCCAGAGTTTGAGGAGTCGGCGCTTGCTGGGGAAATTCCCGGAAATCCAGCGATTCCACCGGCTTGCTCTGTAGCGCATTGTCGATGAATACCGTCAAGAATTCGAAATGCAGCTTGTACTTGCCAAGAATCGGATCAACGCCCACCGCTCCGCTCAGATCGAAAGTCAGCTCGGTCTGAGCGCTGGAACCCGTCTTGGTGAGATGGATCACGAGCTTGCCGGTGTCGATTTCTTGAGGCGAAGCCGCGGGGTTGTAGACGACACTAAAGGCGGTGGTCGCCGGAGATTCCGGCGTACCGGGTCCCAAAGTCGTCGCGGCAGGCCCGGTGATGGTAAAAGCCGCGCCGTCCTGCACTTGAATGCTCAAGTCTTGCCAGCTGTCGGCGCTGCTGTTCTTGACCACAAAATTCTGTGTGAAAGGCTGCGGGTCGCCGGTTTTGAGAGCGAATTTCACCAAACCTTTGTTGCGGATTTCTTTTTTGGAAGTCACCCCTTCTTTCACTTTGGAAATACTCAGCGAGTCGCGGCTGTCCGCCTCGGTCTTGCCTTTCAAATTCAGTGTGAAGCTTTTGTCTCCGTCATAGCCGATCACGAGCGAAGCGGTATCTTCGGGAACAGCGGCTCCGGCCGCGGCGGCAGTGAAATTAAATGGAACGTACATGATGGGAAAGCTGAGTTTGGCGCCGGGCCGGCTTTCGGGAATGGTGCATTTGCCGGTCATGAAGGTTTTTCCGCCCACGATCACCGATTCGCAGCTCGCACCGCCGACCGCGCTGATCGCGCCGCGCACAAATTCGCCGCTACCGCTGCACAAAGGATCTTTCGCATCGGTATCGGTGTCCACCGGCTGGCCGATATTCAATTGGCGCTCGCCACTGCCGGTGTTGGTGATGGTCAAAATTTTCATCACCGTTCCGCGGTTCGAAGCATCGCCGCAATCTAAAATCGCCTTGCCGCTGCGCGTGCCGGTCAAGACCAAGGTGGAGCCGAAGTCCACCGAGGAAATATTGGAAGAAGCACCGTCGGAAACGGCAAAGTCGCCGGGCCCACCGCCTCCCCCACCTCCACCGCCTCCGCCGCCGCCCGCGGTACAATTTTCCGGAAGTTGATCCAAAGAGCCGTCTAAAGTCGCGGTGAGTGCGCCGCCGCCGATCTGGTCTTTGAGCAGTCCGGACTCGACCGGAACCGTCAGCCCGGCCACAAGCTTGACACTGAGCGAGCTTTTATCGAGCGGGGCTCCGGTTTCCGAAATAGGATTATGATTTCCGGTAGCGGTAATCGAAGCGGTCGTAAAGGTGACTGCCGGAAAATTTTCAACCTTTCCTAATTCTGAGCCACCTTCTTTTTGGAGAATTTTAATTAAAAACTTAAACCCTTTGATTTCAATCTCGCCGCTTTCGGGATCATAGGTCCCGGTGCCTTGATTGCCGGGAAGATCTCCATTGACTAAAAGATTGGCAGCCGTGCTGAGCGTGGTCAATAAAATATCGGGGAAAACATCGCCCGGCATGGTCAAATTATTGCCGCTGACGAAAATGGGAATCGGATCAATGCTGACAGGATTGGCGTCGAGTTTCACCGTTTTGGTCGAATCGACCTTGAGCTGCATCGTACCGTTAAAGTGAACCTCGCAGTTTCCGCCGCCACCACCCGGCGGGGGATTGCCGCCTCCATTGCCGCCGCCTCCGGAATCCGGCGGAGGCTCTTCCACCAAGGTAAAAGGCTTGTCGAGTCCGCCGCAAGCGGTCAAGAGCAGGAGCGTCAGCAAGCCCGCTCCCCAATTCCTCAAACGATTTTTTGTCCTAGCCATGCTCGGCCTCCCCTAGAGTATGAACCCTCAATTTCTTGTTTTTTTTCGAAAATTTTGAGCGTTCATATTTTCTTAAATTTCTTGCGCTTCACGCTTCACTCTTCACGCTTCACAATTCGCATCTACCTGGGATCTTTGATGCGACTCTGCCGCGCTAGGATTACTCGGTGAAATCCAAGCCCACATACATCAACAGATCTAAATACAAGCGGCTGTCATCGACGTAGGCGCCCGGCATATGATCCAAAGTCGCGGGATCGGCCGGATCGACGGCGCCGAGATCGATGAAATCGACTCCGAAATCCGGCAAAAGCGGCTCGGCGGAAGCATCGGCCGGAAATCTTTCGGGAAACGGAACGAGAATCTCGTTAAAGCGTTCGCAATGACTGCCCAAGGCGCCGGTCAGAGTCACTTCCCAATCGCTGATGAGGGCGGCGTCGGATTTATTGGTGTTGTTTTCCAAAACCTGTATCGCCGTCAAAAAGATGGGGTTCTCGCCGCTCAAGGTGTTGGGCACAATGCGCATCTGCAGCTTGGTTTTTTCGGGTGGATTCGGATCGTTGAGAAAATCCGCCGCCGCGGCCGCGCGCTTGACGCCCTTGATTTCGGCATGGACGAGCAAGTTCGCTTTGATCCGGTAGAGCGGTTTGGGATTTTCGAAATCGCTGCTGCCCTCTTCGTAAGAAACGACGGCCCCGTTACGCGCCGGAATCTTAACTAGGTCGGCCTCGGAGCAAGTTTCACCGCTCGCCAGGCTTTCGAGAGGCACGAGTTTTTTGCTTTCCGGAGGAACTTGGCAAAGTCCTTTAGCGTCCAGCGTGGAATTATAGCCGGTCGGAATCGTTTTTTCGCAAAAAGTCTTCACGCCGCCCTGACTCTCCGGAACCGGCGCCGTGCGGTACACCGCGAGTTCGAGATTGGGAATCATCACGCGAAGCAAGCGCGCTTCGGGGTCAATGCCCGCATCCGCGGCAACGAGTTCAGCGACCTCGTTTTTCGAGAGCAAACTCACCATGGGCGGCACCCGCTTGTCGCTGCGGACTTGAAGCAAAAGCGGGACTTTCTTGTCTCCGTCATCGATATGGCCGTCGAGATTGACGTCGATTCCGTTGGCGAGACGGCTGTCATTGCCGCCTTGGGGAGCAAAAGCTTTCGCCGGTGTGGCGTGATTATCGGTGTACCAGTTGGCGTCGATATCCAAATCGATCATTCCGGCAAGACTGGCCGCCGCGAGCGCTTGGTTCAGCGCATCCTCGCCGAGTCCCAGCGCCGCAAGATGCTTGGGAGTCGTCGAGCCTCGGGTCGGCTCGGCTTCATTAAGGGCCGACCAGCGCGAAACCGTCCCGATGATGCCATCCGTGAAATCGTGAGCCAACTGCTGCAAAACTTCGGGGTCGGGATTGAAACGCAGCGGCATGTTCGAAACATACATGCCCGCCGCATCAAAGCGGATGTTCTCCGCTTTCAAAAGATTGTAAGCAATATCGAGGCGCAGCGTTTTGCCCAATAGGTCCTGCCTCAAAGGCAGCCGGAAAAGATTGCGGTTATAGCCGGTCAGGTTTTCGAGATCGACGAGGCCCTTGCCGAAAGCTCCCTCAATGGGATGCTTCAAGCCTTCTTCGATGCCGCAAACAAAAGTCGTGTCGAGGCTGGTCTTGAACTGGCGCTTGATGATGCCCTGCTGCTCATCGAGATAAGCCACGCCGGCCGCATAGGGATTTCGAGAGACATCGACAGTGATATAGTTGCCGAGCTCTCCGTCGCCGACGGCGGAAAAAATCTCCTCGCCGGGAATTTGCTTGAGATCGAGCTCTTGCACGCCTTGAGCATTCTTTTTAAAAGCCACGGCAAGATTGACGTCGAGTCGGGCAATGTCGATGCTCAAGGGCAAAAATCCGATATCTTTACCATTATGGGTCACAATGCGGCCGCCGACGGCTTTCAGATCCGCTTTGCCGTGCATGCCGTGAATCGTCGCGCGCAGCCGCAACGTTCCGTCGCTGCGCGGCGCCAGCTCTTTCACTTCAGCCGAGCCGAGCAAGAAAGTGCCTTCGAGGAACTCGATGGAAGTATTCCCCGGGCTGTTGATCTGCTGGTCCAGTTCGTAACAGGGGAAGGCATGAGTGGCCGCAGTCTTTTTAAAAAGACCCTGCACCAAGTTCTGGGTTTCGGGACGGTTGAGAAATTTTTCCAGCATGGTTTTGATGTCGCCCGTGAAGAGACGCTGATCCAAGTCGAGATTCAGGCCGCGCGCCGTAAAAGTATCGGCCCCGGCGATTTGTCCGGATTCGATCAGTTTCATCGGCGTACCGAAAGCGAAAGTACCGACAAAATAAGATGACGAATCCGTTTGATCCCGGTTGGGGGCGATGCGGCTGGTGGATTTGATCTCGTAAATATTGATCCCGAAGCGCGGCTCAAGCTTGACTGTAAAGATGCCTTGAGTGCCGTCGTAGAGAATATTTTGGGCACCGACGATTTTTTGTCCGTTGAGATAAATCTCGGGATCGAAACCGAGTTGGCCGACGCGGCAAATGTCGGAGAAAACCGGAGTGCTTCCGCTGCCCGCCTGGCTGGGAACGAAAGTGTAACAAAATTGCAGGTCGACCTGTTGGCCGCTGCCGACCGTTTGCGCCACGATCCCGGATTTTTCCGGACTGATGATTTTAAGGCGCGGTCCGCCGTCGGCATTGAAAACGCTGAAATTGACCACCGAGGGCGCCGGCGCCTCGGCGCCGAGCAATTCGTCGAGCGCCGGACTATGCGCGGTCACTTTGATTTTATTGAGGCCCTGATGCAAGACCACCGCGCCGGTGAAAAAGACATCGGCGCCCTCGTCGTTCGGCATGGCCACGACGGAAGATTGCAGTACGCCCGCCTCATTGTAATCATCGAAGCGGACCTGAAGGCCCGCGCCGCCGGCGGTGAGCAATTTCACTTTGACGTTCAGAAATTCCGAAGCGATCACCGCGTCGGCATTGACCGGATCGTTTTCATGACCGGCGGCGGCCAGTTTGTTGAGCGGACTGGGCACGGCATTGACGAATTCGATTTGTGGGGCTTCGATGCGTGTTCCCTTCACCATGAGCGAAAATAATTCGTTGCCGCCGTTCACGACTCGATAGCCGCTGACCACGATGGTGAAATTTCCTCCTCCGGAAAGCCCGGCCGCGACGGAAAATTTTCCGACATTGGGGTCGCTGGTCGTTTGCACGTCCGCGGGCAGGACGGGAATTTCCGCCGAAGCTCCGCCGCCCGAACTGTTGAAGATACTGACGACGAGCACCGGATCGTTGGCGCCGAAAACTGCGAGTTGGTTCAAGTCGATCTTTCCGCTGACGTCAACGCCGGGCTGGACGGTGGCAAAACCCGATTCGGGGGAATCGAGGCAAAGAAAGCTGGTGGGATCGCAGCCGCCTTCAGTGCCGGCCAAAGCGACAGTCGCCGTGGGTTTTTGATAAAGCACGGGAGCCGTGCGGCCGAGCAAGGTGTTGTAATAACCTTGGCCCTTTCCCGAAAGATCTTGGCCCGGCGCGATGGAGAAACTTTGATAAATACGTTCTTTCAGGGGAGCGCTGAATTGGTCGTAGGCTTCTTTGCCTTTAAAGAAATTTTCGGCACTGTTGGACGGGATTGCGGAGCTGGGCGGGGGAACATTTTCGTGAATATCGGGATGAATATCTATCGGCGGCTTGGGCGAAGCATCGGAGTTGCTTCCTCCTGAACTTCCTGAACCGCAACTCATCAAAAAAAGCGTCGCCATCATGGCGAGGCCGATAATTCCTGTATGTCGAAGCGATCTCATGGTACCCCCCCATCGCCTACGGAACCTGTTTTGCTCCTATTCAATTTCTCGGTGAAGGCCAAGCAAAGTTGCTAGAGGATTGAAGAAAATAATGTGGGATTTCGGTGGGTTATGAT
>OBLQ010000749.1_pt1 | contig 12429 bp, 10 predicted proteins | sample 1519881 | NCBI WGS metagenome assembly OBLQ01 (sample SAMN01911456, study PRJEB22533) | soil metagenome | biome: Soil | place: Malaysia | collected 2012-04-30 | depth DG_metagenome m | reverse complement strand
CCCGCCTCGCGCCGGTGCGCCATCATCGACCCCGTGCTGGACTACGATTCGCAGGCGGGGGTGACCGCCACCCACTCGGCCGACGAGGTTGCCGCATACGTCGAGGCTGCCGGCCTGGCGGTGGACTGGATCCTGGAGACGCACATCCATGCCGACCACCTGACGGCGGCGGCCTACCTGAAAGAGCGCCTGGGCGGGAACACCGGCATCGGCGACCGCATCGTCGACGTGCTGGCCTACTGGGTACCGGTGTTCGACACGGCGCGGGACACGCCGGCCGACGGTTCGCAGTTCGATCGTTTGTTCGCGGACGGCGAACGGTTCGCCGTGGGCGGGTTGACGGTCAGGGTCATGCACACGCCGGGGCACACGCCGGCCTGCGTCAGCTACCTGATCGGCGATGCCGTGTTCGTCGGCGACACCCTGTTCATGCCCTATGTGGGCACCTCGCGCACCGATTTCCCCGGCGGCGACGCCGCCACGCTGTACCGCTCGATCCACGGAATCCTGTCGCTGCCGGACAGCACGCGCATCTTCACCGCCCACGACTACCCGCCGGTGGGCCAGGCCCCGGCCTGGGAAAGCACGGTGGCCGGGCAGAAGCGGGACAACATCATGATCCGTGACGGCATCAGCGAGGCACAGTACGTCGAAAGACGCCGGGCGCGGGATGCCACGCTGGCGGTGCCGCGCCTGATCCTGCCGTCGCTCCAGGTGAACCTGCGCGCCGGCGGGCTCGGCCAGCCCAATGAGAACGGCACGCAATACATCCGGATTCCGCTGAACGTTCTGAAGAAGCCCTGATCCAAAAGAAACGCCCCCGCTTTTGGGGCGGGGGCGTTTGCGTGGTCAGGACCGAACTTAGAAGTCGTACTCAGCCATCACACGGTTGTACACGAACTTGTCGTGGCCACCGCCGTTGGCCAGCGCACCGTTGCAGACCTCGATGCGGTCGCGCAGCGACAGGCCCTTCAGGGCGCCGTTGAAGAACCAGGTGATGTCGCCGTAGGTGTTGGTACTGTTGCCCTTGAAGTGGGTGTTGTACCTGGCCCAGGCCGCCATCAGGCGCAGCTGGTTGTCGAACAGCTTGTACGTGCCCTTGACCTTCCAGGCATTGCCGGCGCCAAGCTCGACCAGGCCGCGGATCATCGAGGTGGTCCACAGCGGGTCGGTGGCGTAGTTCGCGGTGAACGGCGAGACGACGATACCACCACCGAAGGCCGTGGCATCGTAGTTCACCTTGTCGTAGGCGACGAACAGCTGGCCGTGCGGGATGTTCACGCCGACCTTGACGCCCTGGACCTGCGAGTTCACGTCGCCAGCGACGCCGTTGGGCGCCACGGCAGAGGCGCCGAAGAGGCTGTTGGCATAGGACTGGCTCTGCTTCAGGCCCTGGATGCCGATGAACGGATCATAGCCGGTGCCGGTCTTGTAGGTGTAGGTGGCCTCACCGTAGTAGGTCTTCGCGAAGCCGTAGAAGTCATAGTACCACAGGCGGGCGTTGATGCCGTTGGCCTTGTAGTCGGCGCCGATGGCCAGGGTGCCGCTGGCCCGATTGGCGGTTGCGCCCACGGCATACGGCTGGCCGCCGTAGGACTGGTCGCCGCCCCAGGTGCTGGGGTAGTACAGGTTGTCCTGGTAGAAGTTGTCCGAGGTACGGCTCTTCCACGCGGTCTCGCGGATGGCGTAGACACTCAGATGGTCGATCGGGTTGACCTGCACCAGCACGGCCTGGTAGGTGGCCGGCAGCACGCGCGAGTCGGAACCGCTCATCCACGGGGTGCTCAGCTCCTGGTCGCCGGCGCGCACCAGAACAGGCACGAACATCGACGAGCGGTACTGCAGATACAGCTGGCCCAGGGCCGAGTACTGGCTCTGCTTGCCCATCAGGGTCGTGTCCGGCTGGATCGCCGAGTTCAGACCCAGAGACTGGGCGGTCATGCCGGTGACGCCGAAGCCCCAGCCGTCGGCGGCCTGGTCGGTATGCAGGTTGACGATACCACCCAGGCTGAACGCATTGACGTCGGCGTTGTTGTTCGGCGTAAACTGACGGGTAAAGTAGTAAGCACGGACCTTGCCGTCGACCTGGACGCCGTTCAGGATGCTGTCAAGCGACGCCGCTTGAGCGATACCCGTTCCGGCGCATGCCAAGGCGATCGCCAAGGGAATGACCTTCAAATATTTTCGCATTTTTTTCTCCTCCCAAGTGTGTAGCAGAGGGGAAGATTCATAAACGAGAAGCCGCAAAACCTCCGTATTTTGCGACAAAACGACGCTCCTCCCCCATGTAGCTGCAGGGGATCGTATGGCATGAAATCGCAGGTTACAATATGAATTTTAGTATTATAACATTTAATAATATCAAATATTACTTTATGTCATCCATTCATGACTATTATCCCACGTATATAAGGTATTTCCGGGATGCCATGATCTATAATTATTATTAATATCAGGCATGTCTTTTTGTTATCTGTCGGAGGATATATTTCCCTATATCTCTTTTATATATACGATATCATCCTACCCGGCCAACCAGCACCCGTAACATTATATATCGAATATATGTAAAATTGTTTACATATGTGGATGTTATCAGATTTGTTCATATTTATGCGGATTGCACCAAACCGACGGTCCATCCCGACATATGCGGTCAGGTCCGATACCGGTTTTTTTCCGGCTGCTGCATCGGGCATGCAATCCCGCCGCCGCTGTCAGGCGATTTGTTGGCATGCGGGCACCAATGGATATGGCAGGTCACGATCCGTGAGCCGCATAAGAGCGGCAAGGCCGCATCGGTGGATGCGGCCTTGCCGGGTCAAAGGGAAAATGCATCACGCAGGACGCGCGATGTGCTGCCCCCGGTGGGTAACGAGCCGGGTTATTTCTTGGCGGGAGCCTTGCGCTTCTTGGGTGCCGTCAGGCCGATCTCGGCTTCCGCCTCCAGCCAATCCCGTACGTGGTCGCCGCCGGAGAAGCCGCGTTTCTCCGCCTTGTAATAGGCCGCTTCAGCGATCATGTGCTCGCGGCTGGCCTTGGGTGCGCTGCTGGTTTTCGTCGCTGTCTTCCTGGGCGCCTTGGCCGTTGCCGCGCCTGCTGGTTTCTTGGTGGTCTTGGTAGTCTTGGGTTTTGCCGTACCGGCCATGCTCGTTCTCCTTTTTCGTCCGCTATTCCGGATAAGCCGCAAGCGTTGGGATCGCCGTCAAGGGCGAATATGGACCAAGAGATTTCACTTTTGCAAGTCCATATCGGTCAGAATTTCTCCACCCCGGGAAACAGACGCCCCCCAATGGACGAGATCCTCGCCGGACGATGATCCTCCATATGATATTGATAATGATTATCGTTATGCTACATTGCCGGCATGGGAAGATATGTCTCTGTCATGGCGTTGCTGTTGCTGCTGCTCGGCGGGTCGCTGCCCGCCCGCGCCGGCGGCGATCCCGACCGGGGCATGATACGTGCCCTGGGCATCGAGGAACCGTGGATCGAGACGGCGGTATACCTGACCAGCAGCCGCGACAACATCACCTCCGCCGGGCACACATGGAACGCCAATGTCGAATGGGACGTGGCCTTCAACCGCCGATGGGGTGCCGAGATCGACGCCCCCGGCCTGCTGGCTGCGGAGCCGCTGGGCAAGGGCGCGACGGCGCTGGCACCGTTGACCCTCGGCCTGAAATACGCCCCGCTGCAGTGGGGCGACGATGACAGCACGGATGCCGGCATCCTCGCCATCGAGGGCGAGGGCAGCTGGTGGCCCAACCCCAAACCCAATGCCTTCCCCGCCACCGGTTCCAACCTCTCCGGGCAACTGCTGGCCGCCTTCCGCCACGGCGACCACTGGTTCCAGGGCGAATACGGCCTCAGCAGACGCCTGGCCGCGGATGCGCGCAGCGGCTGGTTTGCCAACAGCGCCATCGGGCAGAGGCTGGGCGACACCTTCAACGTGCAGCTGGAGGTGGACGCCAACCATATCAGCGTCGACGACAACGGGGCCACGGTCATGGGCCTGGCCCTGACGCCCCAGTTGGGCGCACGCATCGGCCGCAGCTGGCTGGTGATCGTCGGCGAGACCTATGCCCGCGCCGGCGGCCAGCGGGGCTACACCGCCACCACCAATGTATTGCTCGAATACAGCTTCGACCACGACGAGGACAGCGCCGGTTCCTGAAGCGGCGCGAGCTGCCGCCTCACGACACGAAGACCTGCGTCGACATGAAGTGCCGGATGACCGTGGAGATCCCGGCCCGTTGCATCTCCCGCCGCAGATTCTGCGCCTTGGCAATATCGGCCTTGCTCATGCCCACTGCCAGGCGATCACGGCTGTCCGAGGCGTCTTTGTCGCCGCCGCCGGCATTCATGGCGGCAAGATCGTACAGGGCGTAGGCGACCACCAGGTTCTGCTGCACGCCCTGGCCATTCTCGTACATGACACCGAGATTGGCCTGGGCCTGGGCATTCCCCTGTTCCGCGGCCCTGAGAAACCATTGCTGGGCCTGAAGGTAGTCCTGTGACACGCCCTGGCCGCTGACATACAGGATGCCCAGATTGTTCTGCGCCCCGGCATGCCCCTGCGCCGCGGCCTTGCGGAACCATGCGGCCGCCTTGGCATGGTCCTGCAACACGCCTTCCCCGTTTGAATAAAGTACCCCCAGGTTGTTCTGGGCCTCGGCCACACCCTGCTCGGCCGCCTTGCGGAACCATTTGAAGGCCTCGTTATAGTTTTGCGACACCCCCTGGCCATTGGCGTACAGCGCCCCCAGGTTGTTCTGCGCATTGGCATTGCCCTGCTCGGCCGCCTTGCGATACCACTCGGCGGCCTTGGCAAAATCGGGCAACACCCCCTGGCCATTGTCATAGAGCATCGCCAGGTTGTTCTGCGCCAGGGGGAGGCCCTGCTCGGCGGCCTTGCGATACCACTCGGCCGCTTTGGCGTAATCCTGCGCTACGCCCTGGCCATTGTCGTAGAGCGCACCCAGGTTGTTCTGCGCCTGCGCATCCCCCTGTTCGGCGGCCAGGCGGTACCACTTGAGGGCCTCGGCGTAATCCCGTTTGACGCCATGCCCCTGATCGTAGAGCGCTCCCAGGTTGTACTGGGCGCTGGAAAAGCCCTGCGCGGCGGCCTTGCGGTACCATTTGGCGGCCTCGGCGTAGTCCTGCTTCGTACCCAGGCCGTTGTCGTAGAGCGCTCCCAGGTTGTTCTGCGCCTGGGCGTTGCCCTGCGCGGCGGCCAGGCGGTACCACTTGGCGGCCTCGGCGTAGTCCTGCTTCACGCCCTTGGCATTGTCGTAGAGCGCTCCCAGGTTGTTCTGGGCCTCGGCATAGCCCTGCGCCGCGGCCTGGCGATACCACTTGAGGGCCTCGGCATAATCCTGCTTCACGCCCACGCCGCTGGCGTAATCCAGGCCGAGGTTGTACTGAGCCCGGGCATCCCCCTGCTCTGCGGCCAGGCGGTACCACTTGGCGGCCTCGGCGTAGTCCTGCTTGACGCCTTCGCCCTGATCGTAATCCACGCCGAGATTGTACTGGGCCATGGCAACGCCCTGCTCTGCGGCCAGGCGGTACCACTTGGCGGCCTCGGCGTAGTCCTGCTTCACGCCCAGGCCTCCGTCATAAAGCCTTCCCATGCTGTTCTGTGCGATGGCAACGCCCTGCCCTGCGGCCAGGCGGTACCACTTGGCGGCCTCGGCGTAGTCCTGTTTGACGCCCTGGGCGTTTTCATAGAGGGAGCCCAGGTTGTTCTGCGCCTGGGCATTGCCCTGCGCCGCGGCCTGGCGGTACCACTTGAGGGCCTCGGCATAGTCCTGTTTGACGCCTTCGCCCTGATCGTAATCCACGCCGAGATTGTATTGCGCCAGGACATAGCCCTGCTCCGCGGCCTGGCGATACCATTTGGCGGCCTCGGCGTAGTCCCGTTTCACGCCCTGGCCATCGTCGTAAAGCCGCCCCAGCTCATTCTGAGCCTGGGCATTGCCCTGCTCCGCCGCCTGGCGATACCATTTGGCCGCCTCGGCGTAATCCTGTTTCACGCCCTGGCCGTTGGCATACAGCGCCCCCAGATTGTCCTGGGCCTGGGCATCGCCCTGCTCCGCCGCCTGGCGATACCATTTGGCCGCCTCGGCGTAATCCCGCTTCGTGCCCTGGCCGTTGGCGTATAGCGCACCCAGATTGTTTCTGGCCCAAGGATGCCCCTGCGCGGCCGCCTGGCGATACCATTTGGCCGCCTCGGCATAGTCCTGTTTCACCCCTGCGCCCTGGTCATAGAGCACCCCCAGGTGGTATTGGCCATTGGCATCTCCCTGTGCCGCCGCCTGGCGGTACCACTTGGCGGCCTCGGCATAGTCCTGTTTCAGGCCCAGGCCGTGCTCATAGAAAATGCCCAGATTGTTTTGCGCATCGGCGTTGCCCTGCTCGGCGGCCTTGCGAAACCACATGCCGGCTTCCGCGTAGTCCTGTTTCACGCCCTGGCCGTTGGCATAGAGCGATCCCAGGTTGTCCTGGGCCATGGCGTTGCCCTGCTCGGCGGCCTTGCGGTACCAGTGGCCTGCTTCGACGAAGCTTTGCGACACGCCCTGGCCGTTGGCATAGAGCGATCCCAGGTTGTTCTGCGCATCGTCATCGCCCTGCCCGGCGGCCTTGCGGTACCACCTGGCGGCCTCGGCGTAATCCTGCTTGACGCCCAGGCCCTGGTCATAATCCACAGCCAGATTGTATTGCGCCTGGGCATAGCCCTGCCCGGCGGCCTTGCGATACCATTTGACCGCCTCGGCATAGTCCCGTTTGACGCCATGGCCATTGATATAAAGCGTGCCCAGGTTGTTCTGCGCCTGCGCATCCCCTTGTTCGGCAGCCTTGCGATACCATCGGGCCGCCTCGATGTAATCCCGATGCACACCCTGGCCGTTCTCGTAGAGCGCGCCCAGGTTGTTTTGTGCACCGTAAAACCCTTGTTCCGCGGCCTTGCGATACCACTTGGCGGCCTCGACATAGCTCTGCGCTACGCCCCGGCCGGTGTCGTAAAGCAGCCCAAGCTCGGCCTGGGCCACGACATCACCGTGTTGCGCCGCCTGTTGCAGGGTATTCAGTGCCTGCTGATCTCCGCCCTCCACCGCTTTTTCCAGCTTGTTGCCGTCTTTCAGGCTCATGGCGGCCATGGCGGGGGAAGCCGCAAGGCAACAGGCCAGGAGGGCGGCAATATAGTGCAGCCGTTTGTTCATGATTCTCCATCCTCCCTTCAAGCCAAGGTGTATACACCCATTTCCCCCTCCTGCGACTATATCACCACAAATTAAACATGCATATTAGAGCGCCGGCGCCAAGCGATCGTCCGATAGCCTTCCACCACCGGGATTCTGCTGTCGGATTGATAGCGCTTTTCTGATTTCCCCGGCGTCATGCCGGGGGAACAACGGGGAAAGGAAGCAAGGCCGCGAACCGGCCGCGATTGACGGATTGGCGTCCCCAAGGGGATTCGAACCCCTGTTACCGCCGTGAAAGGGCGATGTCCTAGGCCTCTAGACGATGGGGACCTGAGGAGGGGCCGAAGGTTAAGGATACGCGGCGCGGCGTCAATCCATCATTTCGGCCCCTACTGGCGGCAGCGATAGACGTCGAAGGACTGGTTGCCGTCCCTGGGCGGGCTGGTGACGACGATGGTATCGCCGTGCATGTCGGCGGCGCTGTTCTTGGCCATGGCCTGGAGATCGGAGACCACCGACTTCTCCGAACGGGGGATGAAGCCGAGCTTGTACGGCACGGTCACCGCGGTGCGTCCGATCTTCGTGCATCCGGCCACCTCGCCCGCGGTGGCGATGCGGACCGTTTGCCCCTGGGCATCGGGCTTGACGAAGGTACAGGCCGAGGCCGCCATGGCCAGGGCGCAGGCGGCCGCCATCCATACTGTGTTGCGCATTCCTTGCTCCTGTCGAACCGGTCTCTCCCCGCCCGGGGCGGAGCCTAGACCATGCGCGGATGCGCTGCACATGACAGCGATCCCATGGCCCGTCGGGCGGCCTGTAAGGTTTGGCGGGCGGATACGACCCAACAGCTGTTGCGAACACCAAACCAAAGGGAGAAAACAACCATGAACAAACTGAGCAACGGGATCCTGGCCGGCCTGGCCGCCACCATCGTGCTGTCCATGCTGATGGTGATGAAGGCGAAGATGGGGCTGATGCCGGACGTCAACGTCATCGCCATGCTCGCCGGGAAGATGGGCGGCAGCGCCGCCATGGGCTGGGCGGCCCACTTCATGATCGGCGTCATCGGCTACGGGCTCGCCTATGCCCTGGTCTTCAGCGACCTGCCCTTCGGCAACCACACCACATGCGGCATCGCCCTGGGCATCACGGGCTGGCTGGTGATGATGGTGGCGGTGATGCCAATGATGGGGGCCGGCCTGTTCGGCCTGGCGCTGCCCAGCGGCATGATGGTGCCGGTGGCCACGCTGATGCTGCATGTCATCTTCGGCGCCGTGCTGGGCTATGTCTACGGCCTCACGCAGCGCTCCGGCGAGCCTGTCGCCACCGCCGGCTGATTCCTGCCGGGGCATGCAAAGGCGGGGAGGCGCTAGCCTCCCTTGCTCCCCCCTCTTCCGAAGTCACCGTGCGAACGGAGCGACGCCGATGCGGGATCGTATCAGTGGAGAATTCGTGAACTTGCCATTCACTTCCACGGTCAGCGGGGTTCCGGGTTTGGCTTTGCCGAGGTTCGTGGGCGAGGTGTAGGACGGTACCGTCATGCCGTTAATCTGCGGGTTGAAGCCCAGCATGCACTTCCAACTCACGGCCGCCTCCGCGCCGCTCTGGGTCATCGTCACAGGCACCAGCAGCGTCTTGTTGTATGACTGTCCCGCCGTTACAGGAAACGTCACCAGATTGGTGCCAACACCCTTACCATCCGCCCGCATAATCCAGCAGCGTACACCCACCGTATTGACATCGGGATGCAGGTTGTACAGGGACACCGGCACGTGAAACGTTACCGTCGTATCAGCGGCGTACGCCCCACCTGCCGCGAGCAGAACGTATGCCATGACAAAGCCACAAATCGTTTTTATGTTCATCTCCGCTTCTCCTCCTGGTCCCGTCAGTCAATCACCATGGTGCCCAACCCTGTCACTGGCCATTGCCAGTAAAGGTCAGGGGCGCCGTCTGCAGTTCAGCAGGCAGACGGATCGTGCCCGAACCGACGCCGGTCGCCGTCAATCCGGGCGTGTCGACCTCGCTTGGGAGCATCGCTGCCTGGGAACCGACGCCAGTTACGGTAAGACCCGCTGTGTTCACCGATGCGGGAAGGCTGATCTGCCCGCCACCCACGCCGGTCGCGGTCATGGGCATCGTCCGGACCGAGGCAGGAAGTGCGGCCACGGCTGTCCCAGGAATGATGCCCATCGCCAGAGCGGTCATCAGAAATAGGAGTCTGATTGCACGCATGCTAAAAAGCCCTCGAGTCCAGTCGCTGGCCGGATACAAGTCCGGTACAGTTAAACATATAGTCTCCGCGGCGTTCATGTGCCAGTTGCTGAAATTCCCTTGCTTCTTCAGGGCCGCGACGCCTCCACGACCCCGTCCTCCCCGGCAACGGTCCGGTTCTTTCCCCCGGACTTGGCCTGGTACATCCGCTGGTCCGCCAGCGTCACCAGGGAGCGCCAGTGCTCGACATGATCCTCGGAGTTTTCCGCGATGCCGACGCTGAATGTCGGCAAGCTGTCGTCGGCGCCGCGCAACCCCCGGATACTGTCGTCGATCACGTGCCGTGCCTGCGAGCGGTTCGTGTACGGCAACAGCAGGATGAATTCATCGCCTCCCCAGCGCATCACGACATCGCTCTTGCGAAGCGAGGATCGCCATGATTGCGCCACCTGCACCAGGATCCCATCGCCGGCATCGTGTCCCTGCGTGTCGTTGATGTGTTTGAAGTCGTCCAGATCCACGAAGGCCAACGCCAGGGGATAATGGTTGCGCTGAGCCAGGGCGAACTGCATCGCGATCAGTTCGACCCCGCTCTCGCGGTTCAGCGCGCCGGTCAGGGGATCCACGACCGCCTTGTGAAACAGCTTGCGCAACAGTTGCAGCTGACTGACGGATGCCAGGCATCCGACGCCCGCCACGAGGATCAGCAGCCACAGCATCGCCAGGGCATTGAAGAACGGCATCATGTACAGGTGCTTCTCCACGACCGGGGCGGCGGCAACCCCCAGCAGGGGAAGCGCAAGCACGGAGAGCTCGGTGAGCGTCAAGGGGAAGATGCCGAGGCCGGCGACCAGCAGGAAGGTCAGGAAGGCATAACCACTGGCCAGCGTGGCACTGGCCCGATCCAGCGACAGGTCCCACAACAGGGAGTTGGAGAAAAGGAAGAAGACCGACGGCACGAAAAACAACACGCCGAGCGCCAGATAGGCCTGCCTGAGCGTTGCCGCCCGCCGGCAATACGCAGCCAGCACCATGAATGCCAGGCAGACCAGCACGCGGCTCGAGGCCAGCTTTGCCCAGATGTCATGGGGAAAGGCCATGATGTCCAGGGGAATCCACAGCGGCGTCAGCACGGCGAACAGGGAGGCCATCAAGCGTGTCCGCGACAGGATGAAGCCGGCCCGCTGACGATCGAAGATCATCGTTTTGCGATCCTGACCGACCAGTTCGACGATCTCGCCGGAGTAATTCGGAAAAAACCTGTTCAGCAGCCGGGCCCAGCGACCGCCGCTCCCATCAACCATGGACTCCGGAGTATCCGGAAGCAATTCGCGCATCAAGCCACCCTCCCCATTGATGGCCCTCAAGCCCCACCGGCTGCATACCGAAAGCGATGGAAGCACAAACCGATTGCACCTGTCCAGTCGAACGGCAGGCGTATCATCGAATGAGGGGGATCCCGCTGGAGGCGATCGAGGGGGCGGCGTAAACCGCCAGCCCCCAATGGATGGTGAGCCGTGCTGGGCTCGAACCAGCGACCCGCAGATTAAAAGTCTGCTGCTCTACCAACTGAGCTAACGGCCCGCTAACGGCGGCGAAGTTTGATGATTCGCCCCGGGGTGTCAAACCATTTTGGCACAAATGCCGTCCGCCGTCTTCACCCCGCCCGCCCGTGGATGATACAATCGGCCTATGCGTTTCGCCCCCGTCCCCGACTACCATATGCACACTCCCCGCTGCCACCATGCCACCGGCAGCGTGCGGGAATACGCCGAGGCGGCGCTGCGCATCGGCCTGACCGAGATCGGCATGTCCGACCACTCGCCGATGCCCGGCGGCTTCGATGCGGCCTGGCGTATGGACCGAGCCGAATTGGCCGACTACCTGGACGAGGTCGAGGCGGTGCGCGACGAATTCGCCGGACGCCTGGCCGTGCGCATCGGCCTGGAGGCGGATTTCCATCCGGGCAGCGAATCCTATGTGCAGGGCATGATCGAGGCTTACCCCTGGGATTACGTCATCGGCTCCGTGCACTACCTCGGGGACTGGGGCTTCGACAACCCGGACAACCTGGACGACTGGAACGGCCGCGACGTCGAGCAGGCCTACTGCGACTATTTCGCCACCGTCGCCGCCTCGGCGGCCACCGGCATGTTCGACATCATCGGCCACCCGGACCTGATCAAGAAGTTCGGCCATCGCCCCCCGCCTGGCAGCCGCCGTGTGCGTGAGGCTGAGGCGGCCATGCTCGATGCGGTGCGGGCGGCCGGCATGGCGCTGGAGATCAGCTCGGCCGGACTGCGCAAGCCGGTCGGCGAGGTCTATCCGCACGGGCGGATGCTGGCGCTGGCCGCCGAGCGCGGCATCCCCTTCGCCTTCGGCTCCGATGCCCATACGCCCGGCGAGGTTGGGCACGCCATGGACACCTGCCTGGGCATGCTCACCGCCTGCGGCATCGACAGGGTGGTCCGCTTCGAGCAGCGGCAGCGCTTCCCCGTCGCCATCCGGGAGCTGGCGCCGTGAAGAGCATCCTGATCACCGGCGCCTCCGGCGGTTTCGGCTGCGAGTTCGCCCGCCAGCTCGAAGGGGAAGGCCATCGCCTGCTGTTGCACGGCCGCGATACCGCACGCCTGAAGCTGACGCTGGGGCGCCTGGCCCATCCGGAGCGCCACCGCTGCCTGCAGGGTGACTTGTCCCGGCCGGAGGGCATCGAACAGCTGTGCCAGGCCATCGCAAAGGAGGAGCTGACGGGGCTGGTCAACAACGCCGGCTTCGGCGTCTGGGGCGCCTTCGAGCGCACCGAGTCGGTGCCGCAGATCGACGTGCTGCGCACCGACCTGGTGGCGCCGGTGGAGCTGACCCACGCGTTGCTGCCGAACCTGATCCGCAACCGGGGCTTCATCATCAACGTCTCCTCGCTGGCCGGCGAGACCCCGCTGCCGCATATGAGCACCTATGCCGCCGCCAAGGCCGGCCTGACCTTCTGGAGCGAGGCGCTGCGCACGGAGCT
>OBLQ010000748.1_pt1 | contig 12432 bp, 12 predicted proteins | sample 1519881 | NCBI WGS metagenome assembly OBLQ01 (sample SAMN01911456, study PRJEB22533) | soil metagenome | biome: Soil | place: Malaysia | collected 2012-04-30 | depth DG_metagenome m | reverse complement strand
CTGTACAACGGGGTCGATCTGCTCGATCCGGCCGGCAAGCACATGGCCGAGGTCGGACAGGAGTTCGGCTCCACGACCGGGCGGCCGCGCCGCACCGGCTGGTTCGATGCCGTCGTGGTGAGGCATGCGGTGCGCATCAGCGGCGTCACGGGCCTGGCCATCACCAAGCTCGATGTGCTCGACAAGATGCCGGCGGTGAAGCTGTGCATCGGATACGAGCTCAACGGCTCGCGCGTGGAATCCATTCCCGCCGATGCCAGGGTGCTCGAATCCTGCAAGCCGATCTACGAGACCCTGCCCGGCTGGAACGAGTCGACGTTCGGCCTGACCGATTTCTCGGACCTGCCGGAAAACGCCCAGGCACTGCTGCAGCGCATCGAGGAGGTCTGCGAGTGTCCGGTCAAGATGCTGTCCACCGGACCGGACCGGGAGCATATCTGCCGCCTTTAGGGCGGGGCTAGGGTGACGAGCGGCTGCGGTGGAACAGGATGCCCAATGCAGCGATGGTGGCGAAACTGCCGCCGGCGATGAAGGTGGCTGCGGGGCCGAGCCGGTCCCACAATAGCCCGGCCAGGGCGCTCGCCAGCAGCAGGGCCACGCCGTTGATCAGGTTGAACAGGCCGAAGGCGGTGCCGCGCAGCTCGCCGGGCGCGCTGTCGGCCACCAGTTTGGAAAACAGGCCCTGCGTCACGCCCATGTGCAGTCCCCACAGGCCCACGCCGGCAAAGACGGCCAACGGTGTGCCCGCCATTGCCAATACCAGGTCGGCCAGGATCAGCATGGCCAGACCCGCCAGCAACAGGGTGCGCCGGCGCAGGCGGTCGGCGGCCAGCCCGGCCGGATAGGACACCGCCGCGTACACCACGTTCATGATCACCATCACCACCGGCACATAGGCCATAGGCAGATGCACGCTCTGGGCGCGCAGGATCAGGAAGGCCTCGCTGAAACGGGCCATCGTGAACACCGCCCCGAGCAGGACCACGAGCCAGAAGTCCAGGCCGAGGCGCCGGGCATCGACCAGGCGGATGGGCATGCCGCGTGCCGGGGCCGCCGTGGTGCGCTCGGGCTCGTGCACGGCGAAGATCAGCAGCAGGACGGCGGCGACGGCGGGAACGACCCCGATCCACAGGACCGATGTGATGCTGTCGGCCAGCAGCATCATGCCCAGCAGCGCCAACATGGGCCCGAGGAAGGCACCGACCGAATCCAGGGCCTGACGCAGGCCGTAGGCGGCACCGCGCAGTTGCGCCGGCACCATGTCCGCGACCAGGGCATCGCGCGGCGCCGTGCGGATGCCCTTGCCGACCCGGTCGGCGAAGCGTGCGCCGAAGACCCAGCCGATGCTGGTCGCCAGCGGGAAGATCGGCTTGGTCAGTGTCGACAGCCCGTAGCCGAGCACGACCAGCGCCTTGCGCTTTCCCAGCCAGTCGCTGAACACGCCCGAGAAGATGCGGGTGATGGCGGCGGTGGCCTCGGCCACGCCCTCGATGATGCCGATCGTGGCCATGCTGGCGCCCAGCACGGAGGCCATGAATACGGGCAGCAGGCTGTGGATCAGTTCGGAGGAGGTGTCCATGCACAGGGACACGAGTCCCAGGGCCCAGATGCCGGAAGGCAGGGAACCTCGGGCTTCGGGGACCGCTGCCCCTGTCTGCGCTGGCTGGCCGTTCATGCGATGCCGCATGGATAACGCATGTGGCCCGCGGGTTCAATGCCTTTGTATGGCAGCGGGGATGCGGATGTCAGCGACGCGCTTCCGGTGCGATCGGGGCGGCGACGAGTGCCAGGGTGGGGACCGCGAACGGCGTCATCACCTCTTCGTACGTGATTTGCCAGCGAGTGGGGTCGATGCATGCGGCGGGATGGAAGGGGCGGCAGCCCCCGACCAGCACGGGGGACAGGCGGTACAGAGCGCTCCACAAGCCGCTCACCATCCTGGAAGGCCATGTCACGCCATCGGTCAGGCATGCCAGGCACAGAAGCCCCGACGGCTTGAGCACCCGGTGCGCCTGTTCGATGAATCGACGCGCATCCGCCTCATCCAGCAGGTCGAGCACATAGGTGGCAATGACCCGATCGACGGCATGATCCGGCATCGGGATATGGATCGAGCCGTCTGTCTGTTCCACCTTTGCCCTGGCACCGAACGGGGCCAGGCGTCGGCGTGCGATGTCCACCATCACGGGGCTCAGATCGATGCCGAGATACGAGGCTGCCGGCGGCAGATGCCGGCGCAGCAGGCGTTCGGCGAAGCGCCCCGTGCCGCATCCGAATTCGAATACCTGTTCGCATGCCCCGAAGTCCGCATGCTCGATCAGTTTCTCCAGGGCCGGATCCTCGTAGAAGGATTGGGTATCCAGCTTCTTGCCGAGCCAGTCGTAATAGGCCCTGAGCCTGGTGTGCGGCAGGGGCATGGCCGGGCTATTCGTCGTCGCGCGCGGTGGTCACGGAGATCTCACCCGCATCGTTGATGGAAACGTCCAACTGGATGGGCCGGCAGCAAATCAGGCAATCCTCGACATAGGCCTGCTGCGGCGACGTCGTGTCCACGGTGATATCGATGTGTTCGCCGCAATAGGGGCAGCGGATGGCGGTCGTTTCCAGTGCGTTCATCCCTTGGATCATAGTCGATGTGGCCATGGTTTTTGTTATACTCGATCGCATGTGGTGCATCGGGATGCAGGCATGATGGGCGGATTTGATTTTGCGGCCGGTCCGCACATCCATTTCGGTGCCGGGCGGCGTGCCGGGCTGCCGGACATCCTGCGCGGCTTCGGAACGCGCGTGCTGCTGGTGACCGGGGCGTATTCCTTCGATGGTTCGCCCATGTGCCGTGCCCTGCTGGAGGATCTGCAGCAGGGGTTCGAACTGCAGCGATTGCGCGTTGACGGCGAGCCGTCGCCATCGCTGGTGGACGAGGCGGTGGCCGGATACCGGGGCTTTGGCGCGGATGTCGTGGTGGCCATCGGTGGTGGCAGCACCGTGGATGCGGCGAAGGCCGTCGCCGGGCTGTTGCCGCTCGGGCATTCCGTGCTCGAGTACCTGGAGGGCGTCGGCCGTGGCCGAGCCTATCATGGTCCCGCGACACCCTTCGTGGCCTTGCCCACCACGGCGGGAACGGGTGGGGAAACGAGCAAGAACGCCGTACTTTCCGAGCCGGGCGAGGGGGGGTTCAAGAAGTCCTTCCGCCACGAGTTGCTGGTGGCGCGGCATATCATCCTCGACCCGGAGCTGACGCTGTCCTGCCCGCCGGACATCACCGCCGCCTGCGGCATGGATGCCCTCACACAGCTGCTCGAATCCTATGTTTCCACCGGTGCCAATCCGATGACCGATGCCCTGGCGGCGAGCGGTATGTCCATGGTCCGGGACGGCCTGTTGCGTGCGGTGCGGGATGGCGATGATCTCGAGGCGCGGAGCGGCATGCTTTATGCGTCAGCGATGTCCGGGCTGACCCTGGCCAATGCCGGCCTCGGTTCGGTGCACGGCCTCGCGTCGCCGCTCGGCGCCTTTTTCCCGATCCCGCACGGCGTGGTGTGCGGAACCCTGGTGCACGAGGCCACCCGGATGAACATCGCCTGCATGCAGGAGCGGGAATCCGGCAATCCGGCCCTGCTCAAGTACGCCGAGGCCGGGCGCATCCTGCTGCGCAATCCCGATCTGGACGATGAGGAGGCGAGGCGGGCACTGCTGGATCTTCTGGAGGATTGGACGGATCGGTTGGCCATGCCGCGCCTTTCGTCCTATGGCATCTCGGCCGCGGATATCCCGCGCATCGTGGCCGGCAGCCGCGGCAACAGCATGCAGACCAATCCGATCCACCTGGAGGATGGGGATCTGTCCGAACTCGTAAAACGACGCCTGTAGGCTCCCCAAAACCCGCGAATGCGATAGGATACGCCCATGCACGATGACGATGGCGAACAGGCATACCAGGTCGCGGCCGAGCAGGCCGTCGATCTGGGGAACAAGCTGGCCGAATCCGATCCGGATGCCGATCTGTGGGATATCGCGGACGGCATCCTGGCCGGCGCCGTGCAGTACTGGCTGTATTCCCGGCAACCCTGTGATGATGCCCGCTGCGAGGATTGTGCCGCCATGCGCACGGCGGAGTCGCGGATGGCGGCGTTACGGCAACTGGTGGAACAGACCGCCAACGAGAGCGAATACTACCATTCCCCGCACGATGTGAACGCCGGCCGCGCCTAGGTTCAGGGCTGCGGGCTATCCTCGGCCGCGGGTTCGCGGCGCCTGACCAGTTCCGGCCAGGCATCCCTAAGGTATTCATAGCCGGACCACAGGGTCAGCAGCACGGCGATCCACAGCAGAATCAGGCCGACCTCCTGCATGGAAAGGCCGGCGATCGGGATGTGCAGCAGCAGCAGCGTGATCGCCATCATCTGTACGGCGGTCTTCCATTTGGCGACGATCGACACATGCACGACCGAGGCATGCTGGGCCAGCCATTCGCGCAGGGCACCGATGGCGATCTCCCGGCCGATGATCACCAGGGCGAGAATGGCCGGTACCCGCGCCGCCTCGACCAGCCAGACCAGGGCCGCCGCCACGAGCAGCTTGTCCGCCACCGGATCCAGGAAACGGCCGAAGGGGGTGACCTCGTTGCGCTTGCGTGCCAGGTAACCGTCCAGCCAGTCCGTGAAGGCCGCCACGACGAACAGCAATGATGACAGGATGTTGCCGCCATTGCCGGGCAGGTAGCAGACAGCAATGAACAGCGGGATCACGATGACCCGCGCCATGGTCAGGCGGTTGGAAAGCGTCCATTGCATAACGGGCCGAATCTAGCGTGGATTCCCCGGGCAAGGTAGGGGAAAATGGTCCCGAACCCCGCCTGTATGGCGCTTGGAATGCTATCCACAGCATTTGTGGATAAATCGGTGGATAAATCGGAAAATCATGGCCGCCATATGCATGCGGCAGCGAGGCGCCCCAGATGCCTAAAATTTAGATTTTTTTCAATATCCCATCAAAATCAAATGGTTGTAATGTTTGGTTTATGTGAAGAAGCAAGGCATTGAAGAAAACATGAAAGGTTTTTCATCCTCGCCGATTGGCTTGAATAACACGTGAAATACAGTGATATGCCTCAGGCTGTGACGAGCTGGCGCACGGCCTCGTAGACGGCAATGGCGCAGGCCGATGACAGGTTGAGGGAACGAACCTCGGCATCGCTGCGCATCGGGATGCGCACCGGTTCCAGGTCGGCCAGGATCGAAGCGGGGAGGCCGCGGCTTTCCGGCCCGAATACCAGGGCGTCGCCGGCGGCAAATTGGACATCCCACAGGTGTCGTGTCCCCTTGGTGCTGAAGGCATACCAGCGCCTGTTGCCCTGTAGCGTCGCCCTCAGGGTTTGCCAGTCCGGATAGTGCCGGATATCCAGATGCCCCCAGTAATCCAGGCCGGCACGCCTCAACTGCCTGTCCGAGATATCGAATCCTAGGGGATGCACCATGTGCAATACGCAGCCGGTGCATGCGCACAGACGGGCGATATTGCCGGTGTTGGGCGGAATCTCGGGCTGGTACAGGACGATGTGCAGGTCGATGGCGTCCATGGTTTCGCTCGCATGAAAAAGGCAGGGCGGATGGCCCTGCCTTCGGATATCGGGGGCAATCAGCTCAGGTGTTCGTCGATGAATTCCACCAGCTTGCCCTTGCTGACGGCGCCGACCTTGGTACCCTGGACATTGCCACCGCGGAACAGCATCAGGGTCGGGATACCCCGGACGCCGTATTTGCCGGGCGTGTTCGGGTTGTCGTCGATATTGATCTTGGCAATGATGATTTCGCCTTGCTTCTCCTCGGCGATTTCATCCAGAATCGGGGCGATCTGTTTGCACGGCCCGCACCACGGGGCCCAGAAATCGATCAAAACGGCTCCGGAGGCTTTCAGCACATCCTCTTCGAAGCTGTCGTCTGTGACATGGATAATGCGTTCAGATGCCATCGATGTCCCTCGTGGTTTCCAGAATGTACGCCTAAGTTAATCGGGAGGGGTAACAGCGTCAACCATGCGGCAGGAGCCCACTTTGCGATCCATTCTGCACCAGCGCATCATCCAGGCCGGCGGCTGGATTCCCTTTGACCGCTATATGCAGGCGGCCCTGTACGAACCCGGTCTCGGATACTACGAATCGGCGGATGTGTTCGGGGCCGAGGGCGACTTTGTGACCGGCGCCGATCTCGGCCCATGGCTGGCGAAGGGGTTTGCGGATCTGATCACCTGGGGCTGGCAGGCCCTGGGGCGGCCTTCCGAATGGACATTGATGGAGCAGGGCGGCGGCAGCGGGGCGCTGCTGTGCGGCGTATTGCAGGAGTTCGCGGCGCAGGGCATGCCGATGCCCGCCCGCATCGTGGCGGTCGAGGCCAGCGCCCGCATGCGCAAGCGCCAGGAGCAGGCCTATCGGGATGCCCGCATACCGGTGGAGCAGGCATCCGCATTGCCGGCGGTGGAGCCGGGCGAGGCCTGCATCCTGTTCTGCAACGAACTGCCGGATGCCTTTCCGGTGCGCTGCCTGGTCAAACGTGAAGAGGTGCTGTACGAACGCGGCGTGGGCTGGAGCGGTGAGGCGCCGGCCTGGGAGGTCGCCCCCGAGCCTTTGACGGACGGCCCCCGCATCGATCCCGCGCTGCAGCAGGCCTGGCCCGAAGGCTATGCCACCGAATGGAATCCCCGTCTCGATTCCTGGCAGCGCGATGTTGCGCGCGTCGTGCGGCGAGGCCTGGTGTTCTGCCTCGACTACGGATTCAGCCAGCAGGAGTATTATCGTCCGAACCGCATCGACGGCACCCTGATGGCCCACTACCGCCACCAGGCCAGTGGCGACGTTCTTGCCGATCCGGGGAGTCGCGACATCACCGCCCACGTCGATTTCACGTCCCTGGCGCACTGGGGCCGCATCCACGGATTGCAGAGCACCGGCTTCATGAGCCAGGGGGCCTGGCTGGCCCAGAGCCCGTCGGTCCAGACGCATATCGCCGCATTGGCGGGTTCGGCGGAGGCTGAGGCCATGAAACAGATGGCGCATGCCAAAAGGCTGTTGCTGCCTTCCGGCATGGGGGAACTCTTCAAATTATTGATCCAGCGCACAGATGGTGTCGGAAGCGATGCGACACTGCCCTCATTTCTCGGTCATTTTAACCGGTTGAGGGATATCGTGCCTGATGCAGCATCGGCTTGACATAATGGGGAGAGAGCCAACAATCTCTGAGCATATGCAATGTCCTTCATGCGGTATCCAGAATCCGGGGCATTCGAGTTTTTGCGTCAACTGCGGCGCGGCCATTTTCGGGGATGAAAACAAGCCCCATCTGGGCCACTACCGGTTGGAGTCCAAACTCGGAGAAGGCGGGATGGGCGTGGTCTACCGCGCCATCGACGAAAAGCTGAGCCGGGAAGTGGCGATCAAGGTTCTGCATCCGCATCTGCTCAAGCACGAGAACCTGAAGGAACGCTTCCGCCGGGAAGCCCGCATGCACGCCAAGATCATCCATCCGAACATCGTCACGCTGCTGTCCCTGTACGAGGATGGGGACCACATGGCGCTGGTCATGGAGATGATCCATGGCAAGAATCTCAAGGAATACCTGCGCGAGCATCCGAAGCCGGACCTGACCGATGTCGTGCGCATCTCCGAGGCCGTTCTTTCCGGCCTGGATGCCGCGCACCGGCAGGGCATGGTGCACCGCGACCTGAAGCCCGCCAACGTGATGCTGGCGACCAACGGCGACATCAAGCTGATGGATTTCGGGCTGGCCAAGCCCAAGCACGGGGACGATGACCTGACGCAGAGCGGCGCCACGGTCGGGTCGTTCCGCTACATGGCCCCCGAACAGATCCTGAACCAGCCTGTCGATGTCCGCACCGATCTGTACGCATTCGGCATCCTGCTGTACCAGATGCTGACCGGGAAACTGCCGTTCGATTCGACGTCCAGCGGCGGCGAGTTCGAGATCATGGAGAAGCAGGTCCGCCACGATCCCGTTCCGCCGAACGAGATCAACCCGCTGCTTCCCTCCGAGCTGTCGGATCTGGTCATCAGGATGCTGGCCAAGGACAAGGAAAGCCGGCCCGGGAACTGCGAGGTCGTGCAGCGAAAGCTTCTGGAGATCCTGCAGCAGGCCGAACGGCTGCGCAGCCATAGTTCGCAGATCATCAATCGTCCCAACATCAAGCCGGAACAGAGCAGCAGGGAGATTGCCCGCGGCCTGATCCGGGCCTGGAGCCGGCAGTTTGCGCGCATGCTGGTCAATGCGGCATGGCAGGCGCGCCTGTGGCTTTGGGAAAAGCCATCCACCTATCTCAGGGCCGAGCTGAGCACGCGATGGGAAAAGATGGCATTGCCGGCGAGCATATCCGCCAAGATGCAGCGCCTGGCATTGCCGGCAAGAATATCCGCGGGCATGCAGCGCCTGACGGCCCTCAAATGGCAGGGGCCGGTGGTATGGGTGGGCGTGGGTGTTGCGCTGTTTGTGCTCGGCTGGGTCCTGGTCAGCGTGATCCGTGTGGCGGAACGTCCGGTCGAACAGGCCCCGGTCGCGTCCTCCGCGGGCACGTCGCAGCAAAAGAGCGCCAAACCGGAAGCCACCGTGGCCCCATCCCCGAAAAAACAGGCCCCGGCCTCCGTGGCGGAGACCAAGAAGGCCGAGCCGGCACCGGCTGCGGCAGGGACGAAGAAGCTTGCCGAAGCGGCGCCTGAAAAGGCTCGGCCCAAGCGCAAGGCGGAAGCACGGCACAAGACCGTGAGGAAACGCGAACCGGCTCCCCGGCATTCCGTCGCCTCCGCCGACAGCAGGGAATCAATCACCTACAAGGTTTCCTACAAGGTGACGAACAGCGAGGCGGATCGCATCAGTCCCCATGCGCCCAACGAGTTCCGGGGCGGCAGCCGCCTGTATTTCGAGTCGTTGAAGGACAACAGGACCGATCGCTTCCGCAGCTACAAGAAGGGCTGGATCCGCCTGTATTTCGATCAGGCGGTGCATCTGTCCGCGATCAATATTCACAAGATCAGCGCCGGTTCGGGCGATTTCACCGGCGGTGAGATCGAACTGGCGGTCCAGGATACGCGCGGGCACTGGACCGTGCTTCTGCGCCGCAAGGGCAAGGACATCGACGCCCCGCTGCTGATCCATGGCTCCACGTCGGCCATGGCAGATGTGAAGGGGGTGCGTCTGCGCTTTACCTCTCCCGAACCGCTGACCGTGGGTCCCATCGATCTGTTGCCCTAAGTGACCGGCCTGCTTGTCGAATCCGGTGTCGCGGAACGGCTTCTGCCGGGCGGGGAGGCCACTGTCCGGACCCCGTCCGGCATCTGCCTTGTGCCCAATGCCGTGCCGGGGGATCGCCTGGATATCCAGATCGAGGACCGACGGCGCGGGGCCTGCCGTGGGCGCGTCCAGCACCTAAAAACCCCCTCCGGGGAGCGCATCGCCGAGCCTGCCTGTCCGGTGGCCTGCGCATGCGGTGGCTGCGCGCTGCAGTTCGTACGCCGTGAATATCAGGCTCAAACCAAGAACGGCTGGGTCAGCGATGCCTTCGCGCCGCACCTTTCCGCCCGGACCGATTTCCGGGGCATCACCGCCGCCGATGTCGTTGCCGGCAGCCGCAGGCGTATCCGCTGGTGGCAGGGCGGGGATGGGCAGGATGCGTACTGGGGGCTGCACGGCCGTGCCAGCCATGATGTGGTGCGGCATGACGATTGCATGGCCGTCACGCCGAATATCCGGTTGTTGCACGGCCATCTGGCGGCGATGTCCTTGCCGGGTGTCGAATCCGTGCAGGTGACCGAACTGGCGGACGGCATGCATATGGTCCTGGAGGGCGAGGGTCGGGATGCCCATCCCGCAGTGCCGGCCGTGATCGCGGACCTTCCGGTCCAGGGCTGGTTCCGTTCGGGGACGAAGGTGACGCCCCTGAGCCGGCCCGTGCACAGGATGCACGATCGGCTGCCGGCGGGCGACGGATGGATCGATCTGGCTGTCGGTCCGGAGGACTTCATCCAGGCCAGCCGGGCCGGCAACGAGGCGATGATCCGCCAGGTGCAGGCATGGAGCAGCGGCGCCGGGAGGGTGGCGGACATGTTCTCCGGCTTCGGCAACCTGTCGCTGCCGCTGGCTGCGGCCATTGGGTCCACCGTGATCGGGGCGGAGGTGCGTGCGGCCAGCGTGATGGCAGCCAACCATTCGGCGCGCGATCTGGGGCTGGATGCCCGGTATGTGCAGGCGGATCTGTTCGGCAATTTCGACCTTTCGCCGTTCGCGGGGATGGATGTCCTGATCCTCGATCCGCCGCGCAAGGGTGCGAGGAGGATATGCAAGGCCCTGCCGATCCTGCTGCCCCGGCAGATCATCCTGATTTCGTGCGATATCGCATCCGGGGCGCGGGATGCCGAGATGATCGCCCGGCAGGGATATCGCCTCGAGGCGGTGCGGGTGCTGGACATGTTTCCGTATGCCGGCCATGTCGAGGCCATGAGCCTGTGGCGGCTGTGATGCGCCTGTGGCCGCTGCTCCTGGCACTGATGATCGCCGGGTGCGCCCAGGGCCGTCCCCAGGCCGGGGAGATGCGCATCGGCCTGGCACAGGCGCCGATGACGCTCGATCCGCGCTATGCCACCGATGCGGCATCGGTCCGGGTCCAGGAGTTGGTGCATCGCGGCCTGGTGCGTCTGGACGATCGCTTCATGCCCCAGCCGGATGTGGCGCGCTCCTGGGATCACCCGACGCCGCTGCTGTGGATATTCCATCTGCGTCCGGGCATCCGGTTCCATGACGGTACGCCGCTGACCTCCCGCGATGCAGCCGCGACCTTGGATGCCATCCTGGACGCATCCAAGGCCAGCCCCCTGCGCAGCGGCTTCGCTGCCATCCAGTCCATCGAGCCATCCGATCCCATGACCCTGAAGATCGTGCTCTCACACCCCGATGCCTCGCTGCTGACGCGCCTGGCGGTGGGCATCCTGCCGGCCTCCCTGGCCCGCGGCCCGCAGCTCGCCCGCAGCACCATCGGCTGTGGCCCGTTCAGGTTCAGGGCCTGGGATGCGAACGGCCTGATCCTGGATCGCGTCGATGTGGATCCACAGCCGGGCAGCGTGCAGCACATCCGCTTCATCGAGGTCAAGGACCCCGTGACCCGTTGCCTGAAGCTGGTCAACGGCGAGCTCGATCTGATCGAGAACGATCTGCCACCGCGTCTGTTGCCCTATCTGGCGTCCCACAAGGACAGGGTGACGCTGCAAAGCGCGCCGTCCACGACCTTCAGCTATCTGGGCCTGAACCTGCAGGATCCGGCGCTGTCCGATGTGCGCGTGCGCCGGGCGCTGGCCCTGGCCATCGACAGGGACAAGCTGAAGCAGGCCCTGTTCTCCGATATGCCGGTGCTGGCCGAAACGATCCTGTCGCCGCAGCACTGGGCCTATGCGAAGCTGCCGGTCCGGGCCTTTGATCCAGTCGAGGCCGGGCGGCTGCTGGACGAGGCCGGCCTGCATCCCGGCAAGGACGGCGTCCGCCTGGTGCTGGACTACAGCACGAGCACCGATCCGACCCGCCTGAACCTGGCCACCGCCATCGCCTCGATGTGGCGCAGGGTCGGGGTGGAGGTGCATGTGCACTCCATGGAGTGGGGCGGCTTCTACGCCCGCATCAAGCAGGGCAATTTCCAGGTGTTCTCGCTGTCCTGGGTCGGCATCGTCGATCCGGACATCTACCGCTGGGTGCTCTCATCACAGATGTGGCCACCCAAGGGGGCCAACCGCGGCCGCTACCGCAATGCCGAGGTGGATCAATGGCTGGATGCGGCGGCACAGACGGAGGACCGGCAGGCCAGGGCCGCGCTCTATGCCAAGGTGGAGCAGCAGATGTGGCAGGACGTGGTCTATATCCCGTTGTGGTACGAGCCGGTGATCGCGGCCTACGGCCCGCGCGTGTCCGGCTTTGCCCTCCATGCCGATGGCAGCCTCAGGGGGCTTGCCGAGGTGCGCCTGCGGTCAGCGCAGCCCTAGGACAGCTCGATCTCCCCGTCGAAGACATGGGCCACCGGACCCTCCAGCAGCAGGTGTTCGGCATCGCCGGAGACGGTCACATCGCCGCCCGGCATGCACACCGTGACCGGTTCCGCCGCTCCCTCCACATGCCAGATGGCCGTGGCCACGGCACAGGCGCCGCTGCCACAGGCCGGGGTGCGTCCGGCGCCGCGTTCGATGATGTCGATGTAGGCATGCGGGCCGACGCGGCCGGTGATGATCTCGATGTTCCTGTCCGTCGGGAAATCCTCGACGGCCTCGAAGAACACCCTGTGCGGATTGCCCAGATCCACGTCCACGTGCGATGGCGTCTCGCCGGTGATGCGCGCCGCGCCCATCTCCACGCGGATGCCGGAATCACCATGGCATGCCGTGACAGTGCGATC
>OBLQ010000747.1_pt1 | contig 12435 bp, 9 predicted proteins | sample 1519881 | NCBI WGS metagenome assembly OBLQ01 (sample SAMN01911456, study PRJEB22533) | soil metagenome | biome: Soil | place: Malaysia | collected 2012-04-30 | depth DG_metagenome m | reverse complement strand
GGCACCGGCAAGACGCTCCTGGCACGTGCAGTTGCCGGCGAGGCCGGCGCGCCGTTCTTCTCCATGTCGGCGTCCGAGTTCGTCGAGGCGATCGTCGGCGTCGGCGCCTCGCGCGTCCGGGATCTCTTCAAGCAGGCGAAGGAGGAGGCGTCGGCGATCGTCTTCATCGATGAGCTGGATGCCGTGGGCCGGGCACGAGGCGGCTCCTCGTTCGGCGGCGGCAGCGACGAGCGCGAGCAGACGCTGAACCAGATCCTCACCGAGATGGACGGCTTCGACTCGTCGACGAGCGTGATCGTCGTCGGCGCCACCAACAGGATCGATGTCCTCGACAAGGCGCTGCTCCGCCCCGGCCGCTTTGACCGCCGCGTCGTCGTCCAGGCGCCGGACAAGGAAGGCCGGCGACTCATCCTCGAGGTGCACACGCGCTCGGTACCGCTTGCGGACGACGTCGACCTCGAGCGGATCGCGTCGACGACGCCGGGCATGGTCGGCGCAGAGCTCGCGAATCTCGTCAACGAGTCGGCGCTGCTGGCCGCACGCCTCGGCCGCGACACTGTGACCGCGGCCGACTTCGCCCAGTCGCTGGAGAAGATCGTCCTCGGCGCGGAGCGGAAGATCATGATGACGGCGACCGACCGGCGCCGCACCGCCTATCACGAGGCCGGGCACGCACTCGTCGGGATGCTGACGCCCGGCGCCGATCCGGTGCGCAAGGTCTCGATCGTGCCGCGCGGCCAGGCGCTGGGCGTGACGATATCGTCGCCCGACTTCGACCGGTTCAACTACTCGCGGCGCGAGCTCGAGGCGGTCGTCAAGGTGATGCTCGGCGGGCGGGCGGCCGAAGAGGTCGTATTCGACGACGAGACGACCGGCGCGGAGGGCGACATCGACCAGGTCACGCGTCTCGTCCGCAACATGGTCGGGCGGTGGGGGATGAGCCCCGCGGTCGGGATGGTCGCTGTCCTCCCGAGGGACGGCGGCAGCCCGTTCGGCGAGCCGATCTCGCCGCAGACGCTCGAGCTGGTCGACGCCGAGGTGCGCAGAGCGGTCGACGCTGCGCACGACCAGGTGCTGAACCTCCTCGCCGACGAGCGGTCGCGTCTCGACGCGCTCGCCGAAGCGCTGCTGGAGCGCGAGACGCTCGACCAGGCCGATGCCTACCGGATCGCCGGTCTCGCGGAGCCGGAGCTGCCTGCCGCCTGACGCAGCGAGGGGTTAGAACTCGATTGAGAATGAAGCCTTGTGTCGTTCGGACGCGCTGGACGGCGCGTGGACTGCGTCCTCGGTCGCGCCCATAGCGCTGCTATGAACGCTCCCTGCGTCCTTGCCACACACCGACCATCGCGCCCGACCGACGAAGCGTCAGTCTGAACCGAGTTCTCAGTGCGCGTGGTGCCCGTTCCGCCCGTTGCCGCGGAAGATGCGCTCGTCGTCGTCGTAACGGACCCTCGCCCAGGCGAGGTCGTGCCGCTGCACGCCTTCGGCGACGGCGTCCATCAGCTCTGCCGTCTCGGACGTCGTCCTCGAGCCCAGGCGGATGATCCCGTAGCCGCGCCACGACTCGACGCGGGGAGACGGCTGAAGCTCCGAGGCGATCAGCTCGGCGTCGGCCTTCGACGCTGTCTCGATGATGACCTGGACGGACATGACCCCTTCTTCGTCGGCAGATTCGGGAGCGACTTGAGTACGCAGAGACGGCCACGGCCCCGTCCTCGGCACGGGCGAGCCGTCCTGCGAGTCTTTCTCGAGAACCTAGCGGTTCAGCCGCCGGCCGCGCACGCGAACATACGCGAACAGGAGCACGACGAAGATGACGGCGAGGATGGCGTACAGAATCATGATGGCTCCATTCTGGGGGTAGCCGTGGGTTCCTGCCGGAGTATCGGCAAAAGTCGGTCGAACGTTAGCCGTCGTGTCTGACTGGAGACGGCGCCCGTGGGGTGACCGCTAGGCTCCGGCTGCCCTCCGAATGGCCTGGGCGACGACCTCCTCCGGGGTCATCTCCGCCGAGAAGACGCGGTGCCGGAGCACCCAGGGTGCGAGCCAGGTCACGTCCTCGGCCTCGACGCTGCGCCTGCCCTGTGCGGCGGCACGCGCCTTGGCTGCGGTGAGGAGGTGCCTGGACGCGCGGGGGCTGCCGCCGAGCTCGATGCCCTCGACGTTCCGGGTCTCGCGGACGATGCGGACGCACAGGACAGCGACGTGCTCCGGGACCTGCACGTCGTCGACGACCTCCTGGGCGACGAGGAAGGCGCGCTCGCCGAGCAGCGGCGAGACCTCGCCGAGCATGTCCGGGATCACGCCGCGGTGCGGCAGGTCGAGCGTTCGCAGCTCCGAGCTCTCGTCCCCGTACTTCAGGTCGACCTTGATCAGGAAGCGGTCGAGCTGCGACTCGGTGATCGGGAAGACGCCCTCGTGCTCGTACGGGTTCTGGGTCGCCATCACGAAGAACGGCGGGTCGATGAAGTACGTGCGCCCGCGGAGCGTGACGTGGCGCTCCTGCATCGCCTCGAGCAGGCCCGCCTGCACGCGCGGCGGCGTGCGGTTGATCTCGTCCGCGAGCAGGACGTTGGTGAAGATGGCGCCGCGCTCGAGCACGAGCTCGCCGCCGCGCATCTCCATCGTCCCGATCAGCTCGTTCGGCGTCGTGTCCGGCGTGAACTGGACCCGCTGGAAGTCGGCGCCGAGCACCCGGGCGATCGCCTGCGCGAGCAGCGTCTTCGCCGTTCCGGGCGGGCCTTCGACGAGCACGTGCCCGCGGGCGAGCGCTGCGATCAGCATCAGGTCGACCGCCTCGTCGTGTCCCACGACGGCGTTCGCGACCTCGATGCGTGCGCGCGAGAGCAGCTCGCGGAGCCGCTCGGCCGCGTCCTCCTCGCGGATCAGGTCTCTGGTGTCAGCGATCACTTCGGTCACGGAAGAACCTCCATCAGCCGAGGAAGAAGCCCACGATCCCGCCGAGGGCAAGGAACGGCCCGAACGGGATCGCTTGCTTGCGTGCAGAGAGTCCGCGCCGCCCGAGGACCCAGAGCGCGGCGACGAGGAGCCCCGCGAACGCGACGATCATCGCCGAGAACGTCCGCGACGCGAGGGCGAGCCCGAGCAGGAAGCCGACCTTCGCGTCGCCCATGCCCATGCTTCCGGGGTAGAAGACGGCGAAGGCCAGGAAGAAGGCGCCGAGCGCCGCACCCGCAGCCAGATGCTTCCAGAACGAGCCGGGATCGCTCGCCGCGACGATCAGCCCGACGGCGAGCACCGCAGGGAACACGATCGTGTTCGGCAGCAGACGGTGCTGGAAGTCGACGACCGCGAGCAGGACGAGCACAGGGCAGAGGACGGCGCCGAGGAGTGCCCGGCCGCTGGCGCCGAAGAAGATGAAGCTCGCCGCTACGAGCACGATGCCGACGGCAACGACGCCGACTGCCCACATCTCCTTTGGCAGGAGCTCGCGCAGGGGCGGGCGCGGCGTCGAGGGAGCGCCTTCTGGAGCGGAGTCGGGCATCGAGGCTGTCGGTGTGCTCGTCACGTGCTCAGCGCCTTGAAGATGGAGACGACCGCCGGCCCGAGGATGACGACGAACAGGGCCGGGAAGATCATGAAGACGAGCGGGAAGAGCATCTTGATCGGCGCCTTCTGTGCCTGTTGCTCGGCTGCTGCGCGCCTCCGCTTGCGCATCTCGAGCGCGAGGCTGCGGAGGATCTGGCCGACCGACACGCCGAGCAGCTGCCCCTGCACCATTGCGCGCGCGAACGCCTCGACCGCCGGGCTCGGGCAGCGGCCGACCATGTTCTCGAGTGCCTGCACCGGCGTCAGACCCATGCGCTGCTCCTGGAGGACGATGCGGAGCTCGTCGCCGAGCGGGCCCTTCAGGCGCTCCGCGCCGAGTTGCAGGGCAGCGGTCAGGCTCAGTCCGGCCTCGACCATGACGACGAGCAGGTCGATCAACTCGGGCATCGCGTAGTCGATCTTGTAGAGCCGGTTCTCCGCGCGCCGCTGCACGATGAACGACGGGCCGGCCCAGCCGATGGCCGCGGCGAAGACGGCACCCAGGAGCAGCAGCGCCGTCGCGACGCCGGTGGCGATCCCCAGCCAGAGCCAGGCCGCGGGGACGGCGACGGCGCAGAGGAGCTGGTAGCCGATGAGCATTCTCGGCGACGTCCGGTACATCCCCGCCGAGATCAGCGTCTTCCGCAGGCGCTCCTCGTCGACGAGCTTGAGGCGCGTGGTCAGGAGGACGCCGAGGCTCGCGGCGGCGGCGTCGATGAACCCGCGGAGCCCGCCCGTGGCCCTCAGCTCTGCCTGTCCGACGAAGCCATAGTGTCCGATCCGCCCGATCGTGTCGGCGGTGCGGAGCCTGGCGGCGATGAACGCGCGGGAGACGAGGGCGACCGCCGTCCCGACGAGCAGCAGACCGATCAGGAGCGTGATGATCACGGCGTCACCTCAGACCTTGATGTCGACGATTCGCTTGATGGCATAGGAGCCCAGGGCGCACCACGCCGCGGAGATGCCGAACACGACCTTGCCGGCGGTCGAGGCGAGCAGAGGATGCAGGTAGTGCGGGTTGTCGATCTGCAGGAACAGGATGATCAGGATCGGCAGCGCTGTGACGATCCAGCGGGAGATTCGGCCCTGCACCGTGAGCGTCTGGATGAGCCGGCGCAGCTCGAATCGCTCCCGGACCGTCTCGGCGACGCGGTCGACCACTTCCGCCGCGTTGCCGCCCGCCTCTCGCTGCAGCTCTGCGACGAGCGCGATCTGCTCGACGTCGCGGCTCGCCATCCGCTCGGCGACCACGGAGAGCGAACGCTGCAAGGGGATCCCGAGCTGCTCGTCTGCGACGACGCGTTGCATCTCGCTCTTCATGGGCTCCGAGGAGCTCTCGACGACGACTGCCAGCGCGCCGGCGAAGCTGTGGCCTGAGCGGAGTGCGGAGGCGATTACTTGCAGGGCGTCCGGCAGCTGCTCGGCGAACCTGGTCCGTCGCCTTGCGAGCGTCCGGATGACCCACTCGCGGGAGATGACCGGTATGGCGAGCGCGAAGAGCGCCCACCACGGCGATCCTGTGCCGACAAAGATGATCAGGAAGGTGAGCAGGGTCGCGATGATCGTGCCGAGGACGATCGTCTCCCGGCTCGCGCTGATGTCGGCGATCTCGAGGACCTCCGAGAAGCGATCCCAGAAGTTCTTCTTCTCCGGCGCCTCGGGCCCTTCGGGTGCGCCGCCGCGGCGTCGGTCGTCCTTCTTCCGCAGCCCCGGGACCGTGACGAACTCCGCCATCCGGGCGGGCAGGGTGCTCCGCCTCGGCTGCAGGACGGCGATCACGAGCAGCGCGGTGACCGCTGCCCCGAGCAGGGCCAGCACGAGCACCGTGATCCAGGAGCTCCAGATCTGGGTGCCGACCGACGGACTGTACGGCGGCGGCGGCTTGGCGGCGGGCAGCGCCGGCGTCTGGTACGCCGTCGACGTCGCGCCGAGCCCGTTCACCGCGATCTTCACGTTGACGGGCAGGTTCGGCCCTGCCAGTGACTTGTAGGTGATCAGATACTCGTTGGAGAGCAGCTGGCCGAGCGTGTCGAAGAGCGGCCCGAGGTCGTTCGTCGACTTGGCGAGCGTGTAGTCGCCGCCGCCTGCGACGGCGAGCGACTGGAGCGAGGCGGGCTTGAACGTCTTCGACTTCAGTCCGATCGCGAAGAGCCTGATGTGGGCCTTCTGGGCCGCCGCAGCGACCTGAGCCACCGTGTTGCTGCTGCCGATGTCTGCGCCGTCCGAGAGGACGACGATGGAGCCGGAGCCGATCTTCGCCTGGGTGAGCATCGCCTCCGCCTCGGCGACGGCGTCGAAGATGTGCGTGCCGAAGGCGAGCTTCGGCGTCGACGAGAGCGCAGCGTCGATCTTGGCCGCGGACGCCGTGAGCGGCAGCACGACTCTCGCGTTGTTGCTGAACGCGATCACCCCGAGCTGCTGGTTCGGGTTGCGCCGGGCCGCGAAGGCGCGCTCGGCGGCGACCGCCTTGCGGATCGGGACGCCGGCCATGCTGTCGCTGGCGTCGACGACGAGGACGACGCCGAAGGTCTTCTTCGACGCCTGACTCGCCGGCACGACGTTGAGGTCGGCGACCGGGCGGCCGTTCTCGCTCACCTGGATGTCGGAGTAGCTGAGCGCCTTGCTCTGCGGCAGCGAGAGGACGAACGTCCGCACCGGGAAGCTCGCGCTGCGCGCCTCGATGAGCTTCATCCCGCCGGAGTCGGCCGCCAGCGCGCCCCCGGCGAGGAGCGCCGCGAGAGCAAGCGTCGCGATGAGCGCTAGCCGTCTCACGAGGCGGCCGTCCCCAAGGCGGTACCGAACTCGGGCTGGTGCGACTGGAAGAGTCCGAGGGGTAGCGCGACGCCGCGCTTCTCGAACTTCGTGAGGAAGGTCGGCCGGAGCCCGGTGGGGCGCAGCCCGCCGACGATCGTGCCGTCTCTCGTGACCTCGTCGATCTGGAACTTGAACAGCTCCTGCAGGGTGATCACGTCCGACTCCATCCGCTGCACCTCGGTGATCGAGGTGACGCGGCGGGAGCCGTCCTCGAGCCGCTCGAGGTGGATGATCCCGTCGAGCGCCGAGGAGGACTGCTCGCGGATCGCGCGCACCGGCAGGTCGTAGCCCGCCATCAGCACCATCGTCTCGACGCGGGCGAGCGCGTCGCGGGGGCTGTTCGCGTGGATCGTCGAGAGCGAGCCGTCGTGGCCCGTGTTCATCGCCTGGAGCATGTCGAGCGCCTCGGCGCCGCGAACCTCGCCGACGATGATCCGGTCCGGCCGCATGCGCAGGGAGTTGCGCACGAGCGCGCGAATCGGGATCTCGTTCTCTCCCGCGAGGTCGCGGGGGCGAGACTCGAGCCTGAGCACGTGCGTCTGGTTGAGGCGCAGCTCGGCCGCGTCCTCGATCGTCACGATCCGCTCCTCGTCCGGGATGGCCGTGGAGAGGGCGTTGAGCAGGGTCGTCTTGCCCGAGCCCGTGCCGCCGGAGATCAGCATGTTCAGCTGGGCGCGGATGCACCGCTGCAGGAACTCGACCGTCTCCTGGCTGAGCGTCCCGAGCTTGATCATGTCGTCGAGGGTCAGCCGTCTACGGCTGAACTTGCGGATCGTGATCAGCGGACCGCTGAGCGAGAGCGGCGGCAGCACGGCGTTGACGCGGCTGCCGTCGGGCAGGCGGGCGTCCACCATCGGCGAGGACTCGTCGATCCGGCGTCCGACCTGGGCGACCATCTTGTTGATGATCCGCCGCAGGTGCCACTCGTCCTTGAACTGGACCTCGCTCGGGGAGAGCCGCCCCGCACGCTCGATCCAGATGTCGTGCGGTCCGTTGACCATGATCTCGGTCACGGAGTCGTCGGCGAGCAGCCGCTCGAGCGGGCCGTGGCCGAGGATGTCGTCGGCGATCTCGATCGCGATCCGCGCACGGTCGTCGCGCGAGATGCCGGTCTCCTGGGCCAGCTGGTCCCGGACGTCCGCGAGCACGCGCTCCCGGAGCTCCTCCGGGTCCATGTTGACGTTGTAGAGCTGCGGCCCGAGGTCGCCGATGACGTTGAAGTGGACCCGGCTCTTCAGCTCCGCGAACGGGTCGCGGTCGGCCGAGACCACCCCGCTGCGGGCCGTGTTGAGCCGCTCGTGCAGGTCCATTACTTCCGCCTCCTTCCGATCAGCATCCGCATCGCGCCGGCGCTGCTCGGGGCGGACAGCGGAGTCGGCGCCTGAGTCGGTGTCCTGGCGAAGCGGTCGGCGAGCGCCCGGAACGCCTTGGCCGCGTCCGACCGCTCTCGCGAGGCGACGACCGGCGTGCCCTCGTTGACCGAGCGCGGGATCTCCCGGTCGCTCGGGACGAACACGTCGGGCACGCGGCCGACGATCGTCGAGACGTCGTCGGGGGTGATGCCCACGCGCGAGTCCGCCCGGTTGAGCAGGAGCGTGACGTGCTCGGTCGGGTAGCCCATCAGGTCGAGCGTCTCGATGCCGAGCTTCGTGTTCTTGAGCGACAGCGAGTCGAGCATGCCGACGATGCACGCGTCCGACGAGACGTCGATCGTCGCGATCACCTCGGAGGTGAATCCGGGCGGCGTGTCGACGATCACGGCGTCGCACATCGTGCGCAGCGACGCGTAGACGTCCCGCAGGTAGTCGATGGAGACGGCGCTCGCGTGGTCCGGCCGCGTCGGCGCGATCAGCACCTTGACGCCGGAGGAGTGGCGCATCAGGTGCCGGTCGAGCTTGTCGTGGTCGAACGGAGGGCCGGCCTTCATCAGGTCGTACATCGTCCGCTCGGGCGAGAGCCCGAGCGCGAGCCCGATGTCGCCGAACTGCAGGTCGAGGTCGACGAGGACGACGTTCGCGTCCCGCTCGGCGAGCGCGACCGCGAGGTTGGTGGCGACGAGCGTCTTGCCGGTGCCGCCCTTCGGGCCGAGGATCACGATCAGCGGCGCGGAGGCCTTGCCCGGCGTCGCGAGCCCCTTGCGGCGCGCGATCACCTTCTGCAGATCGAACAGCACCTGCTGCGGCGCCAGCGGCAGCGTGAGCACGTCGTCGGCGCCGGCCTCGAACGCCTCGCGGAGGAAGCCGTTCGGGGACGACTCGGCGAGCACGACGACGGGCCGGTCGGGCCGGTGCTTGACGGCCCTGTCGACCATGTACGTCGCGCCTTCCGAGTGGCCCTGGCAGGCGACGACGACGACGTCGCCGCCCTGCTCGAGGAGGTCCTGCCAGTCGTCGAGGTGCTCGGCGTAGCCGATCACCTCGAGCGCCGGCTCGCCCTCGAGCGCCGCCTCGACGAGCCGCCGGTCGGCGTGCTCGGCGAGGACGGCGAGGACGCGGATCGTGTCGCTCATCTCGTGCCTCCGATCTGGATCGGCGGGAGGCCGAGGAGGTCGTTCACGCTGACCACCGGCGGCTTCGCCTGCGTCGAGCCGTTGACGGGCCTCAGCACGAGCCAGATCCTCGCGTTGTCGGACGCGAAGATCAGCGCGCCCGCCTGCCGCGGCGTGGCCCGGAGCGTGACGTTCCCGCCGTTCGTGCCTGCGTTCATGACGTACATGTTCTGGAAGAGCTCGCGCACGATCGGCCGCGTGACCCCGAACGAGGCCTGCGCGTTGATCCCGACCCAGACGTCGACGCGGTCGCCGGAGGCGATCTGCCCGCCGACCTCCTCTGGCGAGCCGAGGTTCACGACGACGGCGCGTTGCGTACGGTCGAGCCGCTGCGTGAGGGCGTCCGGGTTCGCGGCGACGAAGTCCGAAGCCGTGAGCTGCTGCCCGGGATAGATGTCGGTGGCTGCGACCTTGCCCGTCAGGGTGGCCGGGTCGACGAACGCCCCGTCCTTGACCTGCTTCTTGGGGATGCTCGTCACCTGGTAGAGGCTCGTCGTCCCGACGATGGCGCCGGGCGTCCCCTTCTGGATCAGGCTCTTGGCGACGAGCACCGAGATCGCCTGGTTCTTGCTGTTGACGCTGTTGCGGTACGAGTTGAGGTAGACCAGCAGCGCGATCGCCGCCAGCACCGCGGCCGCCACGCCGAGCAAGATCGTGCCCTGCCGCGTCGTGAACAGCTTGCTCGACATGATGTTCTCCACGGTTCTTTCCTCCTCCTCTTCCTTTAGCGGGTCAGTACCGCTGCGCAGTCACCGAAGGCGTTGAAGACGCATGGTTTGCCATTACCGCCGGCGCCGGGCTCCGTATAGGTGATCCAGTGACCCCAGATCGCGTCGGAGTTCGCCGGGAGATTCTGGGGCGCCGGCTCGTTCGCACCTGGGTCGGTCGGGTAGGTGCCGCAATCGACTGTGTTGCCGTTGCCGTGGATCTTCCAGCCCGTGACGTAGAACGACGCGAACGTCCGTATCGGCAGGTCGTGGTTGCCGGTCGCACCGGCGATGTCTCCCGTGAACACGATGAACGTCGTGACGATGCGCGGGTCCGGAATGGTGGCAGGGTCGATCGGGTTGCCGGTGAGCCACTTGTCCTCCGAGCACGTAGAGCCGCTCACGTGGCAGTTGTTGGGATTGATCTTGCTGTAGTCGATATTCCCGTTCGCATCGAGACCTGCGACGACGAGCGCCTGGATGCACTGGGGCATGGTCGCGCCGTTGTTGTTCGTGTTCACGCAGTCGACGAACGTGGTCGCGGTGCGGCCGGCGTTGTTGCAGCTCCCGTCCGGCGTCTTCATCCACCCTCCGCAATAGGCGGTGGCAGTGCAGTCCACCGGATTCGTCGCGGTTGCCGCTTGACCGTACAGCGGACAACCCCAGAGGATCGTCGCGCGCGCCTGGTTCGCGCCGTTTCCCTCGCCGCAGTCGACCATGCCGTCGGCATTGCCCTGGTCGACGCGCAGGAGCGTGCACTGGGTGGTGCCGTTCGCGCAACGGTCGGTCCTCGGGGAATCCGTCAGGCCCTGGATATGGAGGGTGACGAACAGGTTGGGACTCGTGTTCGCCTGGAAGGCGCCGATGGTGGACCCGCCCGCTCCGCTCGTCGTGGTGACGACCGCCTCGATGATGGGGCCGGAGATGTTCGGATCTCCTCCGCACGCCGCGTTGAAGTTCTCGTTGCACGCCGAGAACGCTTGCTGCTCTACGCCGAAGGTGCCCGAGCAGTTACCCGAGTTCCCCGCGCAGCTCGCGCCTGATACGCCACCCGTCACGTGCTCCGACCACGCGAGCGTGAACTGATGCTGGCCTGAGGCCGAGGGGATGGTGACGCTTCGCGTCCAGGCTGTCGCACCGGTGAGGCCGGCGGGCGGCTGGCAGAGCGGATTGGCCGAGGTCGTCATGTTCGCGCCGTTTACCGTGAGACCCGGGTTGGTCGAGCCCGGTGTGAAGGCCACGATCGCGCAGACGGTCACGGAGCAGTCGCTCGTGTTGTTCGAGAAATACTGATCGTGTGTGCAGTTGTTGGTCAGGAGCGTGACCCCGCCGCCGTTGCCGTTGCCGATGATCTTCGGCGGCTGCCCCGCGGCCGGCGCGCTCGTGCCGTAGCTGTTGAGCAGGAGGATCCCGCTGCTCTGCTCGTAGGTGAGCGGGTTGCTCATCGTGCTGCAGTCGCCGCTGGACCCCTGGGCGTAGAGGGTCGTCTGCATGTAGAGGTTCCAGCCGCTCGGGATCGAGATCGAGTCGCCGGCGTTGTTGTTGTCGGTCGAGTTGTCCCAGACGTCCGGGCCGTACGGTGCGAGATTGTCGGTCGCTGTCTGGTTGAGCGCGAGCTGCACGGTCTGCGTCGCCGGAGGCGTGCCTGTGCCGCCGGTCGGGACGAACTTGACCTGGATGCACGGAATCGCGCCGGGGTCTCGGACGCCTAGCGGTTTGAGGTTGGTCGCCGTGCCTATCCCCTGGATCGTGACCCGGGAGCGGGCGCTGATGTTCGGCTGGATGCTGAGCAGCGGGAAGAACAGCGGCACGTTTCCTTGCGTGACCTTCGCATCGACCATCGCAGCAACCGCGCAGTCGTCGGCGGCCTGTCCCGTGAGGTTCGTCTGCCCGTAGCACTCCTTGTCGGTCTTGTCGAGCGTCGGGTCGCCGGCGCAGAAGTCGCCGATCGCGAAGTTCGTTCCGCCCGCGTCCGCGTAGTCGTCGGCGTTCAGGAGGACGTGGTAATTGGCCCCGTTCGTGCCGTTGCTGACCGACAGGTTCGGGACGTTCTGGTAACCGCCGAACGTCGGGAACGCCGCAGGTGGGCTGCCAACCCCGCTGTAGGGGTACGGAAGGTCGCTCGCAGATCCAGGGGGACCGCTGAAGAGCTGCGCCATCTGGCCGATGGGAAGCTCGGGGCTCGACGTCGGGTCGGTTGGGTTGCCGGCACAGATGTTGCCGACCTGGAGGCCCCCTGCGAGCGCAGCGGCGTCTGCCCGGTTCTGGAGGTTGCGGCTGTAGTCGAAGAAGTGTCCGACGTCGACCGCGAACGCGGCGAAGAGCGCGATCACCGGGAGCCACGCCGCGACCATGACCATGACGGCGCCCCGCTCCGACCGTCTCGAGCGCGTTACGGACTGCACGCGCTGCCTCCTGTGCTTCCGGTCTCGTCACCCGGCGTATACGTGGCCGTCGCCTCGGACCGCTCGGTCTGGGTCGACGACAGCGTGATATGGGCGAACCCGAACAGCCCGACGGTGAAGTTGTAGACGTATTTCGTGCGCACCGTGACCGGCTGGCCCGGGGCCGCCACCGCGGGAATGCAGACGCTGACTCCGCTCAGGCTGTCGGTCTGGGCGTAGTAGTGCGAGAGCTGGCACTGAATCGAGTACGTATGCCCGTTGCACGTACTGTCGATCGTTCCGCTCGTCGCTCCCACCGGCGTGCCGTCGGGGTTGCGGCTCACCGCCGCAGCTCGAGCCCCCTGCCCGGAGAGCTGTGTCAGGTCGTTGTACGCATTCAGGACGCGGCCGAACTCGACGATACCGAACACGA
>OBLQ010000746.1_pt1 | contig 12438 bp, 8 predicted proteins | sample 1519881 | NCBI WGS metagenome assembly OBLQ01 (sample SAMN01911456, study PRJEB22533) | soil metagenome | biome: Soil | place: Malaysia | collected 2012-04-30 | depth DG_metagenome m | reverse complement strand
GCCGGGACCTTCGCCGCGGTGTCGATCGCCGCCGGGACCTTCGCCGCCTGGGTGGCAGGCGGCCCGGACACGAGGAGCGCGACGAGCAGGAGGGCGGGCACGGATCTAGGAACCCTTTCCTTTCCCCGCGAAGTGGCGGTAGAGAAGCCACGTCGCGGCGAAGGTGAAGAGGAAGAGGAGCGCCGGAACGACGATGCTCCACAGGACGCCCCCGATGGGCGGCCGCGCGGGGATCGGCGTCATCGGAGTCATCGGCCGCCCCGGTGCCGGCGCCGCCAGGCCCACCAGGCCAGTCCCATCCCGGCGAAGGAGGCGAGGTAGGCGATCGACATGCCGATGAGGGTCACGAGGCCGCGTTCCATCTCAGCCCTCCCCCGGCGGCGCCGCCGCGTCCCACTGCACGCTCCGCTCCAGGCGGGAGACGTACTGCGCCTGCCGCTGCTCGTACTCCTCCGAGACGGCGCGGAGCTTTGGATCGATGACCCAGTAGATCGCGGCGCAGCCGGCCGCCGCCAGCGCCAGCATCGCGATCCCGGCGGGTCGGAGCAGGAGCAGATCCACCAGGCCGAACATGATCAGGCCGTAGACGACCGGCGACAGGACGACGGCGATCCAGTCCTCCCGGGTCCACTCCGACGCCTCCTCGGCCGTCCACCGGCGGCGGATCAGAGGCCGGCGCCCTTCCCGCGCCGCGGGCGGCGTCTCCGCGATGAGACCGCGCCGGACGGCCTCGGCGTGGATCGGCCCCCACCAGCCCAGGGGACGCGTCATGACGTAGTAGTCCAAGAGATGATCCATCGGCTCCGGCCGGGTGAGGAGCGTCGCGGGCAGGAAGACGAGGGCGCCGAGCCCCATCAGCGACCAGAACTGGAGGTACTCGGGAAGCGGCGGGATCACGCCGAAGGCCGGCAGGATCCAGACGACGAGCCACGACAGCCCCAGGTTGGCCATCCACGACGAGAGGTACCCCCAGGCGTTGAAGCGCCACCAGACGACCTGGAGGATGTTCGGGAGCCACACGCCCGCCATCATCAGCCACAGCGCGAAGATGAGCCACTGCGTGATCTGCTCCATCATCAGGCCGTAGAAGAACGAGCCGAGGAGGAGGAGCAGCGTGGCCGCGCGTCCGACCCAGACGAGCGTGCGCTGGCTCGCCTCCGGGCGGACGTAGCGCTGGAAGAGATCGCGCGTGACGTAGAGGGCGCCGAGGTTGAGGTGGCTCGAGATGGTCGAGAGGTGGATGGCCAGGATCGCGCCGAAGAAGACGCCCACCATTCCCGCCGGCAGCAGCTCGAAGCCGAGGCGGAACCAGCCCAGCTCGTAGTCGGCCTGCTCGCGGATGCCCGGCAGCATCACGAAGAAGGCCAGGATCGCGACGGCCCAGAAGGCGTTGCGCACCATGGTGACGGCGCCGCCCGCCCAGATGCCGTAGCTCGCGTCGCGGACCGTGCGCGCGGACTGGATGCGCTGGGCCTCCACGTACCAGTCGATGCTCGTGCCCATCCCGAAGCCGCCGACGACGGAGATGACGAGCATCGTCAGCCACCACAGGGCGGGGAAGTCCCCGCTCGCCCACCCCGTGAAGGCCATCGGATCGAGCCGCCACGCCTCGCCCAGGCCCGTCATCCGCAGCGTCACCGCCGCCGGCCCTCCCGCCGCCGCGATGGCGACGAAGGTCACGGCGTAGATGGCGAAGATGGCGACGATCCCCTGGAGGAAGTCGCCCATGACGACGCCCCAGTAGCCGGCCGCCAGCGTGTAGATCGCCGTGATGGCGGTGGGCACGACGAGCCCGACCCAGACGGGCCAGCCGAAGACGAGATGGCAGACCTTGCCCATGGCCATCCCGACCCACCCGAGGATGAACATGTTCATGAAGACCTGCCAGCCGGCGACCCATCCCCGGAGCAGCTCGGCGCCGAGGCCGCCGAAGCGCAGCGACTGCCACTCGGCCTGCGTGTAGGCGAGCGAGCGCCTGAAGATGCGCGCCGAGACGAAGGCGCCGACGGAGGTCCAGGCGGTGAAGAAGGTGTACCAGAGCCCGCGCAGGCCATGGGAGTAGACGACGCCGGTGACCCACATCGGGGTGTCGGTCGCCGTGTGCGTGCTGAAGACCGACGAGGCCGGAAGCCACCAGGGCAGGCCGCGGCCGGCGAGGAAGAAGTCGGACTCGGAGCGGCGGGCGAGCCGGTAGAAGAAGAAGGCGCCGCCGACCATGAGGAGGAGGAAGGCCCCGGTCCAGAGCCAGTCCAGCGGCGCGAAGTCGATCATGCTGGTCTCCCCCTCCGGCCGGGATTCTACACTCATCGGGAAGCCTCTCAGGGCCGGAATGCCGGCGCCGCGGTGGTACCCTGCCGCGGCGGGACCGGCGTGCACGCTGCCGCGGGAGAGCGGAGATCCGGCGCTTCGAGAGACCCCGGGGAGAGAGGAGTCGTGAATGGGATGCACAGGGCGGACGGCGATCGTTTCGGCTCTTCTCGGCCTGGCGGCGCTCCTCTCGGTGCCCCCCGCCGTGGCTGCTGAGGCGGGTGTGGACCCCGTGTCGCGGGATCCGGTCGATCAGGTCGATCCCTTCATCGGCACCGAGGAGTCGGGCCACACCTATCCCGGCGCGACGGCGCCCTTCGGCTTCGTCCAGCTCAGCCCCGAGACGGATCTCGTCCCCTACAGCTTCGGCGAGGGGTACAACCGCGAGGCCTACCGGTACTGCGCCGGGTACCAGTACCTCGACCCGACGATCGTCGGCTTCGCGCACACGCACTTCAGCGGGACCGGCCACTCGGATCTCGGCGACATCCTGGTCATGCCGACCGTCGGCAAGCTCCGCCTCGATCCCGGCACGGCCGCCGACCCGGAAAGCGGCTACCGATCGCGCTTCTCCCACGAGAGAGAGTCGGCGTCGCCGGGCGCCTACGAGGTGACGCTCGACGACTACGGGATCCGGGCCGAGCTGACGGCGACCGATCGCGTCGGCCTGCACCGCTACACCTTCCCCAAGAGCGACGAGGCCCACCTCATCCTCGACCTGACGGCGAACATCTACGACTACCCCGGGAAGACCGTCTGGTCCTCCGTGCGCATGGAGAGCCCGTCGCTCCTGACGGGATCGCGGCGCACCACGGGCTGGGCGCGCGACCGGGTCCTCTACTTCGCGATGGAGTTCAGCAAGCCCGTGGCCTCCTACGGGCTGCTCGACGAGGAGAAGACGGCCTACAAGGGGTTCTGGAAGCGCTTCGACCAGGACCACGATTTCCCCGAGAGGGCGGGCCGGCAGATCAAGGGCCACTTCGACTGGAAGACGGCCGACGGGGAGCAGATCCTCGTGAAGGTGGCTCTCTCGAGCGTGAGCACCGAAGGGGCGCTCGCCAACCTGAAGGCCGAGGCCCCCGGCTGGGATTTCGACGCCGTGAGGTCGGCGACGAGGAAGCGATGGGAGGAGACGCTCTCGCGCGTGAAGGCCGACGCGGATCCGGACGTCCTGAAGAGCTTCTACACGGCCCTCTACCACGCCAGCCTCGCGCCCGTCGTCTACTCCGACGTGGACGGGCGCTACCGGGGGCTCGACCGGAACATCCACACGGCTTCGGGCTTCACGGACTACACCATCTTCTCTTTATGGGACACCTACCGGGCCGAGCATCCGCTTCTCGTCCTTCTCCAGCCCGACCGCGACGCCGACATGATCCGGTCCCTTCTAGCCCACCAGGAGCAGAGCGTCTTCGGCATCCTCCCGATCTGGTCGCACGACTCGAACGAGAACTGGTGCATGATCGGCTACCACTCCGTGGCGGTGATTGCCGACGCCTACCTCAAGGGGCTGCGGGGCTTCGATCCGGACCGCGCCCTCGAGGCCATGGTCCGGAGCGCCGACTTCGACCGCTACGACGGGATCGGCGACTACCGGAAGCTCGGATGGGTGCCGGCCGACCGCCAGTCCGACTCGGCGTCGAAGACGCTGGAGTACGCCTACGACGACTGGACGATTGCGCGGATGGCCGGGGCGATGGGGCGGAAGGAGATCGCCGCGGAGTTCGGCAAGCGCGCGGCCTCGTGGCGCAACCTCTTCGACCCGAAGACGGGGTTCCTGCGCGCGCGCAACGCGGACGGGAGCTTCCCTGAGGCATTCGATCCCGCCTCGACGAGCGGCCAGGGATACATCGAGGGGAACGGCTGGAACTACTCTCTCTACGTCCCCCAGGACGTCCAGGGCTTCATCGATCTTCTCGGAGGACCGGAGAAGCTCGTGGCCTGGCTCGACCGCCTCTTCACGATGCGGATAAGCGACGAGAGCATCGCCGCGACGGAGGACGTCACCCGGGCCGGGATGATCGGCGCCTACGTCCACGGCAACGAGCCGAGCCACCACGTCCCCTACCTCTACGTCTTCGCCGGCCAGCCCTGGAAGACGCAGGCGCGCGTCCGGCAGATCATGGACGCGATGTACCGGCCGGCGCCCGACGGCCTCTGCGGCAACGACGACTGCGGGCAGATGTCGGCCTGGTACGTCTTCAGCGCGCTCGGCTTCTACCCGGTCGCGCCCGGGAGCAACGAGTACGTCCTGGGAAGCCCCGCCGTCCGGCGCGCGGAGATCGATCTCGGAGAGGGGCGGCGCTTCGTCGTCGTAGCCGAGAACCAGGCGCCCGATCACGTCTACGTGAGCGAGGTCCGTCTGAACGGCAAGCCGCTGGAGCGCGCCTTCATCACCCACGAGGAGCTCGCGCGCGGCGGCGAGCTGCGCTTCGTGATGAGCGACCGGCCGAACGAGGAGTGGGGCACCGGGGCCGGCGCGAGCCCCTACTCCATGTCCACTCAGCGCCTCTCCCGGTAGAGCAGCCCCTTCGCCTGCCCGTCCTCCTCGGCGAAGACGAGGTACTCGCCGTCCGCCCGGCGGAAGGCGTTGATGCCGTTGAGGACGTCGATGAAGCCACTCCTGCCGGCCACCTCGGGGCCCGGCTCCATGGCCTTGCCGGGCATCGGCTCTCCGGTCCGGGCGTCGTAGACGAGGATCTCCTTCGTGTCGCCCATGATCGCGTAGACGCGATCGCCCGCCACGGCCATCGACTTCGCCCCGTGAATGACGTTCTTCGAGATCCCGGCCGGATCGTAGGGCAGCGTCGCTCGCCATCTCAGGCTCCGCGGCGACCGCGCGGGATCGCGCCCCGTCCAGTCGTCGTAGCGCAGGATCTCCCGGCCCACCATCCCGAACTCGGGAGAGTTCGGATCCTTCGGGTGCGTCTTCGTGTAGGCCCCCAGGTACATCGTGTCGGTGGCGGAGACGTACCGGGCGCGCAGGACGCCGAGGATCTCTCCTTCGGGATCGAACTCCTTTCCCCTGTGGAAGTCGTCCACATCCGCCCGGTCGTAGACGGGGCAGGCCTCCGGGCGGTTCGGATCCAGCGACGCACGGTAGCGTCGAACGTCCGGCTGTCCGGCTCTCGCCCCCTCGCTTGCCATCCAGATGTCGAGGTTGTCATCCACGTACCAGCCGTAGGTATGCCCGACGGGCGGCGAGTCCGGCTCGTACTCGTTCGGATCGTCCATCCGTCCGTTGCCGTCCCTGTCGATCCAGATCCACCGCGTGTAGCCCTTCGGCAGGCCCGAAGGCCAGGAGGAGGGCCGTCTCCAGTCGGGCGCCAGGACGCCGCAAGGGATCGCGATCTCCCCGTCGAAGCGGTAGATGCCGAAAGGAGCGCCGTGGACGGGGGCGAGGAACATGAATCGCCGGCCGTCGCGGCGGCGGACCATCACCCCCCCCGTCTTCACGGCGTGGGGATGGAGCCGAATGTCCTCCGGGTAGGCGAACCGGTCCAACGTAAGCCCCGCATAGGTCCACTCCTCCCCCGCGGGCTTGGCGTAGTCCATCCGGTAGTGGTGGATCTTCGTGAAGACGTCGGCGCCGTCGGTCGCGGGATCGGCGTCCGCGGCGTCGATGAACTCGAGGCCGTACTTCGCGAAGAGAGGGCTCCCGCCGGGACCGAACTTCCTCAGCTCCGTTCCCGTTCCGGCGCCCGCGGCCACGTAGACGTTTCCCGCCCCGTCGACGGCGACTCCCAACGGTCCCGCCAGCTTCAGCGGTCCCGTCTCTCCGGGAACCCCGGAATAGATGCCGCCCTTCACGCCGAGCGTCCCCGCGGGCTTTCCGTCCGGGCCGAAGGTCTTCACCTGCTGGTCGGGCCCGTCGTCGGCCACCCAGATCCGGCCCTCGGGATCGACGGCAATCCCCTCCGGGCGCCAGCCAGCCGGCGAGATCTCCTCCGGCATCTTCCTCCCGTCTGCGCCGTAATGAAGGACCTTCGCCTCGTCCGCCGGGCCCGAGACGGCCCAGAGCGAGCCGTCGCGCGGATCGACCCCGAGGGCGCGCGGCCGCGGGATCGGCGGGCGGGCCGGGAAAGCCCCGAGATCCTCGAGGTCCGCGTCGTAGATCCGGATCGCGTCACCCACCGTGTCGCTCGCGTAGAGTCGCCCGGCGGCGGCGCTCCACGCGAGACCGCGAATCCGACGGTCGGCCCCATTCCGCGCGCGGCTCACGATCCGGAAGCTCCCGTCGTGGCCGTCGCCGCCGGGCACCGGCGCCGGCGTGCCGTCCTCGTTGTACCGGCGAACGCAGTACCAGATCGTGTCCTTTTCGGCCGGGTAGCCCGGCAGGTCCATGTGCGCCTGCTCCATCGCCATGTAGAGGTGGCCCGCCCCGGAGGTGATCGCCAGCCCCCCGAGGCGCAGCCAGCCGTGCGTGTCGTCGAGCCTCCCGAGGAGCCGTCCCCTCGCGTCGAACAAGGCCGCCTCCTGCCCCGCCTCGTCCCAGATGCTGTTCGTCAGGAGCCGGCCCCCATCCGGCCCGGGCTCCCACGAAATGGTCGCGACCACCTGGGGAATCGAGGCCGATCCCCCGGGCAGCGAGTTGCCGAACCAGGAGGTCGTGTATGCGATCTCGAGCGGCCTGATGACAACCTGCTGGAAGCTCACCTCGGCCGCGGCGGCCGACCGGCTGCCCGCGAGGGCGACGCCGGCGTAGACCCGTTCCGGCAGATCCGTCAGCGTGAAGCCGTTCACCCACGACCACTGCTTGCCGTCGTCGGAGGCATAGAGCGAGATCTCGTCCCGGAACCGGACGATCTTCTGGTAGGGGACCCTTTTCCCCCAGGAGATGCTGATGCCCCGGCGGATCCGGTCCCCGTTCCAGGTCCGGTAGGTCGACTGGAGCTTGTGTTCGGGATCGGCCCCGTACCAGTACGCGAAAACGCTCCGTGACCTTGGAGAGAGGCTCTCGCGGACCATGAGGCCCGCCGCACAGATCCCCCCCCGCGGCGGATCGCACGCCGCGAGCCTCGCCTCGATTACGAAGTCGCCTTCCCACTCGCGAAGGCTGGAGGTGAAGCCGTCCGGCTCTCTCTCCTGGGGCACCCCTTCCTTCGACTCCCTTCGCAGCGTGAGGATTCCGGATTCGAGCGAGACGGCGCCCGGAACGGCGGACACGCCGATCTCCTCGTGCCGCCAGGAAGACGGGGGATCGGCCGCGAGGCTGGGCCGGAGGCAGATGAAGGGGAGAGCCAGGGCGAGAAGCAGGCGAGGAGCGGGCATCATCCAGTTGTGGCGGCACCCGGCCGGGGCACCCGGCGGCCGCCCTCCGGAGCGGCGGAACGGGATCACGATATCACGTGCCTTTGACGCAGCCCGCGGGAGCGCTTGACGGAATCCGCCGGTGGCGCGTGTGGCGCCGGGCGTCCTGGGCCGCCCGCCTCCCTGGTCCAACCGGCCCGAGGCGGCGTCTCCGGAGCCTCCGCCGGCCCGGCGATTGCGGCTCCCGGACGCCCGAGTTCGGGCATAATGGCCGCGATGAGGTGCTTTCCGCCGGCCGTGCTCCGCGCACTCCTCGCCGCGGCCACGACGCTCACCCTGATCGGATCGAGTGGCGCGGCCCTGCCCGACCGCATCATCGTCGAGCGCCTCGGGCGCGCGCGCGGATTCCCGTCGCAGACCCTCACGGCGATTCTCCGGGATCACATGGGGTTCCTCTGGGTCGGATCCCGCGAGGGACTCGCCCTCTACGACGGATACGACGTCCGGGTCTTCGAGCACGACGTCAGCGATCCCGGCTCGCTCGCCGATAACGCGGTGCGGAGGCTCTACGAGGACACCTCCGGACGGCTCTGGGTGGGGCTGGACTCGGGCGGCCTGCAGAGGTTGGACCGGGCCACGGGACGATTCGTGACCTTCAGCCACGACCCGAAGAATCCCCGCTCCATCAGCCACGACCAGGTCTTCTCCATGGCCGAGGACGGCCTAGGGTCGCTCTGGGTCGGGACGCTGGAAGGCCTGAACCGGATGGATCTGGCGACGGGTGCGTTCGAGCGATTCGCCGCGGACCCGAAGAATCCCGGCGCCCTTCCCAACCCGTGGATCCAGGATCTCTTCCGGGACCGGAAAGGCCGGATCTGGATCGCCACCGTCGGCGGCGGCGTCGCCCGGATCGACCCGGCCACGCGCCGCATCACGCGCATCCCCTTCGGGCCGGACTCCGGGGCGACCGACAGGAGCACCCTGGCCTTCACGATCGCCGAGGCATCCGACGGCACCGTCCATGTTGGAGTCGAGGACGGGGTCTTCCGCTTCGACGAGACGACGTCCACGCTCGAGCGCCTCCCCATCCCCCAGCTCCATCCCGGCCCGCGCACCGCGATCGTGACGTCCATCGCCTTCGCTCCCGACGGAACTCTGTGGATCACGACATGGGACGGAGGGCTCGTCGCGTGGGACCCGATGGCCTCGATCTCACGGAGCTACCGTCACGACCCGGCTCGGGAGACGAGCATCGCCACCGACCGGCTGGACCAGCTGACCATCGATCATACGGGGGAGGTGTGGATCGCTTCGTGGGGTGGCGGCATCCAGCGGTTCAGCTCGGATAGCGGCCTCTTCGCGACCATCCTGGAGAAGCGGGGGGACGGCGGCGGGCTTCCCGAGGGAGAGGTCACCTCCGTGCTGGAGGGAAGCGACGGGACTCTATGGATCGGCACCTGGGGGAAGGGCCTCTGCCGGCGCGGCGCGGGCGACGTGGTGACCGACGTGGCCGCGCTGCACTTCCCCGGCGAGGAGAGCGAGGCGGAAGCGGAAACGGTGCTCGCGCTCGCCGAGGAGCCCGGCGGGGACCTCTGGATGGGAACGATGTCGGCCCTCTTCCGGATCGGGATAGGAGGACGGCTCGAGCACGTCTACCGCCACTCCGGAAACGATCCGGAAGGGCTCGGCCGGGGATACGTCAACGCCCTCTGGCTGGATCGCTCGGACCGGCTCTGGGTGGGAACCGGAGGCGGAGGGCTCCACCGCCTCGATCCCGGCAAGGAGACCTTCGTCCACTTCCTCCACGACCCCGCGAACCCCGGAAGCCTCAGCGATGACTTCATCACGTCGATCCGAGAGGATTCGCGAGGAACCATCTGGGTCGGCACGCGGGCGGGCGGACTGAACGCCCTCGACCCGGCCACCGGAGAGGTCCACCGATTCGTCCCGGACCCCCAGGATCCTCACTCTCTCGGCCATCACACCGTCACGTCGATCCTCGAGGACCATCGGGGGATCGTCTGGGCCGGAACGGCCGGCGGGGGCCTCGCACGCATCGATCGCACCGGCGCCGCGTCGTGGAGCGTCTCCCGGGTTGGAGTCGAGGACGGCCTCGTGAGCGGAAACGTCGTCTCGATCCAGGAGGACGATGATGGCTCGCTATGGATAGGCACCCGGAGAGGGCTCTCCAGGTACGACCCGGAGAAGAGACGCTTCCACAACTACGTCACGGGCGACGGGCTGCCGAGCCTCGAGTTCAGGCCGAACGCCTCCGCGCGGGGACGCACCCATCTTCACTTCGGCACGCTCGGCGGAGTCCTCAGCATCACCCGCGGCACGCCCTTCCAGGAGCCGGCGCCCACTCCGACGATCATCTCCTCCGTCGGGACGCTGGAGGGAACGTGGAAGGGCGCCAGGACCCCCTGGGAAACCCGGGAGCTGCACGTCGATTACGGGATCGCCCTGAGCTTCCAGCTCGACGTCATGGATCTGCGCCCGCCCCACCGGTACGCCTACAGGCTCGAGGGAGAGAGCGACAGGTGGGTGGATCTCGGCAGCCGGCGCGAGATCACCATCGCGGGGCTGTCGCCGGGCGCCTATGAGCTGTCGGTCAAGGGCCTCGACGCGCGCGGTGCGTGGAGCACCTCGGAGCGGCCGCTGCAAATCCGGGTTCTCCCGCCGTTCTGGATGACGTGGTGGTTCCGCGCCGCGGCGGCGCTCACCATCGGCGGTCTCGCCTGGGGAGGCATCAGTGCACGGCTGAGGGGCCTCGAGCGCCGCAACCGCGAGCTCGAGGCGCTCCACACGGAGCGCGAGGCGGCGCTCGGCGAGGCGCGCGCGAGCCAGGAGGCGCTGCACGAGGCCTACGGACGCCTTCGCGATCTCACCCGGCGGCTGGAGGACGCGAAGGAGGAGGAGCGACGGAGGATCGCGCGGGAGCTCCACGACGAGATGGGGCAGGCCCTGAGCGCGGTGAAGATCAACCTGAAGGCTCTGGCGCGATCATCGAGCGGGAGCAAGGACGCCGAGCGCGTCACGGACGCGCTCTCCCTGGTCGACGGGATCATCGGTCACGTGAGAGCTCTCTCGCTGGATCTGCGCCCTCCCCTTCTGGACGAGCTGGGCCTCGTTCCGGCCCTGCGCGGCTACGCGGAAGGCCAGGCCATGAGGACAGGCGTCGAGATCCTCGTCCAGGCCAACGGGAACGCCGAGGGCCTTCGCGCCGAAACGGCCATCACGGCCTTCCGGATCGCGCAGGAGTCGATTCACAATGCGCTGCGCCACGCCCGGGCCAGCTGCATCACCGTCTCCGTTCGCTCGGATCAGGACCGGCTCACCATCGCCGTCCGTGACGACGGAAGCGGATTCGATCCGGCGGAGACCTTCCAGCGCGCGGCTGCCGGCCGCCACCTCGGCCTGCTCGGCATGCGCGAGAGGGTCGAGGCGCTCGGCGGAGTTTTCACCGTGGAGTCGGCGCCGGAGTCCGGAACGACCGTCCAGGCATCCATCCCGCTCGTCCACGCGGAGGTGACGACATGAGAGTCATCCTGGCCGACGATCATCACCTCGTCCGCAAGGGCATTCGGGCCCTCCTCGAGGCGATCCCCGGCGTCCAGGTCGTCGGCGAGGCCGGCGACGGCCGCGCAGCCTGGGAGATGATCGAGCGCGAGAGGCCCGACATCGCCGTGCTGGACATCACCATGCCCGGCCTGAACGGGCTGGAGGTCGCCGCGCGCGTCGCGAAGGATGTCCCGCACACCAAGGTTCTCCTCCTGTCGATGCACGCGGGAGAGGCCTACGTGGCCCAGGCCCTGCGGGCCGGAGTCTCCGGGTACCTCCTGAAGGACGCCGCGGACGACGAGCTGGCCATCGCCCTGAAGGCGGTCTCCCGTGGCGACGTCTACCTCAGTCCCCAGATCTCGCGCCAGCTCGTCGAGCGGCTGGCCCGCGCCTCCGACTCGGAGCCCGACCCGCTGGCCGGCCTGACCTCGCGCCAGCGCGAGATCCTGCAGCTCGTCGCCGAGGGCCATTCCTCGAAGGCGATCGCCTCGATGCTGAACATCAGCCTCAAGACGGTCGAGGCCCATCGCGGGCAGATCATGGAGAGACTCGGGGTCCACGACGTGACCGGGCTCGTGCGCTTCGCGATCCGCGCGGGGCTGATCTCGCCGGACGCCTAGTGGTCCCGTTCCCCGCCTCCGGCGGGGCGCGGAAGGCTGACGAGGAGCATCTCGAAGGCGGCGCTGAAGTCCTCCTTGGCGACGAACCCGTCCGCCCCCGCCGCCAGCGCCTCGCTGCGGGCGGCCGAGCTGGCGGGAAAGGTGGCGATCACCGCCACGGGAGCCCCCGGCCTCGTCTTGAGCTGGCGCACCACCTGGAATCCGTCCAGCCCGGGCAGAACCGCATCCAGGATGACCAGGTCCGGCTTGTGGCGCTCGACGGCCGCGAGGGCGTCCGGACCGCTTCGTGCGGTCGCGACGACCACGAGCTCCGGCTGGTCCTCCGCCCACCGCAGGACGCTCGCGAGAAAGGCCTCGCTCGCGTCGACGATGATGGTTCTCCGGGGGGTCCCCGGCTTCTCGCCCGCCATCCGATGTCCTCACGCAGGGGCTGATGCCCTCGACCGCGAGGAACTTAAGCCGGCCCGGAAGCCACGGCTATTGGGGGAAGCCCCCGGAGCCGGGGGGGAAATCCCCTACGCGGGCATCCGGCGATCGGTCCTGAGGGTATTTCCCGGCGGATCTCGGGGAATCTCCCAATAGTCCCCCTCGGGGGCCCCGCGTACTCTACGGCTCGCATTCTCACGAGATTCCCATGCGCTCCCCGGGGGGGAGCCAAGGAGGGCAACGGATGTTCAAGAACAGGATCCACAGGAGCGTG
>OBLQ010000745.1_pt1 | contig 12438 bp, 7 predicted proteins | sample 1519881 | NCBI WGS metagenome assembly OBLQ01 (sample SAMN01911456, study PRJEB22533) | soil metagenome | biome: Soil | place: Malaysia | collected 2012-04-30 | depth DG_metagenome m | reverse complement strand
ACGAGCCCGGCCGGGGACTCGAGCCATCACTGCTTCGTCTTCCTCTTCGATCCCTTCGCGGAGCGGCACGAGCTGAAGGTCTTCCGGGGAACGGGCGCGACGGCCGAGGAGGCGGAGGAGACCACCCTGAAGGAGGCGCTCGCCTTCCTCGACCATCCCGCGGGGAAGTACGTCTCGACGATCCTGGCGGGCAGGAACACGCTGACCGTCGCCGGCCGGAAGGTGGACATCTTCTGCGATCACCTGCCGGACGGCACCTATCAGGCCTTTCCGTTCCTCTACCGGCCCGACGGCACGCGCGTGGTGATCCTCCGGTTCCACCTCTCCGAGGTGATCGTGGGGGAGACGCCCCGCGAGGCGATCACGCGCTGCATCGATCGCCTCGAGGAGCACTTTCTCAGGCGCCGAAGCGCGGCCGAGCGCGCCGACTCCTGAATCGGAGAGCTATCCTCCGATCTTGCCCACCAGCTCCCTGACGGCCGCGGCCGAGCGGGCCAGATCCGCCTTCTCCCGCTCGTCGAGCGGAAGCTCGATGACCTGCTCGATCCCCTTCGATCCCAGCTTGGCGGGAACGCCGACGAAGAGCCCCTCGATCCCGTACTCGCCCTTGAGGTAGGCCGCGCAGGGGAGGATCTTGTGGCGATCCATCAGGATCGAATCGACCATCTCCGTGATGGCGGAGGCCGGCGCGTAGTAGGCGCTGCCGGTCTTGAGGAGCTTGACGATCTCGGCCCCGCCGTCCCGGGTCCGCTGGACGAGCCGCTCGATCGTCGCGTCGTCCATCAGCTCGGTGATCGGCACGCCCGCGACGGTCGTGAAGCGGGGCAGCGGCACCATCGTGTCGCCGTGGCCGCCGAGGACGAGGGCCTGGATGTTGTCCACGGAGACGTTGAGCTCCATCGCGATGAAGGTGCGGAACCGGGCGGAGTCGAGGATGCCCGCCATGCCCATGACCCTCTCGCGCGGGAAGCCGGAGACCTTCATGGCCGCCTGGCACATGGCGTCGAGCGGGTTGCTCACGACGATGAGGACCGCCTTCGGGGAGCGGCTCGCCACCTCCTTGGTGACGCTGCTGACGATCTGGTAGTTCTTCGCCAGAAGATCGTCGCGGCTCATTCCCGGCTTCCTGGGAAGCCCCGCCGTGATGACGATCACGTCCGAGCCTTCGGTCTGGTCGTAGCTGTTCGCGCCGATGATGCGGGAGTCGTAGTTCTCGACGGGACCCGACTCCATGAGATCGAGGGCCTTCCCCTGGGGGACCCCCTCGATGATGTCGACCAGGACCACGTCGGCGTAGCCCTTCTCAACGATCCGCTGTGCCGCCGTTGCGCCCACGTTGCCGGCGCCCACCATGGTGACCTTGTATCGCATGGTTGAACCCTCGATCCGATAGTGGGCCGGGCGGGCCGCCTAGCCCATCCTGTTGATAATCTCGTCCGCGAACTTCGAGCAGGAAACCGTCTGAGACCCTTCCATCTGGCGCGCCAGATCGTAGGTCACCTTCTTGCCGAGGATCGCGCCCTCCAGCGAGCGGGTGACGACGCCCGCCGCTTCCTGCCAGCCGAGGTGCTCCAGCATCATCACGCCGGAGAGGATGATCGACCCCGGGTTGACCTTGTCCTGCCCCGCGTATTTGGGCGCCGTGCCGTGGGTCGCCTCGAAGACGGCCACGTCGTCGCTCATGTTCGCCCCGGGCGCCATGCCCAGGCCGCCGACCTGCGCCGCGCAGGCGTCGGAGAGGTAGTCCCCGTTCAGGTTCGGCGTGGCGATCACGCTGTACTCGTTCGGGCGCAGCAGTACCTGCTGGAACATCGCGTCCGCGATCCGGTCCTTGATGAGAATCCTGCCATCCGGCACCGAGCCGCCGTGCTCGTCCCAGAGCTTCTGCTCGGTGATCGTCTTGTCGCCGAACTCCGAGGCCGCGAGCTCGTAGCCCCAGTCGCGGAAGGCGCCCTCGGTGAACTTCATGATGTTTCCCTTGTGGACGAGCGTGACGGAGGGCTTCCCGCGCTCGAGGGCGTAGCGGATCGCCCGCCTCACGAGACGCTGGGATCCGTTACGGCTGATCGGCTTGATCCCGATTCCGGAGTCGGACGGCAGCGGCCGGTCCATCTCGCGGGAGAGAAAACCGAGGATCTTGGCCGCCTCGGGCGTCCCCGCCTGCCACTCGATCCCCGCGTAGACGTCCTCCGTGTTCTCCCGGAAGATGACCACGTCGAGCTTGTCGGGACGGAGCACGGGGCTGGGCACGCCGCGGAAGTAGCGGACGGGGCGGATGCAGGCGTAGAGTTGCAGACGCTGCCGCAGCGCCACGTTCAGGGAGCGGATGCCGCCGCCGACCGGCGTGGTCAGCGGGCCCTTGATGGCGACGCGGTACTGGCGGATGGCCTCGACGGTCTCGGAGGGAAGCCACTCGCCGTACTTCTCGCGCGCCTTCTCTCCCGCGAAGATCTCGAACCAGGCGATGGCGCGGCGCTCGCCGTAGGCGCTCCGCACGGCCGCGTCGATCACGCGGGAGGCGGCCGCCCAGATATCGGGACCGATCCCGTCGCCCTCGATGAAAGGGATGATCGGCCGGTCGGGCGAGAGGACCTTGCCGTTCTCCACGCGGACGGGCTGCCCCCCCGCGGGCGGTGTTATCTTGTCGAATTGCGCGGCCACGTGGGGCCTCCGGTTCCTTACTGGGCGGGTCTCGTTGGAGTCCGGCCGCACGGAGAGCCCGGAAGGGAGGCCGTGCGTTCGGGTGCGGGAAACAGTGTGTCGACTCTAACACGGCAACGACGGACCTTTCAACGATGAGCGACTCCGAGCAGGCCGGCATCCACCCTCTGCTGAAGGCCGCGGCCCTCCTGGCGGTCTTCGTCATGATCGCCCTTCTTGCGGGCCGTCAGGCGGGAAGCCTCGAGATCGGGCTCAACCTGCGCGCGGGCCTCCACATCCTCTCCGGCGCCTGGCCGGCCAGCGACACCTTCACCTACTCGCTCCGGGAGGGGCCCTACGTCGACACCACATGGCTCTACCAGGTCCTCGTCGCCGCCTCCGAGCGCGTCGGGGGAGCGGCGGGCGTCGTGCTCTTCCATGCGGCCTTCATCCTGGCGACCTTCCTCCTGCTCTACCTCACGGCCCGGGAAGGGAGCGCCGACTCGCTGGTCCTCGCCGGGCTGCTCCTCCTGGGGGCCCTGGCATCGGAGCTGCGCTTCGAGGCGCGCCCGGAGATCCTCTCGGCCTTCCTCCTGGCGCTCACGCTCCTCGTCCTGCACCGCTACGCGGCGCGTCGCGAATCCGCCGGGGCCTCCCCCACCCCTGCGGCGGGCCGGAAGCTCCTCTACCTGCTGCCCGTGCTGCAGATCCTCTGGGTGAACACCCACGGGCTCTTCATCCTGGGATGGGTCGCGATGGCCTGCTTCTCGCTCGGGCTCTGGATCCGCGACCGGGCGCTGGACTACCGGCTCGCGGGGTGGTCGGCGGGGGCGGCCTTCGCGACGCTGCTGAACCCCTACGGCTGGAAGGGCGTGCTGGCCCCGCTCTCTCCGGCCGGCGCCCGGGTGATCTTCAACGCCTTCGGACAGTCGATTGACGAGCTCGCCTCGCCTTTCTCGCTGCACCTGGCAGGGAGCTTCCCCTTCTATCCGCGCACGGCGATCTTCTCCTTCCGCCTCTTCGCACTCCTGTCGCTCCTCGCCCTGCCGGGACTGCTCCGGCGCAGGCGCTACGCCGCGGCCCTGCTGTGGCTCCCCTTCTTCGCCCTGTCCATCCGAACGATCGAGAACATCCCGTTCACGGTCATCGCCTGCCTTCCCTGGATGGCCTGGTCGCTCGACTCGCGGCGGATTCTCTCCGGCGCCGCACGTCTCGCGCAGAGGAGCCTCGAGCCGCGGCGCCTGCGGGCGATTCTCGCCGCGGCCACGGCCCTCGTCGCGATCTTCGCCCTCGTGATGTCCCTGCGCGTCGCCAGCGACGCCCACTACATCGCCAGCCGGCGCCTGACGCGAACCGGTCTGGGGTGGAACCGGCTGGCGCTGCCGGTCGACGCGACCGACTACGTCCGCCGGGCCGGCTTCGCGAAGGAGACCGTTCTGAACGACGTGAGCTTCGGCGGCTGGCTCACCTACGCCCTCGACTCCCAGGTCTACATCGACGGGCGTCCGGACGGCATCGACGGGAAGTTCTACGACGACTACCAGAGCATCCTCGACACCGAGCAGGCCATGGAGGCGGCGGTCGAGCGCCATTCGATCCGCTGGCTGATCTTCCCCTACACCGCGAACCCCAGGCTCGTCATGGGCCTCACGGACGACCCTCGCTGGCGTCTCGCCTATCTGGATCAGATCGCGGCCGTCTTCGTGCGGTACCGCCCGGAGGCCGAGGCGTGGATGGACCCGAAGCTCAAGACCTTCGCGGACTTCCAGAAGACCGCGCCCCCTCCCGGGAGCCTTCCGGGCATGGGAGGCGGGCCGAGGCCCGGCCCGATCGCCCGGTGGATCGACGGCGTGTGGAGGCGGCAGCGGTACCCCACCTACGACCTGAACGTGGGGCTCTTCCATTACTTCCGCAACGAGTTCGGGGGAGCCGCCGGGAGGTTCGCCGCCGCCGTGCAGGAGAGCGGCGGCGCCTACTACGAGATCTACAACAACCTGGGGGCGGTCCTGCTGCGCCTGGGCCGGTACGATCTGGCCCGCAAGGCGCTCGAGGTCGTCCTCCGGGCGGATCCGGACAACCGGATCGCCCGGCAACGAATGTCCGATCTGGACCAGAGGGAGATCCGGTGACCATCCCGGCCTCCCCCCATCTCATCCGTCGGTCCGCTTCCGGGTCAGCCCCCGGAACGAGGAGGTCATGATGACAATGGTTCCATCCTCCCGGAGGAATCTCCCGCGACGCTACGTCCTCCGATGGCTGGCCGCCGCTCCGGCGGCCGCCGTCGCCGCCAGGGAGATCGCCTTCGCGCAGGCCCAGGGCGAGAGCGGGTTCGACAAGCTGGACAAGCTGTCCGAGCCGAGCGACAAGAAGGAGCAGGAGAATGCCGAGAAGGGACTGTCCGACGCCTCGCGCTGCGTCGCGGAGAACCGGAAGGATCTCTCGCGCAAGGAGAAGCAGCGGCTCATGGTGAAGATGAAGCCGCTCGAGGGCGCGCTCGCCAAGCTGCGCGACTTCCAGATTGCCGACGACGTGGAGCCGGCCCTCGTCTTCCGCGCCGCGGTTCCGGCGGGGAGGCGCTCTTGAGCCCCGCGGCGAGCGACGCCATCCTCGACCTCGGGGTCCGCGAGCTGGGCCGCCGGCTCCGTTCCCACGAGGTCTCTCCCGTGGATCTCGCCGAGGGGTACCTGGCCCGGATCTCGAAGCTCGATCCCAAGCTGAACGCGTTCGTCACGGTCACGCGCGACCTGGCCCTGGAGCAGGCCCGCCGCGCCGAGAGCGAGCTGGCCTCGGGCCGCGATCGCGGCCCCATGCACGGCATCCCCTACGGGGCGAAGGACCTTCTCGCCACCGCCGGAATCCGGACGACGTGGGGAGCCAGCCCCTACGCCGACAGGGTCTTCGACTACGACGCGGAGGTCATCCGGAGGATGCAGGAGGCGGGAGCGGTCCTCCTCGGCAAGTGCGCGATGATCGAGCTGGCGGGCGGGATGGGCTACGACATCCCGGGCGCCTCGCTCACGGGCGCCGCGCGCAATCCATGGAACACCGATCGCTGGACGTGCGGCTCGTCGTCCGGCCCGGGCGCGGCGGTCTCGGGCGGGCTCCTGCCGCTCGCCATCGGCTCGGAGACGTGGGGCTCGATCGTCTGCCCCTCCGCCTTCTGCGGGATCAGCGGCCTGCGGCCGACCTACGGGCGCGTGTCACGCCGCGGGGCGATGGCGCTGTCGTGGACCATGGACAAGCTCGGCCCGATGGCCCGGAGCGCCGACGACTGCGAGATCCTGCTCGACGCGATGGCCGGACCCGATCCCGGCGACGCCACCTGCCTGACCGAGACCATGGGACCTGCCCTGTCGCTCTCGGATGCCTCCCGGCTCAGGGTGGGCGTCTTCAGGGCGAAGATGCCGGACGGGGTCGACCCGGCGATCCCGCGCGCCTTCGACGAGGCCGTCGAGGCCCTTCGCCGCGCCGGACTCTCGCCGCGCGACGTCACGCTTCCGGATCTCCCCGTCGAGGAGGCCGCGTGGGTGATCGTCGTGGCCGAAGGGGCCGCCGCCTTCGAGAACCTCATCGACGCCGGCGACGATCGCAAGCTCGCCGATCCCGATGCGCCGCTGGCCCGCGGCCTCTCCGAGATCGTCCGCGCCACGGACTACCTCAAGGCCTCCCGCGTGCGGACCCTCGCACAGGAAGCCTACGCGAAGCTCTACTCCCAGTACGACGCCATCGTCTCGCTGAGCCTGCCCTTCACCGCGGCCCCGGCCGAAGGCAGCCTCAGCAAGTACTTCTCGGCCTCGGATCCCATCGGAGGCGCCGGAAACCTCTGCGGGCTCCCCGGCATGGCCGTGCCCTGCGGCTTCGGCTCGGACGGGCTCCCCCTGAGCATCACCTTCATGACGGGAGCCCTCGAGGACCGCAAGGCGCTCGCCCTCGGCCGGCTCTACCAGTCCGTGACCGACTGGCACACACGGAGGCCGTCGCTGAAGGGGTGATCCCGCAGGGAAGGGGCCGCCGCGCGATCGCCGCCAGGGATCAGGAACAGGGACCGCGCGCGTGACCGGGCGGCAAGCCCGGCCCTGATCTCAGCGGCCGAGGATGCTCCGGAGGACGAAGCCGACGTTCGCCGGCCGCTCCGCCAGCCGGCGCATGTACCAGGGGAACCAGTAGGCGCCGTAGCTGATGAGCGTGCGCACGCGGTAGCCGTCCTCCGCGAGCCGGTACTGCATCTCCGGCCGGATCCCGTAGAGCAGCGCGTACTCGAAGACGTTCTTCGAGAGCCCCTGCTTGGCGGCGTGCGCGTTGATCTTCCGGATCAGGACCTGGTCGTGCGTGCCGAAGACGCCCACGGCGCCCTGCCCGAGCGACTCCGGCTCCAGGAGCCGCTGAGCCAGCTTCAGGAAGCTCGCGTCGACGTCGGACTTCCGCGGCCACGCAACCGACGGCGGCTCCTTGTAGGCGCCCTTCACGATGCGCACGCCGCAGCCCAGGGGGATCAGGCTCTCGAGATCCTTCTCCGTCCGGTAGAGGTATGCCTGAAGGCAGATCCCGAGCCTGCGGTGCCTCTTCTGGACACGCGTGAAGACGGCGAGCGTGCGGTCGACGTAGGAGGAATCCTCCATGTCCACCCATGTCCGGCTCCCCACCGCGTCGGCCTTCTCCGCGAGCTGCTCGAGGTTCGCCACGGCGAGGTCCTCGCCGAGATCGAGCCCGAGATGGGTGAGCTTGACGGAGATCTCGGAGCCGATGCGCTCGGCGTCGGCGCGGTCGAGCACCTCCAGATAGTGCCGCGTGACGCCCACCGCCTCGGCGACCTCCCCCACGTTCTCGCCGAGGTGGGTGAGTATGGCGCCGAGCCCGCGCACCTTGAGCGTCTTCGCCGCGTCCACGGCCTCGTCGAGGGATTCGCCCGGCATGAAGCGCGAGACGGCACGGCGAACGAACGCGTAGCTGCCCGCCTGCTCTCGGAGCCAGGCGCTTCTGGAGCCGGCCAGCAGGATGTTCCGCGCGATGCCCATGCGTCCGCAGATTGTATCCCAATCTCATCCCGGCCGATCTTTCGCACCGTGCGGGGCTTCGCGCAGCGAGCGATTCCGCCGCGCGGTGGAAATCCCCGCTCCGTTCGATGCCGGAAGCGAGCCTGCGCTCGCCCCCCGAGGGCTCCGATCATCGGGCGCCGGCGCGACGAAGGTCACGCAGCGAGCCGTCCAGGGCCTTCCGCAGCCTCCCGGCGTCGCGGCCCCCGGCGCTCAAGACAATCCGGAACATCCGGAGAACCGGGAACGCGGCTTGCTTAATAGGAGACGTACGCCGGAATACGGTTCCGGCCAGCTCACCCTGGGGCGTGCGGGGAGGCTCTCGGGGGAGCCCGCACCCTCCTGTCATACCGCCGCCGACCGGGTGATCCACCTGGGAGGTCAGCCATGAGCATTACCGGCGGTGCACGCAGGCCCTTCATCATCGCCCTGATCCTCACGCTGTGCGGGGGGATGGGCGCTCTTCTTCAGGCGCAGTCCACGGGGTGGACTCCCCTGCCCGTCGCCGACGATCCACTCGTGAGGATGCCGGGGACGCAGCCGAACCAGGTGAGCATCGAGGCGCCGACCCGGTGCCTGAACTGTCACGCGAACTACGGCGGCGGCCTCGCGGAGCCCGGCACCAACTGGATGGGCTCGATGATGGCCCAGTCCGCGCGGGACTTCATCTTCTACAGCTGCATGACGGTCGCGGCCCAGGACTCCATCTGGGCGGCCGGGCGGCCCAACGCGACCGACATCTGCGAACGGTGCCACTTCCCGAAAGGGTGGCTCGAGGGGAGATCCGATCCCACGAACGCCTCCCGGATGACCGGCGCGGACTTCGACGGGCTGTCCTGCGATTTCTGCCACCAGATGGTGGATCCCTTCGCCCCGGCCACTCACGCGGGGACCCGGGAGGGAAGCGACTGGCTCAACTACTGGGACGAGACGAATCTGAGCAGCACGCCCTCGAACACCGCCGCGGACGACACGCTGACCGAGGATCTCTCGGTGCTCGGGACGATCCACCTCTTCAACGGCAACTCCATGTTCGATCCGAACGGCCATCCCAACGACCCGAACTGGACCTATGCCGCAACCGGCCAGTACTTCATCGAGGGCGTGAGGGACAAGCGTGGTCCCTTCGCGGACGCCGCGGCGAGGCATCCCTTCTTCTACAGCCGCTTCCACAAGAGCAAGTACTTCTGCGCGACCTGCCACGACGTCTCCAACCCCGTCCTCGAGAACCTCGCTTACAACGGCACGCCCCCGGGCGACGGCACGACCGATCTCCCCACCGAGGAGAACAGCGCCGGCTTCTACTACCACGTGGAGAGGACGAATTCGGAGTTCGCCCTCTCCGACTACGGGCAGCAGGGCGGCGCTCCGGGCGTCGGGCCCTACGCACCGTCGGTCTTCTACACGCCGGATCCCAACAACAACATCCGGACCTGCCAGGACTGCCACATGTCCGGGATCTTCGGCCAGAAGGCCTGCACGCAGAACGACGGCGTCATCCGGCCGACGAACAGCACCGAGCACCCGAAGAGCCCGGTGCCGTGGCACAACATGACGGGCGGCAACGCCTGGGTGATCTACGTTCTCGCGAGCGCCATCACGGGCTCGCCCAACTACGACGCGACGAACGCCGCGCTGCTGGGGCAGGGTCCGTCGGTCCTCACGCTGGATCTGACGCAGGGCGACGGCAACGATCCGAACAACATGCTCGCCGGCGTGCAACGGGCGATGAACAACCTCAACGCGGCCGCCACGATCCTCGATTCCACCTACGACCAGGGAACCGGCCAGCTCACCTTCCGAGTCCGGAACAACACGGCGCACAAGCTCATCTCCGGCTTCCCGGAGGGGCGCCGGATGTTCGTGAACATCAAGGCCTACCAGGGAGGCAGCCTGATCTACGAGGTCAATCCCTACGACGCCACGGCGGGCACGCTGAAGGGCCTGCCCGGATCCCCGAACAGCCCCCCGCTCTCCGGCGACGAGGCCTACGACGACGAGATCGTCTACGAGGCCCACACGACGAGCGCACTGACCGGGGAGCAGGAGACCTTCCACTTCGCCCTGGCCACCGGACGCTACAAGGACAACCGGATCCCGCCGAAGGGCTTCCGCATCGCCGACGCCACGGCGCGGTTCAGCGAGCCGGTCTGGCACGGCCTCTCGGACCCGGCCTACTACACGGCCGCGGAGTACGCCGGAGGCTACGACGACGTCACCGTGAGCCTCCCTCCGGGCGCGGATCAGGTGACGATCGATCTCTACTACCAGACCACGAGCCGGGAGTACATCGAGTTCCTCCGCGACGAGATCAACGGCACGGCCACCTCGCTCTCGTCGCCCACGCCGGCGGGACAGCCGAACGCCTACATCATCCAGTCGGATACCTTCTTCACCCAGCTCAAGGCATGGGGCGACACGATCTGGCAGCTCTGGGAGCACAACAAGAACGTCCCCGGCGCCGCCCCCTACCTGATGACGAACGCGGCCGCGACGATCGTGAGCGCTCCGGCGACGGCGGGCCAGATCCCCGACGACTGGAACGTCGCCGGAACGCCGCTATCGATCGATCTCCTGCCGTCGGGCGACGTCACCCTCTCCTGGGGCACGTCCTGCCTGACGTCCGACACGGACTACGAGATCTACGAGGGGACGATCGGCAGCTTCACGAGCCACGTTCCGCTCTTCTGCTCCACCTCCGGGGCGGACTCCTTCACCTTCTCGCCATCTGGAGGCAACGAGTACTACCTCGTCGTCCCCTCGGTGGGATCGGTGGAGGGCTCGTACGGGCAGGACGGCACAGGGGCCGATCGGCCGGCGAGCGCATCGGCCTGCAGGGTCCAGAGCCTCGGCGTCTGCCCTCCGTGAGGACTTCCCGAAGGGGTCCGGCCGCGAGGGGACGGCCGGGCCCCCGAGGGATCCCTATCCGGGGATCTTCACCGCGGAGCCGGCCGCGCGGGTGACGGCGGTCCAGAATTCCCGAAGCGACCCGAACTCCGACGGCTCGTAGCGGGACTTCTCCACGACGATCACCAGCGACCCGCGGACGACGCCGCCCTCGAGGGTTGCCGATGTGCGCACCGACCACCCCTCCCCGGAGGCCTCGACCGGATCCGGCAGCGCGGCGCCCTCCGGCAGCCCGGAGAACTCCACGTCGTAGCGCGTGGTCCACGGGATGAGGTAGACGACCGGGACCTCCCGGCGGCTGAGCGAGACGCGGGGGACCTCCGCCCGCGCGCCGGGGAAGATCTCGAGGCGCCGCCCGGCTCCGTTCCCGCTCTTCCCCGGGAGCGTGCAGTCGATTGTCTCTACGTAGGCTCCGTCGGCGGTCTCGTAGTCCACCGAGTAGTCTCCCAGCTTCGCCTGGGGCCAGATATCGAGAACCCGCCGTTCGATCCCCCGGCGCCGGTCCTCCGAGGAGGCGCTGTAGGAGGCGCGCGTCGCCGCCGCGTCGTATCCGTGGTACGACGACCGGCGCTCGATCTCGAGCGTGCCCGATGCGGACATCCGGCCCGTGATCCGCCGCTCGATCCCGTGCGCGTCGGGCGTCTTCCCGGGCAGGGTCACGAGCCGGCCCTCGGCCCCGTCGACCAGGAGCGCCCGCTTGCCGGACAGCGCGGCGGACATGGAGCCGACCGAGGTCTTCTCGTCGGTGGTGTCCACGATGAGCAGCGGGCCGAGGTCGTCGGTCTTCAGGATCGCGTGCGAGAGCGAATCGGGCACCGCCTTTCCCGCGGGGAGAGGGACGGCGACCACGTAGTGATCGAAGCCCCAGGCGGGGATCTTCTCCGAGAGGGTCCGGTCGTAGGAGGAATTCACGAGGACGGGGTAGGACTTCAGGCCGTCCACGGAGAGGAGGGAGCGGAAGAGGGTGCCCTTGTCCTTGCAGTCCCCGTACAGGTTCGCGAGCGTCTCGGCGGCCGGATGGGGCTGCTTGCCCCCGATGCCGAGCTCGACGGCCACGTACCGCACCTTGTCGCGCACGTACCGGCCCGTGTCGCCGATCGTCCCGTAGACTCCGTCGCCGTCCGACTCGAGCTTCGAAGCCACCTGCTGAATCGCCGTGGTGGCCTCCTGTCGCCCGCTCAGGAGATTCTCGTACCAGGCCGAGAACTCACCCCAGTCATGGAAAACCTCGGGCTTCACGTCGCCGGCCTTCGTGTCCGGAGGCGGAAGGACGTTGATCGCCAGGGCCGGCAACTGCTCGAGGAGGCTGGGGCCCAGGGGCTCGTCCTTCGGCTCCGGAGCGTCCCGTACCTCCCACGTGTAGGTGCTCCCCTGCACCACCGGAGCCTGGCCGCCTCCGCGGATCCAGTCCCACTGCACCGTCCAGCCCTCCGGCACCTCGACGACGTAACGCTGCAGGACTGCCGGGGCGTCGTTGCCGAAGGTGTGGATCCTCGACAGGGCGTAGGGAGTCTCGATCGCCGAGAACTCGAAGAGGACGATGCTCCCCTTCTTCACGTCCTCGACCGGTACCGCACGCACCTTGTTGTCCGTGAGGAAGGCGTCCCCCACCGTGACGTCTATCGGAGGCTGGCGGCTCTTCTTCGCGCCCTTGCCCGGCGGGATGTGCCAGGCCTTCGTCCTCTGAATCCGGTACGTCTCGTCGAAGAAGAAGGAGCCCATGCCCACCTCCGGCGAGCGCGAGGTGAGCACCTGCCGGGCGTGCCGGTAGAGCACCTCGATGGTGCCGTCATGCCGGACCGTCTCCCGGGTCTCCTCGAGGAGGATCTTCGACTGGGTGGGAGCGATGCCCTCCGGC